>Ga0209023_10000727_pt1 | contig 47638 bp, 44 predicted proteins | sample LakOneMetagenome_FD_187468 | JGI IMG/M metagenome (GOLD analysis project Ga0209023, IMG submission 187468) | Freshwater and sediment microbial communities from Lake Erie, Canada (SPAdes) (version 2) | ecosystem: Environmental > Aquatic > Freshwater > Lentic | place: Lake Erie, Canada... | reverse complement strand
GATAACTTCGAGAGCTTGAGCAGGTTTGTGGCCGGCGTGGGCCGCTTGCAGGCATTGTCGGACCTGGTGCTGCCCAAGGGAAGCGGCGAGCCGGCCGCCGAGGTCGCGGCCGCCGGCATCGAACTGCGCCCGGGCACCCAGCTGGCGCTGGAAGCGGTGACCCTGCATCCGCCGCAATCGGAACGCGTGCTGATCAAGGAACTGAGCCTGGCCTTGCAGCCGGGCGACGCGCTGCTGATCACCGGCGACAGCGGCTGCGGCAAGAGCTCGCTGCTGCGGGCGATCGCGGGCCTGTGGCAGACCGGCAGCGGGCGCATCCATCATCCACCGCTGGAAGATTGCTTCTTCCTGCCGCAGCAACCGTATTTGCAGCTCGGCTCGCTGCGCAGCCAGTTGATTTATCCAAGCGCGCAGTCGGACTTGAGCGACGAACAGCTGCTGGAGATTCTGGACCAGGTCTATCTGCCGCAACTGGCCGAGCGCGTGGGTGGCCTGTCGGCGGTGCACGACTGGGAGAAGCTGCTATCGGTGGGCGAGCAACAGCGCATGGCGTTCGCCCGCATTCTCGTGCACGCGCCGCGCATCGTCATTCTCGATGAAGCGACCAGTGCGCTCGACAGCGCCAACGAATCGGCCCTGTACGCGCGCCTGCGCGAGAGCGGCGCCACGCTGATCAGTATCGCGCACCGGCCGGCCGTGCTGCGGCACCACACGCACGTGCTGCATTTGCAAGGCGAGGGGGCGTGGGCCCTGCACGAGGCGGGGTCGTTCCGGTTCGACGAACCGGTCGCCATCGTCGTCGACAACGAGAAGGCAGCGCTGCAAGTGCGCGCAGCGGCCGCTGCAGGGTGAACGCAGGCGGTGCCGCAGGAGGGAACGCGCTTACAATAAGCGAAACCTTGCCATTTCGGCACCACCCTCGTTACGAAACTTATGTCCTCTTCAACGCATCACAAGGCGCTGGTCGCTCCCCGCGCTGGTATGGGACCGGCGAACAAATGGATCGCGCAATCGATCGGGCGGCCACCTTGACCAAGAAAGGGCTGGGCCAGACCTTGTATACGCGCCTGCACTGGACCCTCTCGATGTCGCCTACCATGTTTTCCGAAAACGAGGTCAGCTGGCCGAGAATGAAACAGGGGTTTGAGGATTACTTGAAGCTCTATCCAGAAATGGCGACACGTAACAACTACGCGATGTTCGCTTGCCGTGCCAACGATGTTGCGACCGTGGCCGAGCAGATGAAGCTGATCGGCCACAGCGTCGATATGAATGCGTGGAATTCCTGGGCCGACTACGAGTTGTGCAAGGCACGCACCAAGTAAGTTGGCTCGGGTCGGCGCCAGGGTTCGCTGGCGCCGACGCCGAGCTGCGATGCCTGCGCTGATTACTTGCGGTAGACCCGCACGTAGTCAACTTGCATCCGGTTCGGGAAGACGGTCGAGCCGTCCGGGCTGCCAGGCCAGTTGCCACCGACGGCCAGATTGAAAAGCAGGAAGAATGGCGACTGGAACTCCGACGTTCCATTGATGCCGCCGGCAATATTCACTTCGTGGTACTTGTTGCCGTCCACGTACCAGCGGATGGCCGCCGTATCCCACTCGACCGCGTAGACGTGGTATTGCGAATAGTCCAGGCCGCCCGACGGTCCGCCATAGTTGGCGTACACATTGTTCTGATCCGACCAGTGGATGGTGCCGTGGACCACGGCTTCGGAATTGATGTGCTCCATGATGTCGATTTCGCCGCTGGCAGGCCAGCCCACGCTGCTGATCGAATTACCGAGCATCCAGAACGCCGGCCAGGTGCCCTTGCCGGTCGGGATTTTCATGCGCGCTTCCATGCGGCCGAATTGCCAGCTGGCCTTGTTTTGCGTGGTGATGCGGCCCGAGGTGTATTGCTTGCCCATATAGTTTTCGCGGCGCGCTTCGATCACCAGTTCGCCGCCGGTGACGCGGATGTTTTCCTGGCGCGCGGTGTAGTACTGCAGCTCGTTGTTGCCGCCACCGTTGCCGTTGACCTCGATGTTCCATTTGGAGGTGTCCAGCGCGGTGCCATTGAACTCGTCCGCCCAGGCCAGCGTCCAACCGGTGGGCGGCGGCGTGCTGCCGCAGCTTGCGCCGGCGATGCTGATCCAGTTGAGGTTAAAGCCGGCGTTGCTGACAAAGGTGCCGAGGTTGTAGGTGCCGGCATTCACATTGATCGTGCGCTGCACGGTGGTCCAGTTTTGCCAGCCGCCCGTGGCGGGCACTGCCGTGGTGCCGAGCGGGATCGTGCCTGCGTTCAGATCGGCCGAAATCACGCCGCCCGCTGCCGGAGCCGCAACGCGGTAAGCCAGGGTGTAGGCGCCACTGTAGGGGAAGGTCACATTATTGTGGGCCAGCCATTCGCCATTGGCCGTCCATCCCACGTTAAAGCCGCCGCCGGCGTCCGACGTCGCTTCGATGTCGACATCGCCCGCGCGGAATTGGTTGCCCGTATTGCCGGCGGTGGTGTCGAAGGCGTTGGTATAGCTTTCGGCCTGGAGCAGGCAGGTGGAAGCGGCCGCGGTCACTGTCTGGGCCAGCAGCGCGGGCGATTTGGCGCTCTCGCGCGGCGCGTTGTCGCCGCAAGCGGTGAAGGTGCCGGCAGTCAGAATTGATGCCAGCAAGACGTTGATCGTCCTTATTTTCATGTTGATAGTCTCCTGATGGTTGACGTTTTCGCATTCGGGCTACGACCACTTCCAGCCGGGAGGTTATCAATAATAACAATCTCCATGGAAGCGCTTCCACGAAAATTGAGTATCTAGCATGTTTGGCATATTGTCAAAATATGCATATAACTCACGCTACATTGGCGGCCAGACTGTCGTGTTTACGCCAGTGCGGGGAGGAATCCAAATTGCGGGGCGCAGCCCCGGCCATGTGCATAGGGACGGCGGTGCGCACTAGCTGCTGGTACAATCAGATTGTGGCATTTAAAACAATCTTTTAACTGTAAGGGCTGTCGAATGAACATCAAAAAAGAGCAGGTGTTTTTGGTTATGCTGTTGTCGGCCGGCTCCGCACACGCCCAGTCCGTCGTTATCGATGGCGGAAGCATTCGGGTAGATGCCACCCCATCGGGCAAAGGCACGGGCGCTGTAAAAGGCGCCAAGCGTCCAGCTGGCAAACAAAGCAAAGACGTCGCGACCAAAGATTCCGACGATGACGGTGATAGCGCCGACATCAAGGCCGGGGGTAGCGCTGCCGTCGGCACTGGCGGGAGCACGGTAAATTCAAGTGGCGGGTATAGCGACGATGGGAAAGGGCGGAAAGAGTACGTTAATTCGGATCTGTCTGGACAGAATTTGAGCCGCAGAAGTTACGCTGGCGCATCCTTCACGAACGTGGAGGCCGTAGGCACCAATTTCAACGGGTCTGATCTGACGCGGGCCATCTTGACCAACGTTGATTTGTCCAAGGCTGACCTGCGCGGGGCCAACCTCTCGGGAGCCAAGATGACGAATGTTGATTGGAGCGGCGCGTTGTTTGACGGCGCAACTTGGGTGGACGGGCGTCGGTGTGGGCCAGGTTCCACTGGAAAATGCAAATAGTTTGCGGCACACCTGATGACTGGTGCCGTTCGGCAGCAGCGTGGTGACGGTGGTTCGTTTCTTCGGTTTCAAGACGCTTACGCGCCATGATTTCGTTCGATGGTCGGAGGGCAAGGTTAGGTCGTGCCCGCGGGATGGACCCATGGCCTGTAGAGCTGTACCAGGGTCCATTTCCTCCCGACTCGATGCCAAATGGTTTTATTTAGTGTCGAACACTTTTATTTAGTGTCCAACACTATTATTTTTTGACACAGAAGGGGCTTGCGCCCCTTTTTCTCATTCCACCGTGACCGATTTGGCCAGATTGCGCGGCTTGTCCACGTCCGTGCCCTTGGCCAGCGCCGTGTGGTACGCCAGCAATTGCAATGCCGCCACGTGCAGGATCGGGGAAAGCAGGCCGTAGTGTTCCGGCAGGCGGATCACGTGCAAGCCATCGCCCGAGGTGATGCGCGAGTCGACGTCGGCGAATACGTACAGCTGGCCGCCGCGGGCGCGCACTTCCTGCATGTTCGACTTGAGCTTTTCCAGCAAGGCATCGTTCGGGGCGATGGTGACAACCGGCATTTCATCGGTCACCAGGGCCAGCGGGCCATGCTTGAGTTCGCCGGCCGGATAGGCTTCGGCGTGGATGTAGGAAATTTCTTTCAGCTTCAGCGCGCCTTCGAGGGCGATCGGGTAGTGGATCCCGCGGCCCAGGAACAGGGCGTTATCCTTGCGCGCGAAGTCGTCGGCCCAGGCGATGATCTGCGGCTCGAGCGCCAGCACGGCGGCGATCGCGACCGGCAGGTGACGCATTTGCTTGAGGTATTCCGCTTCCGCCTCGTCCGTCAGGTGGCCGTTGACCTGGGCCAGCGTCAGCGTCAGCAGGAACAGGGCGGCCAGCTGGGTGGTGAAGGCCTTGGTCGATGCGACCCCCACTTCGACCCCCGCACGGGTGATGTAAGCGAGCGCACACTCGCGTACCATGGCGCTGGTGGACACGTTGCAGATGGTCAGGGTGTGCACCATGCCGAGGCTGCGCGCGTGCTTGAGCGCGGCCAGGGTGTCGGCCGTTTCGCCGCTCTGGGTGATGGTCACGACCAGGGTTTTCGGGTGCGGCACGGTGTCGCGGTAGCGGTATTCGCTGGCAATTTCCACGGCGACCGGGACCTTGGCCACCGATTCGATCCAGTACTTGGCGGTCAGGCCGGCGTAGTAGCTGGTGCCGCAGGCCAGGATCAGGACGCGGTCGATTTCCTTGAAGACTTTCGCGGCGCCGTCGCCGAACAGTTCCGGCATGATGCCGGTCACGCCTTCGAGGGTGTCGCCGATCACGCGCGGCTGTTCGAAGATTTCCTTCTGCATGTAGTGACGGTACGGGCCCAGCTCGGCCGCGCCGGTGTGCGCGTGCACGGTCTTGACTTCGCGTTCGACCGATTTGCCGTCCACGTCGACGATCCAGCACTTGCCCAGTTGCAGATCGACCACGTCGCCTTCTTCCAGGTAAATGATCTGGTCGGTGGTGCCGGCCAGCGCCATGGCGTCGGAAGCGACGAAATTCTCGCCCTTGCCCAGGCCCACGATCAGTGGCGAACCCTGGCGCGCGGCAACCACGCGGTGCGGCTCTTCGCGGCTGAACACGGCAATCGCGTAGGCGCCATGCAGGCGCTTGACGGCCAGCTTGACGGTCTCGAACAGGTCGCCGCTGTACATATGGTCGACCAGGTGGGCGATGACTTCGGTGTCGGTCTGGCTCTGGAACACGTAGCCGAGGGCGGTCAGTTCGTTGCGCAGTTCATCGTGGTTTTCGATGATGCCGTTGTGCACCAGGGCGATGCGGGCGTTCGCTTCGGTCGGCGAAAAGTGCGGGTGCGCATTATGCGAGGCCGGCGCGCCGTGGGTGGCCCAGCGCGTGTGCGCGATGCCGGTAAAACCTTGCATGCCGGCTTCGTTGATCTGGGTTTCCAGTTCGGCCACGCGGGCCGTGCTGCGCGAGCGCTGCAGCTTGCCGTCCACGTGCAGGGCGACGCCGCACGAGTCGTAACCGCGGTACTCGAGGCGTTTGAGGCCTTCAACCAGGATAGGGGTGATATTGCGCTGCGCAACTGCTCCGACGATACCGCACATGGGATGACCTCATGAAAAATTTACAATGGACGGATAGTAGCGGCAATGTCGTGAAATATGCTGTCGAACTTTGGCATTTTTTGGTACATTATTTCATGCGTTCTCGCGTGCGAAATAATATTTCACATTATCGATAATATTTAACCAAATCACCAAAGCGACCACACAATGTCACAGCCGGAACTCGACGAAGTCGATCGTCGCATCCTCAATGCCCTGCAAATTGATGCGTCGCACACCAACGCCGAGTTGGCGGAACTGGTGCACGTATCGCCACCGACCTGCCTGCGCCGCGTCAAATTGCTGACCGAGCGCGGCGTCATCGAACGCCAGGTCGCCATCGTCGCGCCGGAGAAAGTGGGGGCGCGCCTGACCGCCGTGGTGGAAATCACGCTCGACGTCCAGGCGGCCGACCGAATGAGCGAGTTCGAGCAGCATGTCGCGGCCGAGGCGGCGGTGCTGCAATGCTACCGGGTCGCCCCCGGCCCCGATTTCGTGCTCATCGTCCAGGTGGCCGACATGCCGGCCTACCACGCGCTGGCGCACCGGCTGTTCGCCACGCACACCAATGTGCGCAACGTCAAAGCCTATTTCTCTACCTTCCGCAGCAAGTTCGAGACCCGCATCGCCGTGTGAGCAATCGCAAGAGATGGCCGCCCATAAAAGTGTCTACTGGCAACTTGCTAGCGACGGGGATGGGCGATGGATCCAATGCTGTTACACGGAAAAAAGGCGGCGGCCGGGGTGCCGGGCGACCTGGTGAGCCTGTCGCGGGTGCACAAGGTGTACGGCGGCGGTCTGGCCGGCGTGCATGCGCTGCACGATGTCGACTTGCAGGTGGGCACCGGCGAAATGGTGGTGGTGTGCGGGCCTTGCGGCAGCGGCAAGACCAGCCTGCTCAATGTGGCGGGCTTGCTCGACACGGCCACCGAAGGCAATGTCGTCATTGCCAGCCTGCTGGTGTCGCGCCTGTCCGAGCAAGCCCGCGCCGACCTGCGCGGCGAAATGATCGGCTTCATCTTTCAATCCTTCAATCTGATTCCCGTTCTCACCGCGCGCGAAAACGTGCTGCTGCCGCTGCTGCTGCGTGGGCGCCTCGAACATGCCGAATTGCTGGCCGCCCATGAACGGGCCGACGCCTTGCTGGCCCAGGTGGGCTTGGCGACCCAATCCGCCCACTACCCGCCGCGGCTCGACGCCAGTCAGCGCCAGCGGGTGGCGATCGCGCGCGCGCTGCTGACGCGCCCGCGCCTGGTGATCGCCGACGAGCCGACCTCGCGCCTGGACAACGGCAATATCCGCCTGGTCATGGATCTGTTTGCCCGCCAGCAGCAGGAGCAGGGCACCGCCTTCCTGATCTCGACCCGCGACCAGCGTCAGCTCAGCCGCGCCAACCGTACCCTGCAGCTGAGCGATGGCCGCCTGCAGGGGGCGCCCAGCCCCGGTGCGCGCCGTCCATTGCGAGTTCAGCTGTGAGCCCGGCCCGCCTGGCGCTGCGCGCGGTCACGCGCGGCAATCCGCGCAGCCTGCTGGCCGTGTTCCTGATCGCGGCCAGCCTGTGCGTGCTCGACCTGTTTGCCGGGCATGTCGCCAGCGAGCGCGCGCGCATGGAATACCAGGCGGTGATCGGCGAGCGCCTGGGCCACCTGGCCATCGTGCGCGCCAATACCAGCGGCGGCGCGCGCGCCGCCACCATGTTCGCGCCGGAAGAAGCGCTGCGCGTGATCCGGCTGGCCGAAGCGAGCCCGGGCGTCGCTCTGGTGGTGCCGCAAATGAGTGTGGAAGGCATCGCCTCCACCGGCGAGCGCTCGGCCCTGTTCTTTGGCGAAGGCATCGTCGCCACCCCGGACCAGGCCGACAGCGCGCGCCAGCTGCCGGGCAAGCTCCATCCGGACACGCCGAACGGCATCGCGGTCAGCAGCGGCCAGGCCCGCTCGCTCGGCCTGGCCCCGGGCAGCAGCGTGACGCTGACCGGGACCACGCTCGACGCCCGCGCGCGCGCGCTCGACGCCCAGGTGGTCGACATTTACAGCAATGGCGGCTTGCCCGAGGCGGGGCGCCGCCCGCTGCTGCTGCCGTTCGCGATGGCGCAAACGCTGCAGGGCACGGAACGCACCGAGCGTATCGTGGTCTATCTGTCAGACCCGCAGCAGGCGGAGGAGCGCCGTCTGTCGCTGACGGCGGCGCTGCACGCGGCCGGCATTCCCGCGATCGTCAAATCGTGGCAGGAACAATCGGCCGCCTACGCGACCGAGCGCAGCGCGTCCGACATCGCCTTCGACAGCATCGCCGGCATGGTGTTCGCCGTGATCGCGGCCACCATGGCGGCCACCGTGTCCATGAACGTGCTCGAGCGCCGGCACGAGGTCGGCACGCTGCGCGCGCTGGGCATGCGCAGCAGCGGCGTGTTCGTGCTGTTTGTAACGGAAGCCTTGTGGATGGCGCTGGCGGCGGTCGCCATCAGCCTGGTGGGCAGCAGCCTGATCGCGTGGATCATCAACCGCGTCGCGCTGTCGTACGCGGCGGCGCCCGGCATCGGCAGCGCGCCGATGCTGGTCGAGCTCGATTTTTACCGCATGGGCATGGGGGTGCTGACCGTGCTGGCGGTGGCCATGCTGGCCGCGCTGGTGCCGGCCTTTAAGGCAGCGCGCAGCGCGATCGCGCCGGCGCTGGCAGCTTGATTACTTCTTGACCTTGACCGGGCGGGTCCAGTTGTCGATCGTCATTTGCTTGGCACGCGAGATGGTCAGCTTGCCGGCCGGCGCGTCTTTCGACAGCGTGGTCCCGGCGCCCAGGGTCGCGCCCTTGCCGACCGTGACCGGCGCGATCAGCTGGCTGTCGCTGCCGATGAACGCGTCGTCTTCGATCACGGTGCGGAACTTGTTGGCGCCGTCGTAATTGCAGGTGATGGTGCCGGCCCCGATATTGACGCGCGAACCGACCGTGGCGTCGCCCACATAGGCCAGGTGGTTGGCCTTGCTGTGCGCGGCCACCTGGCTGTTCTTGATCTCGACAAAGTTACCGATGTGGACGTCTTCGGCCAGCTCCGTGCCCGGGCGCAGGCGCGCGTACGGGCCAATGACGGACTTGGGACCGACCACCGCGTCTTCGATGTGGCAGAACGGCTTGATGCTGGCCCCGGCCGCGATGCGGGCGTTGACGATCACGCTGTGCGCGCCCACGCTCACGCCGTCGGCCAGCTCGACGCGGCCTTCGAACACGCAACCCACATCGATACTGACATCGCGCCCGCAAATGAGTTCGCCGCGCACGTCGATGCGGGCCGGGTCGAGCAGGTGCACGCCTTTTTCCAGCAGCGCCTGGGCAATATTCAGTTGATGGCGGCGCTCCAGCTCGGCCAGCTGCACCTTGCTGTTCACGCCCGCCACTTCCCATTCCGCCGACGGATGGGCCGACACCACCGGCACGCCATCGGCCACGGCCTGGGCCACGATGTCGGTCAGGTAGTACTCGCCCTGGGCATTGTTGTTTTGCAGCGCCGCCAGCCACTTCTTGAGGTGGCGGGTGGGGGCGACAATGATGCCGCTGTTGATTTCGCGGATCGCGCGTTCCTCGGCGCTGGCATCTTTTTCTTCGACGATGCGGCGGATCTCGCCGTTTTCACGGACGATGCGGCCCAGGCCGAAGGGATTGGCTTGCTCGACCGTGAGGATGGCCAGCTTGTCGGCGCCGGCCGCGTCAACCAGACGTTTAAGCGAATCGGCGGAGGTGAGCGGCACATCGCCGTACAGGATCAGGGTGGGCGCGGTTTCATCGAGCTGGGGCACGGCTTGCATGACGGCGTGGCCGGTGCCCAGTTGCGGTTCCTGCAGCGCGGTATCGATGGCGGCATGGGTGCCATCGTTGAGGGTCTTGACCATTTCCGGCACCGCTGCGCCACCGTGGCCATAAATAACGCATAATTTGCTCGGTGCAAGAGTACGTGCGGTATCAATAACGTGCTGCAACAAAGGCTTGCCAGCCAGGGGATGGAGCACTTTCGGCAGCGCGGATTGCATGCGCTTACCCATACCGGCGGCGAGGATCACAACGTTCATAAGCAGTCTGGAAAAGTTGAAAAGATGGAAAAGTTTAACATGCAGAGTCCCTTCCTCCAGCGCTTTCGCGTACTGTGCCTGATCGCCGTCGTGCTGGCGGTCGCCGCCTGCAGCAGCGTGCGCTTCGCCTACAACCAGGGCGATACCTTGCTGTACTGGTGGCTCGATGCCTATGTCGACCTCGATTCCGAGCAAAAAGGTCCGGTCAAGGAAGACATCGACGAGCTCATCACCTGGCACCGGAAAACCCAGCTCAAGGATTACAGCCAGCTGCTGGCAACAGCCCAGCAACAACTGGCGGCCGGCAACGTGACCCAGGCGGACTTGAAGACCCATTACCGCGAAATCAAGTCGCGCACCGAGTTGCTGGCCTACAAGGCCCTGCCCGAGCTGGCCGACCTGGCGCTGTCGGTCAAACCGGAACAGATCGCCAACATCGAGCAAAAGTTCAACAAGAACAACGAGACCTTCCGCAAGAAGTTCGTCAAGATCGACAACGAGCAAAAGCAGAAGCTGCGCTACAAGAAATCGATGGAACAATTCGAACTGTGGTTCGGCAGTTTCAGCAGCGAACAGGAAGCGGTGCTGCGGCGTGCGTCCGACATGCGACCGCTCAACAACGAGATCTGGCTCGAAGAGCGCGTGATCCGGCAGCGGCGCATCATTGCCGTGCTGCGCGAGATCCAGCAGAAAAAGCTGAACAAGGACGCGACCATGGCCGTGCTCCACAAGCTGCTCGAAGAAATCTTCAGCCGCTTCGACGCGCCCGAGCGCAAAGCCTTCTTCGACAGCTACATCGACGGCACCATCAACCTGGTCCATACGGCGGTCAAGATCTCGACCCCGGCCCAGAAAGCCCACGCGCAAAAGCGGATGCAGGGCTGGATCGACGACTTCAAGGTGCTTGCCAGCGGGAGCAAGTAGTGCGCTGGTGCGCGTGATATAGTGCCGCCCATCGAATTCGGGTGTGTCGCCATGCAAAAGAAACCAGCCAAAGTCCCGGTCCACCGGGCCCCGCCACCGCAACAGGTGCGCATCATCGGCGGCGCGTGGAAACGCACGCCGCTGCCGGTCCTCGATGCCCTCGGCCTGCGCCCCACGCCCGACCGCGTGCGCGAAACGGTGTTCAACTGGATTAACCACCTGTGGAACGGCAACTGGGGCAGCGCGACCTGCCTCGACTTGTTCGCCGGCAGCGGCGCGCTCGGCTTCGAGGCGGCCAGCCGCGGCGCCCAGGCGGTCACCATGATCGATTCCCATACGCCGGTGATCCGCCAGCTCGAGGCCATCAAGGCCAAGCTGCGCGCCGACAATGTCCAGGTCGTGCGCGCCGACGCCATCGCCAGCGCCCACAGCATGGGCTTGCGCGGCCAGCGCTACGATCTGGTCTTCCTCGACCCGCCGTATCACCAGGATTTCTTGTCGAAGTCGCTGCCGCTGTGCGAGCAGCTGTTGACCGCCGACGGCCTGGTCTATGCCGAAGCGGGCGCGCCCCTGCCGTTCGCGCCCGACGACGGCAGCGCGCCGCCGGACTGGCTGGCGCCCTGGGAGCTGGTGCGCTCGGACAAGGCCGGCGTGGTGTTCTACCACTTGCTCAAATTGCGCACGAGTGTGGCGTAAATACCGCCGTTCCCGGCCCTGGCGGCCCCGCGGCGGCCCCGCCCCGGGGCTTGCGCCTCAATTTCAGGCATAATGCGCGTTCTATATTGGTGCATCTCAGGAGCCGCAATGGTTGTAGCCGTTTATCCAGGAACGTTCGATCCGCTTACCCGCGGTCACGAGGATTTGGTGCGTCGCGCCTCCGGCTTGTTCGATGCCCTGATCGTCGGCGTGGCCGACAGCAAGAACAAGCGCCCGTTTTTCTCGCTCGACGAACGCCTGGAAATCGCCAACGAAGTGCTCGGGCACTACCCGAACGTGCGCGTCGAGTCGTTTTCGGGCCTGCTCAAGGATTTCGTGCGCAAGCATGATGCGCGCGTGATCGTGCGCGGCCTGCGCGCGGTGTCGGACTTTGAATACGAATTCCAGATGGCCGGCATGAACCGCTATCTGCTGCCCGATGTCGAAACCCTGTTCCTGACGCCATCGGACCAGTATCAGTTCATTTCTGGCACCATCGTGCGCGAAATCGCCATGCTGGGCGGCGACGTGTCAAAATTCGTGTTCCCCTCGGTCGACCGCTGGCTGCAAAAGAAAATCGCGTCCATGACGCCCCCTGCTGAATAAGAATTCCGTACCATGGCTCTCCTCATTACCGATGAATGCATCAATTGCGACGTGTGCGAGCCCGAGTGCCCGAACGACGCCATTTCCATGGGCGCGGAAATCTACGAAATCGATCCCAACAAGTGCACCGAGTGCGTCGGCCATTTCGACGAACCCCAGTGCCAGCAAGTCTGCCCGGTCGAGTGCATTCCCTTCAATCCCGCCTGGCGCGAAACCAAGGAAGAATTGCTGGCCAAGTACGAGCGGCTGACGGCGCCCAAGGAATAATCCCTTCCCTTAATATCTGACGTGAATGTCAGGTATTATCAAAATATATAATTAGCTGCACAAATGCCACGTTTTTTGTTAATCAACTGGCTATTGTTGGGTATAAATCGTCCCGTGCGGCAATTGTGTTCCGACTTAGATGGTATATTTTGCGACAGGCTCCGCACGACCATACTATTTCGGGACACAGGAATTTCATGATTAACAAATTCAGCATCGGCCAGCGTCTGGCGCTTGGCTTTGGCGTGGTTATCTTTTTGTTACTCTTGCTGGCGGGTCTGTCTTATGTCCGCATTTCCAGCCTGAACCAGGAAGTGGGCAAGATGGTCGATGCGCGCTACCCGAAAACGGTGGTGGCCAACGGCATCAAGGCCGATGTCAGCGAAGCGACGCGCAGCATGCTCAACGTGCTGATCATGACCGACCCGAGCCAGATCGCCAAGGAACTGGCCAACATCGAAGCACGCAACGCGATGGCCACCAAGGCCCTGGCCGAACTGACCAAATCGACCACCGACGCCAAGGGCGTGGAAATCCTGAAAGCCATCGGCACCGTGCGCGACCGCTTCATCCCGGGCCAGGCCACCTTTGTGGGCTTGATCAACGAGGACAAGAAGGACGACGCGATGGTCAAGTTCATGTTCTCGCTGCGTCCCCAGCAAAACAAGTATTTCGAGCAGCTCGACAAATTCGTCGCCTACCAGAATGAAGAAATGGTCAAGGCCGGCCAGGATGCCTCGGCCCAGACCAAGCGCACCCAAGCCTTGATCATGGTACTGGCCGCGGTGGCCGCCTTGCTGTCGCTGATGGTGGCATTTTTGGCGACGCGCAGCATCACCACCCCGCTCAAGGAAGCGGTCGTGGTGGCCCAGCGCGTGGCCAACGGCGACCTGACGAGCGACATCCACGTCACCAGCAGCGATGAAACCGGCCAGATGATGGAAGCGCTGCGCCACATGAATGCCAGCCTGATCAAGATCGTGGCCGAGGTGCGCATGGGCACCGATTCGATTGCCGAAGCGTCCAGCGAAATCGCCAGCGGCAATATGGACTTGTCTTCCCGCACCGAACAGCAAGCCAATTCCCTGGGTCAGACCTCGAGCTCGATGCGCGAACTGACCGACACCGTGCAGCAAAATGCCGACAATGCGCGCCAGGCCAATCAGCTGGCGGCCAAGGCGTCCGAAGTGGCGGTGCGCGGCGGCTCGGTGGTGTCGCACGTGATCGATACCATGGGCTCGATCACGGCGTCCTCGAAAAAGATTGTCGATATCATCGGCGTGATCGATGGCATCGCCTTCCAGACCAATATCCTGGCCCTCAATGCGGCGGTCGAGGCGGCCCGGGCAGGCGAGCAGGGCCGCGGTTTCGCGGTGGTCGCGGCCGAGGTGCGCAACCTGGCCCAGCGCTCGGCCGGCGCCGCCAAGGAAATCAAGGCCCTGATCGGCGACTCGGTCGACAAGGTGCGCGAAGGCAGCACGCTGGTCGAGCAGGCCGGCGTGACGATGGAGGAAGTGGTGGCCAGCGTGCGCCGCGTGACCGACATCATGGGCGAAATCACTTCGGCCAGCCAGGAACAAAGCGTGGGAATTGCGCACGTCAACACAACAATCCTTGAAATGGACGAGACAACCCAGCAGAATGCTGCCTTGGTCGAAGAAGCGGCAGCCGCCGCGGCCTCGATGCAGGACCAGGCGGCCAATCTGGCACGCGTGGTCAGCGTGTTCAAACTGGACAGTTCGGCCACACCGGCGCTGCGGCGGGCCCCCGTGTCCACCGCCAGGCCTGTTGCCGCGTTACAGGAAGAGGCGGCCGCCACGAGCGCGCCGCGTATCACTGCCAAACAGTCCAATGGAGAAGACTGGGAAGAGTTCTGAGTTTTTTACGATTTTAATGACAACAACGGAGACGACATGATTGCAATGAACAAATTGAGTATCAAGAGCTTGCTGGCAGGGGCGTTCCTGGCCGCCGCTTTCCTGCAGGGTGCGGTTGCGGCAGAGGTAGCGGGCGTCAAGTTCCCGGACACCACCAAAGTGGGCGGCAAGGAGCTGGTGCTCAATGGTCTCGGTGTGCGCACCAAGTTCATCGTCAAGGTGTACGCCGCCGGCCTGTACCTGACCCAGAAAGAATCGACCGTCGAAGACGTGCTCAAAGTCGATGGCCCACGCCGCATGCAGCTGGTAATGATCCGCGACGTCACCTCCGACGACTTCGGTAACGCTTTCATGAGCGGCCTGAACAACAACGTGGACAAGAACGACAAGTCCAAGATCGTCACCCAGATCAGCAAATTCGGTGAAATGTTCGCCCAGTTCGAAGCCCTCAAAAAGGGCGACGTGCTCGACCTCGACTGGGTCCCGGGCGTTGGCACCCAGTGCTACCTGAACGGAAAAAAAGTCGGCGAAGTCACGCCTGACCTGATCTTCTACAACTCGATCCTGAAAATCTGGCTCGGCGAAAAGCCGGCCGACAACTCGCTCAAGACCAAGCTGCTGGCAGCACCTGCCAAAAAATAAGTTCTGGACGTAAAAACGCGGCGCGCGGTGCAAACCGGGCGCCGCGTTTTTTTACGCCTGCTCAGGCGCGGGCGGCGATCGCGCGCAGTTCGGCGGCGTGGCTCGGGCCGCTCGAGGCGGCAATCATTTTCTCCAGCAGACGCACGTCACGCAGCTTGGCCTTGGCCAGCCGCTGCTCCTTGGACAGGCGCGGTCGCACCACCAGCACGGCGGCGCGCAGGATGCCCGTCAGCAGCGGACGGAACAGCACCAGCATGGCGCCGGTGGTCGCGGTCCCGGCCAGGATGCGCAAGGCAGGACCGAATTGGACAGTTTGTTGGAGGGCGATGGCAGTGCTCGACACGATAGTTCCAGTCAAAATGAATGTTTCCACATAGAACTATAGTGCAACGCAACATATATGGCCAATTGCATTCCCCCATACCCGTTATATCAAATGTGAATGCGTTAATGTATGATTAATGATCAAAATCTTTTCTGGATCCCATGAGCTTCCTGACCCTGGATTTGAACCTGCTGCGTGTATTCGACGCAGTCATGACCGAACAAAACCTCACCCGCGCCGCCGGCCACCTGGCCATGACCCAGCCGGCCGTGTCGAACGCCATCAAGCGCCTGCGCGAAAGCCTGGGCGATGAATTACTGATCCGCACCGCCTACGGCGTCAAGCCGACCCCGCGCGCCGAAGCCCTGTGGCCGGCCGTGCGCCAGGCCCTGGCCGGACTGGAAGCGGCGGTCACGCCGGAAACCTTCGATGTGTCCAAGGCGCATGCCACCTTCCGCATGGCGATGGCGGACGCGACCGCCGCCTTCTGGCTGCCTTCGCTGATGCGTTCGATCGAGAGCGAAGCGCCGGGCGTGAATGTGCGCATGGTGCCGCTGACCACGCGCGAGCCGCGTCCGATGCTGCTGCGCGGCGACATCGACCTGGCGGTCGGTTTCTTCCCCGGTGTGGCTGCGCAATTGTCGAGCGACACCAGTTCGCCGATCCGCCACGAGCGCCTGTATTCGGGCCATTACGTGTGTGTGATGCGCAAGAACCATCCATTGGCCAAGGTCGAGCTCGGCATGGACAATTATTGTGCCGCCAACCACTTGCTGGTGAGTTTTTCGGGCCGCGCCCACGGCCTGGTCGACGAAGCGCTGGCCCAGATCGGGCGCGAACGGCGCATTTTGCTGACCGTGAACCAGTTCTTCACGGCCGGGCGGGTGGTCGCCAATTCCGACCTGATCACGGTGCTGCCCAAGCACCTGATCGCCTCGACCGGCATGACCGACGCGCTGGTCTGGCGCGAACTGCCGTTCACCCTGCCGGCCGTGCACCTGGACATGCTGTGGCATGAACGCGACGCGCGCAGCCCGGCCCACAAGTGGCTGCGCAAGCATCTCGAAGGCATGAACACGACCCAGCTGCGGGCCGTCAACACCAGCGACTGATCACGCGGCGCTGGAGCGGTAGCCGACCCGGAAACCGCCCCAGTGCTGGCCGTCCACGTAAATGGGCGCCGACAGGTCGTGCATCACTTCCCCCGTGTCGCGCTTGTAGGTCTGCAACAGGAACGGCTTGGTGTTGCTGCCGCAGCGCGCCCCGGTGCGGTCGTTGAAGATGCGCTTGGTGCGGTTGTTGACGATGTCGATGTCGTAATCCCCGGTCAGCGGCTGCGAAAATTTCTTGTTGTGGGTCGGGAAATAGCCATTGTTGTCGACCGCGCCCGCATAAGCGAGCTGCGGCATCCTGGCCAGCAAGCCTTCCTGCAAGTCCGGCAGCGCGCGGTCGGTGAAGGCGTCAAAACGGGTGCGGTGCTTGACCGGATCGGTGTTCGGTAGCGGCGTGTAGCGGCGGTCGAACAAGGCCTCGCGCGTGATCTGGCCGGACCGGATCGCTTCACTGAACAATTTCCCCACATCCTGCGCCGCTTGCTGCGCCGCTATACGGATCGCGTCGTGCGCCGTTTCCACCGAGGACATGCCGAGCGCGCCGGCGATCGATTCGGCTTTCTCGGCCAGGGCCATGGCCGAACCGGTCGCGCGCGGCAAGGCCTGGTCGGTGGAGAGCATGCTGTCGCGGATCTGGGCCAGGGCGGCCGTGATGCTGCCGGTGGTGCTCACGTGGGCGCGCGCGGCGCCGGCGATCTGGCCGATTTCCTGTTCCGACAACGCCGACGATTGTTCGATCGTGGTCAGGAAGCCATGCACCCGTTCCACATTGCCGGCGGCAGCGCTCACGCTGCCATTGAGCGAGGCCATCCCGCGTGACGCTTTTTCGGCTTGTTCGGTGATGGCCTTGACCATGATGCCGATTTCGTCGGTCGCTTCGCGCGTGCGGTGGGCCAGCTGGCGCACCTCGCCGGCCACGACCGCGAAACCGCGCCCATGTTCGCCGGCGCGCGCCGCCTCGATGGCCGCGTTCAGGGCCAGCAGATTGGTACGCGCGGAAATTTCGGTGATCACTTCGGTGAAGCCGGCAATCGCGCGCGACTTTTCCTGCAGGGCCACCATGGTCGCTTCGGCCTGGCCGGCCTCGGCGCGCGCGCTGCTGATGCGCTGCAAGCCCTGGTCGACCTCTGCCCGGGCCGCCATGCTTTCGCTGCGTACGCCGGCCGCGACCGTGGCCGCCCGCTCCGCATTGCCGGCGATCTGTTCGGTGCTGCTGGCGATTGCATCCGCGCTGGCGGCGATCCGCACCGCCGTTTGCACATCGTCGTGGATCTTCTTTTTGACCGAGTCGACAAAGTAGGATGTTTCGGCCGCGCCGATCATGATGTCGTCGATCGAATGGCCGACCACGGCGATGATCTTGCGGTCGGCGTCGCCTTCGCCGCGGCCGGCGAACTGGAACACGATCAGGCAGAGGGCGCTGGCGATGGCCGCAGCCCACACGGCGCCCAGGGCGCCGCCGGCCAGCAGATCGATCAGCTTGGCGCCGAGCACGCCCGCGCCGATGGCCAGGACCGCCAGCGTGGCGCGGCGTCCCTTCCCGCTAGGAAGAAGCAGCTTCATGGGTCTCCTCGGCTCTGTGCTCGGCCTGGTATCAGATACCTTACCGTAACCTATCGCCGCGAGGAGCTCAACTTATTTGATGGGCAGCTTGGTGGTATTCTTGACTTCTTCCATCACCGCGTAGGTGTGGGTTTCGCGTACGCCTTTTTGGAGCAGGGTTTTGCCCAGGAATTCGCGGTAGGCCGCCATGTCCTTCACGCGCGCCTTGACCAGATAGTCGAAGCCGCCGGCCACCATATGGCATTCGAGCACTTCCGGGATCAGTTGGACGCTATTCTTGAAGGCGTCGAATACTTCCGGGGTGGTGCGGTCGAGCACGACTTCGATAAACACCAGCAGCGATACGTCGAGCAGCTGGGGATTGAGCTGGGCCGTATAGCCCATGATATAGCCGGCTTCGTGCAGTTTGCGCACGCGCTCCAGGCAGGCTGCCGGCGACAGGTTCACCCGCGCCGCCAGTTCGACGTTGCTGATGCGGCCGTCACTCTGCAGTTCCGACAGAATCTTCTTGCTGATCTTGTCCAACATTTCCTTCCATCCCCCGATTAATATAATTTGGTGAAATTGTCTCACCAAAAACTATCTATTGCTAGTCTTCTGTAATACCAGAATTAATCCAGAAGAAATCGCTCTACAATCGAATCATCTTGTCGCGGCCCATTTTTGGGCCCTGGACAACCGCATTCCACACTCTTACCGCGAAGATTTTCCATGCAAACTGCAGCCGTTCCGGCCCCCGCCATCGTCCCGTTTTCCGCGTTCCAGGCCGAAGTGGCCAACCAGCCCTCACTGTTGCGCGCAGCCATCACTGCCGCCTACCGGCGCGACGAAGCCGACATTGTCGGCTGGCTGCTGGCCCAGGGTCCGCGTCCGCACGCCGACGCCCACGCGCTGGCGCACCGCCTGGTGTCGGCCGTGCGCAGCAAGCGCACCCGCGCCTCGGGCGTGGACGCGCTGATGCACGAATTCTCGCTCTCGTCCGAAGAGGGCGTGGCCCTGATGTGCCTGGCCGAAGCGCTGCTGCGTATTCCCGACAGCGAAACGGCCGACCGCCTGATCGCCGACAAGATCAGCAAGGGCGACTGGCGCAAGCACCTGGGCGAGTCGCCTTCGCTGTTCGTCAATGCCGCCACCTGGGGCTTGCTCATCACCGGCAAGCTGGTCGACACCAGCAGCGAGACCGGCCTCGGTTCGGCCCTGTCCAAGCTCATTTCCAAGGGCGGCGAGCCGCTGATCCGCAAGGGCGTGGACCTGGCCATGCGCATGCTGGGCAACCAGTTCGTGACCGGCCAGACCATCGATGAAGCGCTCAAGAACAGCCGCGACAACGAGTCGCGCGGCTACCGCTATTCCTACGACATGCTGGGCGAGGCGGCGCTGACCGAGGCCGATGCCCGTGCCTATTATGCATCCTACGAAAAGGCGATCCACGCCATCGGCAAGGCCTCGAACGGGCGCGGGATCAAGGATGGCCCGGGGATTTCGGTCAAGCTGTCGGCCCTGCACCCGCGCTACAGCCGCGCGCAGCACGGCCGCGTGATGAGCGAACTGCTGCCGCGCCTGCGCAGCCTGCTGCTGCTGGCCAAGGGCTACAACATCGGCCTCAATATCGATGCCGAAGAAGCGGACCGCCTCGAAATCTCGCTCGACATGATGGAAGTGCTGGCCTTCGACCCGGCCCTGGCAGGGTATGACGGCATCGGCTTCGTGGTGCAGGCGTACCAGAAGCGCTGCCCGTTCGTGATCGATTACCTGGTCGACCTGGCGCGCCGCAGCCAGCGTAACTTCATGGTCCGCCTGGTCAAGGGCGCCTACTGGGATGCCGAAATCAAGCGCGCCCAGGTCGACGGCCTGCCCGGCTATCCGGTCTACACGCGCAAGGTCTACACCGACGTGTCTTATCTCACCTGCGCCAAAAAGCTGCTGGCCGCGACCGATGCGATCTATCCGCAGTTCGCCACGCACAATGCGCACAGCCTGTCCGTGATCTACACCTGGGCCAAGGCCGACGGCATCACCGACTACGAATTCCAATGCCTGCACGGCATGGGCGAAACTCTGTACGACCAGGTGGTCGGCAAGGAGAACCTGGACAAGCCGTGCCGCATCTACGCCCCGGTCGGCTCGCACGAAACGCTGCTGGCCTACCTGGTGCGCCGCCTGCTGGAAAATGGCGCCAACTCCTCGTTCGTGAACCAGATCGTCGATGAAAAGGTCGCCATCGACAGCCTGATCGCCGATCCTTTCGAAGCCTCGCGCGCCCAGGGCGGCGTGCCGCACCCGGGCATTCCCGCGCCGGCTGCGCTGTTCGGCGCCGAGCGCCGCAATTCGGCCGGCTTCGACCTGGCCAACGAGGACGTGCTGCGCAAGCTGGCCGCCGCCCTGGCCAAGCCACGCTTTTACGACGCGGCGCCATTGATCGACGGCGCCGTCAGCACCCCGGCCTGGGCCGACATCGTCAATCCGGCCCAGCACCTGGACGTGGTGGGCCGCGTGGCCGAAGCCAACGCGCAGGACGTGGAAGTGGCCATCGAACGCGCCAGTGCCTACGCCATGGACTGGCAGACCACGGCGCCGTCCGACCGCGCCGCCATCATCGCCAGGGTGGCCGACCTGTTCGAAGCGAACTACGAAGAGCTGATGGCGCTGGCCGTGCGCGAAGCCGGTAAATCGCTGCCGAACGCGATCGCCGAAATCCGCGAAGCGGTCGACTTCCTGCGTTACTACGCGGTGCAGGTGGAAGGCACGCAGAACATCCTGGCGCTCGGTCCCGTGACCTGCATCAGCCCATGGAACTTCCCGTTGGCGATCTTCACGGGCCAGGTAGCGGCCGCGCTGGCCGCCGGCAACGTGGTGCTGGCCAAGCCGGCCGAACAAACCCCGCTGATCGCGCACCGCGCGGTTGAACTGTTCCACCAGGCCGGCGTGCCGCGCGGCGCGCTGCAGCTGCTGCCGGGCCGCGGCGAAATCGTCGGTGCGCGTCTGTGCGCCGATGCCCGCATCAAGGGCGTGATCTTCACCGGGTCGACCGAAGTGGCGCAGCTGATCAACCGCACCCTGGCCAAGCGTTCGGCCGAGGAAGGCCACGACATCGCCCTGATCGCCGAAACCGGCGGCCAGAACGCGCTGATCGTCGATTCGTCGGCGCTGCCGGAACAGGTGGTGCAGGACGTGATGACGTCGGCCTTCGACAGCGCCGGCCAGCGCTGCTCGGCGCTGCGCGTGCTGTTCCTGCAAGAAGACATCGCCGACAAGACCATCAAGATGCTCAAGGGCGCGATGCAGGAACTGCGCGTGGGCAGCCCGGACCGTCTGTCGGTCGATATCGGTCCCGTGATCGACGTCGAAGCGCAGCAGAACCTCCTCAAGCACATCGCCCGCATCAAGGCCGGCGCCAAGGCGCACTTCGCGCTCGAGCTGCCGCCGGAACTGGCCGCGCAGGGTACGTTTGTAGCGCCGACCGTGCTCGAAATCGGTTCGCTGTCGGAGCTGACGCAGGAAGTGTTCGGCCCCGTGCTGCACATCGTGCGCTATCGCCGTTCGGACCTGGGGCAGATTGTCGACTCGATCAACGCCACCGGCTTCGGCCTGACGCTGGGCGTGCACTCACGGATCGACGAGACCATCGACTTCATCACCAGCCGCGCGCATGTGGGCAATATCTACGTGAACCGCAATATCGTCGGCGCCGTGGTGGGTGTGCAGCCGTTCGGTGGTGAAGGCAAGTCCGGCACCGGTCCCAAGGCCGGCGGTCCCTTGTATCTGAAACGCCTGCAGAAGGGCGCGCCGCCGCTGCTGCAGCACGAGCGCCAGGCCGCGCCAGGGCTCGATTCGCTGCTCGAATGGGCCCGCACGCATGGTCACCAGCGCGTGGTCACCTTGGCCGAACAGTACATGCGTACCACGCTGTTGGGCACCTCGCTCGGCCTGCCGGGACCGACCGGCGAGCGCAATGCGCTCTCGTTCGCGCCACGGGGCGCGATTGTCTGCGCCGCGGCCGACATCGGCGTACTATTGAATCAACTGGCGGCCGTGCTGGCGACCGGTAACCGCGCCATCGTCGTGGCGCCGTCGAGTGCGACGATTCCGCAAGGTTTGCCGAAGGATGTGAAAGAGCGGATCGATTTTGCCGAGAACGTGGGCGCGATCAAGGCCGAGTTCCAGATGGTGCTGGTCGAGTCGTCGCTGGCGGCTGGATTGCGCACGCAGTGCGCGGCGCGCGACGGCGCCATCGTGGGCATGATCGACACCACCGAAGAAGGTGCGATTCCATTGTGGCGCCTGGTGGCCGAGCGCGCGCTGTGCGTGAACACCACCGCAGCCGGCGGCAACGCCAGTCTGATGACGCTGGGGGTATAAGTACAGAGTTTCGTCGTCCTCGCGCAGGCGGGGACCCAAAGCGTCTACGATCAGCCACTCCAGTGTTCGCATGTTCCATGGGTCCCCGCCTCCGCGAGGACGACGTCGGTGAAAATGACAAGATGGTTTAACCCTGGAGGAAGACATGATTGTAGGCGTACCGAAGGAAATCAAGAACCACGAGTACCGCGTCGGACTGACCCCGCCCAGCGTGCGTGAACTGACCTCGCGCGGGCATACCGTGCTGGTCCAGAAAAACGCGGGCGCTGAAATCGGCCTGGCCGACGACCAGTACGTGGCCGCCGGTGCCGCCATGGTCGACACGGCCAAAGAGATCTTTGCGCGCGCCGACATGATCGTCAAGGTCAAGGAACCGCAGCCGGGCGAATGCGCCATGCTGTCCGAAGGCCAGATTCTGTACACCTACCTTCATCTGGCCCCGGATCCGGAGCAGACCGCGGCGCTGGTCAAATCCGGTGCCATCTGCATCGCCTACGAAACCATCACCGGCGCCGGCGGCGGCTTGCCGCTGCTGGCGCCCATGAGCGAAGTGGCGGGCCGCATGGCAATCCAGGCCGGCGCCGCCCACCTTGAAAAATCCAAGGGCGGCATGGGCTTGCTGCTGGGCGGCGTGCCTGGCGTGGCTGCCGGCCATATCGTCATCATTGGCGCCGGCGTGGTCGGCACCAACGCCATGCAAATGGCAGTCGGTACGGGCGCGCGCGTGACGGTGCTCGACAAGAGCATCGACCGCCTGCGCCAGCTGGACCTGGTGTACGGTGGGCGCATCTCCACCCAGTATTCAAATGCCCATTCGATCGAGGAAGCGGTGCTGTCGGCCGACCTGGTGATCGGCGGCGTGCTGGTGCCCGGCGCGGCGGCGCCCAAGCTGGTCACCCGTGACATGATCTCACGCATGAAGCCGGGCGCGGTGGTGGTGGACGTGGCGATCGATCAGGGCGGCTGCTTCGAGACTTCGCATGCAACGACGCACGCCGATCCGACCTTCATCGTCGACGGTGTGGTGCACTACTGCGTGGCAAATATGCCGGGCGCGGTGGCGCGCACCTCGACCTTCGCCCTCAATAACGCGACGATCGGGCATGCGGTGGCGCTGGCCACGAAGGGCTGGAAAAAGGCGCTGGCCGACGATATCCATCTGCGCAATGGCTTGAACGTCTGCCAGGGCATGGTCACCTATGAGGCGGTGGCGCGCGATCTGGGCTACGTCTACACGCCGGCCGAGTCTCTGCTCGTGTAAGGGCGTTTGTCTTCCAGCGCGTGACAGAAGCGGGTCACGATGTGGAAGGCATAACGCGAGGCGACCGCGGTCACGAAGCGCATGAAATCGGTCGCCGCCTCTTCATTGGCGTTGTCCGAGATCGTGCGGATGACCGCAAACGGCACGCCCAGCTCAAAGCAGGTCTGGGCCACGGCCGCACCTTCCATTTCCACCGCCAGTAGTCCCGGCAGCGCGCCGCCCAGGGTCTGGATGCGCTGCGCACTGCTGATGAACTGGTCGCCGCTGGCGATCAGGCCGCGGTGCAGGCGCGGTCGCTCCAGGCGGAACTGGCGCCGCTCGCCGGCATCGACCGCTGTTGCGAAATCGAGCGCGAGAAACCTGGCGGCGCTGTCGGCCAGCCGGTTCGACAGATCCAGATCCGATTGAAAATGCGAAATCCCCGTGAGCGGTACTTCGAAACGGGGAAACAGGGGGCTGGCATCCATGTCGTACTGGGCCAACGCGTCGGCCACCACGATATCGCCTACCTTGACGCCAGCCTGGCCGGCGCCTGCCACGCCCGTAAAGACGATATGGGTCACGCCGAAGCGTTCGATCAGCATGGTGGCGGTGGTGGCGGCCGCCACCTTGCCGATGCGCGAGAGCACGCACACAGCCTCGATCGCCCCGATCCGGCCCCGGGTGTACTCCCGCATGCCATGGATGAGCTTGGCGGGGCCTTGCATGGCCTCCACGAGGCCTTGCTGTTCTTCCTGAAGGGCGCTGATGATGCCAAGTCGCATAGTTATGCCGCTTTTTTAATCAATTACTCGTAGCGCAAGGCGTCGATCGGGTTCAGGTTGGCGGCCTTGGCAGCCGGCATGATGCCAAACAGGATCCCCACCATGCTGGAAAAACCGAAGGCCATCAAGACGGCCCACCACGGTACCACCGCGTCCGGGAAATTCGGGATCAGCTTGGCAGCGCCAAATCCCAGCGCGTAGCCAAGTACCAGGCCGATCAGACCTCCCAGCAACGACAGGGTAGTGGCTTCGATCAAAAATTGCAGCAAAATATGGTGACGCTGGGCCCCCAAAGCCTTGCAAATCCCTATTTCGCGGGTCCGTTCGGTGACCGACACCAGCATGATGTTCATGATCCCGATACCGCCCACCAGCAGCGACACGCTGACGATACCGCCCAGTACCGCGGTCATCATGTTGATGATGGTGGCGAAGCTATCGGCCAGTTGCTGCGAAGTTTGTACCTTGAAATCGTTGCGCTGGCCGGGCTTCAGATGGTGGGCTTGGCGCAGCAGGCTCACCAGACGACCCTGGACGGCATCGATCTGTTCGATATCATTGACCGTGAAGGTGATGCTCACGTTCAGACGCGCTTTGTTGCCGGCGATCGAGTTGCCAACGGCAAAAGGAATCAGGATGTAGTCGTCTTTGCTGAAGCCAAAGGTTTCTCCTTTTTCCTCGGTGATGCCGATGATCTTGAACCACTCGCCGCCGATTTCCAGGTATTCGCCGACGGGATTGTCTGGAAGCTTGAGCTTTTCACGCACCTTGGTGCCGATCACGCACACCTTGCGACGCGACTGGTCGTCCGCCAGGCGGATGAAACGGCCCTGTTCCGGAAATACCTGGTGCGCATCCTGGTACGCCTCGGTCACCGCCATCACCTGCGTGAACGCCGATTGACCGGCATGCCGCACCGTGGTGCCAAAATCGCTGAAAGGCATGAAGCTCGGTGACACATTGCTGATGTCATCGATATGACTGACGATGTTCTGGAAGTCGGCCATGCTGAGCACATTGACCTTGCCCTGCATCATTTCTTCCATCGGTGTGTCGGCCCGGACGGTCAGGCTGTTCGAACCGAGTCCCTTGAATTCGTTGCTGATCGATGCAGACAAGCCTTGCACGATGGATACCACCGCGATCACCGACGCGACCCCGATGATGATCCCCAGCGAGGTGAGAAAGCTGCGGAAGCCGTGGGCACGGATACTTTGCAAGGCCGAGCGGAAACTTTCAATGATGCTAAACACGCACTGGCTCCTCGCTGCGGAATGTGCCCGGCTTCGGGTTGATCACGTCGCTCAGCACGCGCCCATCGGCCAGACGGACTGCGCGCCGGCAATGGGCGGCAATGTCCGGCTCGTGGGTAACGACGATCAGGGTCTGCCCTTCGGCATGCAAGGTATCGAACAAGGCCATGATGTCGGCGGCGGTGGTGGAATCGAGATTGCCGGTCGGCTCGTCGGCCAGCAGAATCGACGGCTCGCTGCACAAGGCGCGCGCTATCGCCACCCGCTGACGCTGTCCGCCGGACAATTGATTCGGCAAATGGTCTAGCCGGTTTTCCAGTCCGACCCGAGCCATCGCCTCGCGCGCGCGGCGCGCACGTTCGGCCGGCCGCACACCACGGTAAATCAGCGGCTGCATCACGTTTTGCAAGGCAGTCGCGCGGGTGAGCAAATTGAAACTCTGGAAAATGAAGCCGATTTCCTCGTTGCGGGTACGGGCCAGCTCGCTGTCGCTCATACCCGCGACGTCGCGACCATTGAGGAAATATTTTCCCTTGGTCGGTGTATCGAGGCAGCCCAGGATATTCATCATGGTCGATTTGCCGGATCCGGAAGAACCGATGAAGGCGACGTAATCGTTACGCGCCACTTCCAGGTCAATACCGTCGAGGGCGGCGATGATTTCGCCACCCATTTCGTAATGCTTGGTAATGCCTTCCAGCCGGATCAGGGGTGCGCCGGCGCTCATGTCTTGGTCGGTGCCGGCGCCGCTTTGACGGGTTCGGCCTTGACGGGATCGCCTTGCTTCAGGTGGCGCAAGATCTTGTAGGGACCGACAATCACCGCTTCGCCCGCCTCTACACCGGCCAGGATTTCCTGCTGGTTGTCATCTGAAATGCCAACCGTCACGATACGCTTGTCCGCCTTGCCATCCTTGTTCACGAAGACATAGTTTTCTGTCTTGATCTGAACCTTGGCGTTCTTGTTGTCTTTCTTGGTCGCCAGTTCGGTGTTTTCATCGTTATTGGACAGGACCGCCTGCAAGGGCAAAGCGAGCGACTTGGCTGCCGTGGCCGTGTAAATCTCCGCACGGCATGTCATGCCTGGTCGTAACGCCAAGTTGCCGGCATCGCTCAATTTGACTTTGATGTTGTAATTGCGCGCGAGCGAAGCGCCGCCTTGGGCAGCCGCCTGGGGATTTTGCTTTGGCGACAGGGGGATCATGATGACCTTGCCCTTGATCGGGGTATCGGGATAGGCAGCTGTATGGATGGACACATCCTGTCCGACATTGATCTTGCCAATGTCGGCTTCGTCGACGTTCACCTCGGTGATCATGGTCGACGTGTTGGCGATCGTCATGAGACTCGAACCGGCAATGCTGACCTGGCTGGCTACCGCCGTTTCCCCGACCTTGATGTCGAGCGAGGTGATGGTGCCGGAGATCGGCGCCCGGATCGTGGTCTTGGCGAGACGTTCATTCGATTGCTTGAGAACGGCTTCCACCTGTTCCAGGCGCGAACGGCTGTTGCGCAGCTCGATCTTTGCGGAATTGACGGCGTAGCGGGCATCGTCGATCTGCGACTCGGCGATCATCTTTACTCGATGCAATTCTTCCTTGCGCTTCAACTGGTTTTCCTGATTCGCCAGATTCAATTGCTGCTGTTCGATATTGATGCGCTGTTGGCGCACCGCGGCTTCCTGTTGGGCGACTTCGGCACGGTAGCTCTGGTCGTCCAGGTGCAGCAGCAAGTCGCCTTTCTTGACTTGCTGACCTTCCTGGACAAACACGGTGCTGACCTTGCCGATCACTTCCGGTGACAGCAATACCTGTTCTTCGTACAGTAAATGGCCGGATGCCAGGATCGACGATTTGATCTCGCGATAAGCAATCTTGTCGGTTTCCACCGGACGGGCGGGTTCGCCGCGCGTGATTTTCATGACAACCGGCACGCAAAGCATGCCCGCCACCGCGAGAATCGCTACATATTTGCGTTTCATGCTGCCTTGCTCATGGCCAGCGCGAACCAGAGACCGTAGATGGTCAGGTAAGGAATCAGCACGACTTTGACTGCGGTCGAGCGGGCGACCTTGGCCCAGACTTGATAAGCAATGATCAACAGAAAAATGCTCCAGATCATGGGCAAGCTGATCGAATCGTAGATGCCAGCCATCGGGCGGCCCATATCCAGATGGAAGAAGAGCTGGTTGAGCGACAGTGGATTGAGTTCCGAAAATGTCAGTTGACCATGCGAAGACATCAGAATCTGAACGGCACCCAGGGGCAAGCTGAGAATTGCGGGAACGCTGGACCAAGCGCTGGCAGCGAAGCCATCGTTAAACGAGAAAGGCTTGTTTAGCGCCTTGCTGACCAGCATGAGGTACACCCCGGTGACGGCCATGAGAGCGGGCGTAGCAACCAGGACACCAAGAACGCCGAAGCCCATGAACATGCCTTTGGACATCATCTGCTTTGCAGCATCGCGTTCGGTCGCGGGCATGGACGCGACCATTTGTTCAACCATCCACGCAAAGTCGACGATGTTGAAATACCAGAGAATCAGCGCGAGCGAGCTGGCCATGACCAGCAACAAGGGAATCCAACCATAACGGCGTGGCGACAGACTCTCGAAGGCGCGCGTTGGTTCGTAGAACATCGAAAACACGGCGCTCATCGGCGATGTGCTCGGTACATCGGCAGTCTTGGTCAATTCCATGGGAGTGTGCTCGCTAGAAGTTGGGTGAACGCCTCGAAAGGCTGTTGCCCAGAATAACATAACAGCAAGCAATCTTGTCATTTTGATCGTATATACATATCAAAGAAAGTTTTTTGGTGATTTATGCACGCTGTTCACCTGGTTTACTGTTTTATATAACTTTTATGTATACATAAAGTAGTAGTGATAGTAAACGAGAGAGAAGCTGTGGATAAGTCGTGATTTATCCAAAGGATCAAGAACTTGCGTTCAAAAAAAGTGGTGGAACAAGCGGTGTAGGAATTCAGGAGAGAACTTGGATAAGTTTTCGGTTGTCCACAAGAGAGGCAGTTTTGCACAAGCCGTCCTGTGGATATCCAGTGGCTTATCCACAATGTGTTGGCTCTGAGGATTTTTTTTGTCTTCAGAACGTGTGTTTTCAACGTCGGGCGCAGACCTCAAAGTTGAAAGATTTCAGAATTGAGGTCTGTCGCCGATTTTGAAAGTTTGTTTGCAGAGCAATTTTTTGGGCGGCTTTTCGGGTTTGGTTTTTTGCGGGGTTTGCTTGTTTGTTTACTTAAGAAGGTAATATATATGTTTAATAGTAGTTGTTAACGCATGCCATTTTCTGTGGATAAGGCACTAAAGTTGAATTGAATCATGCACTTGCAGCGGGTATAAACGGGCGACCAAGTCTGTATCCGGTTGGGGTCAATTCTGGACAAAAAATGGCTTGTGAATAAAACGGCGTTTATCCACAAATGACACCTGTGGATATCCAGACAGTTATCCACAAGGGGGTCTGATGGATCTGCACGACTTGATGAAGTTTCCGATCGTCCAAGGGCCGATGGCCGGCGGTGCCAGCACCCCCGCGATGGCTGCGGCGGTCTCGAATGCAGGCGGACTCGGTTCGGTCGCCTGTTCTTTGCTGTCACCTTCGGTCATGCGCGACCAGGTCGCGATCATCCGCTCGCTTACCGAACAACCATTCTTGCTTAATTTCTTCGTGCAGGAGACGCCTAAGCCTTCGCCGGATGTCGTGGCCGAGGCTGTCGAGTTGCTTCGCCCGGCGTGGGAAAGCCTGGGCTGGAAGGAATTGCCTCTCCCGACGGCCTGGTGCGAGAACTTTGCGGACCAGTTTGATGCTTTGGTGGAACTGCGGCCTGCAGTGGCCAGTTTTACATTCGGCATCCTCAGCCCGGCCCAGGTCGAACGCCTGCATAGCGCCGGGATCTTTGTTATTGGCACCGTGACCACGGTCGACGAGGCGCTCGCCTGGGAAGAAGCGGGCGCCGATGCCGTGGTTGCATCGGGGATCGAGTCGGGCGGCCACCGCGGGACCTTCCTCGGCCCCCAGGAAGAAGCGACGCTGACAGGCAAGGAACTGTGGCCGGCGGTTGCTGCCGCCGTCAAGATTCCCGTGATCGCCGCTGGCGGCATCATGACCGGGGTCGACATCCAGGAAGCGTTGTCGCTCGGCGCCCGGGCGGTGCAAATGGGAAGCGCCTTTATTGTGTGCGACGAGTCCGGCGTTAGCGCGCCGTACCGGCAAGCGCTGCTCCAGGCGGGGGATACGCCAACCCGGCTGACCCGTGCATTTTCCGGCCGCTATGCACGGGGACTCGAGAATCGCTTCATGCAGCAGATGCAGGATGTGGAGCGGCGGGTTCCCGCGTATCCTGTCCAGAATGCGTTGACAGCGGGAATCAGGGCGGCTGCCGCCAAAATTGGCGATACCGGCCTGATGTCGCTCTGGGCCGGCGCCGAGATTCGCCGTGCACGCCCGATGTCGGTCGCCAAGCTGATGCAAACCCTGGTCGCGGAAATGCGCACCCAATAAGGAGAAGTGATTGGAATCAGCGGGCGACTACGACTACATCATCATCGGCGCGGGGACAGCCGGTTGCGTCCTTGCCAATCGCCTGACGCGCAACCGTGACCTGAATGTCTTGCTGATCGAGGCCGGCGGGCGCGATGATTATTTGTGGATCCATATTCCTGTCGGCTACCTCCACTGCATCGGCAACCCGCGCACGGATTGGCTTTACAAGACCGAGACCGAGGCGGGTCTCGGCGGACGTTCTTTGATTTACCCGCGAGGGAAGGTGCTCGGTGGAAGTTCATCGATCAACGGCATGATTTATATGCGCGGCCAGTCGCAGGACTATGACCGCTGGGCCGCGCTCACCGGCGACCCTTCCTGGTGCTGGGACCGGGTCCTGCCGATGTTCATGAAGAGTGAAGATTATTACGGCGGCAGCGGACCGGCGCATGGCACGGGCGGCGAATGGCGTGTGGAAAAGCAGCGTTTGTCGTGGCAGATTCTCGATGCTTTCCGCGCTGCGGCCGCACAGACCGGGATCCCGAACACCGAGGATTTCAATACCGGCGACAACGAAGGCTGCGCTTATTTCGACGTGAACCAAAAGCGCGGCATCCGCTGGAATACGGCCAAGGCATTTCTCAAACCGGCATCGTCGCGGCCGAATCTGACCATCATGACCGGCTGCCATGTTGAACGCTTGATCATCGAGAACAGCGAGCAGGGCAAGATTTGCCGCGGCGTGGAATTCAAGGGCGGCGGCACGGCCTGGGTCGCACATGCCTCACGTGAAACCTTGCTCACTGCGGGCGCAGTCGGCTCGCCGCAGTTGCTGCAGTTATCCGGCATTGGACCGGCTGCGTTGTTGCAGGCGAACGGCATCGCGGTGGCGCATGATGCGCCAGGCGTGGGCGAGAACTTGCAGGATCATTTGCAGTTGCGGATGGTCTTTAAAGTGAGCAATGCCAAGACACTCAATACCAGCGCGGCAAGCTGGTTCGGCAAGATGAAGATCGGCCTCGAATATGCCGTGCTGCAGAGCGGTCCGATGTCGATGGCGCCGTCGCAGCTGGGCGCCTTCGCCCGTTCCGATTCGTCGCAGCAAACGCCCAATCTCGAGTATCACGTTCAGCCTTTGTCGCTGGAAAAGTTCGGCGATCCGCTGCACGCTTTCCCCGCATTCACGGCCAGCGTGTGCAACTTGCGTCCGACGTCGCGCGGCCATGTACGCATTGCGTCGGGCGACGCCTATGCGCCGCCGAAAATCACACCCAACTATTTAAGTACCGCGGAAGACCGCACGGTCGCAGCTGCCGCGCTGGCATTGACGCGCCGGATCGTCGCCGCGCCCGCCTTGGCCAAATACGCGCCGCAGGAATTCCGTCCGGGTCCCCAGTTTCAGACAGAAGCGGAGCTGGCGGAGGCGGCAGGGCAGATCGGCACGACCATCTTCCATCCGGTGGGAACCTGTAGGATGGGTAAAGACGGGGACCCGATGGCCGTCGTCGACAGCCAGTTGCGGGTATGTGGCGTAGGCGGCTTGCGCGTGGTCGACGCTTCTGTCATGCCCTTCATTACCTCTGGAAATACGAATTCGCCGACCCTGATGATCGCCGAAAAAGCGGCCCAGATGATCCTTCAAACCACCTAGACTTTCCCAATACGGAAACGTAGTTCTACTGTATTGTGAGCAAAAACCATCCTGTGTATTATCTGTCTAAAAATGTTATTCAGAGCTAAATAATAAAGCCAAGAAGAACGGAGACTTGATGGCAGACGTCATTCTGGAAACACGGAACTTAAGCAAAGAGTTCAAAGGGTTTACCGCAGTTAGTGACGTCAACCTCCAGGTTGAGCGCGGGCATATCCACGCGCTGATCGGCCCCAACGGCGCCGGCAAGACCACCTGCTTCAACCTGCTTACCAAATTCCTGATTCCCACCCGTGGGCAGATCCTGTTCAACGGGACCGACATCACTGGCGCCAGACCAGCCCAGATTGCTCGCATGGGCATCATCCGCTCGTTCCAGATTTCCGCCGTGTTTCCGCACCTGACCGTGCTGCAGAACGTGCGCATCGGCTTGCAGCGCGAGCTGGGCACCTCCTTCCATTTCTGGCAGAGCGAGCGTTCGCTGGACCGGCTCAATGAGCGCGCCATGCAGCTGTTAGCCGAGGTCGATCTTGCCGCGTTCGCCGACACCTTGACTGTGGATTTGCCGTATGGACGCAAGCGCGCACTGGAGATCGCCACCACCCTGGCCATGGAACCGGAACTGATGCTGCTCGACGAGCCGACTCAGGGCATGGGGCACGAAGACGTGCACCGGGTCACTGAATTGATCAAGAAGGTGTCGTCCGGGCGCACCATCCTGATGGTTGAACACAATATGAACGTGGTCTCCGGCATCTGCGACAAAATTTCCGTTCTGCAGCGCGGCGCGATGCTGGCCGAAGGCACCTACGCCCAAGTGTCGACCAATGCCCAAGTGATGGAAGCGTACATGGGCACCACGGACGTCCAGCTGGAAGGAGCCCATTGATGGCGGCCGCGCTGGAGATCGCAGGCTTGCATGCCTGGTACGGTGAGTCGCACATCCTGCATGACGTTAACCTCACGGTGAGCCAGGGAGAAGTGGTGACCCTGCTTGGCCGCAACGGCGCGGGGCGCACGACAACGTTGCGCGCGCTGATGGGTCTAACGGGCACACGCAAAGGGTCGATCAAAATCAACGGGGTTGAGGCGATCGGCTTGCCCACGCACCGCATCGCCCACTTGGGCGTCGGCTATTGCCCGGAAGAGCGGGGTATTTTTTCGTCGTTGTCGACCGAAGAAAATCTCATGTTGCCGCCGCAGCTGGCGGGGCCCGACAAGGGCATGTCCGTGGCCGAGATTTACGAGATGTTCCCGAACCTGCTCGAGCGCAAGAACAGCCAGGGTACGCGCCTGTCCGGCGGCGAACAGCAGATGCTGGCGGTCGCGCGCATCTTGCGTACGGGCGCCCGCCTGCTCTTGCTTGACGAAATTTCCGAGGGATTGGCGCCCGTGATCGTGCAAGGTCTCGCACGCATGATCACCACGCTCAAGTCCAAGGGTTACACGATTGTTATGGTGGAACAGAATTTCCGCTTCGCCGCACCGCTGGCGGATCGGTTTTATGTGATGGAGCACGGTCAGATCGTCGAGACCTTCGCTGCGTCCGAATTGAGCGCCAAGATGCCGGTACTGACCGAGCTGCTGGGCGTGTAAGCAAACCACAAGAACCATCCCTCACACGGAGACAACAATGAAACGTCAAGTACTCGCTGTCGCGGTGACCGCCGCATGCGCCATCGGTTTTTCCCTTCCTGCAACTGCACAGGTGTCCGGCGATACGATCAAGATCGGCTTGATGACCGACATGTCGGGCGTGTATTCCGATATTGACGGACCCGGCGGCGCGGAAGCGGTCAAGATGGCGATTGCCGACATGGGCGGCGCGATCGATGGCAAGAAGATCGAATTCATTGTGGCCGACCACCAGAACAAGGCCGACATCGCCGCCAGCAAGGCGCGCGAATGGTTCGACCAGCAGGGCGTCGACATGCTGATCGGCGGCACCAATTCCGGCGCCAACCTGGCCATGGCCAAGGTGGCTGCGGACAAGAAGAAAGTGTTTATCTCGATCGGCGCCGGCTCGGCCCGCCTGACCAATGAGGAATGCACGCCCTACACCGTGCACTACGCTTACGATACCGTGGCCTTGGCGCGCGGCACGGGGGCGGCCATCGTCAAGCAGGGCGGCAAGAGCTGGTTCTTCATGACGGCCGATTACGCGTTCGGCCAGTCGCTGGAGAAAGACACCACCGATGTGATCAAGGCCAACGGTGGCAATGTCGTGGGCAGCGTCAAGCATCCGCTGTCGGCGTCGGACTTCTCGTCCTTCCTGCTGCAGGCGCAGTCGTCCAAGGCGCAAATCCTGGGGCTGGCCAATGCCGGCGGCGACATGATCAATTCGGTCAAAGCGGCCAACGAGTTCGGCATCACCAAATCGATGAAGCTGGCAGGCCTGCTGGTATTCATCAACGATATCCACACCCTCGGTCTCAAGACGACCCAGGGCATGTACCTGACCGACGGCTGGTACTGGGATCAGAGTCCGGAAAGCCGCGCCTGGTCCAAGCGTTACTTTGCCAAGATGAAAAAGGAACCGTCTATGCTGCAGGCGGCCGACTACTCGGCCACCATGAACTACTTGGCGGTGGTCAAGGCGCTCAAGACCGACGATGGCGACAAGGTCATGGCCCAGCTCAAAAAGACCAAGATCAACGACATGTTCGCCAAGAATGGCGAGATTCGTGCGGACGGCCGCATGGTCCACGACATGTACCTGATGGAAGTGAAAAAGCAAGCCGATTCCAAGTATCCATGGGATTACTACAAGGTCATTCAGACCATTCCTGGCGCACAGGCTTACACCACCAAGGCCGAGACCAAGTGCGCGCTGTGGAAGTAATGTAAGTCAGCAAGGCAGGGCGGTGCAGCGCGCGCCGTCCTGGTTCTTCCCATCTTTTGTATTGTGAAGCCATGGAAATATTCGGCGTTCCTCATCAGGCCATGATGAGCCAGCTGCTGCTGGGTCTCGTCAACGGCTCCTTCTACGCGATGTTGTCGCTGGGACTGGCGGTGATCTTCGGCCTGCTCAATGTGATCAATTTCTCGCACGGCGCGTTGTACATGATGGGCGCGTTTCTGGCCTGGATGGGGCTCAATTATTTTGAGGTCAATTACTGGGTGATGCTGGCGGTGGCGCCCTTGCTGGTGGGTGCCTTCGGGATACTGATCGAGCGCACCATGTTGCGCTGGCTGTACAAGCTGGACCACCTGTACGGCTTGCTGTTCACTTTCGGTGTGACGCTGGTGTTGGAAGGCGTGTTCCGCTCTTTCTACGGTGTTTCCGGTCAGCCGTATCCGGTGCCCGATGCGCTGCAAGGTGCGACCGACCTCGGCTTCATGGTGCTGCCTAATTATCGGGCATGGGTGGTGGTGGCGTCGCTGTTCGTCTGCCTCGGTACGTGGTTTGTTATTGAAAAGACAAAACTCGGATCGTATCTGCGTGCTGGTACCGAGAATCCCAAGCTGGTCGAAGCCTTCGGCATCAACGTGCCGCTGATGGTCACGCTCACCTATGGCTTCGGCGTCGCTTTGGCGGGCTTTGCAGGGGTCCTGGCGGCGCCGATCATCAATGTGACGCCACTGATGGGGTCGCACCTGATTATCGTCGTGTTCGCCGTTGTGGTGATTGGCGGCATGGGGTCGATCATGGGTTCCATCATCACGGGCCTGGCCCTCGGCGTGATCGAGGGGCTGACCCGCGTGTTCTATCCGCCCGGATCGGAAGTGGTTGTGTTCGTCGTGATGGTGATCGTTCTGTTGTTGCGCCCTGCCGGCTTGTTCGGCAAGGAAAAGTAGGAGCCCGGACATGAACAACAAAAACATCGGCTATCTGATCGCCCTGGCGCTTGCGCTGGCCGCGCCCTATTTCGGCTATCCCGTTTTCTTGATGAAGCTGCTGTGCTTCGGCTTGTTCGCCTGTGCGTTCAATTTGCTGATCGGCTTTACCGGTTTGCTGTCCTTCGGGCACGCGGCTTTCTTCGGGTCCGCGGGTTATGTGGCCGGCTACATGCTGCGCGATAAGGGTTGGCCGGTGGAGCTCGCGATTTTGGCCGGAGTAGGGGCGAGCGCGCTGATCGGTCTGGTGATGGGCGCCGTGGCGATCCGTCGCCAGGGAATCTATTTTTCCATGATCACCCTGGCGCTGGCGCAGATGGTCTACTTCGGTGCCTTGCGTGCGCCGTTCACCGGCGGCGAAGATGGCTTGCAGGGCGTGCCGCGCGGCAAGCTGCTGGGCATGTTCGATCTCAGTCACGACCTGGCGATGTATTACGTGGTGCTGGGTATTGTGATTGCCGGCTTCGCGCTGATCATGCGCACGGTCCATTCGCCGTTCGGCCAGGTGCTCAAGGCCATCAAGGAGAATGAGCCGCGCGCCGTTTCCCTGGGTTTCGATGTGGACCGCTACAAGCTGCTGGCCTTCGTCCTGTCGGCCGCGCTGGCGGGGTTGGCCGGTGCGACCAAGACTGTCGTGCTCGGCTTTGAAACGCTGACCGACGTCTATTGGGCCATGTCCGGCCTGGTCATTCTGATGACCTTGGTGGGTGGGATGGGGACCTTGGTGGGCCCCGTGATCGGGGCCTTCATCATCATCGCGCTGGAAAACAAGCTCGGCGATGCCGGCACTTTTTTGGCGGAAAAGACGGGCGTCGAGTGGTTCTCCACCATCGGCGAATCGGTCGGCATGGTCACTGGCCTGATCTTCATTGCCTGCGTTCTCTTGTTCCGGCGGGGGATTGTCGGCGAGATCGGCGCGGCGCTGGCGAACGCGGCGCGCGCGAAAAAGCGCGCCGCCTGATGCTTTAAAGCGCGCTGCGGTAAATGGCGTAAGCGTCCGCGCGGGTCAGCGCGCGCGGGTTGTTTCCCAACAGCCTGGTCTGGAGCATGGCATCGTCGGACAGGCGATCCAGATCGGCTTCCTTGATTCCCACCTGCTGCAAGCTCGTTTCGATCCCCGTGATGGTCGCGATATGTTGCATCGCAACAATGAGTGCGTGCGCGCGTGCTTCCGTGCTGCCCGATACATGGGGCGCGACGATGGCCGCCAGTTCCGCGTAGTGCTCGGCCGCCGCGTCCAGGTTGAATTTGAGGACGTGCGGTAAAACCAGCGAGTTCGACAGGCCGTGCGGGACATGGAAGATGCCGCCGATGGGATACGCGAGCGCGTGCACCGCGGCCACCGGGGCGTTCGAAAATGCCTGGCCGGCGAGGCAGGCGCCGAGCAGCATGGCCTGGCGCGCGGCCAAATTGTGCCCTTGCTCACACGCGGTCGGCAGGTTGGCCGACAGCATGGCCAATGCCTGGCGGGCCAGGGAATCGGACATCGGATTCTTTTTGTGCTTGCTGGTATAGGCTTCGATCGCGTGCACCATGGCGTCGATTCCCGTGGCCGCCGTCACCATGGATGGCAAGCCGAGCGTCAGTTCCGCATCGAGGATGGCCAGGTCCGCATACAGCTGGGGTGAGACGACGCCCATCTTGGTCGTCTCACCGGTGGTGACGATGGCGATGTTGGTGACTTCCGATCCGGTACCTGCGGTCGTGGGAATCTGCACCAGCGGCAAGCGGTCGCCTTTGACATTGCCAATGCCATAGATCTGGGAAATCTCTTGCTGGCTCGGTGCCAGTATCGCGATCAGCTTGGCCACGTCCATCGAGCTCCCACCGCCGAGCCCAATAATCATTTCCGCCTCATGCATCCGCGCGAAGTTGACAGCAGATAGAACGACCGCTTCCGGCGGATCGGCGACGACGTCGGAATAGACATGCACTTTGAGGTTTGCCTGGCGCAGGCTGAGGGCGGCGACATCGACCAGGCCGGTGCGCAGAAATCCGGGATCGGTGACGATCATGATCCGGCGCACATGCGGGAAGCGGGCCGAGATATGGGTGCCGAGAATCTTGGCGGCGCCGATTTCGGAGATCAGGTGAGGTACCGTGCTGAAGCTGAAGTTGTTCATGGCCTGTGGATTCCTGGATGACCGGACAAGCTTACACCAAGGCGGTGGTCGACGGAACGCGCGTTTCTTTTCTTCCGTACAATAGATGGCTTCTTGTTTGCGGGTGGTCTCATGGTCGATTTTGCCTTGTTGGGTGGCGCTGCTTTTCTGGCCGGATTGGTCGACGCGGTAGTGGGTGGCGGTGGTTTGATCCAACTGCCCGTGTTGTTTTCGATTTTCCCGAATCAAGCCCCCGCGACCCTGCTCGGCACCAGCAAGTTGGCCGGCATCTTCGGCACCAGCGCCGCGGCCGTGAATTACGCGCGGCGGGTGAGGGTGGCCTGGAGCGCAGCCGCGCCGGCTGCTATCGCCGCCTTCATCCTGTCCTTTGCCGGCGCCTTCACCGTGACCCGGGTGCCGGCCGACTTCGTTCGCTTGTTGTTGCCGGTCGTGTTGCTCGCGGTGGCGGTGTACACCTTCCGTAAGAAAGACTTTGGTGCCGTGCATGCGCCGGTCCACTCCGGCAATGCCGAGCGTTATTTCGCGATCGGGATGGGAGCCTGCATTGGTTTCTACGATGGCTTCTTCGGCCCGGGGACGGGGAGCTTCCTGATCTTCCTGTTCGTGCGTTTCTTCGGTTTCGATTTTCTGAGTGCCTCGGCCGCTGCCAAGGTGGTGAACGTGGCCTGCAATTTCTCGGCCTTGATGTGGTTTGGCGTCAGCGGCCATTTGCTTTGGCAGCTTGGTTTGTTGATGGCGGCATGCCAGGTTGCCGGTTCGCTGGTCGGTACCCGGCTGGCGATCAAGCACGGGAGCGCGTTCGTCCGCAAACTGTTCCTGGCTGTGGTGTCGGTCTTGATCCTCAAAACAAGCTACGATGGCTTCCTCAAGTGGCATCTCTGACCGATTGTTCCACGTGAAACATTTCAAAATCGGGGTCAGACCTCAATTCTGCAAGACTTTCAGAATTGAGGTCTGACCCCGATTTTGAAATGTTTCACGTGGAACAATCGTGGTGCTAGAGGCGGATATCTAGCTGGAAAAAAGTCTTCGGGCGAAAAAGACTCTATAATCTGGCCTCATACTCCTCGCACCACACTCCATCATGCTATTTCCAACTGAATTCGACGTCATCGTCGTCGGCGGCGGTCACGCCGGTACCGAGGCTGCTCTCGCTTCCGCCCGCATGGGACAGAAGACTTTGTTGCTCACGCATAACATCGAGACCCTCGGACAGATGTCCTGCAACCCGTCCATTGGCGGGATCGGCAAGGGTCATCTGGTCAAGGAAGTCGATGCCATGGGTGGTGCGATGGCCATTGCCACCGACGAATCGGGCATCCAGTTCCGTATCCTGAACGGCTCCAAGGGCCCGGCCGTGCGCGCGACCCGCGCCCAGGCTGACCGCATGCTGTACAAGCAGGCCATCCGTTCGCGCCTGGAAAACCAGCCGAACTTGTGGCTGTTCCAGCAGGCCGTGGACGACTTGATGGTGGAGGGCGACCGCGTGGTCGGCGCCGTTACCCAGATCGGCCTGCAATTCCGCGCGCGCGCCGTCGTGCTGACGGCCGGTACTTTCCTTGACGGGAAGATTCACGTCGGCCTGCAAAACTACTCGGCCGGCCGCGCCGGTGACCCGCCGGCCATCTCGCTGTCGGCCCGTCTGAAGGAACTCAAGCTGCCGCAAGGGCGTCTGAAGACCGGCACGCCGCCGCGCATCGACGGCCGCAGCATCGACTTTTCACAAATGGCCGAGCAGCCGGGCGACCTCGATCCAGTGCCCGTGTTCTCGGTCATGGGCAACACCGCCATGCATCCGCGCCAGGTGCCATGCTGGGTGACCCACACCAACAGCGTGACGCACGACATCATCCGCGCCGGCCTGGACCGCAGCCCGATGTACACCGGCGTCATCGAAGGCGTCGGCCCGCGCTATTGCCCGTCGATCGAAGACAAGATCCACCGCTTCTCGAGCAAGGAATCGCACCAGATCTTCCTCGAGCCGGAAGGCCTGACCACCAACGAGTTCTACCCGAACGGGATCTCGACCAGCTTGCCGTTCGACGTCCAGATCGCCCTGGTGCGCTCGATGAAGGGCATGGAAAACGCCTTCATCCTGCGTCCCGGCTACGCCATCGAATACGATTACTTCGATCCGCGCGGCTTGAAAATGTCGCTCGAAACGAAGGCAGTGCAGGGCTTGTTCTTCGCCGGCCAGATCAACGGCACCACCGGCTACGAAGAAGCGGCAGCCCAGGGCATGCTAGCCGGTATCAACGCCGCGCTGCTGACCCAGGGCCGCGACGCCTGGGTTCCCGGCCGCGCCGACGCCTACCTGGGCGTGCTGGTCGACGACCTGACCACCCAGGGCGTGGCCGAGCCGTACCGCATGTTCACCAGCCGCGCCGAGTTCCGCCTGAGTCTGCGCGAAGACAATGCCGACATGCGCCTGACCGAAATCGGCCGTCAGCTCGGCTGCGTGGGCGACGTCCAATGGGAAGCCTTCGAGCGCAAGCGCGAATCGGTGGCCCGTGAACTGGAACGCCTGCGCAGCACCTGGGTCAACCCGCGCATCCTGGCCGCGGCCGAATCGGAACGCGTGATCGGCCAGGCCATCGAACGCGAATACAACCTGGCCGACCTGCTGCGCCGTCCGGGCGTCGAGTACAACAAGCTGATGACCCTGACCGGCGTCGCGGGCCAGTCCCTGGGCGGCACCGGCGTCACCGATCCAGCCGTGCGCGAGCAGGTCGAGATCCAGCTCAAGTACGCCGGCTATATCGACCGCCAGGCCAAGGAAGTCGAACGCCACGACCACTACGAGAACCTCAAGCTGCCGGCCGAATTCAATTACCTCGACATCACGGCGCTGTCGATCGAAGTGCGCCAGAAACTCGACAAGCAGCGCCCGGAAACCTTGGGCCAGGCATCGAGAATTTCTGGCGTTACACCTGCCGCGATCTCGCTTTTGCTGGTACATTTAAAGAAACGCGGTGCGAAAGGTTTTGCCACCCTCAATGAGGAGCTGGCGCAATGAAGTTTTTCGACCGGCCTGCGTTGGCGCAAATCCTGGCCAACGGTATCAACGAACTGCAACTGCAACTCAATGACAAGCAACAGGAACAGCTGCTCGACTATCTCGCGCTGCTGTTCAAGTGGAATGCGGTCTACAACCTGACCTCGGTGCGCGATCCCATGCAAATGATGACGCACCATGTACTCGATTCGCTGGCCGCGGTGTTCGCCTTCGCAGGCGCGCACAATGTGCTGGACGTGGGGGCAGGGGGCGGATTGCCGGGTATGGTGCTGGCGGTCAGCCGGCCCGATCTCAAGGTATCGATGATCGACACGGTGCACAAGAAGACCGCGTTTTTGACGCAAGTGAAAGCAGAACTGGGCCTGGCCAACGTCACCGTGTACACGATGAAGGTGCAGGACCTGCAGCCGCCACAGAAATTCGACGTGATTACTTCCCGTGCTTTTGCGGACCTGTCGGATTTCGTCAATTGGTCGGGACACGTTTTGGCCGAGGGCGGGCAATTTATCGCCCTCAAAGGAACGGCGCCACCGGAGGAACAGGAAAGACTGCCGGCAGAGTGGAAAGTGACGGAACTGCGGCCTATCGTGGTGCCAAGCCTGCAGGCGGAGCGTCACCTCGTGTTTATCCAGAAAACAGTGTAAATCATATAAACCATTTACCTGGTTTATACCAGATATACTATACAAATCGAATAAACGATTTCGATAGTATAAACGGTATAAATCGTTATTGTTGCGTCCCACATCAAGAAGAACCATGGCGAAAATATTTTGCGTTGCAAACCAGAAGGGCGGAGTCGGCAAGACCACCACCACAGTCAATCTGTCGGCCGGCCTCGCAAGTCTCGACCAGCGCGTGCTGCTGGTTGACCTGGACCCGCAAGGCAACGCCACCATGGGCGCCGGCATCAACAAGGCCGGCCTGAAAGCGTCCACCTATGAAGTGCTGCTCGGCGAAGCCGACGTGCACACGGCGCGCCAGCGTTCGGAAGCGGGGCGCTTCGATGTGCTGCCGTCGAACCGCGAACTGGCCGGCGCCGAAGTCGAAATGGTGGAACTGGAGCATCGCGAAAGCCGCCTCAAGGATGCGCTGGCCGTGGTCGACGCCGAATACGATTTCATCCTCATCGATTGCCCGCCCGCGCTGTCGATGCTCACGCTCAACGGCCTGTGCGCCGCGCACGGCGTGATCATTCCCATGCAGTGCGAGTACTACGCGCTCGAAGGCTTGTCCGACCTGGTCAACACGATCAAAAAGGTGCACGCCAACCTCAATCCGGATCTCAAGATCATCGGCCTGTTGCGCGTGATGTTCGATCCGCGCATGACGCTGTCGCAGCAAGTCTCGGCCCAGCTCGAAGAACACTTCGGCGACAAGGTCTTCAAGACCATCATCCCGCGCAACGTGCGCCTGGCCGAAGCGCCGTCCTACGGCATTCCGGGCGTGACCTTCGACCCGACCTCGAAAGGCGCGCAAGCCTACGTCGCTTTCGGCGCCGAGATGGTCAAACGCATCAAATCAATGTAATCGGAAAGAGTCAACGAATCATGGCAACCAAAAAACTCAAGGGCCTCGGCCGCGGCCTGGAAGCACTGCTCGGTGGCGACGGCGACGCGCCCCAGCCCGATCCGGGCACGCCGTCCTCGCTGCCGGTCACGCAGATGCAGGCCGGTAAGTATCAGCCGCGTACGCGCATGGACGAGGGCGCGCTGGCCGAACTGGCCGCGTCCATCAAGACCCAGGGCATCATGCAGCCTGTGCTGGTGCGCCCGGTCGGTACCGACAAGCTGACCGGCGCCACCAAGTACGAAATCATCGCCGGCGAACGCCGCTTCCGCGCGGCCCAATTGGCCGGCCTGGAACAGATTCCGGTGCTGGTGCGCGATGTGGACGACCAGGCCGCCGCCGCCATGGCGCTGATCGAGAACATCCAGCGCGAAGACTTGAATCCTCTGGAAGAAGCGCAGGGCATCCAGCGCCTGATTTCGGACTTCAGTTTCACGCACGAGCAGGCGGCCACGGCGGTCGGACGCTCGCGCAGCGCGGTATCGAACCTGCTGCGCCTGATTAACCTCGCGCAGCCCGTGCAAACCATGCTCATGGCCGGCGACATCGACATGGGCCACGCGCGCGCGCTGCTGGCGGTCGACGCCGCCTCGCAGATCAGCCTGGCCAACCAGGTGGTGGCCAAGCGTCTGTCGGTGCGCGAAACCGAAAAACTGGTGTCGCGCGCGATGGAAGAGCAGGCCGAAGCGCCAGTTGCCCGCCAGAAAGAGAAATCGGGCGACATCGTGCGCCTCGAAGAAGAGCTGTCCGACAAGCTGGCCACGCCGGTCTTGTTCAAGATGGGCGCCAAAGGCCGCGGCCAGATGATCATCGACTTCGCCGACCTCGACATCCTCGACGGCGTGCTCGCCCGCCTGCGCGCGTAAGTACTTGGCCACGCCGCCCCCTTGCGGGCGGCGTGCTTCTGCGCGTCCATTTGCCTTGCCAGCAGTAAACACAAAGCTGACGCGAACATAACATCCCCAAATTAGTGCGAATCCGCGAATTTAAAGTGCCAAATCGCCACTAACAGGCTCTGCCGCAGTGCAGCAACGTTTGACGCATGTGTATATATCGCCTTATAATCCCGCTGATTCACGTAATCCCAACACCCGAAACTAGCTTTCCCATGGCTGGCGCGAAGAAGAAAAAATGCTGCGCATAGTCTCCCTGCAATTGATGGCAACAGTAGTCGCTGGCGTAATCGCTGCACTCCTGGGGGGATGGCCTGCGATGTTTTCCGCGGTGTTAGGTGGATTGTGTTGTGTCGTGCCGAACGGCCTGTTTGCACTGCGACTGTTTGCGAATGCGCAGCGACTGGGCCAGGCCAACCCGATGACGTTTTTTATCGGTGAATTTATAAAGATTGCATTAACGGTGACGCTGCTTGGCGTGACCGCTTGGCTGTACCGCGATTTGAACTGGCTGGCCTTGATCGGCGGTTTTATCGTGGCACTAAAAAGTTACATCATCTTATTGTTTAGGCAGACATGACAACAGCGACAGAACTTGCGGCGGGAGCCGCCGCTCACGCGCCGACCTCCGGCGAGTACATCAAGCACCACTTGGGTCACAACGCCTCGGCCCATCAGCACGGTATCATCGATTTCAGCGTCATCCACTACGACACCATTTTCTGGTCGGTCGCGCTGGCGATCGTCGCCGGTCTGCTGCTGTGGCTGGCTGCACGCAAAGCCACTTCCGGCGTTCCTACCCGTTTCCAGGGCGCCGTTGAATCGGTGGTCGAACTGGTCGAAGACCAATCCAAAGCCATCGTCCATGGCGACCGTTCCTTCATCGCACCGCTGGCACTGACCGTGTTCGTCTGGGTCTTCCTGATGAACTCGATGGACTTCCTGCCGGTCGACACCTTCGCCGCCCTGTTCCGCTGGATGGGCATCGTCGGCCACGACGGCGCCGAACCGCACTTCCGTATCGTCCCGACCGCCGATTTGAACGGCACCTTCGGTATGGCCATGGTCATTTTCGCGCTCATGATCTACTACAACCTGAAGATCAAGGGCCTGGGCGGCTTCGTCCACGAACTGTTCTGCGCCCCGTTCGGTTCGCACCCTGCGCTGTGGATCTTCAACCTCGGCCTGAACATCATCGAATTCGCAGCAAAAACGGTGTCGCTGGCAATGCGACTGTTCGGTAACATGTTTGCCGGCGAATTGATCTTCTTGTTGATCGCCCTGCTCGGCGCGACCTGGACCGGTTTCACCGCCCAGAGCGTTCTGCTGGCTGGATTGCAAGTTGCGGCCGGTTCGGTGTGGGCCATCTTCCACATCCTGATCGTGTTGTTGCAAGCTTTTATTTTCATGATGCTGACGCTGGTGTACATCGGCCAGGCGCACGAAGGTCACTAAAAAAGCTGTAAAGAAGTTTGAAGTATTTTCGTATCTTTGTTTTTAACTTTTCATTTTTTGATTATCTAAGGAGTTTTTGATGACTAACGTCGCTTTCGTAGCACTGGCATGCGGTTTGATCATTGGTTTGGGTGCTATCGGTGCATGTATCGGTATCGGCATCATGGGCGGTAAGTTCATCGAAGCTTCGGCACGTCAGCCAGAACTGATGAACACCCTGCAGACCAAGATGTTCCTGCTGGCTGGTCTGATCGACGCAGCATTCCTGATTGGCGTTGGTATCGCGATGATGTTCGCATTCGCAAACCCATTCGGCGCTTAATTTCGCCAATTCTCATGGCCGGGCGCGCGATCATGCCTGCCCGGCATACGTCATTCTGAGAAGGAAAACGCTGTGAACTTAAATTCAACGATGTTCGTGCAGGCCATCGTGTTCCTCATCCTGGCCGGCTTCGTCGCGAAGTTCGTATGGCCGACGGTGACGGGCGCTCTGGACGCACGTGCTAAAAAAATCGCCGATGGTCTGGCTGCTGCCGATCAGGGCAAGCTGGCAATGGCTGCAGCTGAAAAGCGCGTGGAAGCCGAACTGGCTGGCGCGCGTGACGAAGGACAAAAGCGCATCGCTGACGCTGAAAAGCGCGCTCAGATGATCGCCGACGAAATCAAGGCAAATGCCCAGGCTGAAGCGAACCGTATCGTGTCGCAAGCGAAAGCAGATGCAGAGCAGCAAGTGACCAAGGCCCGCGAAGAACTGCGTGCACAGGTTGCAGGCCTGGCAGTTAAAGGCGCTGAGCAGATCCTCAAGCGTGAAGTGAACGCAGCGGCCCACGCCGACCTGCTGTCGCAACTGGCTGTCGAGCTGTAATCATGGCTGAACTCGCAACCGTCGCCCGTCCTTACGCAGAAGCACTGTTCCGTGTCGCCCAAACCGGCGACATGGCTGCCTGGTCGACCCTGACTTCGGAACTGGCGCAGATCGGCGCCAATGTCGACGTCCAGGACTACGCCCGCAATCCGAACGTGACGGAGGCGCAGGTCGCCGACGCGTTTGCGTCGCTGGTCAAGGCACCATTGACCGCTGAAGCCAAGAACTTCCTCGCCATGTTGATCGAAAACGGCCGCGTATCCTTGCTGCCTGAAATCGGCGCCCAATTCGCGATGCTGAAAAACGCACAGGAAGGCTCCGCCGATGCCGTCATCACGAGCGCATTCGAGATCTCGGCCGCGCAGGTAACGGACCTGGTAAAGACGCTGGAAAAGAAATTTGGCCGCAAGCTCAACCCAACGGTGACAGTGGATCCTTCGCTGATCGGTGGTGTGCGCGTGGTGGTTGGTGATGAAGTGCTCGATACCTCGGTACGCGCCAAGCTGCAACAGATGAACGTTGCACTCGCGTCGTAAATCGCACTGAAGACACCGGCATCCCGCCCTTGCCCTACGCATCAAGAAACTATTAGGAGTTAGCATGCAACTTAACCCATCTGAAATCAGCGAACTGATCAAGAGCCGGATTCAAGGCCTCGAAGGTTCCGCTGAAGTTCGCAATCAAGGCACGGTTATCTCCGTAGCCGACGGTATCTGCCGCATCCATGGTCTGTCGGACGTGATGCAGGGCGAGATGCTGGAATTCCCAGGCAACACGTTTGGCCTGGCAATGAATCTGGAGCGCGACTCCGTTGGCGCCGTGATTCTGGGTGCTTACGAGCACATCTCCGAAGGCGACACGGTCAAGTGCACCGGCCGCATTCTGGAAGTACCGATCGGTCCTGAGCTGCGCGGCCGCGTGGTCAACGCGCTGGGCCAGCCGATCGACGGCAAGGGTCCTGTCAACGCCAAGCTGACCACCCCGATCGAAAAAATCGCCCCAGGCGTGATCGCCCGTCAATCCGTGTCGCAGCCGATGCAGACCGGCCTGAAGTCGATCGACTCGATGGTACCTATCGGCCGTGGCCAGCGCGAGCTGATCATTGGCGACCGTCAGACCGGTAAGTCGGCAGTAGCGATTGATGCGATCATCAATCAAAAAGGTCAGAACATGACCTGTATCTACGTCGCAATCGGCCAGAAGGCATCGACCATCAAGAACATCGTGCGCTCGCTCGAGACGCACGGCGCGATGGAATACACCATCGTCGTGGCCGCTTCGGCTTCGGAATCGGCTGCCATGCAGTACATCTCCGCTTACTCCGGTTGCGCCATGGGCGAATACTTCCGTGACCGCGGCGAAGACGCACTGATCGTCTACGATGACCTGTCCAAGCAAGCAGTTGCTTACCGTCAGATCTCGCTGCTGCTGCGCCGCCCACCAGGCCGCGAAGCTTACCCAGGCGACGTGTTCTACCTGCACAGCCGTCTGCTCGAGCGCGCAGCACGCGTCAACCCTGACTACGTCGAAGCCTTCACCAAGGGCGAAGTCAAGGGCAAGACCGGTTCGCTGACCGCACTGCCAATTATCGAAACCCAGGCCGGCGACGTGTCCGCCTTCGTTCCGACCAACGTGATTTCGATTACCGACGGCCAGATCTTCCTGGACACCTCGCTGTTCAACGCCGGTGTACGTCCTGCGATTAACGCCGGTATTTCGGTATCGCGCGTCGGTGGCGCCGCTCAGACCAAGGTCATCAAAAACCTGTCCGGCGGTATCCGTACCGACTTGGCCCAGTACCGTGAACTGGCTGCGTTCGCGCAGTTCGCATCGGATCTGGACGAATCGACCCGCAAGCAGCTCGACCGCGGTGCCCGCGTGACCGAACTGCTCAAGCAGTCGCAGTACTCGCCACTGTCGATCTCGATGATGGCCGTGTCGCTGTTCGCCGTGAACAAAGGCTACTTCGACGATATCGAAATCAAGAAGGTACTGGCATTCGAAGCCGGCCTGCATGGTTACATGAAGTCCAAGCAAGCTGCCCTGCTGTCCAAGATTGAAGAAACCAAAGCACTGGACAAAGACGGCGAAGCCGCCATGTCCGCCGCTATTGCTGACTTCAAGAAATCCGGCGCATATTAATTGACTGACGGCGCCGCCGTTGTACCGCGGCGCCCGAAAGCGCATAAGGAGTAAGGACTCATGGCATCAAGCAAAGAGATACGTGGCAAGATCAAGAGCGTAGAAAATACGAAGAAGATCACCAAGGCGATGGAAATGGTCGCCGCATCGAAAATGCGCAAAGCGCAGGACCGCATGCGCGCCGCCCGTCCCTACAG
>Ga0209023_10000726_pt1 | contig 47644 bp, 45 predicted proteins | sample LakOneMetagenome_FD_187468 | JGI IMG/M metagenome (GOLD analysis project Ga0209023, IMG submission 187468) | Freshwater and sediment microbial communities from Lake Erie, Canada (SPAdes) (version 2) | ecosystem: Environmental > Aquatic > Freshwater > Lentic | place: Lake Erie, Canada... | reverse complement strand
CCCACAGTTGCTTCTGCGTTGTATTTGGGCCGTTTTTCGCATAGATACGCTGCCTCTTCCCTTTCCGCAGGCTGCGGGGGCGAGGCATTTTTCTTCGGAGAGTCAATGATGGGTTACAAGGTTGCGCTAGTTGGAGCGACCGGCAATGTGGGCCGGGAAATGCTCAACATCCTGGACGAACGCAAGTTTCCTGCCGACGAGGTGGTGGCGCTTGCGTCCCGCCGCAGCATGGGCGTCGAGGTGTCCTATGGCGACCGCACCCTGAAATGCAAAGCCCTGGAGCATTACGATTTCAGCGATGTCGACATCTGCCTGATGTCGGCGGGCGGAGCCGTATCCAAGGAATGGTCGCCGAAGATCGGTGCGGCCGGTGCCGTCGTCATCGACAACTCGTCGCAATGGCGCATGGACCCGGACGTGCCGCTGATCGTGCCTGAGGTGAATGCCGCCGCAGTCGCAGGCTTCACCAAGAAGAACATCATCGCCAATCCAAACTGCTCGACGGCGCAACTCGTGGTCGCGCTCAAGCCGCTGCACGACAAGGCGGTGATCAAGCGCGTCGTGGTCTCGACCTATCAGTCGGTGTCCGGCGCGGGCAAGGACGCGATGGACGAATTGTTCTCGCAGACCAAGGCGGTCTACACCAACAGCGAACTCATCAATAACAAATTCCCGAAGCGTATCGCCTTCAACGTCATCCCACAGATCGACGTGTTCATGGAGGACGGCTACACCAAGGAAGAGTGGAAGATGATGATGGAGACCAAGAAGATTCTTGATCCCAAAATCAAGATGTCCGCGACCTGCGTGCGCGTGCCGGTATTCGTCGGCCATTCGGAGGCGGTCAATATCGAATTCGAGAATCCGATCTCGGCCGATGAAGCGCGCGACATCCTGCGCAATGCGCCGGGCTGTCTGGTGATCGACAAGCGCGAAGCGGGCGGTTACGTCACGCCTTATGAAGCAGCAGGCGAGGACGCCACCTACATCAGCCGCATCCGCGAGGATGCGACGGTGGAGAACGGCCTCGTGCTGTGGTGCGTGTCTGACAATCTGCGCAAGGGAGCGGCGCTGAACGCGGTTCAGATCGCTGAATGCCTGATCAACCGCAAGCTGATCAGCGCGAAGAAAAAAGCGGCCTGATCTTTAACGAAACGATCCGTGCATATCCGTTCGGGTATGCACGGATATGTTTGTCAAAGACTACGACGCCAAAGCACCCTGATAGACTTTGGAAAATTCATTCGTCGTCTGATCGACGATGGACAGCGAGCCTTCGGCGACGCCGAAATACGCACCGTGCAATTCGGTTTTCCCAGCATCGACGCGGGTTTTCACGAACGGAAACGTCATCAGGTTTTCGAGGCTGCGCAGCACGGCAGCCTTTTCGATCCGAGTCACAAACTGTTGCCGGGTCTCATGCTCGCGCTGTGACACCGTCTCGCCGGGCTTCACGAACATCGACATCCACTTGCCGATGAAATCGCCGGGTGACAGCGGTTCGATATCGTCGACGAAGGCTTTGATGCCGCCGCACTGCGCGTGCCCCAGCACGACAATGTGTTTGATCTTCAAAACCTGGATCGCATATTCCAGCGCCGCCGAGACGCCATGCGCATTATCGTCAGGCTGAAACACCGGCACCAGATTGGCGACGTTGCGCACCACGAACAACTCACCCGGCCCCGCGTCGAAAATCACTTCCGGCGAGACACGCGAGTCGCAGCAGCCGATCACCATGACTTCCGGCGACTGCCCCTTCTGCGACAGCTCGCGATAGCGGGACTGCTCGGTGGGCAGACGCTGCGTCACAAAGTTCTGGTAGCCGGACAACAGGTTTTCGGGAAATGGCGACATGCGGGCCTCAGAGTGTCTGCGTCCCGGCATTCGCCGAGACGCGCGTTTGAGTTCGGCGAGCGTGCTGAAAACAGCGCGCGGTTACAGCCCAAGGACTACAGCCAAGGACGCTCGGCCTTTTCCTTGATCTCGAACGTATCGATGGATTTGCTCTTTTCCATCGTGAGTCCGATGTCGTCGAGGCCGTTGAGCATGCAATGTTTCTGGAACGGATCGATGTCGAACTTGATCGCGCCACCGTCGGGTCCGCGAATTTCCTGCTTCGCAAGATCGACCGTCAGCGTGGCATTGGAGCCGCGGTCGGCATCGTCGAACAGCTTGTCCAGTTCATCGGCGCTGACGCGGATCGGCAGGATGCCGTTCTTGAAACAGTTATTGTAGAAAATGTCGCCGAACGACGTCGAGATGATGCAGCGGATGCCGAAATCGCCGAGCGCCCATGGCGCATGTTCGCGGCTCGAGCCGCAGCCGAAATTGTCGCCCGCCACCAGAATTTTGGCTTGGCGATAGGCCGGCTTGTTCAGCACGAAATCCGGGTTCTCGCTGCCGTCGTCCTTGTAGCGCTGCTCGGAGAACAGGCCCTTGCCGAGACCGGTGCGCTTGATCGTCTTCAGGTACTGTTTCGGGATGATCATGTCGGTGTCGACATTGATGATCTTCAGAGGGGCGGCAACGCCGTCCAGTGTCGTAAACTTGTCCATGGCGAAGTCCAAATTGTGGGCGCAAGGCCCGATATGAGACGAGTTCTTATCGCGATTGCATGGCGCAGCAAAGGCCAAATTGGCCCTGAATCCGTCGTAAAATCCGTTACGCGACCGATGCCTCGATCGCTTCCATGTCGTCATCCGAAAGGCCGACATGATGGCCGATCTCATGCACCAGAACGTGCGTGATGACATGACCCAGCGTCTCGTCGTGCTCAGCCCAGTAGTCGAGGATCGGGCGGCGATAGAGCCAGATCATGTTCGGCATCGGCGCGACATCGTCGTGTGAGCGAAACGGCAGGCCCACGCCCTGAAACAGGCCGAGCAGATCGAACTCGGATTGTGCCTTCATCTCTTCCAGCACCTCATCCGACGGAAAGTCGTCGATGTGGATGATGAGACCTTCACACAAGTCGCGGAAATGTTGCGGCAGCCGCGCGAACGCGTCGAGCGCGATGGTTTCCATGTCTGCAAGGGTAGGGGATTTCGCAGCGGTCCACATGGCCCCTGTTTAGAGGGCGGACTTCTCTGGGCCAAGATGTATTCACGAAGCCGTATTCACGGTAGACCTCTTGGAGTTGACGCGCGCGCCGCAATCGGTGACGTTGCCGCCATCATATAGGCGGATATGGACTAGCGGCATGGCGCGGGCACCACTCTCGATTTTCTCAGGTTTCTTGATGGGCCTTCTGGCGGGTCTCGCGACTGTGACCTCGTCGAGCGAAGTGCGTGCCCAATCGCCAGAGACCGCGCGAGCGTCACATGGTCTCACCGCCGAGGAATTTTCCGCGCAAAGCCGCCGGATCATTCGCCGCGCCGCGCGGCGCGTTCCGATCTATCGCGGGTCGAGCTATCCTGGACCGAATTCCGTGCGCATCTGCAACGCGCATTACGAGCAAGAGTATCGGCCGAGCGGCACGGTGATTGTACCGCGCATGCGCTGTTACTGGAGCGGTTAGCGCGTACGAAACGCGCCGATCAGACCCGCAAGGATCGCTGCCGCGCAAACTCCATAGACGACAATCGCCATCGTCAATTGCGTGGACGCGCTTGCGGTGCCGGGCGATGTTCCCGGTCCCTGCGATGCGAAAGCCGTGCTCGCCGTCAGCACGGTGGTTGCAACCGCCGCGATTAGTCTGAGCCGTCGTGACTTGTACGCCATGACTCTCTCCCTTTTTCACGTAATCCCAAGATACGAAGCGGCCCGTTTTCGGGTTCAGGCGCAGCGGCTCTGTCGCGAATTTCCTGTCGTTACATTCATCAATGCGGCGCGGACATTCAGCGCACATTCACGCGATGGCTTCTAGCCTAGCGCGAAGCCACTGGCGGAACATGCCGTGTGGAAGATCGTTGAAAGCATCCGTGAATACCACGCGATGATTTGGAGGAGACGGTTCATGAAGATGAATATCAAAACGCTTTTCGGATTTGCGGCTGTCGCAGGTCTGCTTGTGGTTGCAGCACCGGCCGAGCGCGCTCAGGCTCTGCCGCTTACGCCAGGCGTGGCATCATCTGCCGGGCAGGCGACAGACGGCACAGTGACAGAGGTTCGCTGGCGGCGTCATCACCGCTGGCATCGTCACCATCGTTGGCACCGCCATCATGGCTGGCGGCATCGGCATCATCGCCACTGGCGCTGAGTGCACTGCAATCGAGAGGCGGGTTTAACCAAGAGCCGCGCTTAACCAAGACTTTCGGTTCTGACGAGAATAGGTCAAATGCGGATGTCATGATCTTGCTGCAAATCGGACGTCATCATAATTCCGGAAGAATTTGGCTTTCCAAGAACCTTGGTTTTAATGTGTAACGCAATAAACGGAGGAGAACTGAAATGAAAAAGTTTGTGGGAGCCGCTGTGGTTGCTGCTGCGCTTTCAGTTGCGGGCTGGACATCTGTCGCGCCGGCAAGCGCTGCACCGCCGGTCGCAACCGTGTCGCCGGGTTACGATGCACGGTTGGCTGAAAGCAGGCCGACGGATGTCAGCGCGCGACGTTATTATCGGCGTTATGGATACGCGCCGCGTTACTATCGGCCGTACTATCGTCCTTACTACCGCCCCTACGCTTACCGGCCTTATTACGGCTATCGGCCCTACTACCGTCCGTATGGCTACGGCTATCCTTACGGCGGTTACGGCTACGGACCGCGTTTCGGTTTCGGCTTCGGCTTCTGAGATCGAACACCGCAAAACAAAACAGGCGCTCGAAAGAGCGCCTGTTTTTTTGAGTCAAACAACGTGTGTCGTTACGAACGCCACTCGCGAATATCGACGAAGTGTCCGGCAATCGCCGCCGCCGCCGCCATTGCAGGCGATACCAGATGGGTGCGGCCCTTGAAGCCCTGACGGCCTTCGAAGTTGCGGTTCGATGTCGATGCGCAACGTTCTTCCGGCGACAGCTTGTCCGGATTCATCGCAAGGCACATCGAGCAACCCGGCTCGCGCCATTCAAATCCGGCCTTGATGAAAATCTTGTCGAGGCCTTCGGCTTCCGCCTGCTCCTTCACAAGTCCAGAGCCCGGCACGATCATCGCGTTGAGGTTGCCATTCACGGTGTGTCCGGCGACGACCTTCGCCGCCGCGCGCAGATCCTCGATCCGGCCGTTGGTGCACGATCCGATGAAGATGCGGTCGAGCTTGATGTCGGTGATTTTCGTTCCGGCTTTCAGGCCCATGTAATCGAGCGCACGCTGCTTGGACAGGCGCTTGGCTTCGTCCGCGATCTGCGCAGGGTCCGGGACGACACCGGCAATCGACGCTACGTCTTCCGGCGACGTGCCCCATGTCACGATCGGTGGCAGCTTTGCCGCATCGAGGCGAAGCTCGTGATCGAAATGCGCGCCCTCGTCGGTGCGCAGCGTATTCCAGTAACGCACGCCAGCATCCCACGCGTCGCCCTTCGGCGACATCGGACGGCCCTTCAAAAATTCGTAGGCTTTTTCATCGGGCGCGATGAGGCCAGCGCGTGCGCCGCCTTCGATCGACATGTTGCAGACCGTCATGCGGCCTTCCATCGAGAGCGAACGGATCGTCTCGCCGGCGTATTCCAGCACATAGCCGGTACCGCCTGCGGTGCCGATCTCGCCGATGATCGCGAGGATAACGTCCTTCGCGGTCACGCCATCCGGCAGCACGCCATCGACGGTGGCGCGCATATTCTTCGCCTTCTTTTGGATCAGCGTCTGCGTGGCGAGCACATGCTCGACCTCCGAGGTGCCGATGCCATGTGCGAGTGCGCCGAACGCGCCATGCGTCGAGGTGTGGCTGTCGCCGCAAACGATGGTGGTGCCGGGCAGGGTGAAGCCCTGCTCAGGACCGACCACGTGAACGACGCCCTGACGCTTGTCGTACTCGTTGAAATACTGCACGCCGAAGTCGCGCGCATTGGTGGCGAGTGCGGCGATCTGCTCGGCGCTTTCCGGATCGGGGTTCGGCTTCGAACGGTCGGTGGTCGGGACGTTGTGATCGACAACGGCGAGCGTCTTCTGCGGCGCGCGAACCTTGCGGCCTGAGGTGCGCAATCCTTCGAACGCCTGCGGCGAAGTGACCTCGTGGACGAGATGCCGGTCAATATAGAGCAGGCAGGTGCCGTCGGGCTGCTCGTCAACCAGATGATCGTTCCAGATCTTGTCGTAGAGGGTCGTCGGCTTGGTCATTTTAGATCGTCCAGACTGGTGTTTAGTGCGGTTCTATCCGCAGGTAATTACATCCGCCCTTTTTACTCGCTTCAGGCGAGCGGGGAAAGTATCCTCTCCACATAGTTTGCTATGCAGGATCGCACAATGTCGTCTCGTCCGCCGGTTGCTCCCTATCTCACCGTTTCACCCGCCGCCGGTGCCATCGCTTTCTACATTGCGGCCTTAGGTGCCACACAGAAGGCGGTGATGCCCGCCATCGACGGCATGCGCATTCTTCACTGCGAACTCGAGATCAACGGCGGCGCTGTGTTTCTCTCCGATGCGTTTCCGGAATTCGGCACCGCGCGGCCTCCGCTGCCTGGTGAGCCGGTGACCATGTCGGTCAGTCTCGAATTCGCAAGCGCCGACGAGGTTGACGCCATGTTCACGCGCGCCACGAAACTCGGCGCAAAAGGCGAAGTGACGCCGACCTATTCATTCTGGGGCACGCGGACTGCCATCGTGCGCGATCCGTTCGGTCACCGCTGGATCATGAACGGGCCGCTGAAGACATAGCGGCTGAAGAAATCATGAAAGCAAAAAAGCGCGGTGATGAACCGCGCTTTTTGATTCAAATTCGTAAGTCGCGCAGCGATTACTTCGCAGCAGCAGCCTTCGCTGGCTCTTTCTCGCGATTGTCCTGCTTCTCGACGATGCGCGCCGACTTGCCGCGCAGACCGCGCAAATAATACAGCTTGGCGCGACGCACCTTGCCGCGACGCACGACTTTGATCGAGTCGATCATCGGCGAGTAAACTGGGAACACGCGCTCCACGCCTTCGCCGTAGGAAATCTTGCGCACGGTGAAGCTCTCGTTGAGGCCTCCGCCGCTGCGGCCGATGCAGACGCCTTCATAGGCCTGCACGCGGGTGCGCTCGCCTTCAGTGACCTTCACGTTGACCGTGATGGTGTCACCGGGACCGAATTCCGGAATGGTCTTTCCAGCGGACAGCTTCTCGAGCTGTTCCTTGTTGATTTCCTGAATCAGGTCCATCGCAAAACTCCATCGGCAGCGCGCCCCAGCCATGAACGCGGGGCTGCGCGAAAATTCGTATCCAGCAACTGCACGGATTGGGCGTCCCTATACGCCATCACCGTTGCCTTGTCACCCTTCTGTCGTGCCTTTTCGCGGCCTCGAAGACGCGGTTTCGGCCGATTTTGCAGCCCAGAGGTCCGGCCGCCGGGCTTTGGTCAGCGCTTCGGCCTCTGCCCGCCGCCAGGCCTCGATTCGGGCATGGTCGCCGCAGACCAGAACATCCGGAATCACGCGGTCCTCGAAGGTCTGTGGGCGGGTGTATTGGGGGTATTCAAGTAGTCCGTCGGAGAAACTCTCGTCGGTCCCGGAGCTTAGCTTGCCCATGACGCCCGGCAGCAGCCGCACACAGGCGTCTATGAGCGCCATCGCGGCGAGTTCCCCGCCCGAAAGCACATAGTCCCCAATGGAGATTTCCTCCAACTGGCGGGCCTCTACGACCCGCTGGTCGATGCCTTCAAAACGCCCGCAAACGATCAGCGGTCCCGGACCGGCGGCAAGGTCTGCCACCCGTGACTGAGTCAGCGGCTGCCCGCGCGGGCTCATCAGCAGACGCGGGCGGGCAGGGCTGATGTCGGCTGCGTCGATGGCGGCTGCGAGCACATCGGCGCGCAACACCATGCCGGGACCGCCGCCTGCAGGTGTGTCGTCAACGCTGCGATGTTTGTCGGTGGCCGATGCACGAATGTCGCGCGCCTCCAGCGCCCACAAGCCGGATGCGAGCGCCTTACCCGCAAGGCTGACGCCGAGCGGGCCGGGAAACATCTCCGGAAACAGCGTGAGCACCGTGGCGCGCCACATGACCTGCGATCCTGATTCAGATGTCCGCGTCGGACGGCGTGTCGCCGTCGATTTCGTTCGGCAGTTCGATCACCACATGACCTTGCGCCAGATCGACGGTCGGCACCACGGCATCGGTAAACGGCAGCAGCAAGGTCGGGCCTTGCAGCGGCGCGATCTCGATGATGTTACCCGCACCGAAATTATGAACCGCGAACACCTTGCCGATGTCAGTGCCCGCAGCATCGATGGCGCGCAGCCCGATTAGGTCCGCGTGGTAGTACTCGCCGTCATCGGTCGGCGGCAGCTTGTCACGCGGAATGTAAAGCTCGATGCCGTTGACGCGCGCGGCCTCGTCGCGATCGTTCACGCCCTTGAGCACCGCGACAAGATGATCTTTCGCGACGCGTGCGCGCACCACTTCAAACTGGCGCGCGCCGTCTTTGGTGGACAGCGGTCCGTAGTGCAGGACCGCCATCGGGTCTTCGGTGAATGGCCACAGCTTCACCTCGCCGCGCACGCCGTGCGGGGCGCCGATTCTCGCAATGCAGATCGGCGCTGCCTTTATCATGCGCGTGCGCGATCAGGCCTTAGCCCTTGGCGGCAGCTTCTGCGTTGGCCTTGCGCTCCTTGCGCGGCACGGCCTTCTCGGGATTCTTGCGCGGGGTGCGCTTGGCAACACCGGCGGCATCGAGGAAGCGCATCACGCGGTCGGACGGCTGCGCGCCTTTGGCGAGCCAGGACTTCACCTTGTCCATGTCGAGCTTGAGGCGGGTCTCGTTGTCCTTCGGCAGCAGCGGATTGAAGTGACCGAGACGCTCGATGAAACGGCCATCGCGCGGGAAGCGCGAGTCGGCGACAACGACGTGATAGACTGGGCGCTTCTTGGTGCCTGCGCGTGCGAGGCGGATGACGACTGACATTTATTTCTCCGTTTGTGTGTTTGAATGACGTGAAATCGATTGCGGCTATTTCTTCTTTCCGAAGCCCGGAAATCCGCCGAGGCCCGGCAATGTTGGTTTCCCCAGACCTGACGGCAGGCCCGGAAAATCTTTCGGCAGCGAAGCGCCCGGTGGCAATGCGCCCGGCATCTTCTCTGCGAGTTGCTTGATCTGCTCCTGCGACGGCATGCCGCCGAGGCCCATCATCTGCGCCATGCCCGCCATCGGGCCGCGCTTGCCCTGACCCATGGCCTTCATCATGTCGGCCATGTTCCGGTGCATCTTGAGCAGCTTGTTGACTTCCTCGACCTTGAGGCCCGCGCCTGCGGCGATGCGCTTCTTGCGGCTGGCCTTGAGAACATCGGGGTTCTTGCGTTCGTCGCGCGTCATGGAATCGATCACGGCCATCTGACGCTTCACAACGCGGTCGTCGAGATTTGCTGCCGCGATTTGATTTTTCATCTTGGCGATGCCGGGCATCATGCCCATCAATCCGCCGACGCCGCCCATGGTCTGCATCTGTGCGAGCTGGTCGCGCAGATCAGCAAGATCGAACTTGCCCTTGCGCATTTTCTCGGCGACGCGCGCGGCTTTCTCTGCATCAATATGCGCGGCGGCTTTTTCCACCAGCGAGACGACGTCGCCCATGCCGAGAATGCGGCCCGCGATGCGCGAGGGATGGAAGTCTTCCAGCGCGTCGGTCTTTTCGCCGGTACCGATCAGCTTGATCGGCTTGCCGGTGACGGCGCGCATCGACAGCGCAGCACCGCCGCGTCCGTCGCCGTCCACGCGCGTCAGCACGATGCCGGTGAGGCCAACGCGTGTATCGAACGCGCGTGCAAGGTTCACCGCGTCCTGACCGGTCAGCGAGTCCGCGACCAGCAACACTTCATGAGGATTCGCAGCGGCTTTCACCTCTGCGGCTTCCGTCATCATCTCTTCGTCGAGCGTGGTGCGGCCCGCGGTGTCGAGCAGCACGATGTCGTAGCCGCCGACCTTGCCTGCCTGAATCGCGCGCTGTGCGATCTGCACCGGCTTTTGTCCGGCGACAATCGGCAGCGTCTCGATGCCAAGATCGCGGCCAAGCACCGCAAGCTGTTCTTGTGCTGCGGGGCGATAGACGTCGAGCGACGCCATCAGAACTTTTCGCTTGTCACGCTGGGTGAGGCGGCGTGCGAGCTTCGCTGTGGTCGTGGTTTTGCCGGAGCCTTGCAGACCGACCATCATGATCGGCAGCGGCGCTGGCGCGTTGAGGTCGATCTGTTGGCCGTCGGCGCCGAGCGTGTTGACCAGCTCGTCATGGACGATCTTGACGACCATCTGGCCCGGCGTGACCGACTTGACCACGGTGGCGCCGATGGCCTGCTCGCGCACCTTGTCGGTAAACGCGCGCACCACGTCGAGCGCGACGTCGGCTTCGAGCAACGCGCGGCGCACTTCGCGCATGGCGGCATCGACATCGGCTTCCGACAGCGCGCCGCGCCGCGTCAGCTTATCGAGAATACCGCCTAGCTTTTCCGACAGACTGTCGAACATCGCCGTTGCCCTTGTCCCTGCGGGGACGTGAAATTCCAAACACGTTTACGCCCGAGGGCGCATCGCGCTGTCGGGCGTTGGCCTCCGGCATCCAGTGCCGGGCGGCGGATCGAAAAGAACGTCTTTCCGAGAAGTGCCGGGGTTAAAGCCCTCAGCGCCCTGAAAGTCAAGAAAAGACGGAAAAACGCCCAATCTGAGGGAGTTGCGGACCGGCCAATGGCAGCCTAGCTGTTGCGTTGAGGCCGATTCCGGCCGTTCGGGGCTCATGAGTATCACCCGCCGCCGCTTTTTCGGTCTGTTGGCCGGCGCTGCTGTCGCCGTGGGCCTGCCCTCTGTCTGGATTTCCCGCATGAAAACCTATGCCGGCCCGGTGTCCGATCATTTCGACGGCACGTATTTTTTCGATGTCGATGGCTCGCCGCCCAAGAAACTCTGGGACGTGCTGCGCTGGCAGTTCACCAGGCAGGCCGCGAAATGGCCTGAGCACGCACCGAGCGGATTTTCCGATACGCCGCCTGCGCAGGTCACCGGCAACAAGGTGCGTTTCTCGTTCGTCGGCCATGCAAGCTGGCTTATCCAGACTGCGGGGCTCAACATTCTGGTCGATCCGGTCTGGTCGGAGCGTGCTTCGCCCGTTTCATTTGCCGGGCCGAAGCGCGTCAACGATCCCGGCATTCCGTTCGACAAGCTGCCGCCTATCGATGTCGTGCTGGTGTCGCATGGTCACTACGATCATCTCGATGTGCGGACGCTCTCGAAGCTGGCTGCGAAATTTTCGCCGCGCGTCATCACGCCGCTCGGCAACGACGTCACCATGACATCGACCGACAGCGCGATCCGCGCCGAAGGTTACGACTGGGGCAACCGCGTCGAGATCGGCAATGGCGTGGCGGTGACGCTGGTGCCCACGCGGCACTGGAGCGCACGCGGGTTGTTCGACCGCAACAAGGCGCTGTGGGCGAGCTTCGTGCTGGAGACGCCTGCGGGAAAAATCTATCTGGTTTGCGATTCAGGTTACGGCACCGGCGCGCATTTCCGCCGCGTGCGCGAGATGTACGGCCCGATCCGCGCTGCGACGTTGCCTATCGGTGCTTACGAGCCGCGCTGGTTCATGCGCGAGATGCATATGAATCCGGAAGATGCTGTGAAGGCGCTTGCCGATTGCGGAGCGGACCTCGCGCTCGCGCATCATCACGGCACGTTTCAATTGACCGACGAGGCTATCGACGCGCCGGTCAATGCACTGGCCGATGCGCTCGCTGCGGCAAAGGTGTCGCCGGAAAAATTTGTCGCGCTGAAGCCGGGGCAGGCGTTCGAGATTTGAGAGAGAGCCTCATGGTGAGGAGCGCGTCTTCGCGCGTCTCGAACCATGATGGCTAGAACTTATCCTTCGAGACGCAGCCCAAGAGGGCTGCTCCTCAGGATGAGGTCACAGCTTTTTGCTGAATATATTACTGCGCCTTGGGCTTGATCTCATAGGACACGCTTACGCTGACGCGCAGCGTTTCCTCGCCTTGCGCAACTGGCGCGGAAGCTGCGATGCCCGACGACATTTTGCGGTAAGGCGTCGGTGCCGGAGCGGTTTCCTCCGAAATGCTGATTGGTGCGCCGAGACCGATATTTGCAGCCTTTGCGTAGATCTCCGCCTTGCGCCGCGCATCGGCGACGGCTTCGCTGCGCGCGTCGTCGAGCAGCTTTGAGGCCTTCGATACCTGGAAGCTGATGCCGCTGATTTCGTTGGCGCCGGAGCCGACCAGAACGTCGATGGTGTCGGCGACCTTTGCGACCTCACGGATGGTGACGGTGACACGATTGCTGGCGCGGTAGCCGACAATCACGAACGGCGCGTTGGCGCCGCCGCGGCCCGGTGCGCTTTGCGGCGACAACGACAGTCGCGACGTCTGAATATCTTTCTCGGCAATGCCTGCAGTCTTCAGGGCCTGCAGCACGCCAGCCATTGCCTTGTTGTTGGCGTCTGACGCTTCGCGTGCGGTCTTGGCCTCGGTGGTCACGCCGCTATCGACCTGCGCGAGGTCCGGCGGCACCGAGATCGACGCTTCGCCGGTGACCGACACCGACGGCGGCACGGTTTGTCCGAATGCGGATGACGCCGTGATGGCAAGGACAATCGCTGTAATGACAGAGCGGGCGTGCATGGTCGGAAGCTCCAAACTTTATTTCAGCGGGACGAAGACATTGATGACGAGATTGTCTTCGGTGGTTGTCAGAGGATCGGTGACGTATTCCTCGATGAACGTATCTCGCGCTTCGAGTTTCTTGTCATCGAGATGATTGGTGATCGCCTCGTAGGTGTTGTCCATGTTGTCGTAAGAGCCGCGATGGACGAATTTCAGCGTGCGTCCTTCGGGCGAGTTGCCGATGCTCATGCCCTTCGCGAGATTTTTCGGATCGTCATCGACCGGAATTTCCGCCTGATAGGTGAAGCCTGCATCGTCGGTCGAGGTGTAAACGATCAGGGACGAACCGGCGGGCTTCACGCCCTGCTTCTCAAGAAAACCTGACAGCGTTCTAAGCGATCCGACCAGCGACTCGAATGCCGCGTCCCAGTTGGCCTGACCTTTCAGGATGACGACCTTGCGCGGCGTCATCGTCTGTTCCTCGCCGAACGGATCGGCGGTTTTCACGCTTGGCGTGGCAGGCGGAGGCGGAGTTTCGGCGGCAGGAGGGGGCGGAGCAACCGGAGCAGTCGTCTCAGGCGCAGGAACCGGCGTTGCCGTTTCGGCAGAGGGTGCCGGAGCTGGAGCCGGTGCAGGTGTCGGGGTGGGCGTGCTCGCGACCGGGGCCGAAGCTGGCGTCGGCGCGGGGGTCAAGGGTGCCTTCAACCAGACCGCCACCGCGACGACCAGCGCCAAGGCGACCAAAATGGCAACGCGGGTATTCGTCATTCAGCGGTCTCCAAAAGGCGTGAGCGGGCTTTGCGCTTGTCCGGCGGCGAAGCGGTCACAAACTAGCACGAACCGCCTCGGTGTGGTGGTTGCAAAGGGCATGAAGCCCAAACTGGGCAACGCAAAGGCAGGTTCGGAGGCCTGTTTCGTCCTCTGGCCAATTCCATTCGTATTCGCCATATACTCAGCCAGCATGAGCAATCTCGCCAACCACAGCTTTTCCAAGATGAACGGCATCGGCAACGAAATCGTCGTTGTGGATTTGCGCGATTCGTCCGCCTCCGTCACGCCCGATGAAGCACGCGCCATCGCAGCACCGGCGGGCGTGCCTTACGACCAGTTGATGGTGCTGCAGCCGCCGCGCATTCAGGGCACCGCAGCCTTCATCCGCATTTTTAACAATGACGGCTCGGAGGCTGCGGCTTGCGGCAACGGCATGCGCTGCGTCGCGCGGCAGGTGTTCGAGGAAACTGGCAAGACCACGCTGACCTTCGAGACCCGCGCCGGACTTCTGAATTGCTGGCAGGGGTCGTCGCCCGATCTTTTTACCGTCGATATGGGCATGCCGAAGTTTGGCTGGCAGGATATTCCGCTGGCGGAGGAATTCCGCGACACGCGCTATATCGAATTGCAGATCGGTCCCATTGACGCGCCGGTGCTGCATTCGCCGTCCGTTGTCAGCATGGGCAATCCGCACGCGATCTTCTGGGTCGACGACATCGAAGCCTACGATCTCGAACGGTTCGGACCGCTGTTGGAAAATCATCCCATCTTTCCGGAGCGCGCGAACATCACGCTCGCGCATATCGTGGATCGTGAGCACATCGTGATGCGCACATGGGAGCGCGGCGCGGGTCTTACCAAGGCCTGCGGCTCGGCGGCCTGTGCAACAGCGGTGGCCGCGGCCCGGCTGAAGCGCACCGGGCGCACGGTGAACATGACGCTGCCCGGCGGCGACCTCACCATCGAATGGCGTGCTGAGGACGATCACGTGCTGATGACCGGCCCTGCGGCGTTCGAGTTCGAGGGCCGTTTCGATCCGGCGCTATTCAATAACGTCGCCTGACATGACGGTCGATGTCGTCACCTTCGGCTGCCGTCTGAACATCTTCGAGTCGGATGTGATCCGGCGCGAAGCGGAAGGTGCGGGTCTTGCGAACACTGTTGTGGTCAACACCTGCGCCGTGACCAACGAGGCGGTGGCGCAGGCGCGCCAAACCATCCGCAAGCTGAAACGCGACAAGCCAGATGCGCGCATCGTGGTCACCGGCTGCGCGGCACAGACCCAAACGAAAATGTTTGCGGACATGCCGGAGGTCGATCGCGTTCTCGGCAATGACGAGAAGATGCGCGGCAGCGCGTGGCGCGACACACGCGCGGCGCTCGATGCTTTCGGCGTCTCGCACGAGAAGATCGCGGTGTCCGACATCATGGCGGTGACCGAGATGGCGCCACATCTGGCAAGCGGCTTCCAGAGCAACATGCCGCGCGTGTTCGTGCAGGTGCAGAACGGCTGCGATCATCGCTGCACGTTCTGTATCATTCCTTACGGACGCGGCAATTCGCGTTCGGTAGCGATGGGCGCGGTGATCGATCAGGTCCGCACGCTTGTGGAAGCGGGCCACGCCGAGATCGTGCTGACGGGTGTGGATTTGACGAGTTACGGCGCGGATCTGCCGGGTGCGCCGAAGCTAGGTGCGCTCACCAAGCAAGTTCTCAAGCATGTGCCGGACCTGAAGCGGCTGCGCATTTCATCCATCGATTCCATTGAGGCGGACCGCGATCTGCTTGATGTGATCGCGACCGAAGAGCGGCTGATGCCGCATCTGCATCTGTCACTTCAATCCGGTGACGATCTTATTCTCAAGCGGATGAAGCGGCGGCACACACGCGCCGACGCCATTGCATTTTGCGATCAGGTGCGGCGGCTGCGTCCCGACATCGCGGTTGGTGCCGACATCATCGCAGGATTTCCGACTGAAACCGAAGAGATGTTTGCGCGCTCGCAGACGCTGGTGGACGACTGCCATCTGACATTCCTGCATGTGTTCCCATATTCGCCGCGACCCGGCACCCCGGCGGCGCGCATGCCGCAAGTCGATGGGCGTGTCATCAGGGATCGTGCGAAGCGGTTGCGTGCGGGCGGCGACGTGGCGCTGCGCCGAAGGCTTGCGTCCGAGGCTGGAACCGTGCGTCAGGTGTTGATCGAGAGCGCGAGCCAAGGCCGCACCGAGCATTTCATTCCGGTTGCGATCACGAACGGCGTAGCTGGCGATGTGCAGGCGCTGACCATCACGGGTCATGACGGAACACGGTTGCACGCGTAAAAGTCTCATCTCTTGCCGCGACAGCCTTGTTATCTTCAATTTGCATCGCAATTGATGTAATGAAGTCACCATGCCTCAACGCTACACACGCAAAAGCGCGGATAACTTTTAGATCGTCAGTGCTTCGTGATTTTTGCAAACTATTCGATGCCCGAGGAGAAATCGCATGTCGCTTGATTCCGATGTGATCGTCGACCGCCGCCGGATGCGCCGCAAGCTGACCTTCTGGCGCGTGACCGCTGCACTCAGCGTGATTGCCGCGCTTATCGCGCTTGGAACATTAGCGTCGCCGGATACGCGCAGCGCCATCACCGGCACCAATGCGATTGCGCGGGTGAAGATCGACGGCTTGATCCGCAGCGATCAGACACGCGTCGAAGCGCTGGAGCGGCTTGAAAAATCCTCCGCTGCCGCCGTCATCGTCCATATCAATTCGCCGGGCGGCACCACCGCCGGGTCCGAACAGCTTTACGATGCGCTGGTGCGCCTGAAAGCCAAGAAGCCGCTGGTTGTGGTGGTGGAAGGCCTCGCAGCATCCGGCGGATATATTGCCGCACTCGCGTCGGATCAGATCATCGCCCAGCAAAGCTCGCTGGTCGGGTCGATCGGCGTTCTCTTTCAGTACCCGAATTTCACCGAGCTGATGAAAACGGTGGGCGTGAAGGTCGAGGAAGTGAAGTCTTCGCCGCTCAAAGCCGCGCCGAACGGCTTCGAGCCGACCAGTCCGGAAGCACGGGCGGCACTGGATGCTCTGGTGAAGGACTCCTACGCTTGGTTTCGGGGGCTGGTGAAGGAGCGCCGGAACATGGATGACGCGACGCTGCAGACCGTGGCGGATGGCCGCGTGTTCACCGGGCGTCAGGCCGTCGGCCTGAAGCTGATCGATCAGCTTGGTGACGAAAAAACCGCCGTGGCGTGGCTTGTTGCGCAGAAAAAGATCGGTTCGGAGCTTCCGGTGAAGGATTTCAAGCTCTCGCCGCGCTTCGGCGACATGACTTTCCTGCGGGCGGCAGGCTCTGTGGCGCTGGAGGCCGTGGGTCTCGGCGCGCTCTCACGGCAGTTTGAACAGTCCGGGATGACGCAGGCCGTGGACCGGCTCGGGCTCGAAGGTATGCTTGTGCTGTGGCAGCCGTCGCCGGGAAATTGATTGAGAATTGATCGTGGATTGATCGTTCTGAATCGGCTTCCAACGGCTCTTCATTGCATTGCGGTCGCCGCCGCAACAACGGATTTCAATGTTTGTCACGCAATTTCGACGCAGCCCAATTTGATTTAGCGACTTGACAGTTCACGCTTTTTTCAAGGAAATGGCGATCCGCACGTCACGGACCCAACATTAAAATGATCAAATCCGAACTCGTTCAGCGCATCGCCGAGCATAACCCGCACCTGTATCAGCGGGATGTCGAGAACATCGTGAATGCGATTCTCGATGAAATCGTTGCGGCACTGGCGCGGGGAGATCGCGTTGAACTGCGCGGCTTCGGCGCATTTTCCGTCAAGCATCGTCCGGCGCGCGCGGGCCGCAATCCGCGCACCGGCGAGCATGTGCCCGTCGAGCAGAAGAGCGTGCCGTTCTTCAAAACCGGCAAGGAAATGCGCGAGCGGCTGAACCGCGACGACGCAGCGGGATCGGCTCCGTCGGCTTGATCCGTTTTGTTTGATCCGCCGGCTGTGTCGTATCATTCCAAGGTGCGGCCGCGTGTCTGTCGGACGTATCGGGATCAGCGTTAAGGACGCAGCATGCTTCGCAAGATTTTCAACATTCTGGTGATCCTGCCGCTGGCGATCCTGTTCGTGGTATTCGCGGTCGCCAATCGTCATGTGGTTACGCTCTCGTTCGATCCGTTCAATTCCAGCGATCCGTCGCTTGGCGTCTCACTGCCGCTGTTCGTGGTCATCATCGCGGTGTCGATCTTCGGCGTGATCGCCGGAGGCGTTGCGACATGGTTCGGCCAGCGCCGATGGCGGAGAGCCGCGCGCGTGCATGAAGCGGATGCGCGTGACGCACGCGCCGAAATTGCCGGTCTGCGCGCGCAGGTGCAGGCCACCGCGCGCAGCGGCGAAAATCCGGTTCCTGCGCTTGTCTCCAGTCCCGGTCTCACGCCGCAATATCTGGCCATCGGGCGAGACAAGCACGGCGCGGCGTTGTAGAACCCGCTTCATCCACTCTTGAGGCCCGCCACCCGCGGGCGCTGGCTCAAGGTGCGGCAAGTCCTAACGTTCGAAATTCGAGATCATGTCACTTGCGGTGAAAATTTGCGGCCTGTCCACGCGCGAGACCCTTGAGGTCGCGCTGGACGCTGGCGCGGACATGGTGGGCTTCGTGTTCTTCGAGGCCTCGCCGCGACATGTCGGTCTTGGTGTCGCGCGCGAGCTTGGCCGTGAAGTGAAGGGCCGCGCGCTGAAAGTGGCGCTGACGGTGGACGCCGACGATGCGACATTCGAGAACATTATCGAGGTGTTGCAACCGGGCTTGCTGCAGCTCCATGGCAACGAGAGTGTCGCGCGCGTGCGCGACATCAAGCAAAAATTCAAGTTGCCGGTGATGAAGGTCATCTCCGTTGCGACGGCCGCCGATCTCGCAGGTCTGTCTGGTTTTGCTGCAGTCGCCGACCGCATCCTGTTCGATGCGCGTGCGCCGAAAGATGCCACGCGGCCCGGCGGTCTCGGCGTGCCGTTCGACTGGCATCTGCTTGAAAATCTGAAACTCGATATTCCATTCATGGTCGGTGGCGGGTTGAACAGCGGCAATGTCGCGGAAGCGATCCGCGTCACCAAAGCTGGCGGTGTCGATGTGTCGTCCGGTGTCGAGAGCGCGCCGGGCGTGAAAGACCCCGACATCATCCGCGCTTTCATCCGTACCGCGCGCGAAACCGAACGTGCGATGACTCCTTCGAAGATTGCGAGCAGCGTATGAACTTGCCTCTCCCCAATTCCTTCCGGTCCGGCCCCGATGAGCGCGGGCATTTCGGCATTTTCGGCGGACGCTATGTCGCCGAGACACTGATGCCGCTGATCCTCGATCTGGAAAAGGCCTATGCGGCCGCCAAGGCTGATCCCGCGTTTCAGAAGGAAATGAACGGTTATCTGAAAGATTACGTCGGTCGTCCGTCTCCGCTTTATTTCGCCGAGCGTCTCACCGAGCATCTTTGTGGCGCGAAAATTTACTTCAAGCGCGAGGAGCTGAATCACACCGGCTCGCACAAGGTCAACAATGTGCTCGGCCAGATCATGGTCGCGCGCCGCATGGGCAAGAAGCGCATCATTGCGGAAACCGGCGCGGGCCAGCACGGCGTTGCGACCGCGACGCTCTGCGCGCGCTTCGGGCTCGAATGCATCGTCTATATGGGCGCGGTGGATGTCGAGCGGCAGCAGCCGAACGTGATCCGCATGGAAATGCTGGGCGCGAAGGTCGTGCCAGTGCAGGTCGGCGCGCGCACGCTCAAGGATGCGATGAACGAAGCGATGCGCGACTGGGTCACTAATGTCGCGAATACTTTTTATTGCATTGGCACGGTGGCCGGTCCGCATCCTTATCCGATGATGGTGCGCGATTTCCAGTCCATTATTGGCACCGAAACCCGCGCGCAGATGCTCGAGTCCGAAGGCCGCCTGCCGGATTCGCTGGTCGCCTGCATCGGCGGCGGCTCCAATGCGATGGGCCTGTTTCATCCGTTTCTCGACGATCCGGGTGTCGAGATTTTCGGTGTCGAAGCGGCGGGTCACGGGTTGAGCAATCTGCACGCGGCGTCGATCGCCGGCGGTCGCCCCGGCGTGCTGCATGGCAATCGCACCTATTTGCTGATGGACAAGGACGGCCAGATCGAGGAAGGCCATTCGATCTCCGCAGGGCTCGATTATCCTGGCATCGGCCCTGAACATTCCTGGCTTCATGAAACCGGCCGCGTCACGTATCTGTCTGCGACGGATGACGAGGCGCTGGCGGCGTTTCAACTGCTCTCGCGGCTGGAAGGCATCATTCCTGCGCTGGAACCAGCGCACGCCATTGCCAAGGTAATGGACCTCGCGCCGAAACGGCCGAAAGATCATCTGATGGTGGTCAATCTATCGGGCCGCGGCGACAAGGACGTGCCGCAGGTCGGTGATATTCTGAAGGGCAAGAATCTAAAGGACACGAAGTGACCACCCGCATCGACACACGTTTCGCTGAACTCGCTAAAGAAGGCCGCGCGGCGTTCGTCACTTTCGTGATGTGCGGCGATCCTGATCTCGCGACCTCACTCGAGATCATCAAGGCGTTGCCGAAGGCGGGCGCGGATGTCATCGAGCTTGGCATGCCGTTCACCGATCCGATGGCGGACGGGCCTGCGATTCAGGCGGCGGGGCTGCGCGCGCTGAAATCGGGCGCGACGCTGCACAAGACGCTTCAGGTGGTGCGTGATTTCCGCAAGGACGACAACACGACGCCCATCGTGCTGATGGGGTATTACAATCCGATCTACATCTACGGCGTGGATACATTTTTGGACGATGCGAAATCCGCTGGCGTCGATGGTCTCATCATTGTGGACCTGCCGCCTGAAGAAGACAGCGAGCTTTGTATTCCCGCGATGAAAGCCGGTCTCAATTTCATCCGGCTTGCAACGCCGACCACGGACGACAAACGCCTGCCTGCGGTGCTCGCGAACACGTCAGGCTTTGTCTATTACGTCTCCATCACCGGCATCACTGGATCGGCCAGCGCCGATACCGCGCAGGTGTCGGAGGCCGTCGCGCGCATCAAGCGCCATACCAAACTGCCGGTCTGCGTTGGTTTCGGCATTCGCACGCCGGAGGCAGCAGCCAAGATCGCGCAAGCCGCCAATGGTGCGGTGGTCGGATCGGCGCTGATCGATGCGTTGCGGGCCACGCTCGACTTGGAAGGCCGTGCGACGGCGAAAACTGTCCCTGCCGTGGCCGACCTGACCGCGGCATTGGCGCAGGGCGTGCGCGGCGCGAAGCAGGCCGCCGAATAAATTTGCCAGCAAAAGCGGAGTGATGCGGCCTTGGTTGTGCCGCACGACGCGACTATATTGATCGTAACAACGATATATTCGGTGACGGATATGGAGCTTGAGACATGAATTGGTTGACCGACGTCGTCCGGCCGAAGATCCGCAGCATCATCAAGCGCGAGACGCCGGAAAATCTCTGGATCAAGTGCCCGGATTCCGGACAGCTCGTGTTCTATAAGGATGTCGAGCACAACGAGTTCGTCATTCCCGGATCGAACTATCACATGCGCATGGGCGCGACCGCGCGGCTCAAGTCGATCTTCGACAACGAGACCTGGTACGACGTAGCGCTGCCTGAAGTGACCGCCGATCCGCTGAAATTTCGCGACGAGCGCAAATATGCCGACCGCATCAAGGATGCGCGCACCAAAACCGGCATGAACGATGCCGTGAAAGTCGGCTTCGGCAAGCTAGAAGGCAACGCGGTTGTCGTCGCCGTTCAGGATTTCGATTTCATGGGCGGTTCGCTCGGCATGGCGGCGGGCGAAGCCGTGGTGACGGGCCTTGAACTGGCCGTCGAGAAAAAGTCACCCTTCATCATGTTTGCGGCCTCCGGCGGTGCGCGCATGCAGGAAGGCATTCTTTCGCTGATGCAGATGCCGCGCGCCACGGTTGCGATCCAGCTGCTGCGTGAAGCGAAGCTGCCTTACATCGTGGTGCTCACCAACCCGACCACCGGCGGTGTCACGGCGTCTTATGCCATGCTCGGCGACGTGCAGATCGCTGAGCCCGGCGCGCTGATCGGCTTTGCCGGTGCGCGCGTGATCGAGCAGACCATTCGCGAAAAACTCCCCGACGGTTTCCAGCGCGCCGAGTATCTGAAAGAGCACGGCATGGTGGACATGGTGGTGCATCGTCATGAGTTGCGACCGACGTTGGCGAGAATCTGCCGTCTGCTCACCAAGGCTCCGGTGGTCGAAGGCTTTGCCCGCGCGGCAACTGACGCCGCAGCGCTGCCGGTTGACTTGCCTGCGGCTGCGTCGCCGGCGTGACCTCGCCTGCGGCCAAGCGACCGTCGCCACCCTACAGCGATATTCTGGCGCGCCTCGCATCGCTGCATCCCAAGCGTATCGACCTGACGCTGGACCGGATGTGGCGCATCCTGGAACGCCTTGGTCATCCCGAAAAAAAGATTCCGCCCGTCATCCATGTTGCCGGCACCAACGGCAAGGGATCGACCGTGGCGTTCCTGCGCGCGATCCTCGAAGCCGCAGGCCTGGCTGTGCATGTCTACACCTCGCCGCACCTGGTGCGTTTCAACGAACGCTTTCGTCTGGGAAGAGTCGGCGGCGGCGTCCTTGTCAGCGACGACCAGTTGCAGGCCGCGCTCGACGAATGCGAACGTGTGAATGGCGGCGAATCGATCACCATTTTTGAGATCGAAACCGCGGCAGCGTTTTGTCTGTTTGCCGAACATCCGGCGGATGTCGTGCTGGTGGAAGTCGGTCTTGGCGGACGTCTCGACGCCACCAATGTTGTCGATCAGCCCCTGGCCAGCGTGATCACGCCGGTCGGCATGGACCATATCGAATTTCTCGGCGACACGCTGGCGAAGATCGCGGCGGAAAAAGCCGGCATCATCAAGCCAGGAGTGCCGGTCATCTGCGCGGAGCAAGTGCCAGAGGCCGAAGCGGTGATCGAACAGATCGCAAAGCGCGCGCGCGCGCCGCTGCATGTCGCCACGCAGGATTGGCATGTCAATGTCGAGCACGGAAGGTTGGTTTATTCCGACGAACGCGGCCTTCTCGATTTATCCGCGCCGCGTCTGTTCGGGCGGCATCAGTTCGATAATGCGGGTCTTGCGATTGCGACATTGCGTGCCATCGACAGCTTGAAGATTGAGCCTGCGGCTTTCGAAAAAGGCATTGCACGCGCGGAGTGGCCGGCGAGAATGCAGCGGCTCACGTCGGGAGCATTGGTGAGCGCAGCACCACAAGGCTCCGAAATCTGGCTCGACGGCGGGCACAATCCCGACGGCGGCCGCGTGGTCGCGGATGCGCTCGGCGATCTGGAAGAGCGCGTCTCGCGTCCGCTGGTCGTGATCGTCGGCATGATGGGCAACAAGGATGCGAAGGGTTTCCTCGCCAACTTCGCTGGACAGACCCGCCATATCATCGCAGTGAAAATTCCGGATCAGGACAACGCGATGCCGCCGGATGTGCTGGCCAATGCCGCGCGCCAGCTCGGCATGCGCGTGGAAACCGCCGTGAGCGTCGAGGCAGCGTTGCGCGCTGTCGCAAAACTCGCCTATGAAGTGCCGCCGCGCGTGCTCATCACCGGTTCGCTGTATCTCGCGGGCCATGTGCTGAGTGAGAACGGCACACTGCCGCAGTAACACTGCGCAAACAAAAACGGCCAACTTGCGCCGGCCGTTTTCAAAATCTCAAATCCGAAAAAGACGATCAGACCGCTGCGGTGATCCACTGCTGCAGCTTGGCCTTCGGCGCCGCGCCGACCTGACGCGAAGCCATCTCGCCGCCCTTGAAGATCATCAGGGTCGGGATCGACATCACGCCGTACTTGGAAGCCGTCTTCGGGCTTTCGTCGACGTTGAGCTTCACGATCTTGACCTTGTCGCCCAACGCTCCGGCGATTTCGTCCAGCGCAGGCGCGATCATGCGGCACGGCCCGCACCATTCGGCCCAGAAATCGACGACAACCGGGCCGTCTGCCTTGAGAACTTCCGCGTCGAAATCGAAATCGGAAACCTTACCCACGCTCATGATGATCTGCCTCGTTGGATGGACGGACGCGGAAGACAAGAGAATCGCGCCTTGAAACGTGGCATCAACCTATGAACGCCCCCCTGCGGGGTCAAGGCTGGTCACCGGGACGTGTTTCCCTCAGGCGCTGGTAGCCGATTGCCGGAAGCCGTCTTGATTCAAGGGCTTAATCCTGCGGCTCCGGTTTCTGATGACACCGGGCTATCCCTTAGGCGATGACCGATTGCAGCTCTGCGTCCAGAGCGGAGGCCGGTATTTCCATGATCGCCGCGGTTTCCGTCCATAGCAGCAGGCAGCGCACCGGACGACTGACATAGAGCCGCTGCAGCACGTTCCGATAGAGCGCCAGCTGATGCACGTAAGACAACGGCGCGTCGGCGGCCGTGCTCGGCGGCGCGTGGTTGGTCTTGTAATCGACGATCAACACTTCATCCGGCGTCACCACAAGGCGGTCGATCTGGCCGGACACCAGTGCGAGCGGCTTGCCGCGCCGTTCGATCCGCCCCGCGATAGACACTTCCGCGCGGCTGCCAGCCGCGAACAGCGGTGCGAAGTCTGGTGTGTCGATCAGCGCAATGACCTGCTGCGCCATCGCATTGCGCTCGGGTTGCGTGAACCACTCTTGCGCGTTGCGCTCAAGAAACGCGCGGGCAACTTCTTCGCGGCGCGTTTGCGTCACATCGGGCAGCGATTGCAGCAAGCGGTGAATCAGCGTGCCGCGTTTCAGCGCGCGCTCGCGCGCGATGCGCGTCTCATCACTGACGACTGTGTGCCCGCTGCCGCTTTCGACCGAGTCGGATGGGCGCAGGAGTGTGTCCGCAGGTACTTCGCGCGGTGCGCGCGTGCGGAGCCACGCCGGAAGAGTCTCCAGCGCCAGCGTACCTTGCCGCGGCGTCGCCTTTGCCGATGGTGCAACATCCTCTGCTCGCGAAAACCGTTTCACGGTTCCCGAGGCGCTTGCGACTTCCTCGACATGCAAGCCCGACGCAGTCAAGCCCTTGTCGATGAGGTCGTACCATGACAACTCGCGCACCGCTTTGCGGCCGCCGGGCAGCACGCCGCCGACAATCAGACGATCCGCCGCACGCGTCATCGCTACATAGAGCAGGCGGCGATATTCGTCCTCGGCCTCCTGCTTCATGGCGGCGCGCGCATCGGCCACGTTGGGCAAGTCCTCGGCCTTCTTGCCGCCCCACAGCACCACACCCGGCGCATGCGGCGCGGCGTTGCCCATCTGCATGCGGATCAGACTCACGCGCAGCGCATCTGCAGGTGAGGTCGTGGTATCGACCAAGAAAACAACCGAGGCTTCGAGACCCTTCGCGCCATGCACGGTCATCACGCGCACTTCGTCGCGCGCAATTTCCATGTCGCGCTTCACTTCGGTATCCGCCGCGCGCAGCCACGCCATGAAGCCTTGCAGCGAGGCTGGCGCTTTCTGCTCGAACGTCAGCGCCAGTTCGAGAAATTCGTCGAGCGCGTCGTTGGCCTCAAGCCCAAGCCGCGCAAGCATGCGCGCGCGGCCGCCATCTCCGCCGAGCAACCACGCATAGAACGTGAAAGGCGTGTCGCGGTTGAAGCGCGCTTCGCAGTCTTCCAGACGCGCGAGCGCGGCTTTCAGTTTATCATCTGCCGCCGCCTGCTCAGTCAACGCGGTGCGCAGCGTACCTTTGCGCATCGGCGCAAGCGTTAGCAGATCGTCGTCGTCGAGGCCGAACAGGGGGCTTTTCAGCGCGACAGCCAGCGCCAGATCGTCGCGCGGCAGTAGCAGCGCATCGGCGAGATTCATCAGGTCGATGACGGCGATATGCTCGGTCAGCTTCAGCCGGTCCGCGCCGGCGACGGGAACGCCGCCACGCTTCAGCGCCTGAATAATCGAATCGAATGTCCTACCGCGCCGCCTGACAAGCACAAGCACATCGCCGAAGCTGATGGGACGGCGATTGCCAACGGGGCCTGTCATGGTGCCAGCATCGATCAGCGATTTGATCTCATTCTGGATGCGCCTGGACAGCCGCACCTCCGGGCTGGTTTCCAACACCGCATCGACAGCTGCGCGCCAGCCTTCCACATCCTGTTTTTCGGATGGCCGCTCTAACTCCCACAGATCGACCAGCGCGGGCGCGGCGTCGCCTAGTGCGTCATGCACCGGATAACCATTCGCGGCGGCGTGGATGCTGGTGTAGATCGCCTCCTCACGAAACACGTGGTCCACGGATTTGAGAATGGTCCAGCCCGAACGGAACGAATGCTTAAACTCCACCGATTCGAATTCGAGTTTCGCCTGCCTGTGGCGGGTTTCCATCTCGCGGCGCCGGGTGTCGAATTCGCGCGGCGCGGCACCTTGGAACGAGAAGATCGATTGCTTTTCGTCGCCGACCGCAAAAATCGTGCGCTTGATGCCGTCACGCGCGCCCGCGCCGGACGTGAACTCCGAGGTCAGCTTCTCGATGATGTCCCACTGGCGCGGGCTGGTGTCCTGCGCCTCGTCGATCAGCACATGATCGATGCCGCGGTCGAGCTTGAAATGCACCCAGCCTGCGGAGACGCGGTTGAGGAGGTCGTAAGTCTTGTCGATCAGATCGTCATAATCGAGCAGGCCGCGCTCCTGCTTCTCGCGGCGATAGTTAGCGGCGACGGCAGTGGCGATCTCAAGCAGCGCATGGGTGCGGTCGCGCTGCATGATGGCGCGGCGCTTGCCGATCAGCGCCTCAACCCGTGTCATCTCATCCGCCATCAGCGTTGCCAGTTGCGGCGCGGACTTCGCGAGCGTCTTGGTCAGCAGGCTGCCGCGCGGCTCGTTCTTGGAATCGAGAAACAGTGTGAGGTAAACGGCGACGCGCTCACGTCCGCTGCGATCCAACGCCGCCAGCAACCGCTCGCCCTGTTTTCTGTCATTGGCCGTGCCGGTGTTGAACAGCGCCGCGATATCCGTCCAACGCGACGGAGGCAGGTTCGGCCCGTCCACGATCTCCTGTTCGACATCCTCGATGCGTTCGTCGAGGCCGACGCCGAGCGTCAACGCGACCTGCGCCATCGCTTCACTGACGCTGCCTGCGCTGTCCGACCACGCCATGAAATGATCGCGGCTCAAACACGCCTCGCGCACCACATCCTTGAACGTCACATCGGCGGCGGCGGACATGGCGATGTCGAGCGCCCGGCCCGCGGCACTTGCGGGATCGGCGGAGGCCGCCAGCAGCACCTTCAGGTTGGCGCGCTCCATCATCTCGTTGCGATCGCGGTCGTCCAGCACGGAGAACCGCGCGGGCACATTCGCCTCGAACGGAAACTGTTGCAGCAGCCGTGTGCACAGCGCGTGGATGGTCTGCACCTTCAGCCCGCCCGGCGTTTCCAGCGCACCTGCGAAAAGTTTGCGCGCCAGTTCGCGCGTCGCGGCGTTCGGCTGGCGCGCGCCGATCCGCTTGATCGCAGCGTCGAGGTCATTGTCGGGCAGGCGGACCCACTGGCCGAGGGTTGCGAAAACGCGCTGCGCCATGTTGGCGGCGGCGGCCTTGGTGAAAGTAATGCAGAGGATTTTTTCCGGCGGCACGCCGTCGAGCAGCAGGCGGATGACACGACTGACCAGAACGTGGGTCTTGCCCGAGCCTGCATTGGCCGCGACAAAAGCCGACACCTGCGGATTCGACGCGCGCGCCTGCAACGCGGTCACGGCCTCCGGAATTTGCTCGCGCGGCGCGCTCATTCGATCTCCTCATGGCCGCCGCCGCTGGCGGACCATTCCTTGATGCGCGCGAGATCGTCGTAGCGGCCGTATTCGTTCGACCACATGGGCAGAACGATGGAGCGATAAGGCATGTCTTGGTTCTCGAACTCCTGAATCAAGATTTTGAGTTGGCGCAGCGCATAGTCCGCCGCGTCGTCCGGAGTTTGCGCATCATCGTTCTTTTTTAGTTTGACGATGCGCTCCAGTCCCGCGGGATTGTTTCCGCTGAGTCTGACGTAAACCAGTTCGCTGACGGACGATCCCGGCGCGATGCCGTCGAAGCCGCCGCCGCGCAGGATCGCAGCTTCCAACGTGAGTTGCGGCGAGAAACCAAGGTAAACTTGCTTGTCGCTCGGCGGCGCGCCGGTTTTGTAGTCCAGCAGTGCGAAGGTGCGGTCGGTACGATGCTCGATGCGGTCGGCGCGCGCTGACAGCGTGAAGGCGCGGCCGCCATCCATCGGAATTCTGATCTCGCCGCGTGTTTCGGCATCGACGTGTTTGACGTTCAATCGCCGGTCTCTCTCCCAGCCATCGAACCATGATGCGATGCGCAGGAATCGCGGCCACCATAGCGCGCGCGCTTCGGGACGATCCATCAATGGCGCGAAACGAACAGCGCCGATCTCACGCAGCGCCTTTTCCGGATCGTCGGGCAACGCTTCGCCATACTTTGAGGTAAAGTCACCGAGCGCATTGTGGATTGCCGATCCGCGATCCGCTGCCGTCAGCGGCATATCGACCGGATCGAGCGGAGCAAGTTTGAGAATACGCTTGGCGAAGATCGTATACGGATCGCGCAGCCAGTCCTCGATCTCGGTGACGGACATGATGGTTGGCCGCAGCGCCACGGCAGGCGTCGGCTTTGGTTGCGGCACAGGCGTAATGTGTGCGGGACGATCAAGCGCGTCGGTCCACTGCACATAAGTCTCGCCGCGTTTTTTTGCTCTGGTCCAAAGCTCTTTCCCGGCGACAGCTTCCAGCCGGTGCAGAAATCGCGAGGCCACCGCAGGTGCGCCGCCAACTTTCGCCGCGCGCGACAGGATTACGTTTTTGGTGCCAAGCAATTGCGCGAAATCATGCGCTGACAATCCGATGCGTCGCTCCGGAAGATCGAGGCCGAGCTGCGACCGCATCGGGCGGCTCAACCACGGATCGGTGCGTGGTGCGGGTGGCCACACGCCTTCGACCAACCCGCCGAGAATGACAACATCGGACTCAGTGAGGCGCGCTTCGAGCGGACCGTAGATGCGCAGCCGTGCTGCCGTGGCTTGCGGCCGCCGTACAATGCGGTCGCTGAACGCAGTCTTAAACACGTCAGGATAATCGGAAAGATCGAGCATGAGGCCGCTCGGCGGTGGCGTCTTGTCACTCTTCGATGCGCCGCAGGCTTGAAACAGATCGTCGAACACTTTCGACAGCGCATTGCCATCCACGCGATCAAAGGCGTGGATTTCGTTTGCTCCGTCGGTTGAGATCGCGATGAGAACCTTGCGATGGCATGCTACCAGTCCAGAAAAATCATGAGCCGCGCCGCGGTTGATGTTTTCGAGCGGGCCGAGGGCGTCCGACAGTTGTGCGATCAACTTCTCGACCGCATCGAGATCGGCATGTTCGAGCGAACGGCGCGGGTCATTGCGATGCAGGCTCAAAAGCTCGTCGCGAAAACGCGCGAAATCCTTTTTCAGTCCCGCGCTGCCGGGCGAGGGCCGCGTCCCGCGCAGCAGCGCCAGTTGAAGATCGCCGATGGCGGTTAACCAGAAGCCCTGCGTTTGTCCAAGCCGGAACAGCGGATGCTTGAGCAGCGCGAGCAGGGACGGCGGCGCGAGTTCGTCTGCAATCGTCTCCGCAACGAGCCGCGCGAAAATGCCCGCCGGTGTATCCGTCAGCGAGTCGCCGCCGGAATCGTCGAATTCAAGTTGCCAGCGATCCAGCGACGCCATTACGCGGCGTGCCAGCGCGCGGTCCGGTGTCACCAGTGCAGCACTGAGATTCTTTTCGCGCGCCTCCCGCATTGCCACTGCAATGGCCAGCGCCTCCATCTCAGGATTGGCGGCTTCGATCACGGTCAGATCCTGCATGCCGGATGCGATCTGCTGTGCGATTTTCTTGTCAGCCAGCCGCGTGTGCCACTGTTCGCTCGATGTCGCAGGCCGCATCGCTTCCGAGGTCAGCACTTCGCGGCCATGCGCGGCTGATGCGGCAAGTTGTTCGACATCTTTTCGCGCGATGCCAAATCGCGCGAGCAGGCCATGCAAGGCGAACTGCGGATGGCTCCATGCCGGCTGCGCGATCATCGATCCGTCGGATTTGAAAGTGCCGCCGATGCTGCTCCATGCGGCGTCGTCGAGCGACATATCGAGGCCGGGCAACGCCACCGCGCCTTGCGGCAATTGCGCAATGGCATGGAGAAACATCGCAGTCGCGGGCATCGAGCCAGTCGAGCCTGCCGCAATCACCGGACCTCTTTGATGTGCGTGAAGCCGCTGCGCTTCAATTGCGATAAGACGGTCGCGGCGTGCTGCGGGTTCGATGCGCTCGATCTCCGTCAAGTGAGCAGGCCATGTTTCTCGCGCGATCTTGAGAAAGTCGAGTGTGTAACGCCAATAGATATCGAGGTCGTCCGGCACGATGCCGTCGAGCGCATTCCAGCCGACACCGCGCGTCACCATGTCGTCGATCAGCCGCGCAAGATCGCCCGCCAGCGCCAGCGTTGATGCGGGACCGCCCACCACCAGCGAGGCGGGCTTGAGGTGCGCGGCCCATGCCGCGACCAGCCGCGCCAATGTCAGTTTTCGTTCGAGATCGTCTAGCTTCGGCGGCAGCGGCGATGCGTCATCGCCGCCAATGGCCTCGATGCCGGAAAATTCCAGCTCGTCTTCATCGACATTGCCGAGCGCCACGATACGCGGCAGCAACACGGCGTCGGTTTTCAGCACATCGAGAAAAACTTCGCGCGCCATGCGGCCCGCGCGCCGCGTCGGCAGATAGAGCGTGGCATCGGCGAGACGTTCGGGATTTGCGCGCGCGTCGAAGCCCGGCACCAGCCGTCCGTCGACAAGGGCTTCGATCACCGTGTGAAGAAACGGTGCCGAGGAGGGAACATTGAAAACGCGCATGAAAAGTCCGATTCGCGGGTCGGTCTCATCATGGCATGGGGAGGGTCGGCGAGGGGAGTCTTGCGCGTGCCTTATGCGACGCTGGCGAGCAGCGCGTCTTCGGCGGCATGGACCGCATCGGGCGTGCCGACATGCATCCACAATCCGTCGAGCCGCAGGCCAAACAGGCGTTCCTGTTCGTTGGCGGTGTCGAACATTTTCGTCAGCGAGAATTCGCCGGCGGGCGCATTCTTGAAGATCGCAGGCGACAGGATGGCGGCACCGGCATAGACGAACGGCACGACCTGATGTTCCTTGCGCTTGCGCAAAGTGCCGTCGGCCTGCATCGCGTAGTCGCCGGCCCCGCTATAGCCGATGCTGTCCGCCGTCGGCGCCATCAGCAGCAGAATGTCCATTCGCGCCGGATCGAACGCATCGGCGAGGCGGGCCAGATTGGACTGCACGCCGTCGAGCCACATCGTGTCGGCGTTCAGATGATAGAACGGCGCATCGCCGAGCAAGGGCAGCGCCTTGACCACGCCGCCGCCGGTGCCGAGCACCACGTCGCGTTCGTCGGATATCGTCACGCGCGGCGCAGCGCGAGCTTTCACGTGCTGAATGATCTGGTCGGGCAGGTAGTGCACGTTGACGACCGCTGTGGTGACATCAACCTCCGCAAGGCGGTCGAGCACGTGATCCAGCAACGGCTTTCCGGCCACCGGCACCATGGGCTTCGGCATATGATCGGTCAGGGGCCGCATCCGCGTGCCGAGGCCAGCAGCGAGAACCATGGCGGTGGTGGGTCGGGTCGGCATCGTGGAGGGTGTCTCACGGTCAGCGGGCACAATAGCACCCGAATCGGGAAAACGTGCCGGCGGCTCAGGCTGTAGGCGAACTTTGTGACAGCGATGCGACCAGCCTGATGCCGTCAGATTTCAACCAGTTGAGCGCCGCCAGAAGGCTTGCGCACCGGCTTCTTCTTGGCGTCGGATGGTTTAAGGAATCCCGCGCCGATCTGTTCGCCGTTGATCCAGGCGAGTTCGCAGCGGCGGTAAGCCAGCCCCGTGGAGGACAGCAGCAGAAAGAATTCCTTGAGGTTGAGGCCTTCCACCGAGCCCTCGACGGTGAGCTTCGCGCCGGTCTCGGAAATGTCCTCGACCAGACAATTGCGGCGCCACGTTCCGTCGATTCCCATCATGTGAGCCGCAAATCCGCGCTCGAAAATAACCCGCTCGCCCTTTTGCCGTTCTGCCATAGGTCGCTGCTCCGAATGTCCGTTGCGGGTTGTAGCGTCTGGCGAATTGGGTTCGCCGCGCATGGCTCGCGGACGCAAATTAAGGGCAGGCTGGCTAACAACCGGTAAAGTAACCGGCTTCAAAAGAGCTGCTTTTGTGGGCTCAAGGCGGCGGCACGTGGGCGGCGCACCAGTCGCGGAAAGTAGACAGCGCCGGATGGGCCAGCGCGCGGCTGAGGTAAGTCCATACGCGGGGCTGATGCCGCAGATATTGCGGCTTGCCGTCGCGCCGGTTCAGGCGGGCGAAAGTGCCGAGCAACCGTGTGTTCCGTTGCGCTGACATCACGGCATACTGTTCGACAAAAGCGGCGGGATCGAACGCAGCGTCGGCGGTCTTTCTGGCCTTCACATAGCGTGTCAGCAACGCGATCTCGACCGGCTCCGGAACGTCGATGCGGGCATCCTGCAACAGCGACACCACATCGTAGGCTGCCGGTCCCATCACCGCGTCCTGAAAATCCAATAGACCGACACGGTTGATGCCCGCGCGCTCATCGAGCCAGATCAGGTTCGGCGAATGGAAGTCGCGCAGCATCCATGTCTTCGGCGTTGCTGCGAGTGTCGCGAACAGGTGCCGCCAGATCATAACGAATTCGGCGTGGCCATTGCTCGACAGTGCGACGCCTTTGTCGGGCAGATACCATTCAAGCATCAGACCGACTTCGATCATCATCGCATCGTCGTCGAACGGCGGCACGGTGTAGTCGAGATGCGGCGCAAGTGGCAGAACGTCCGGCAGCGGCTCGCGATGCAAGGACGCCAGCATGTCCACCGCCGATTCGTAACGCGCGACAATCGGCGCGGGCGGTTCGCCTTCGATAAAGACCTCGCGTCCGAAATCGTCGGTGATCAGAAATCCCTCATCGAGATCGGCGTGCTGAATCTTCGGCGCGGAGTAGCCACGCTCGCGCAAACCGTTGGCGATGGCGACGAACGGCTTGACGTCTTCGGCCAGATGCACGGCCTCGCTATAGGATTGTCCGTCGTACAGCGCGGGTCCGTCCGGACGGCGCGGCGAGTTCATCAGGATGGAGGATTGTCCCTCCTTAATCAGCCGCGCATAAGAGCGCGTCGAGGCGTCGCCCGGCATCCGCTCGCGCTTCGCGTCGAGTAAGCCAGCAAATTCGAGAAGCTGCCGCAGCGCGCGCAGACGCTCCACTTTCGATGCGGCCTTGCCGAAGCCCGTGATTTCGGCTGCGCGTGCGCCGCTGCCCAGCGACGGACGATGACTGAGCGCGATGTCAATGCGGTCCGGCGGCAGGAGATCTGGCGCACGTTCAGGCCATTCGATCAGCACCACCGTGCCGTCCGGCAGCGGTGACAGGCCGAGTTCTTCCAACTCATCCGGATCGTTGATGCGGTAGAGGTCGGCATGCAGCAACGGAAATGGCGGAAGGTCGTAGGTTTGCGCGAGCGTGAAGGTTGGGCTCGGCACCTCGGTGTCATCGTCACCGGCGATATAGCGGATCAGCGCGCGTGCAGCCGAAGTTTTTCCGGCACCGAGATCGCCTGACAGCGTGATGACATCGCCGGCGGACATCAGCAGCGCCATATCGGCCATCAGCAGCGCAGTCGCGGTCTCATTGGCCAGTGCAATCTGGAATGTGACGGGACTGTTCATTCAGCGGCATTGCGGAAAGTCTGATCGACGGGAAATTCGCAGCTGACCGTCGTGCCTTTGCCGACAATGGAGTCGACATAGACTTTTCCACCATGCAGTTCGACAAAGGAGCGCACCAGTGAGAGGCCGAGGCCTGCGCCACGATGGCGCGATCCGTTGGCGTGGCTCTCGAACCAGTCGAACACCTTGTCCTTCACATCTTCCGGAATACCCGGACCGGAATCCGACACCGAGAACACGACGCTGGCGTCATGGCGCTTCGCGCGCAAGGCCACCGAGCCGTTCTGAGGTGAGAAGCCGACGGCGTTGGCGAGCAGATTGTAAAGCACCTGCACGATACGCCGTTCGTCCGCGACGAAATCACCGATGGCAGGATCGATGGCGACGTTGAGCTGGATATTTTCGCGCGCGAGACGATCCTGAATTCCGGCGGTCGCATCTTCGATGGTTTTGCGGATGTCCACCGGGCCGAGATCGAGCGTCATCGCACCGGCATCGATGGTGGCGAGATCTAGGATGTTGTTGATGATCGCGAGCAGCGCGTTGGTCGAGGTGGTGATGTAGCTGAGATACTCGCTCTGCTTCAGCGTCATCGGCCCGGTGGCCGGATCGCTGAGGAAATGAGCGAAGCCGATAATGGTCGTCAGCGGTGAGCGCAGTTCGTAAGACACGTGGTGAACGAAATCGACCTTCATCTGGTCGGCGGTTTCCAGCGCTTCGTTGCGTTCGCGCAAGGCGCGCTCAACGTTCACGGTATCGGTGACGTCCTGGAAGGTCAGCATGGTGCCGCCATCGGGCAGCGGCATGGTGGTGCAATCAATGACGCTGCCGTCCTTGCGTTCGAGCCGCAGCGGAACGGTGCCGCGGTCGTCGATGCCGGTAATGGCAGCGCGCAGCGTCTGCCATGTCGTATCGTCATCGAACAGCGGCTTGCACAACTGCTGAATTGTCTCGATATGCGGCCGCTGCGCCAGCGCATCCGGCGACAGCTTCCACATCTGCGTAAACGGTGGATTGAACAGTTGCGCGCGGCCGTTGCTGCCAAACACGGCGACAGCCTCTGACAGGTTGTCTAGCGTTTCGCGTTGAACGCGGATCAAGCCGTCGTTCTGCCGCGCCAGTTTCAGGCTTTCGGTGACATCGTCGAACAGGTAGGTGACGCCGCCTTCGGGGTTCGGCGTGGTGACGACGCTAAGCGCACGGCCGTCCGGCAGATACCAAGTGTCTTTCGCAGGCTCGAGCGCGCGATAGGCCTCGAACAGTTTCTTTTTCCAGGCGCGGAAATCCGGTTGCTCGGGAATCTTGCGGGCGACGCGCAATTTGTCGAGCACGGTGGAATCGTCCGGACTGTCATCGAGGAACGCGCGGTCGAGATCCCACAGCCTGCGGTAGGAATCGTTGTAGAAGGTCAGGCGGCGTGCGCCGTCGAACACCGCGACACCGGACGACAATTGATCGAGCATGCGGCGATGAGCGTCCGCCATGCGCTCAAGTGCGGCGCGCAGATTCTCCGCCTCGGTGGCATCGACAGCGATGCCAGCACTGCCGCCAGTGATGTTGAGTGCGTGAATGTCGACCATGCGGCGTTGTCCGCCAGAAACCACGGCGACGCGCGCCTGATAGACATTCTTGTCCGCAAGCTGGCGCGCCATCACCTCGCGGTCGTCGCTGTGCAGCAGTTCGAGATTGCGGTCGATGGCGTCGGCGACCGACGTCGCATCGGTCGCCTGCGCATAGGCGGCATTGGCAAAGCCGAGCGTGCCGTTGCTGCGCTTGGCCCACACCGGGAGAGGCATGGCGGTCGCGAAGGCGCGCAGCAGGCCGGTTTCTTCCAGCAATTGATTGTGCCGGGCGTTGAGTTCGGCCAGTTCCATCCGCACACCGGACAACTCGCGAATCCGGACAATGGCTTGCCCACCGACCGCACGGCCCATCGCTTCGATGGAGCGGCCTGCAGCGGTGGAGAAATTGAGCCGGAAACCTTCGCCGGCTTCGCGCAACTTGTCGACGGCGCGGTCCATGTCCAGCGCCTGCTCCGGAAGCAGCCAGTTGCCGAATGCGAGAATGCGTTGCGGATTGTGTGTATCCGCGCCTTGAGGCAACAGAACGGCGATGTCGCCACTGATGTCCGGCCGCTCGTCGCCCGCGGCCCATGAAATCAGAACCTGCGGCTCGGCGAACAGCAGCGCGCGAAAACGGTCGGATTCGATTTGCAGCGCCTGATTGTCCGAGAGCAGGCGGGATTCGATCCGCGCGGCGCGCAGGCGCGTTCGCATCAAGAGGATCGCGGCGACCACCGAAAAGCCCAGGACGGACGCAGCCATGCTGAGCGCCGTGATTTCCTGCTGTTCGAGATTGGTGACAAGAAGCAGCGTTCTGTCGAGCAGGCTGTCTTTTGCGGCGGCGGATGTTGCGACGAACAGGGTGGATGCGCTGAGAAGTCCTGCGAGACGACAGGCGCGGCTGATCGCTGCGTCGCGCACAAGCGACGTGCACGACAGCAGGGTTCGCCGCATCCCCCCGATCACGCCAGACATGATCTATCCCAACCGCCGTCCCCGAATCGAACGACAATATCCCCAACAGGACTCACCCGGTAAGAGTCCAGACCGTGAACGTGAATCGGCCTGCAAAATAATGGGTGGATGAGGTTTTGTGCGCTGCGATTCGCTGTGGTCGAGCGGGATGACTCTACCGACCGGTGGAACCGAAGCCGCCGCTGCCGCGGTCGGTCGCGGGCAGTTCGGTCACAGTCACGAGATTCGCCTGTGCGACCGCGGCGATGACCAGCTGGGCGATTCGCTCGCCGCGTTGAATCGTGAACGGCGTGTCGCCGAGATTGATCAACAGCACAGACACTTCGCCGCGATAATCCGCGTCCACGGTGCCCGGCGAATTGAGCACGGTGATGCCATGCTTGAGCGCCAATCCCGAGCGGGGCCGCACCTGTGCTTCATAGCCCGGCGGCACTGCGATCATCAGCCCGGTCGGCACCAGCACACGCTGTCTGGGCGCGATGACCATCGGCTTGTCTTCGGCGACCGCCGCCAGCAGATCGAGGCCAGCCGCATGGGCGGTCTGATAGGCAGGCAGCGCGAGGCCGTCTGCGTGAGGCAGGCGCTGCACCTCAACTGTAACAACTGATGTCATTCGGATGGTCGTCCCATGAGTTTTTTCGGCATGATCTTATCCGAAAACCAGCTCCCACTTTTCGGGATCATGCCGATGCTTCGGCGATTTTTGCCACGAGCGCGTCGGCGACGTCCTCTTTGGTCATCACCTGCCAGGAATCAAGAGCGACCTCGCCCTTGTCCAAGGTCAAAAGGTGCACGGTGTTGCGGTCGCCGCCCATGACGCCCGATGACGGTGACACATCGTTGGCCACAATCCAGTCGCAGCCCTTGCGCTTGAGTTTTGCGGTGGCGTTGTCGATCAGGTTCTGGGTTTCGGCAGCAAAGCCGATCACGAGTTGTGGCCGGTTTTGCTTGAGTTTCGATACGGTCGCCAGAATGTCGGGATTCTCGATCAGTTGAAGCGGCGGCATGCCGCCGCTCGCGGTCTTCTTGATCTTCTGCTCGCCCGCATTGGCGACGCGCCAGTCCGCGACGGCGGCGGCAAAGATCGCGATGTCCACCGGCAGCGCCGCTTCCACATGCATCAGCATATCGCGCGCGGATTCCACGCGGATCACCCGCACGCCTTTCGGATCGTCGAGATCGACAGGCCCGGAAATCATCGTCACATCCGCACCGGCTTCTGCGGCGGAGGCTGCGATGGCAAAGCCCTGCTTGCCGGAGGAGCGGTTGGCGATGTAGCGCACCGGATCGATCGGCTCATGAGTTGGGCCAGCGGTGATGAGAATCTTTTTCCCCACCAGCGGTCCAGTTTTCGGCGGGCGCAGCATCGCGTCGGCAGCGGCGGCGATCTCCAGCGGCTCGGACATGCGGCCGACACCGGCTTCATTCGCTTCGGCCATCTCGCCGGAATTGGGACCGATAAAGCTGATGCCGTCGCGCGCAAGCTGCGCGGCGTTGCGGCGTGTGGCGGCATTGGCCCACATCAGCGGATTCATCGCAGGCGCGACTAGCACAGGACGGTTGGTCGCAATCAGGATGGCAGTTGCAAGATCGTCGGCGTGGCCCTGCGCCATCTTCGCCATCAGATCGGCGGTGGCGGGCGCGACAATGATGAGATCGGTATCGCGAGCGAGGCGGATATGTCCGGCGTCGAATTCGCTCTGGGCGTCGAACAGATCTGTGTAGCAGCGCTCGTCGGCGAGCGCGCTGGCGGTCAGCGGCGTCACGAATTGCTGTGCGCCGCGGGTCATCACACAGCGAACATGGATGCCGCGATCCTTCAAGCGGCGGATCAAATCGAGCGCCTTATAGGCCGCGATGCCGCCTCCGATGATCAGCGTGACGCGCGGCTGACCGGTCGCTGCGTGATGGCGGGTCGCGCGCGTAGGCTGTGTGCTGGCTGGCGGGAGGGCCGGAGAGGGATTTGCGGGAGCGCCGTCGGCGGCGTCGCGCAGGATGACTCGTACTTCGTCCTCGACCGAGCGGCCGTTCCTGGCGGCACGCAGCCTGAGACTGGCTTTTAGCGCTTCGTCGAGTTTGCGGACGGTCAGGCTGGCCATGACATGCTCCGGGGAAGACTTGCGCCCGTTCGGCCAGCCATAGCATATGATTGCAATGCAATCAATTCATGAACGCAATGCAATCATTAGTGGCGGATGGTCCACAAAATCCCGAGAAATGTCACGGCGATGACCCACAGCGCCACGGTCTGCCAGCGGTCCTGCTTGGCTTCGGCCCTGCCGATGGCGTTGACGGTCTCTGGAGACAACACCAGACCGTCGCGCGTCACTTCCTCGAATTGATTCAGAGCGGCAATGGATCGTTGAGCGATGGACGGCAGGCTGGACAGCACCTTGCCGAGTTGGCCCGCGCCGGTCACCGCGCCCTCGATCTTGCCGAGCGGGCCGAGATTGCGCTCGATCCATTCGCGCACAACCGGATCGGCGGTTTTCCAGATGTCGAGTTTAGGATCGAAGCCGCGCGCCACGCCTTCGACCACAACCATGGTCTTCTGCAACAGGATCAGTTCGGGCCGCGTGCGCATGTCGAACAGGCCGGTCACTTCCAGCAGCAGCGACAGCAGCTTCGCCATTGAGATTTCATCGGCGGAGCGGTTGTGGATCGGCTCGCCGATGGCGCGAATGGCTTGCGCGAAATTCTCCACCGAATGATGCGCGGGCACGTAGCCCGCCTCGAAATGCACTTCGGCGACGCGATGATAGTCGCGCGTGATGAAGCCGAGCAATATCTCGGCGAGGAAGCGTCGCTCCTTCATGCCGAGACGGCCCATGATGCCGAAGTCCACCGCCACCAGACGTCCGGCAGGATCGACGAACAGATTGCCGGGATGCATGTCGGCGTGAAAGAAGCCGTCGCGCAAAGCATGACGCAGGAAATTCTGGATCACCTTGCGGCCGAGATCCGGCAAGTCGATTTGTGCTGCTTCAAGCTTTGCGCGGTCGTTCAGCGCGATGCCGTCGATCCACTCCATCGTAAGCACATGATGGCTGGTGCGGTCCCAGTCCACCGTCGGCACGCGGAAGTCCATGTCGCCGCGCGTGTTCTCGGCCATCTCCGAAAGTGCGGCTGCTTCCAGCCGCAAATCCATTTCCATCGCAACCGAGCGCGCCAACGTGTCGACGATCTCCACGGGCCGTAGCCGCCGTGCTTCGGCGGAGAGACCTTCCATCTTGCGCGCTGCAAACATGAAATCGCTGAGGTCGTGCCGGAATCGTCCGCCGACATTGGGCCGCAGCACCTTCACCGCGACGGTCGTGCGCACGCCGTCCTTCTCCACTTCCGCGCGATGCACCTGCGCGATCGAGGCCGCGGCGACGGAGTCTCCGAAGCTCGCAAACACCTGCGCCACAGGCTTGTCGAACGCCGTCACGATCACCGCTTCCGCCTGCGCCTGCGGAAATGGGGGCAGCCTGTCCTGCAGATTTTCCAGATCGCGCGCCACCGCGATGCCGACCACATCGGGCCTGGTGGCGAGAAATTGTCCGAGCTTTACGTAAGTGGGGCCGAGCCGCGTCAACGCGCGAGGCAAGCGTCCGCTGGTGGCAGCGCCCCGCCGCTCGATCAGCCGCGCGATCTTGACAGGAAGCAATGCCTGCGGCGGCAGCGCCGACGGATCGGCGAAGGCGAATACGCCCTCACGCGCGAAGACGTAACCAGCGCGGGTCAGCCGTGCGATATGAGTGAGCGCAGAGATCACAAACGCCAGCCCGAATGCAGCGCGACGATGCCGCCGGACATGATGTCATGCTTGACGCGCGAGAAGCCCGCGGCGCGGATCATGTCTGCGAAAACATTCGGCTTCGGAAACTGCCGGATCGACTCGACAAGGTACTGATACGACTCCGCGTCGCCGGTAACTGCTTTGCCAAGCTGGGGGATCACGTTGAACGAAAACAGATCGTAAATTCTGTCGAGGCCCGGCACATCGACCGCCGAAAATTCCAGACAAAGAAACCGCGAGCCGGGTTTCAACACGCGATAGGCCTCAGATAGCGCCAGCGGGATGCGCGGCACGTTGCGGATGCCGAATGCGATGGTGTAGGCGTCGAAACTTTTGTCCGCGAAGGCGAGCGCTTCCGCATTGCCTTCGACGAACGAGACTTGATGATCGAGATGTTTTGCCTGCGCTCGCTCGCGGCCCACGGCCAACATCTCGGTGTTGATGTCGCAGACGGTAGCCTGAAATCCGGAGCCTGCCGCCTTCGCCGCGCGGAAGGAAATATCGCCGGTGCCGCCCGCCACATCGAGCAGCGCGAACGGCGCGTCGCTACGCGGCGGATTGAGCGCGGTGATCATCGCCTCTTTCCAGAGCCGGTGCATGCCGACGGACATCAGATCGTTCATCAGGTCGTAGCGCTTCGCGACGCTGTGAAAGACGTCGTTCACAAGGGTCTGCTTTTCGCCAAGCTCCACGTCGCGGAAGCCGAAATGCGTCGTTCCGTCAGTGCGTTCCATACTCTGTCAATCCAAGCGGCTTTTTGCGGCGGGACCATAGCCTGCCACGCGGCAGCGCGCTACATACCCTTGGGCACCGCCGCAAATCCCGACTGGATGAAGGTTAATGCGGCGCATGTACGCCCTCATTTCGAGATATCCCAATGGCTATCACATTTGATCGCGCGATTCCGACGCTTCGCATGTTCGACACCCGCAAGGCGCGTGAGTTCTACATCGATTATCTCGGCTTCACGGTGGATTTCGAGCATCGGTTCGAGCCCGAATTGCCGCTGTTCATGGGCATCTCGCGCGGCGGACTGCGGCTGTATCTCAGCGAGCATCACGGCGACGGCTCGCCGGGTGTCCATGTCACCATCGAGATGGAAGGCGTCGCCGAGTTGCACGCCGAACTGGCGGCCAAGGGTTACAACTATATGCGGCCGGGTCTTGAGAAGCAGCCGTGGGGTGCAACGACCCTGACCGTGTACGATCCGTTTTCCAATCACATCATTTTCAGCGAAGCCGATAAGGCCTCGGCATGAGCATGGTCGATGCCTGAATTACCCGAGGTCGAAACCGTCCGACGCGGCCTGCAGCCGGTGATGGAAGGCCAGCGCTTCGTGCGGGCCGAGACGCGGCGTGGCGACCTGCGCTTTCCGTTCCAGAAAGATTTTATCGCGCGCCTTGAAGGTCACGTCGTCACAGGCCTTGGACGCCGCGCGAAATACCTGATGGCCGATCTCGACACCGGTGACGTATTGCTGATGCATCTCGGCATGTCCGGCTCATTCCGCGTAACGCTGCCGGAGGGCGAAAGCACGCCCGGCGAGTTTCATTATCCGCGCAGCGAGAACCGCGCACACGATCATGTTGTGTTTCACATGGCGTCCGGCGCGATGATTGCGTTCAACGATCCGCGCCGCTTCGGCTATATGAAAATTATTCCGCGTTCGGACATCGAGAGCGAACCGCTGCTGCGCGGCCTTGGTCCCGAACCTTTAGGGAATGAATTCGATGCGGCCATGCTGGCGCGTTCTTGTGCGGGAAAGAAAACGTCGCTGAAGGCGGCGTTGCTCGATCAGCGCGTGGTGGCGGGGCTCGGCAACATTTATGTCTGCGAGGCGCTGTTCCGGTCGCACCTGTCGCCGAAGCGGAAAGCATCGACGCTGGCGGATCGCAAAAGCGCGCCGACCGATCATGCGAAGCGGTTGGTGGGTGCGATCCACACGGTGCTCAACGCGGCCATTAAAGCTGGCGGTTCATCGCTGCGCGACCATCGCCAGACCGATGGCGAGCTTGGATATTTCCAGCATTCGTTTCTGGTCTATGACCGCGAAGGTCAGCCCTGCAAGACACCGAAATGCGGCGGCACGGTCAAACGCTTTGTGCAGAACGGGCGTTCGACGTTCTGGTGTCCGGTCTGTCAGAAATAGCGCCTGTCAGAAGTAGCTACTTCCGCACACACACCAGCCGCAGCACGGATGCTTTCGCATCAGACGCGCCTGAAGCAGCAGCCACGTTTTTTGTCTTCAAAAATTCGCGCACTGAATCAGCCGACACCAACAGCGCCTGCGACGGCAGCGGGGTGCCTGCTGGCCCCGCAACCACGGCTGGTTTCAGCCGCGCAACGCCAGCGAACTTTCCGTCGCCATCGACCACGGCAGCACCGGAGAATCCGACGGCGGGCTCTGGCGTCAGCGTGATGTCGGTGCCGACGGGCGCGGCAACCGCAGCCACGCTTGTCACGGTATTGTGCCCGCCCTGATTTTGCGGGTCGGCAATGCCGGTCAGCGTGACATTCGATTTCGTTGCACCATTGCCTGTGAGCGCCAGCGGCTTCAATCCGCTCGCGCCATAAATGCGCAGCAGCGCCAGTTCGCGCGCCTCGTCTTCGGCAATGCGCGTCGCATTGCCATAGCCGGGTACGGCGATGGTCATGCAGCCATCGGTGGCTTGGCGATCCGCGACGATGGCGCCGTCCGCGCTGACGATGATGCCGGTCGAATACTCGACCTTCTTGCGCGGCGGCGGCGCATTCAGCGCCACGGCATTGCCGGGGAACGGATTGTAGGCGCTCGACATCGCCACCGTCACCGGGACCATCGTGCCTTCGGTCGCCTGATCGTAGAGGATTGTCAGCACACGCACTTCGCTGTCACGCGTGACCCCGCGCACATAGAACTTCTTCAGGCCCTGCGTGCCGGACAGAACGAAGAAGTCCGGCTTCACCACGCTGTAATCAGCCTTGCGGGCGTTGAGCTTCTTCTCGGCGTCGGCGACGCTGGCAGTGGTCGCATTGGCTTCCTTGCGTCGCGCGAATTCGATTTGGATCGTGCCAGTGGCCGACGACCATTTGGTGCCGTTGACGTCGCTGACGATCAGCGGCACCAGCTTGACCGGCAGACCGATGCGCGCGCCGCTGGTCGCATCGCTGACAATCTTCCAGCCGACATTGTCCTGAAGTTTTTTGGCCTCGGTGCTGAGCACGCCGCGCTCCTGCGGATTCAGCACGCCGGTTTGCTTGGTGCCGTGGTCCTTTTGGAACGCCTTGATAGCGGACACCATCCGCTCGCTGACTTCGCCATTGATCGCGCCGTTATAGAGATTGATCCAGGCCAAATCCGACTGGATGCCGAGCCGCTCGGCCTGTTGCATGGCATTCGCGGTATCCGCCGGGGTCTGTGTCGCCGGGCGGATCGGCACAGTGGCCACAGGTTTGGGCTTGATCTGCGCAGGTGCCTGTTTGGGCGCGGGGGTTTGCGCGCTCGCGACGCCGATGGTCCCGGCGAAGATCAGCACAGTAGCAATCGGCAATTTCATGAATAATCTCATTGCTGATAAGAAGCGCACTTAAGCATAGATGATTTGTCCGCGACAGCGGTGCAGCGGTTCGATATGAGCTGCAAAAAGTGATGGGACTGGAATGCTGACGCCTGAGGAACTCGAGCGCTATGCGCGCCACATCGTGCTGCGCGAGGTCGGCGGACCGGGGCAGGCCGCGTTGAAGGCCGCGCGCGTGCTGGTGATCGGCGCGGGCGGTCTCGGCGCGCCGGTGCTGATGTATCTGGCGGCGGCCGGTATAGGCACGCTCGGCGTGGTGGATGACGATGATGTGTCGCTCTCCAACCTGCAGCGCCAGATCATTCATGCCACGCCAGACGTTGGCCGTCCCAAGGTGGATAGCGCCGCCGACAGAATTCTCGCGCTCAATCCGCATGTGACACTGCGCAGTCATGCCGTGCGGCTCAACGCGGCGAATGCGCTGGATATCATCGGCAATTACGACGTGGTGGTCGATGGTTCAGATAATTTCGCTACGCGCTATCTGGTGTCGGACGCGTGCTATCTGGCGAAGAAGATTCTTATCGCGGGGGCGCTCGGTGTGTTCGATGCGTCGCTAACCACGATCCGCGCGCACGGCACCGATGCAAACGGAAACATGAACCCAACCTATCGCTGCCTGTTTCCGGAAGCGCCGCCGCCCGGCACCACGCCGACATGCGAGGAAGCCGGCGTGCTCGGTGCGCTCGCCGGTGTGCTCGGTTCGATGATGGCGCTGGAAGCGATCCGCGAGATTGTCGGTTTCGGCGAGAGTCTTGTCGGACGGCTGGTGATGATCGATGCACGCGCAATGCGCTTCGAGACGTTGCGTTACGCGCGCGATCCGTCAAATCTGCTGAACGGCGATAGCCCGACCATCACGGATCTGTCGGCGCACAAATAAGTTTTTAGGAAACGCCCGGCAGTACGCGGTCCGGCGGCTTGTGGCCGTCGAGGAAGGTGCGGATGTTGATCATCACCTTCTCGCCCATCTCGACGCGGCCCTCGATAGTCGCCGAGCCCATATGCGGCAGCAGCACGACCTTGTTGGCCTTGGCGAGTTTGATGAGTTTCGGATTCACCGCAGGCTCGTTCTCGAATACGTCGAGCGCCGCGCCAGCGATGTCGCCGTCCTCGATCAGCTTGATCAATGTCGTCTCGTCGATCACGCCGCCGCGCGCGGTGTTGATGACGTAAGCATCCTTCCGGATCAGCTTAAGCCGCCGCGCCGACAGCAGATGGAATGTCGCCGGTGTGTGCGGACAGTTCACCGAGATGAAGTCCATACGCGCAAGCATCTGGTCGAGACTGTCCCAATAGGTCGCGCCCAATTCCTCTTCGATCTGCGGCGCAACGGGACGGCGGTTGTGGTAGTGAATCTGCAGGCCGAACGCATGCGCGCGTCGCGCAAGCGCCTGGCCGATGCGGCCCATGCCGATAATGCCGAGGCGTTTGCCGCCGATGCGATGACCGAGCATCCAGGTTGGCGACCAACCGGGCCAGGCCTTGCCATCGGGAAGAATGTCCGCGCCCTCGATCAAGCGCCGCGGCACGGCAAGCAACAGCGCCATGGTCATATCGGCGGTGTCTTCGGTCAGAACCTTCGGCGTGTTCGTGACCATGATGCCGCGCGCCATCGCGGCGGCGACATCGATGTTGTCCACACCGTTGCCGAAATGGGCAATCAGCTTGAGCTGGGTATTGGGCTGGCTGAGAATTTCAGCGGTGATGTTGTCGGAGACGGTGGGGACCAGAATATCGGCAGTACGGACCGCATCGGCGAGCTGGTCCGGTGTCATCGGCGTGTCATCGAGATTCAGCCGGGTGTCGAAAAGCTCGCGCATGCGCGTCTCGGTGCTGTCCGGCAGCTTTCGCGTGACGACCACCAGAGGCTTTTTCTTACCCGAAACCATTCTCGACAAAGCCCTTCGATCGTCGCCAGATTGCGTGTGGTCAACGTCCGCATCATTTCTGAAACAGGCCCAGTGCGGGCTTGCGAACCAAAACCACACTCAATTCACAATTTCTAGTGTCCTGAATCCGAACGCTGCTGCGAAAAATGTTGCGGAATGCAGCGAGTTTCCGGGTCCGGACGCGAGGGTTTCCGGACGCTTTTGTCCGGCCGTTCAGCCCACATTAACCGGCCTGCCCGAAGGTGGAAACGTTGCCGGACGGTTGAGCTTTCCGCAACTTTTCAGGTGCTTGGCCTCAAAGCCCTCTCTAGCAGAAGGCCGCGCCAAGACAAGAACCCAAGGCCTTCACAAGGCTCTCTGCGGGTTCCTGAAACGCGGGCGCTAACTGCAAATGCAGGGGGCATTTGGAGCCGCAATGACAGGTGACGGTGGTTGTGCGTGTAAGGGGCGTTGTGATGGGGTTGAGTGAGAAATTTCTGTCGCTTGTGGTGGGTTGCGCCGTTGTAATGGCGTCCTGTGCCACAGGCTTCGCCGCCAAGGACAAGGACTCAGCTCCCCCGACCAGCGGCCTGCCAGTGCCGCGCTATGTCAGCCTCAAGTCAGATCACGTCAACGTCCGGGCCGGCCCGACCAAGGATCAGGACGTGACCTGGATTTACACCCGTTCGGGATTGCCGGTGGAGATCACAGCCGAGTTCGAGAACTGGCGGCGCGTCCGCGATTCCGAAGGCTCGGAAGGCTGGGTCTATCACTCGCTGCTGTCGGGCAAACGCACCGCCGTCATCACCATGAAAAACAAGGACGACCTCGCGCCGGTCCGCGATAGCGCGGGTGCCGCCAGCGCCATCTCAGCGAAGCTCCAGGTCGGTGTCGTTGCCACTGTGAAACGCTGCAATGAAGGCTGGTGCCGCATCGCCGGCAACGGCTTCGACGGCTGGATCGAGCAGCAGCGGCTGTGGGGCGTTTATGCCGATGAGAAAGTAAACTGATCTCCAAGGCGAATTGGTCCCGACAAAACAAAACCGCGCTTTTGGCGCGGTTTTTTTTAATCCGGGATGATCTGATGTCTCAGCGCTTCTTGCGCAAGCGCACGACCATGTCGATGCGGCTGATCTCGTAGCCTTCCGGCACATCCGGCATCTTCTGCAGCACGAGATTTGGATCTGGAATATCGACCAGCTCGTGGTTGCCTTCCATGTAGAAGTGATGATGCGCGCTGGTGTTGGTATCGAAATAGGTTTTGGTGCCGTCGACGCTGACCTGACGCAGCAGGCCTGCTTCGGTAAGCTGGTTCAGCGTGTTGTAAACGGTCGCAAGCGACACCGGCACCTTGGCGTGGGTCGCTTCTTCGTAAAGCATTTCCGCCGTCAGATGGCGGCCGCCCTTGCCGAACAGCAGCCAGCCGAGCGCCATGCGCTGACGGGTCGGGCGCAGGCCCACCGACTGCAGCATTTCGTTGACGTCATGCCACGGGCATCCGGTCAGCGCAGGCGAATGGCCTGGATGGCCGTTCGGGCCGTCGCGGTCGGTGTCAGCGGTGATCACATCGCTCATCAGGTCACTCATACTCTGGCAGGCGCGCGCCCGCCGTCTCGGAGGTCCGGTTGCCCTGCACTATAGGAAAGGATGCACTTACATGCAAGTTTTTCGCAACTGGCCGCGGGCGTTTCGGTTAAAATAGCCCCGAATCGGCCCGAAATCAGCCCCTTGCCTCCGGCTTTCAGCCGCCACGGGCCTATGTTAGAGGGTCCGCGGGGTGCCGCAGGGTTGGCATGATAAAACAAGGTATCCAGATGAAAGACCGCCGGAACAGCTACAGCTATGAAGAGCTTCTGGCCTGCGGACGGGGCGAGCTGTTCGGGGCGGGGAATGCCCAGTTGCCTCTGCCGCCCATGCTGATGTTCGACCGCATTACCGAGATCACCGACAACGGCGGCGAGCACGGCAAGGGCCTGATCCGCGCTGAACTCGACGTCAATCCCGAGCTTTGGTTCTTCGGCTGCCATTTCAAGGGCGATCCGGTGATGCCTGGTTGCCTCGGCCTCGACGCGCTTTGGCAGATGGTCGGATTTTTTCTCGGCTGGAGTGGCGGCCCGGGCCGCGGCCGGGCGCTCGGCCTGAGCGAGCTAAAGTTCACCGGACAGGTTCTGCCGAATGTCACCAAGGTCGTGTACAACATCGATGTGAAGCGTGTGATGCGCTCGAAGCTCTGGCTGGGCATTGCCGATGGCACGTTGTCCGCCGACGGCGAGGTCATTTATCGCGCGAAGGATTTGAAAGTTGGGTTGCTTCCGCCAGGTGCCGCATTGCAGCCGGGAACATGATGCAGGATTATTGAGCTCACGAAGAATGAGCATTACGTGCCGGACATTGGACCGGCGTTGGGGCGGATAAGGCGCTATATTTCAGAAGCGCAACAACGAGGGCGAGGCGATCATGAGGCGGGTTGTGGTTACGGGGATGGGGATTGTCTCATCCATCGGAAACAACACTCAAGAAGTTCTGGCGAGCCTGTACGAGGCCAAGCCGGGCATCACACGTTCGGAAGATTATGCGAAGCTCGGCTTCCGCTCGCAGGTTTGCGGTGCGCCGACTCTCAATCCGGCCGATGTGGTCGATCGCCGCGCTATGCGTTTTCTC
>Ga0209023_10000724_pt1 | contig 47713 bp, 40 predicted proteins | sample LakOneMetagenome_FD_187468 | JGI IMG/M metagenome (GOLD analysis project Ga0209023, IMG submission 187468) | Freshwater and sediment microbial communities from Lake Erie, Canada (SPAdes) (version 2) | ecosystem: Environmental > Aquatic > Freshwater > Lentic | place: Lake Erie, Canada... | reverse complement strand
ACCGGGTGTGGACCAGCGACACCAACGATCCGCTCGAACGCCAGCAGATCCAGCGCTACACGAGCGTGCTCGTGCCACCCGAGTACCTCGGCGGGCACCTTGGCGCCGCCACCGCGCACACCACCGGTCGCAGCTCAGAGCTCAGCTTCCGGCTGGCGACTGCCCTGTTCGGCAGCGCAGGCATCGAGTGGGACCTCACCCGTGCGAGCGTTGATGAACTCGGCCGGATCACCGGGTGGATCAGCCGGTACAAGCAATTCCGCGGCCTGTTGCACAACGGAACTGTGGTGCGGGCCGATCCGAGTGACCCGGCACTCGAGCTGCACGGGGTGGTCTCACCCGACCACGGCTCGGCACTGTTCGAGTATGTGGCGCTGGCCGCGCCGCGGGACGCGCTGCCGGAGCGGATGCGATTCCCCGGGCTTGATCCCGAGCGTCGCTACCGGGTGGCGCCGCTGATTCTCGGCGCCGGTCCGCGGGTGATCCAGGACGCCCCGCCGGCCTGGCTCGCCGGTATATCCGCGCCCGCCGGCGCCGCGGCGCCGCCTGAGCTCACACTGAGCGGAACTGTGCTCGCGCAGGTCGGTCTCCCGGCCCCGCTTCTGGCACCGGAGCAGGCGGCGCTTTACATGGTAGACGCGGTCGAGTAGGTGCGGCGACGCTGGATTGCCCAGCGGGTAATCAGGCCGATCACCATCACGCCGACCGCGGTGAGGAGCACGGACACCGATCCGTTCTTGGCGACCAGCGCGCTGAAGAACACCTGTGTGCCGTAGTCGATCATCTCGGCCGGATACCGGGCGAGACTTCTGGATCCGACGGCTGAGCTGACACCCGTGAACAGCGCCGGCCCGATCCAGAGGGCGAGCAGGCTCACGATCGCCGCCGTGAACCGCCCGATCGTCGCCACCCCGCTCCAGATGACAGCACATCCCACGATGACCGCCGGAACCCACCGGATCATGCCCAGGAACACCGCCACGGACTCGTTCGTCACGGGGCGTAACGGGGTTTGGAAGACGGCCGGGAGCCAGACACTGAAGGCCACTGCCGCCAGGCTTGCGGCGACCACCGCGCCGGCAGCAGGCGCTCGCGCGATGAGCAGCAGGACGAGCAGTCCGACCAGGGTCGCGGCAATCGTTCCGACGGTCAACCCGACCAGGTAGGTCAGCGCGGCTCTGCTCTGGATCAGCCCGCTGGAGACGGTGATGGCGGTTTGGGCGGTCGCGGAAACCTGCACGATCAGCACGCCGGCAACGATCGAGGCAAGACCGAATCGCGGCTGGCGCGCACGCGTCGCCCGGGCCAGGACGCCGGCAATCGCGGATCCCGTCACGATCAGCGCCACGATCAAGGTCAGGGCGTATTGGCTGAACGGGAGCAGGGCGATCGGCATCTGATCTGCGAGCGCGTTGCTCGCCCCGAGGTTTTGCAGGGGCAGACGCATGCCGGTCAGCAGCCAGGGCAGGAGCCCGGCGATCGCTGCGACCGCCCCCAGTGCCACGTAGCCAACCGGACCGCTCGCCTCAATGCGCTCACGTATGTTCATCAGTGCCCCTCACCCCAGGCCGCAAGGCTAGCAGGGCCGTGGAACCGAAAAGGGGCGGGAGCGCGGCGACTGCCGGTCAGGAGGGGGTGCAGGCCGTCACAATCCGGGTATGGTTCAGCTCGTGCGTCACCGGTCGCCGTCGGTCGGCAGGATGTCGGCAATGCAGGCGGCGAGAGCGCGCGAGCTGATCGGCTTGGTCAGATGGCCGTCGATGAGCCCGGCCAGGTCGGAACCGACGGATGAGTGTTCAACGATGCCGGTCACGAGAACGAAGAGCGGGCGGTTCGGCGCCGACGGCAAAGAGTTGAACAGGTCTATTCCGGTGCCTCCCGGCATCGAGAAGTCGGAGAAGATTGCGGTGAATTCCCGGGACCGGGCCAGAGAAGTGGCCGGGCCGACATCATCCGCTTCCGTGATGCTCCACCCGGCGCTGCGCAGCATATGCGCCAGGACGATGCGAGACACGACGTCGTCATCGACGACCAGGGCGGTGTAGTTCATTCTGTTGTCCTCATCTGTCCGAATACGGGAGCATGCGGAACACCTGATCGAATTGGGTGAGCCGGAACACGCGCATGGCCTCCGCGAGGTCCGGGCGTACCAGCACCACGTCTCCGCCCTGCGCTCGGCTCCGGCGCCGCAGCCAGACCAGAACGGCGAGGCCGGCGCTGTCCACGAAGGTGACGGCGGACAAGTCGATCACGATGATGGCGCATCCGACGACGTCATCGCCCTCCAGACGACGGCGCAGCTCCGGGGAGTCGACGGCATCGAGGCGGCCGGTGAGCCTGACGATCGCGAGGCCGGACGCCGCGATCGTGACGCGCGTGCCCAGGGAGTTCCGGTCGGACACATCGAGGTTGAGTGAGTCAGTCATGCTGGCGGCCCGCTTCCCCTGTGCGGTGACCCGTCGGTCTGGTGCGGTTGACCCGCAGAGTCCACCGGTTGCCGCCGTCGACCCGGCAGTAGCCGAGGTGGTCGACGAGCTTGCGCACCAGCAGGAGACCGTAGCCGCGCTCCTGCGGCACCCCGGCGATCGGAACACGCTCGTCCTCGGGTTCAAAGGACTCGCCCGGATCGGAAACAGTGACTTCGACGGCGACGGCGGTGATGTCGGCGCTGAACCGGATGACCGCGGACGGCGGCAGCTGCGCGTGGTCGATGATGTTCATCGCAACCTCATGCACAGCCAGTTCCAATCCAGATACCATCGCTTTCCGTTCTTCGGTGGGGAGAGCCTCGAGCACCTCGCTCAACCAGGGGCCGATCTTTCGGACCGACAGGCTGTTGCCGACGATGACAAGGTCGGTCGGCATCTCGCGAGTCATCGGGTGACCTTGACCGCTCGGAGGATCACCAGAGTGCGGTCATCGGAGCGCGGGGCGCCGTGAGCGTGTGTGGTCACGGCATCCAGAATATGACGGCCCAAGGTGTCGGCGCCTTCGCCGGGAAGCTCGACGCAGAGTTCGCTCAATCGGTCGTAGCCGAGCATCGTGCCGTGTGGATCGTTCTGTTCCGCCAGTCCGTCGGAACCCAGCACCAACGTGTCGCCGATGGCGAGATCGAAGCGGATGGTCCGACCGGTCGGGGCGGCGAGCACGCCGAGCGGTGGCATGGAGGCCGGAATGAGGGTGATGGCCCCGTTGCGGATCAGCATCACGGGGGAATGGCCGGCGTTGCACAGATACAGCACACCGGTGTCGGGTCGGAAGGCACCGAGCACGACGGTGATGAACAGACCCACGTCGTCAAGGTAGTCGTACAGTTCCGCACCCATGGCCAGCATGGCCCCCGCGGCGTCGTCAGTCGCGTGGGTGAGGAACGCCACCCGAGCGGCGCTGACCGCCCGCGACATCACCATGGCCGCGGGCAGGCCCTTGCCGGCCACGTCGCCGACGGTGAACCATATGACGCCGTCAACGACGGCGAAAGCGAAGAAATCCCCGCCGGCCAAACTGGCGGGAACGGTATCGGCGAACAGATCCACACCGGCAAGCACCGGTGGGGGCTGGGAGAAGACCGCCTGGGCCAGGCTCGACGCCACCTCGTGCTCGCGCTCGAAGGTCGCCCGCTTGACTTCCCGCAGATGCAGCCGGGTGAGGGTGAATCGCATGTTGGCGGCGGCGACGGCGGCTTGGATCAGGCTGAGGTCACCCGTGGAATAGACAGGTCCGGTCGTGCGCAGGAACGCGAGCACGCGCATGCTTCCGTCCTGGTCCAGCAGCGGGGCGACGACGCCGTGGCCGCCATGCACGAATCTCGGTTCCGAGTGATCAGGTTCATTTGCGGCCTCCAGCAGCAGATCCGCATACGCCTCCGACTTCGCGCCGGGCCCCCCTGTGGTCTGCACCAGGCGGTCATCCAGCAGGGCGACGACATCGGAAGACGTGAGTTCGCGAGCTTCCTGCAACAAATCCCCGAACGCCTCGAAGCCGCCGAGGCTGCTCACGTTCACATTCGTGAGCTTCCGCAGGGCAAACAGGTGGTCCTGACTCCGGACCAGGGCGTCGGCAACGTCGTCCTGGGAAGTGTAGATACCGTGGATGGCTCGGCGGATCTCATTGGCGGCGTCGACCGTGTCCGGCGCTGCCTCGCCGGGAACGCTCCAGTCGCGGCCGGGGGACGTGGTGATGCTCCGGACTCCGGATGCGGCGAGCAGGCGTTCCAGCGCGGCGTCTGCGACCTCGCAAGAGATCAACTCGTGGGGAAGCACGCTGGTCACGACGACGACGACGGCGACGTTGGATCGCCACTGTTCTTCAGGGTGAACACCTGCTGCAACTCCGTCAGCTCGAGGATGATGCGCACCGGGTCGGACACGTTGACCAGGATCACCTCGCCGTCGGCGGCCTTGGCGGCTTTCTGCACCCGCAGCAGCTCAGCCAGCGCGCTTGAGTCGACGAAGATCACGTTCGAGAGGTCGAGGTGCAGGGTGGCGTGGCCCGGGCGGATCAGTGCGTCGACGACCACGCGGAAGCCCGCAGTCTCATGGGCATCGAAACGACCGGCGAGGCTCACTGCCGTGTAGTCGGTTCCGGATTCTGTGCGGATTCTCATCGTGATGTCCTTAGTCGATCGAGGTGCCGGAATGAGGGGACGTCACTCGGGCCACGGGGGAGTGACCGGTGACGGAGTACTGGCCGCGCAGATCGCGGACCTTGATCTTGAAAAGGTCGGCGACGAACTGCAGGCTCACCTTCGCAGCGTCGACTGTGGAGCCGGGAGCGTCGATCCATTCGACCGGCACCTCGGCGGCGCGCAGCCCGAGTCGGCCGGCCAGGTAGATCACCTCGAGGTCGAAGGAGAAACCGTCCACGACCTGAAGGGTGAACAACGACCGGGCGGCGGGGGCCGTGAAGAGCTTGAACCCGCACTGGGTGTCGGCGATCTCGATACCGAAGCCGGCCCGAACGATCAGGTTGAGCCCGCGACTGAGAATCTTGCGCAGCGCGCTCTTGCTGCTGACGGTGGCGCCGTCAGCAGCGCGCGAACCGACCGCGACGTCGAAACCGTCCTTGATCTTGTCCATCAGTCGGTCGAACTGCTCGATCGGCGTGGACTGGTCCGCATCCGCGAAGAGGATGAACTTTCCCCGGGCTGCGAGCATGCCGCGGCGGACAGCGTCGCCCTTGCCGGTGTTCCTGGCGGCCACCAGCACCGTCATATTCGGAAAGCGCAGGTCCTCCAGGAGTGACACTGTCGTATCCGTGGAACCGTCGTCGGCGATGATGAGCTCCCAGGGTTCTCCTCGGGAACACATGTGTGTGGCGATCGCCCCGACCGTGGGCAGAATGCGCCACTCTTCGTTGTAAGCGGGAATGACGACCGAGATCAGCGGCGGAACCGTCGCCGCTTCGGTGACCCATTTTCGATAGGCCTGGTACGTGCCGGTCTCCGGGCTCATCGGGTCAGCTCTCCTGTGTTGTGGTTCCGTGGAAAAGACTTCAGGGGGGAATGGCTCCCGGCGGTGTGGATTCCCGCGTAGGTAAACCCCTGGCTCGCGTTCATTTTCTCGCCCCTCGTTCGAGCAGTCGCTGGACGTGAATCAGGTGCCAGGTCACGACCTCGGACATCGGGATGCCGGAGGCGGCCGCGAAATTGCGTCGGCCCAGACCCACCCGGCGCTCCGGGTCATCCAGGACCACGGCGAGGGCGTCGGCGAGGCTGACGGCATCGCCCGGCTCGAAATAGACGCCCAGGAATCCCTCCTCTTCGATGACGTCGATGAGGTCGCCGATGCGGGGGAGCACCGCGGCTCGGCCGTACTCGCCAGCCTGGTGGAGCACACCCGAACTCCCCGTCGTGGACGTGTACGGGAACGCCACCACGGCGGCTGAGGAGAACAGCGCGGCGACGGCATCCTCGGCGACATAACCGGTGAACACCAGATTGGGAAGGCCGTTGAAACGCTCGGCGACGGATTGCATATAGCCGACCGAATTCGGGCTGTCGGTTCCGGCGAGGGTCAGTTCGAGGTCCGCATATCCTCGGCGCAGCAGCTCCTGATAGGCCTCGATGAGCACGTCCACGGTCTTGTAGGTGCCCCACTTCCCGAAGGCGAGGATACGCCGCCGCCCGGCGGGGATGCCGTAGGAGGGAACGGCGATGTCCTCAAAGCTGCCGTGCGGGGCAAGGATGGCGTTCGTGGCGCCGTAGCTTGCCTGCAAATACTCGACGTACCGCGGAATGGTCAGGGCCACGAGATCAGCCAGGAGCAACGCCCGGGTCAGGATTCGGCCGGCGAGCTTCATCAGGCGCGCCGTCGTGGCTGAATTGGCGAAGCCGGCATCTTGCATGTCCACGTTGTCGGCGAGGTTGTGCAGCACGACGATGCTGGGAATGCGCAGTGCACGCAGCACCGCGGGGATGAGCAGGCCGAGCGCGCCGGCGATGCGCTTGTCGCCGAAGGTGGCGAACTGCAGGTTGAAGAGCACGGCATCAGGGCGTGTGCGGGCGATGGTTCGAGTCAGGCTGACGATGTTTGTGATGCTGTTGAAGGACCAACACGGATACGCGGTGACGCCGTCGATCGGAGTCGGCCGGCCGGCATCCGTCACGTCGGAATAGAGCAGGACCTCGCCCACGTCGGACTGCCGGGCGAGGTGCTTGACGAGGTGGAAGCCGAACTCGTTCAAGCTGTTGCGGCCCGGCGGGAACGCGGTGACGACGCCGACGCGAAGTCTCGGCGGCTCAACCCGCGTGGTGGCAGCGCTCATGGCGTCTGACGTGGCGTGGTCGGCAAGACCGCGAATGGGCTCATGGCTGCCCCTGGTAGATCTGGGATCCCGAACGGCTGACGCAGACGGACTTGGTGTGAGTTGCAGGCAATGGGGATTGCTTGCAGCGCTGACGCGATCTGCACACTTGAAGGGAAGGGTGTCGGAACTTTCAGCCTGTTTAACGCGTTAGTTCGGATAGCGCGCCCGGAAAGCATAACATGGGTTCAGATCTAATGTAGGAAATCAGTGTCGATCGGTGATGGACATCCGCATCCCGGCGATACGTGTGAACGCGCCGTCGCGTCGCTTGTCGGTCGAGAACCGAAGGCCGCCCGTCAGGCAGAAAGGCCGGGCGGCGAGTGGCTGTCAAGATGGAGATTCCCCGACGCGACGACGCGCTCCGGCCGCCGGCCGCCACACGCTGGACGGAGCGGACCGGGCTGGCCGCGCCGCGCTGGATTCGCACTGGATTCGCCCTGGTCGCCCTCGCCGCCCTCGGCTACGCCTGGTCGACGATCGCCTTCACCAACGCGGAGCGGCCGTTCTGGGTCGACTACACCTTCTATCCCGCCCTCGAGTTCACCATCGCTGCCCTGGTCATCGCGCGGGCTGTGCTGCTCTCCGCCGACCGGGTGGCCTGGAGCCTGCTCGGCATGGGCATGGTGTGTGTCGCCGTGGCCGATTCCATCGAATCGGCGCTGTTTCAGCCGGGAGTTCCCCACCAGACGTCCACACCGGCGATCGTCTTCTTCGCGGCGTTTCTCGTTCTGGATGTGTGCTTCCTGCTGGTACTGATGAAGGCACGCCTGCACCCGCTTTCCGTCACGGTCTGGGTCGACGGGCTGATAGCTGGCCTGGGCCTTTTGGCTGTGGCTGCGTCCATACTGCTCCAACCGTCATCGGAGATCGTCATCGACGGCCTGCTCGCCCTCGCCTATCCCGTGGCGCCGGTGATCCTCGTGGCGCTTCTCGTCGGCGGCCTGACCGTCTATGGGCGGCGTCCGAGCCGGGTGTGGGGCCTGCTCGTCGGGGCATTCCTCTGCTTCTCGGTGGCCAACGCCATCATGGCCCCCGGGATCGAGGACGGCAGTTATGTGCGCGGCGGAGCGGTCGATGCGGTCTGGCCGATCGGCGGCATCCTGCTCGCACTCGCCGCGTGGAGCCCGCCGGTGTCAGTTTCAGTCGCGAAGGCCACTACAATGCTGGCCTTGACCGCGCCTGTGCTCTTCAGCACCGCAGCGCTGTTCGTGATCATCGTCAACGTGTTCGTGCCGCTGGCGCCGGTGGCCGTCTTCGCCGCGATCGGCACCCTGCTCGCCAGTAAGGTGCGCCTGCTCCTGGCGGTGTGGGATGCGAACCGGGCGCAGGCCAAGCACGCGGAATTGAACCGGAGCCTGGCGTTGGCCCGCGATGATGCGCTGGCGGCGACGAAGGCGAAATCGGCATTCCTGGCCACGATGAGCCATGAAATCCGCACACCTATGAACGCGGTGATCGGGATGACCGGTTTGTTGCTGGAGACCGCGTTGAACCCCGCGCAGCGCGAGTATGTGGAGACGGTGCGGCGCAGCGGCGACCTCTTGCTCGACGTTATCAACGACATCCTGGACTTCTCGAAGATCGAGTCGGGTGGGCTGACGGTGCAGGACAGGCCTTTCGCCCTGCACACAACGGTGACAGATTCGGTGGGTCTGCTCACCGTTGCCGCGACTCAGAAGGGCTTGACCCTGGTCTGTGACGTCGCCGACGGGTGCCCGTTGTGGGTGCGCGGTGATGAGACCCACCTGCGTCAGGTGCTGCTGAATCTGGTCGGAAATGCCGTGAAGTTCACCGCGGTGGGCACCGTACGAGTCCGGGTTGAGCCGGGGGTGGCAGTTCCGCTGTCGGTCGGCAGCGTTGCCGTCGAGGGTGAGCCGCCGGTCGCCGTGCGGTTCGTGGTGGCCGACACCGGGATCGGGATTCCGGCGGATCGGATTCCCCGGCTGTTCCAATCGTTCAGCCAGCTGGATGCCTCCACGACCCGGGTCTACGGAGGATCCGGTTTGGGCCTGGTGATCAGTCAGGCGCTCGTGGAGATCATGGGCGGCAGAATCGAGGTGTCGAGCATGGTCGGGATCGGCTCGACGTTCTCGTTCACGCTCGTGCTGACGCCCGCGATGCCCGTTGACGGGCGGAGCGGGAGCGACGAGGCCATCAGCGTACACGCGCCGGGTCGGATGCTCGGTGACGTCGTCGCACGGCCGGCCGCTGATACGACGGACCACCCACGGCAGGTGGTGACTCCTCCCGGCGTCGACGATGCTGCGATCTTCCCCGCCTCGATCACCCCGGCCGGGCTTGGCACGCTCTGCGTGCTGCTGGTCGAAGATAATCCGGTCAACCAGAAAGTGGCCCAACTCATGCTCGCGAAGGGGCAGCATCGGGTAGAGACAGTGAGCAACGGGGCCGAAGCGGTTGAGGCCGTCCGCGCGGGCAACTTCGACGTGGTCCTGATGGACCTGAACATGCCGGTCCTTGACGGCTTGGAAGCGACCGGTCAGATCCGTTCGTTGGGCGACCGTATCCGGCAGCCGAAAATCATCGCCCTGACCGCGAATTCCACATCCGAGTCGATGCGAACATGTCTCGAGGCCGGCATGGACCTCTTCCTCAGCAAGCCGATTCGTGCCTCCGAACTGGCAGAGGCACTCGGCGCAGTCGGCCCTTCGGACACTGCTGTGCCGGCTGCCCGGGAAGCCCCGCGGGCGGAGCCGGACGGCGTCGCCAGGCCGGACGGCCAGCAAGGCGCATCCGCCCACCGTGCTTACCCGGGGGCGATGATCCTGGATCGGGAGATTTTCGATTACCTCGACGACATGGGCGACGAGGTCCGGGCGCGGCTGCTTCAGCACCTCCTCGACGAAGTCGGGACCCACGTGGACAAGCTCCGCCGGGCGCTGGAGCGCGGCAGCGCCGTTGAGGTGGCCTTCCTGTCCCACCGGTTGCGGGGTTCCAGCGCCACGATCGGGGCCACCGCGCTGTCCGCCGTGTGCGCCGAGATGGAGGCCTGCGCCACTTCAGGCGGCACTGTCACGGAGGAGCATTTCGCCCGGCTGGAGGTGGTTATCGCCGAGACGACCTTCGCGCTCTTGCCCTATGTGTACCGGTGGTCGAGCGGCTAGCACGACTGTGGCGGTACAGAAAAGCGCCCGGCTAGGGTGTATCTATGAGCTCTTCAACGGTGCCGAGTACCACCTACCTGCAAAAACTTGAGGCGGAAACGGCTCGGAAGATGCTGACCTCCCAGCCCGTGCCGTCACCCTTCGCCGGGGCGCCCGAGTCGCTCGCGGCCCTCGTGGAAGCACAGGTGGACGCGCTCGCCGCAGACCTGAACGACGTGGTGCAGACCCTGCATGCCGACCCGGAGACCGCCTTCGCCGAGCACCACAGCGCAGCGTTCCTGGTGGAGGTGCTCGGCCGCCACGGAATCCGTGCACAGCTCGGCGTGCACGGGGTGGACACCGCCATTCGCGCCGAGATCGGCTCAGGCGACGGACCGGCCATCGCCATCCTCAGCGAATACGACGCGCTGCCGGATGTGGGACACGGCTGCGGCCACAACGTGATCGCCGCGACCGGCGTCGGCGCCTTCCTCGCGCTGGCCAACACGCTCGAGCACAGCCCCGGCGCATTCGCCGGTCGTGTCGTCTTCCTGGGCACTCCGGCGGAGGAGGGCTTCTCCGGTAAGGAGGTGATGGCCCGGCAGGGGGCTTTCGACGGCCTCGACGCCGCCATCATGGTGCACCCCTACGGCTATGACCTCGCCGATCAGGTCTGGCTCGGCCGCCGCGTGCTCACGGTCACGTTCACCGGCGTCGCCGCCCACGCGTCCGCCCAACCGTTCATGGGACGCAACGCCCTCGACGCCGCCACTCTCGCGTATCAGGCCGTCGGCCTGCTCCGCCAGCAGCTGCCACCGGTGGATCGGGTGCACGCCGTGATCAGCGACGGCGGGGCCCGACCGAGCATCATCCCGGAGCGAGCCGAGCTGAAGTTGTATGCCCGGTCCAAGTTCGCCGAGACGCTGAAGGAGCTCAGCGGCCGACTGAACGACATCGTGCACGGTGCGGCCCAGATGACCGGCACGAGCGTGGAGATCGACTGGGATGAGTACCCCCCGTCGTTGCCGGTGCGCACCAACGACGTCCTCACCGGGCGTTGGGTTGCCTCCCAGCATCGCCGCGGCCGTAGCCCGCTGCCGCTCGGCGTGGTGTCGGAGACCATCGCCGCCTCCACCGATTTCGGTAACGTGAGCCACCGCATCCCCGGGATCCATCCGCTGATCAAGATCGCCGCTCCCGACGTGGCCCTGCACACGCGGGAATTCGCCGCAGCCGCTGCAACGACTGCCGCAGAGTCCGGGGCCCTCGACGGCGCCTGCGGGCTTGCGCTCACGGCCCTCGACTTTCTCACCGACGTCGAGCTGCGGCGGGGCGTGGCGGCCGAATTCGCCGCGCAGGGCGGTGCGGTCGACGTGCCGCGTTACTTCGACTGACCCGGGCTGACCACTGACCGTTCTGACCCACAGCAAGGCAGGTTCCATGTCCTCCTCAGCAACCCTCACTCGCCGGACGGTCGTGATCGACCGCGTGCTCGGCGGAATCGAACGCGTCGGCAACAAACTGCCCGATCCGTTCGTGTTGTTCCTGATCCTGTTCGGCCTCACCGCCGTGGTCTCCACCGCCATGGCCTGGGCCGACGTGACCGTGCAGCTGCCGGGCAGCGACGAGATCACTCGGATCAAGGGGTTCTTCACCGCCGAGGGACTGACCTGGTTCACCCAGAACATCGGGGCGAATTACCTCGGCTTCCCGCCGCTGGCAACGGTTCTGCCGATCCTGCTCGCCGTCGGGGTGGCCGAGAAGTCCGGCCTGCTCGCCGCAGTGATCCGCAAGGCCTTCGGATCGGCACCGCGCTGGTCGCTGCCCTATGCCGTGGCCTTCGTGGGCGTGCTCGGTTCCATCATGTCCGATGCCGCTTTCGTGGTGATCCCGCCGCTGGCGGCCCTCGTCTTCAAGGCAGCAGGCCGGCATCCGGTCGCCGGCCTGCTCGGCGGTTTCGCCGCCGTGGGCGCCGGCTATTCCACGTCGATGCTCGTGACGAGTCTGGATGCACTCTTCGCCGGCATCACCACGGCCGTCACGGTGAACCTCCCCAATGCCGGTTCCGCCGTCACGCCCGTCTCGAACTACTTCTTCAACGTGGTGTCCTCGGTGGTTCTCATCGCCATCGCCGGGTTCATCATCGACAAGATCCTTGAACCCCGCCTGGGTCGCCAGGGCATCTCATCCGATGAAATCCATGCCGATGACGATGCTTTAGCCCTCGCGCCCGCGCCGCTGAACGCCAAGCTCACGGCCGCAGAGAACCGCGGCCTGGCCTGGTCGCTGGCGGCCGGCATTGCGGTAGCCGCCGTGATCCTGATCGGGGCCGTGCTGCCGCAATCGCCCTGGCGCAACGAGGACGGCGGTTTCCTCCCGAGCTCACCGCTGCTGAGCTCGATCGTGTTCATCGTGTTCGCCCTGTTCGTGATCCCCGGCCTCGTCTACGGCAAGATCACCGGCACCATCGCCCGGGGCAGCGACGTTCCCCGGGTGATGGGCCAGGCCATCAAGGACATGAGCGGTTTCCTCGTGCTCGCGTTCATCCTCGGCCAGTTCATCGCCCTGTTCAATTTTTCCGGGATCGGCAGCTGGATCGCCGTCGCCGGCGCCGGCGGCCTCGAAGCCATCGGGCTCACCGGGTTCCCGGCCGTCCTCGCCTTCGTACTGCTGGCCTCCGTGCTCAACCTCTTCATCATCTCCGGGTCGGCGATGTGGACGCTGATGGCCGCCGTGTTCGTTCCGTTGTTCGTGCTTCTCGGCTACGAACCCGCGTTCATCCAGGGGGCCTTCCGCGTGGGTGACTCGGCGACCCAGGTGCTCACACCCCTGAACCCGTACATGATCGTGCTGCTGACGATGCTGCGCAAATATGAGCCGCAGGCCGGCCTGGGCACCGTGATCGCCCGCATGCTGCCGTTCGCCGTCACGTTCTGGGTGGGTTGGGTGGCCGTGCTGAGCGTGTTCTACTTCTTCGACCTGCCGATGGGGCCGGGAAACGGAATCATGATCCCGCAGTAGCGCGGGGATCGGACCCACGGAATACGGCGGGCCGCCGCCTCCTTTGAACCAGTGCAACCCCGAAAGGACCTCTCCATGCGCTCCACCCAGCCGAAGATCTATGCCCTGCACGAGAACCCGGAATGGTTCCCGCCGTTCGCCCGCGCCTTCGAGGCGGAGGGCGTGGAGGTCGAGGAGTGGCTGCTCACCGACGGCGTGCTCGACCTGGACTCCGCACCGCCGGAGGGTATCTTCTGGTCGCGCATCAGCGCCTCCGCTCACACCCGCGACCACGGAATGTCGAAGGACTACGCCCGGGCCGTGCTGGCCTGGCTTGAGGCCTATGGCCGACGAACGGTGAACGGGCGGCGTGTGCTCGAACTCGAGATGAGCAAGGTCGAGCAGTTGATGGCGCTCAAGGCCGCCGGCATCGACACCCCGCGCACCGTGGCTGCGGTGGGCCGGGAGCAGATCATCGCCGCCGCGCGCGATTTTCCCGCCCCGTTCATGACCAAGCACAACCAGGGCGGCAAGGGCCTGGGCGTGCGCAAATTCACCAGCCACGCCGAACTCGCCGACTATGTCGACTCCGATGAGTTCGAACAGCCGCAGGACGGCATCACACTGATCCAGGAATACATCCAGGCCAAGGAACCGTTCATCACCCGCGTCGAGATCGTGGGCGGCGAATTCATGTACGCGGTGAAGGCCGATACCGCCCGCGGTGGCTTCCAGCTCTGCCCGGCGGACGCCTGCGCCATTGACCCGATCACCCACGAACTGATCATGCCGCCCGGGGCAACTATCGCCCCCGTCGCCGGCCAGCAGCTGTTCAGCGTCCGCGAGGACGTGGACCACACCATCGTCGACCAGTACCTCGAGTTCGCTCGTCGGAACGGCCTCGAAGTCTGCGGCATCGAATTCATCGAGGCGGAAGACGGCCGGGTGCTGACCTACGACGTGAACACCAACACGAACTACAACGCCGTCGTCGAGGCCGAAGCGCCCCAGTCGGCCCCGCTCGCGCTGGCCCGTTACCTCAAGGGTCTCGCGGCCTGAGCCGGCGTTCCGGCACGAACCGGTCGGCGGCGCCCGATCAGGACGTCTCGAGCGAGCGCAACAGCTTCTCGACCGAGGTCATCGCGCCACCGAGCACGGCGGGGATGCCGCCGCCGGGGTGGACGGATGCCCCCACGCGCCAGAGCCACGGACGGTTCCGGCTGCTGTAGCCCGGGCGGTGGAAGGGCCCACTCTTCCAGAGCGGACGCGTGGCGCCGTACAAGGCTCCGCCGGTGGAACCCCAGGTCGAGAAATAGCCGGGATCGAGGATCTCATAGCCGCTCATCAGTTCCGTGATCGGTCGGGAGAGCCCGACCGCTGTGCTGACCCGCTCCACTTCCCGGCGCACGAAGCCGTCGTCCAGGGTGTAGTCGCGCCCGTCGGCCGGGGCGGTGAGCAGCACGGCCACGGTGGCCTGCTCGTTGGGATAGACCTCATGCGGACGGTAGTAATTGACGAAGGCCATCGTCTGGTCGGGAGTCGCGCCCGCTTCCAGGCTGCGGTGCAGCGACGCCGGATCGTCCGGTAGCACCACGGAGTGCGTTGCCGTCGCCTCGGGCAGCAGCTCCGTGAGCACGCCGTAGATGGCCACACCCGAGCAGGACAGGGCGGTCGGCTTCAGCGGTGCGGCGCCGTCGATCAGGTTCTCCAGAACTCCGGAATCGACTCCGCTCACGACCACGTCCGCCCGATACTCGGCCATCGCGGTGCGCACGAGCCCGGGTGAGACCGACAGGACCGGCTCCCCGGTGTGGATCCGGGCACCGGCATGGCGGGCAAGCCGGTCGAGGGCGAGCGGCACCTCGTAGACGCCGCCTTCCGGGACGAAGACGCCGTCGCGGGCCATCACCGCGGGCATGCTCGCGTAGAGCGCGAGGGTCTGCTGGGGAGAGACGCCGGCGTTCAGGGTGTGAATGGCGATGACCTCACGCAGGCCCTCGGGCATCCAGCTCAGGCCGTCGAGGAACCGGCGGGTGGTCAGTCGGGCGCCGTAGATACGGAACACGTCGCGCACCGCGGGCAGGGACTTCGGGTCGGCCGGGTCGGCTGTGAGCAGGGCCGCCATGCTCGCGCCGAGACCCCCGTGTTCGCGCTCGAACCGCACCCAGGCCGCCCGCCACGGATGGCCTTCCGGCACCGGCAGGGTAGCCTCCTCCCCGCGGAAGAAGTAGCGGCCCACCTCGGGCAGGCGCTTCAGCGTGAGCGAGGTGACGGCTTCGGCATCCGGTGCTTGTGCCGCGCCGGTCGCGCGGGCCAGCACGTCGCAGCGGCGCAGAAGTTCTTGCCAGATCTGCGGGAACGTGACCAGGGAGGGGCCGGTGTCGATGCGCTGGCCGTTGACGTGGATGCGCCGGCTCTTCCCGCCGACGGTGGCCTGGCCCTCCAGCACGGTGACGTCATGCCCGGCGCTGGCGAGCAGGGCAGCCGCGGCCAGCCCGCCCAAGCCTGCACCCAGGATGACGATTCGCTGTGCGCCGGCGAGTGAACGGGTCATGGCATTGCTCCTAACACGAGGGAAACGACGAGCTGCGCGCCGGCGACAGATCCGGCTACGTAGGGAAAGGCGATGGAGAACCGGTAGAGCCGTCGTCCCGTGGCCGGTTGCGGCTCGCGGTACAGGGACACGGACAGCCAGCCGGCGATGGCCAGGTTCACCGCAGCCACGGGCAGGCTGACAACGGCGAAGCAGATCGTGGAAACCAACCACCACACCCCGCTCCAGACGGCGGCGCCGCGCGCTCCCAAGTGCACCGCCGTCGTGACGATGCCGGCGTCTCGGTCTTCGTCGATGTCCTGAACCGCGTCGAAGGTGTGCTTGGCCACGCTCCACGCCATCAGGCCGATTGCGGCCGGCCAGACGGGATCATCGCCGAAGGCCAGGGGGACGAAGACCAGCGGGAAGGCGTACGCGGCGTTGCTGAGCGAGTCCAGGTATCGCCTGGCCTTGAATCGCAGCGGGGGAGCGGAATAGAAGATGAAGATCAGGATGTATGCGGCGATCCAGGCCAGTGCGGGTGCGGGCAGCACGAACAAGAAATATACGATGAATGGAATATTCGTCGCGGCAACCCCGAAAAGGATGGACCTGGACTCGGAACCCACGATGCGAGCGCCCTCGATACCGCCCTTACGGCTGTTCTGGGCGTCGGTTTCCTGATCGAAGATGTCGTTGACGCCATAGATGAGCAGGTTGAACGGCAGCGTCGCCCACAGCAGCAGCGGCACCACGTCCCAGCGCCACAGGTCGCCGACCAACCACATGCCGACGACGGTCGTGCCGATGGTATTCACCCACAGCACCGGTCGAGAGATCAGCACCAGGCGAGAGAACATTTTTTCACTATATCGGGCGCGTCCCCTGTGGGGCTGCGTGCCGGGGGTCACCGGCACCAGTCGGGACGGGCACCAAGACGGCCGGCGCTATATCTTCCCGGCGTGCGGCCTGACACCATGGGGTTGGCGGCGCGCAGGCACCGCCTCTGAGGAGCAACGATGTTCGCCCTGGCAGATGTGGCAATTCCCGTGATCGCGGCACCGATGGCCGGGGGCGCATCCACTCCCCATCTGGTCGTCGCCGTCGGAGCGGCGGGCGGGCTCGGTTTCCTAGCCGCAGGATACAAGACCCCGGATGTGCTCGCGCGTCAGATCGGCGCCGTTCGCGGTGACAGCGCGCATCCGTTCGGCGTCAACGTCTTCGTGCCGCAGGCTCCGCCCTCCGATCTGGCCGGTGTCGAGCGTTATCGGCTGGCCCTGGAGCCGGCCGCGCGGGCCCGGGGGGTGGAGTTGCCCCCCACCCGCGTCGATGACGACTGGTTCGCGGAAAAGATCGACCTGCTGGTGGACCTCCGCGTGCCGGTGGTGTCGTTCACGTTCGGGTTGCCGTCCGCCGACGTCGTCGCCCGGTTGCACCAGGTGGGTACGAGCGTGTTCGCCACCGTCACCTCAGTCGCGGAGGCGCTGCAGGGGGCGACCCGCGGCGTCGACGCACTGTGCGTGCAAGGTCCGGACGCCGGCGGACACCGCGGCACGTTCAACACCGCCGACCGACCGGAAACCGTTCCGCTCGAGGGATTGGTCGCGGCCGTTCTGGACGCGGTGGGCCTGCCGGTCATCGCCGCCGGGGGCATTCACTCCGGCGAGCAGGTTGCCGCCCTGCTCGAGGCCGGGGCGGCGGCGGTCCAGCTCGGCACGGCCTTCCTGCGCACCGACGAATCCGGAGCGCCGCACGCTCACAAGGACGCGCTGGCAGACCCGCGGTTCACCCACACGGTGATCACCCGGGCCTTCTCGGGACGTGCGGCCCGGGGGCTGCTCAACGCTTTCATCACCGAACATGACGCGTCCGCGCCATGGGCCTACCCGCAGGTGCACCACCTCACCGCGGTGTTGCGGGCCGATGCCGGCCGTCGCGGCGACGCGGACGGCCTCGCCCTCTGGGCCGGCACCGGCTACCGCTGGGCCACGGCGGAGCCGGCAGCGGATGTCCTCACCCGGCTCTGGGCGGACGCCAGTGCCTGATCCGCTGCGCTGACGGCCAAGCCCGACAAAGGAGTGGGCGCGATCAGCCGTCCAGGTGCTCGATCTGCCAGCCGGTCGCCGTCGTGAGCACGTCCAGGACATTCTGTGCCGACAGCCGCGCGGCAGCTGCACTGCGGCGACTGTAGATGTCTATGGTGAGCGGAAGGGATTCCCCGAACTTGGGAATCTCCACCTCGAGCCGGCAGCCGCGCCCCAGGGCGATGTAGGTATGAGGAGTGGCCGCGCCTGTGACGGGGAGCTCCAGCGCCGCGGCGATGATGGCCAGCGCCTCCGGTTTGGTCTGGTGGGTCTGGGCGACGATCGTGGCCGAATGCTCCATGGGACTCCTTCTGGCGGGTATCCCAGTCAAGCAGTGTGGCGACCACCGCGAAACCCCTCCTTCCCGATCGTCGTGTTCCGGCCGGCGTGGGTCGACGCTGGACGATACGCCCGACCTCTAAACTGAGATCCTCCGCTGTCGATTGTGGCCGCGGAAAAGGCACGGGCAAGAGCATGATCGGAGTGCGCGTGAGCGACAGCGAGACCAGCCTCACCGGCGTCGACCAGGCCGTACTGGACGCCGGTTCGCGAACCACCTCTGCCCGCACCCTCTCCCACATCCTGGCGACGACCGCTGAGCAGCACCCGGAGGCGCTCGCCCTTGAAGACGCCGCGGGGGCAATCAGCTACCGCGGGCTGCTGCGCGTCGTCAGCGAGCAGGCTTCGCAGCTCAGCCGCGACGGCGTGCGTCGGGGGGACAATGTGGGCATCCGCATTCCCTCCGGCGGTCGCGACCTGTACATCTCCATTCTGGCGACCCTGCTGGTCGGTGCCGCCTATGTGCCCGTCGATGCCGACGACCCGGAGGAACGCGCCCAGCTGGTCTTCTCCGAGGCCGGTGTCGTGGGTGTGATCGGTGTCGGCGGAGTCTTCGCAGTTCGCGACGCCGTCGACGGGGCCGTGCTCGCGGCACGCGCCCTGCCGGCCGCCGAAGATCCGGGCCTGATCCTGCCGAACGGCGTGATTGCCGTCCCCGACGACGACGCCTGGGTGATCTTCACCTCCGGGTCGACCGGCGTGCCGAAGGGAGTCGCCGTCACTCACCGCTCGGCGGCCGCCTTCGTCGACGCCGAGGCCGGCCTGTTCCTGCGCGAGGATCCGATCGGCACCGGCGACCGCGTGCTCGCCGGCCTCTCGGTGGCCTTCGACGCGAGTTGCGAAGAGATGTGGCTGGCGTGGCGCAACGGCGCCTGCCTCGTGCCGGCCCCGCGTTCGCTCGTTCGCTCGGGCGCCGACCTCGGCCCCTGGCTCATTGCCCACGGCATCACCGTGGTCTCGACCGTGCCCACCCTCGCCGCCCTCTGGCCCGAAGACGCCCTCGAACGGGTACGGCTGGTCATCTTCGGCGGGGAGGCCTGCCCGCCCGACTTGGTGGCCCGCATCGTCGCCCGTGAGCGCGAGGTGTGGAACACCTATGGTCCCACCGAGGCCACCGTCGTGGCATGCGCCGCGTTGCTCGGCGGGGAGGACCTCGTGCGCATCGGCCTCCCGCTTGACGGCTGGAACCTCGCCGTGGTCGACGGCACCGGCCAACGGGTGGCCGAAGGCGAGGTGGGTGAACTCATCATCGGCGGAGTGGGGCTCGCCCGCTACCTCGACGCCGATATGGACGCCGAGAAATATGCCCCGCACGTCCAGCTCGGCTGGGACCGCGCCTACCGCAGCGGCGACCTCGTGCGCTTCGAAGCCGCCGGACTCGTGTTCATGGGCCGCGCCGACGACCAGGTGAAACTCGGCGGCCGCCGCATCGAACTCGGCGAGGTCGACGCCGCCCTGCAGGGGCTTCGCGGGGTCGCCGGCGGGGCCGCCGTAGTGCAAACCACCCCGGCCGGAAACCATGTTCTCGTCGGCTATGTCGCCCTTGCCACGGCGGATGCCGCGAGCTTCGATCGCAGCCGGGCGATGGAACGCCTGCGTGAAGAACTGCCCGCCGCGCTCGTGCCGCTGCTGGCGATCGTCGACGAACTGCCCACCCGTACGTCGGGGAAGGTGGACCGCGCGGCCCTGCCGTGGCCGTTGCCGGCGACCGGCGATGCAGCCGCTGCGGTCGAACTGAGCCCGACGGCCGTGTGGCTGGCCGCGAAATGGGCTGCCATTCTGGGCGTTCCCGTTTCCGGCCCCGACGACGACTTCTTCGCCCACGGCGGCGGCTCGCTCTCCGCCGCCCAGTTCGTGTCCGCGGTGCGCGAGCGCTACGCCGAGACGACCGTCGCCGACATCTACGACTATCCCCGGATAGGGTCGCTCGCAGACGAACTCGATGCCCGCACCCCCGACGAACCGGTCGTCACCCGCGCCGTGCTGCCCACCCCGCGCCGCAGCCAGATCGCGCAAACCCTGCTCGGAGTGCCGCTGCATGTGCTCGTGGGCACGCGCTGGCTGGTGTACCTGGCGATCGCGAACAACCTGCTTGCGGCCTGGGGCGCATCCACGTTCGCCCCGACCGTGTCCTGGTGGTGGGTGGCCGTCGGGTTCGTCCTGTTCGTCACCCCGCCCGGCAAGATGGCCATTTCGGTCGTCGCCGCCCGCGTGCTGCTGCTCGGGCTGAAGCCGGGCAACTATCCCCGAGGCGGTTCGGTGCACCTGCGGCTGTGGCTTGCCGAGCAGGTGGCGCTTCTCGTGGACGCCGCCAGCCTCGCCGGCGCTCCGTGGATCAGTTACTACGCGCGTGCCCTCGGCGCCCAAATCGGCCGCGATGTCGACCTGCACACCCTTCCGCCGGTGACCGGCATGCTCTCGATCGGTTCGCAAGCCGCCATCGAACCGGAAGCAGACCTGTCCGGTTACTGGGTGGACGGTGATGTGCTGCGAATCGGGCACGTGCACGTCGGCGCCGACGCGAAGGTCGGTTCGCGCAGCACCCTGCTCGGCGGCGCGCACATCGGCAACGGTGCCCAGCTCGACCCCGGGGCGGCGGTGTCCGGTGCGGTACCGGCCGGGGAACGCTGGGCCGGTTCGCCCGCCACCCGGGTGGGGTCGGCGAAGGAATCGTGGCCGGCCGAACGCCCGGCTAACGCGCGCCGTTGGCTCGTGCTGTTCGCGGCCGGTTCGATCGCGATGACCGGGATCCCCGCGCTCGCCATCGGCCTCGGGGCGCTCCTGCTCGGCGCAGCGATCGGAGACGCCGACACGCTCGGCGCGGCGTTGCTCCGCGCCGCGCTCATGATGCCGCTCGCCGTCGTGGCCGGCGGCGTCTTCTACGCACTGCTCGTGATCGGCTCGGTGCGTGCCCTCGGGGTGGGCCTGCGCGAGGGCTATTACCCGGTGCGCAGCCGTATCGGCTGGCAGGTCTGGATGACGGAACGCCTGCTCGACGGCAGCCGGGACGTGCTCTTCCCCGTGTTCGCGAGCCTGTTCACGCCGGTCTGGCTGCGGCTGCTCGGCGCCAAGGTGGGCCCGGGCGTGGAGGCGTCCACGGTCCTGCTCATTCCGGCCCTCACCACGATCGCGCCCGACGCGTTCCTCGCCGACGACACCATGGTGGCCTGCTACGAACTCGGCGGCGGGTGGATGCACATCGCCCCCGCCAAGGTGGGGCGTCGAGCGTTCCTCGGCAACAGCGGCATGGCCGGTCCCGGCCGGACTGTGCCCCGCAACGGGCTCGTCGCTGTTCTCTCGTCCACCCCGCGCAAAGCAAAGCGCGGCTCGAGCTGGCTCGGCAATCCAGCGACCAGGCTGCGGCGCACGGTGACGGATGCCGACGAAGCCCGCACCTTCGACCCGCCCGTCCGCCTCAAGGTGGCGCGGGCGCTGTGGGAGCTGCTGCGCCTGGTGCCCGCGATCGTCGCCGGGTGGATCGCACTCGGCGTGCTGGGCGGCCTTGAATGGTTGTGGCTCGGCCTCGGCTTGGGCTGGGCTATCGCGGTGTCGGGAGTGGTGCTGCTCGCGGCGGGAGCGGCGGCCGCCCTCGTGACGACCGTGGCCAAGTGGGTGCTCGTGGGGCGGATATCGGCCACCGAGCATCCGCTGTGGTCATCGTTCATCTGGCGCAATGAGGTTTCGGACAGCTTCGTCGAAATCGTGGCACGGCCCTGGTTCGCCGCCAAGGCGGCGGGAACGCCGGCGCTGGCCCTGTGGCTGCGCACGCTCGGCGCCTCGGTGGGCCGGGGCGTGTGGTGCGAGTCATACTGGCTGCCCGAAGCCGATCTCGTGAAACTCGGTGACGGCGTCACCGTGAATCGCGGGTGCGTCGTGCAGACGCACCTCTTCCACGACCGCATCATGCAGCTCGACACGGTGTCGATGGCCTCAGGCTCGACGCTTGGGCCGCACAGTGTGATCCTGCCGGCGGCATCCATCGATGAAGGATCGACCGTGGGACCGGCGTCGCTCGTGATGCGCGGGGAGCGGGTGCCGACCGGTTCGCTGTGGGCAGGCAATCCCATCGCGCCGTGGCATGCCCCGCCATGGAATAGTTGACAGTGTTATGCCATACACGCGACAGACCCTCCCGCATGAGGCCGCCTACGGCGCCGCCTCTGCCGGAGACCCTTACCTTCCCACCAGCGGCAACGGCGGTTACCTGGCCGAGCACTACGACCTCGCGCTCGACTACCGGGTGGCCACCAACCGGCTGAGTGCCACCGCGATCATCACCGCGCGGGCGCTCACCGGGCTGGACCGCTTCAGCCTCGATTGTGCCGGACTCAGCGTGGACAAGGTCACCGTGAACGGGGTGCCGGCCCGCAGGATCGCGCACACGGCTCGCAAACTCACAATCACCGTCGCAGCCACGCTGCCAGCCGGTGAGACGTTCGAGGTTCTCATGCGGTACCGCGGCGCCCCGCATCCGCTGCGCAGCGCCTGGGGCGAAGTGGGCTGGGAGGAACTCGATGACGGCGTGCTGGTGTCTGGTCAGCCCTGCGGCGCGCAGACCTGGTTTCCGTGCAATGACCATCCGAGCAACAAGGCCACGTATCGAATCAGTGTGAGCTGCGAGTCGGGCTACACGGTGGTCTCCAACGGCGCCCTCGTGTCGCAATCGGCACGGTCGGGTCGGACCAAGTGGACCTACGACGTGAAAGAACCCATGGCGACCTACCTCGCCACGGTGTCGATCGGCCGGTATCGTCGTCGCGACCTCGCGGCCGCGCCCGTGGCGCAAAGCCTGTTCTTCCCGGCGGACATGTCGGCCGAGGTCGCCACGGACTTCGCCCAGCTCGGCGAGATGCTCGCTTTCTTCAGCCAGGTGTTCGGCCCGTACCCGTTCTCGGCGTACTCGGTCGTGGTCACCGACGATGAGCTGGAAATCCCGCTCGAAGCGCACGGGCTGGCCGTGTTCGGACGCAACCACGCCGACGGGCTGCACGGCAGCGACCGCTTGATCGCCCATGAACTCGCTCACCAGTGGTACGGCAACAGCCTGACGGTGTCGACCTGGCGAGACATCTGGCTGCAGGAGGGCTTCGCCTGCTACGCAGAATGGCTCTGGGAAGAGCAGCGCGGCGGCCTCACCGCGGATCAGAACGCACACGCGTTCCGAAGCGAGCTCAACAAGCTGCCCAAAGACCTCGTCGTGGGCGATCCCGGACCGCGTGACATGTTCGATGACCGCGTGTACAAGCGCGGGGCGCTCGCGCTGCACGCCATTCGCCGGGCGCTCGGCGACGACGCGTTCTTCGCGGCGCTCGCGGCGTATACCCTGGCCTTTCGGCACGGCCACGTGACCACGGATTCCTTCGTCACCTTCTTCTCCCGGCATACCGGCAGCCGTGCCATCGGCACGTTCGTCGACCGATGGATCCTGCAGGAGGCACTGCCGAGCCTGTGACCGGTTGCAGAGTCCGCCGCGCCTCAGGCGACGGTCACGGCCAAGCGCGGGGCAATCGGCGCGCGCACCGCGACCGTTCCCACCAGTCCGGGGCCCGGATCGAACCCGAGTAGCTGGACGCCGGCACGGCCGGAAACGGATGCCGCGGCCCCGTCAAGCACTACGTCGATCTCCCGCGGATCTGTTCGCAACCCCTCGCCGGTGAGCTTGAGCACGGCTTCCTTTTTGGTCCACATCGTGGCGCGAGCCCGGTCGGCGGCGATCCCGCGCAGGGGCAGCAGCGCCAGCTGTTCGGCAGCGGTGAAGGCGACGCCGTCGAAGCCGGCCCGCCGCACGGCGGAGAGTTCTTCGATGTCGATGCCGACCGGGCCGAGGCGGGAGACGGCGACCGCCACGATCCCACCCGCGCGGCTGAGGCTCACGTGCACGGGCGCGATGAGGTTGCCGGCGGAGATCACGAGGGGGCGCCCGTGCGACACCGCCCCGCAGTTCACGCAGTGCCGGCCGAGGCGCACGGGGGACCGGGCCGTCAGCTGGGCTACGACGTCGGCGAGGAAGGCATAATCGGCTGATTTGTCGGCGCCGCGTGCTCGGAGGAACACAGCGACCTCCGCTGTGCGCTCCGAGATGTTCATTCTTTGAGCCTAGGCCGCGGGTGACAGACTGGACCCTTGAACAGGGAGAACAATGGCGCTGATCGACAACGCGATTTACGTGGACGGGAGCCGGTTGGCGACGCCCGCCACGCTCGACGAGACCTTCGAGGTGATGAAGGCGAGCGCCGGCTTCGGCTGGATCGGGCTGTACCGGCCCACGCCGGCGGAGATCCGGGCCGTCGCCGCCGAGTTCGGGCTGCACCACCTGGCCACCGATGACACCCTCGCCGGTCACCAGCGCGCCAAGATCGAACGGTACTCCGACACGCTTTTCATCGTGCTGCGGCCGGCACGCTACATCGATATCGATGAGCGCGTCGAATTCGGCGAACTGCATATCTTCGTCGGGCCCGATTTCGTCGTCACCATCCGGCATGCCGAGGCGCCCGACCTCGCGAAGGTGCGCCAGCGGATGGAATCCACTCCGCACCTGCTCGGGCTGGGCCCGGCGGCTGTGCTCTACGCCATTCTCGATCAGGTTGTCGATGAATATGCCCCGGTGATCGCGGGCCTCGAGAACGACATCGACGAGATCGAAGACCAGCTCTTCGACGGCGACCCTGCCGTGTCCCGCCGCATCTATGCGCTGTCCCGGGAGGTGATCGAATTCCAGCGGGCCACCCAGCCGCTGCTGCCGATGTTCGAGATATTGCAGAGCAACTTTGAAAAGCACAACGTTGACGTGGAGCTGCACCGCCACTTGCGCGATGTGCTCGACCATTCCCTGCGCGTTGTGGAGCGAGCGGATGCCTTCCGGCAAATGCTGCAGAGTGCCCTCACGGTGCACGCCACCCTCGTCGGCCAGGCTCAGAACGACGAGATGCGCAGGCTCACCGAAACGAGCCTTGCGCAGAGTGAAGAGGTGAAGAAGATCTCCAGCTGGGCGGCCATCCTGTTCGCGCCGGCGCTCGTGGGAACGGTCTACGGCATGAACTTCACGAATATGCCCGAGCTGCATTGGACCTACGGGTATCCGTTCGCCCTCGGCCTGATGCTCGTGCTCGGGTTCGGCCTCTACCGGGTGTTCAAGAAACGCGACTGGCTCTGACCCCGGCCCTCCCGACCGCAGCCCCGGCGCGCGCCGCTATGGCGGGCCGCTGCCGCTGGGGCGGCCGCGCTCGGCCGTGAGGGCGCGGGTCCCGCCGGCGCGCGCCGCTATGGCGGGCCGCTGCCGCCGGGGCGGCCGCGCTCGGCCGTGAGGGCGCGCGTTTCGGAGCGGCTGGCCGCCAACGGGGCGGTCGAGGGGACCAAAACACGCGAAACCCCGCCCGCTTCGGCGCGAATTGCAGCTTCGCCACCTAGGGTAGGCCTGTGTGGCACCTCGATAGAAAACAAGATGACGACGACGATGTGCTGTCGAAGTACGCGAACGCCTCCTCGCCTGAACCACAAAATGCGACGAGTCCGCACGCGTTGAGCCTCGGTGACCCCTCGCTGGTCGCCGGCAACATCGCTGAACCGGCCTGGCAGCGCTGGCGCAGCGAAATCGGTCAGCTCGGCGGCACGTCACCACTGCTGCACTTCAGCGACAGCCCGCGTACCCGCATCGAGCTCAGTGCCACGCACCCGGGGGGTCTGCCCCAGTTCATCTCGGGTAAGACCACGCTGCTCTCCAACCTCATTCGCGATGAGCTGGCGCTGCGCAATGCGCGCCTGGCCGCCAACGAGATCACCCAGAAGGGCATCGAGCTGCGCTCCATGCGCGGCATCGAGTCGGTCAACCTCGGCATCGGCCTGGCGGAATGGCGCTACGACGACGTGGATTTCCGCGCGCCGGTCCTGCTGCGCCCGCTTGCCATCCGTCGCTATGGCCGGGACTACGAACTCAAGCTCAAAGGCCAGCCCTTCCTCAACCCGGAGCTGGCCAGGGCTCTGCACGACCAGTTCAAGATCACCCTCGACGCCGACGCCTTCGTGGCCCTCGCCATCACGAACGGTGCCTTCAAGCCCCAGCCCGTGATCGACCGGTTGCGGGGCCTCACCTCGCACCTGCCGTGGTTCCAGGTGGTGCCGCGGCTGGTGGTGTCCTCCTTCGCCGACGTGGGACGGGCGATGGCCAAGGATGCGAGCAAGCTCGAACATCCGCTGCTGGACGCGATGGCCGGCAATCAGACCGCCCGCCGCAATATCGAGAGCGCCTACAATCCGGTCGTGCCCATCGGACAGGACGCCCGACCGCCCGTCACCGATGTGCTGCTGCTGGACGCCGACCCCGAGCAGGAGAACGTGGTGGCGCAGATCGCCGCCGGCAACTCCCTCGTGGTGAAAACCCTGCCGGGCACCGGCGGAACCCAGACCATCGTGAACGCGATCGGATCCCTGACCGCCCAGCACAAGCGCGTGCTGGTCGTCAGTGCCCGACGTTCGAGCCTGGACGGAATCGCCCATCGCCTCGTCCAGGTCGGCCTGCCGGGCGTGGCGGTCACCCCCCGAACGCTGGGGCGAGACCTGATCCAGTCCATCACCCGCAACGAGAAGGCCCTCCAGCCGCGGGTGGGAGACGTTGACGACGCCCTGGTTCGGCTGCGCAAGGTGCTCCTCGATTACCGCTCTGCGCTCACCCGGCGGGATTCGGCGCTCGGCGTCTCCGTGCTCGATGCCCTGGGCGAGCTGGCTCGACTCGCGCAGCTCTCCCCGCCGCCGTCCACGACCGCACGCCTCGACCGGCACACGCTGGAACTGCTCGCGCATTCCCGGCCCACTGCCGCGGCCACACTGATCAAGGCGGCCGTCCTCGGGGAATTCCGTTACGGTCCCGGTGACTCGCCCTGGTACGGTGCCTCGTTCAGCTCCACAGCGGATGCCGCCGGCGCGCACCAACTCGCCAAACGGGTGAACCAGACTGAGTTGCCGCGGCTGCTCGAGCGGGCTGCAGGGCTCGTCGGCCAGACCAAGCTCCGCCCCTTCGAGACGATCGCGGAGCTGGGCGTGTACCTGCGCCTGTTGCTGGATATCCGCGAGACCCTCGACAAGTTCCAGCCGGCGGTGTTCGACCGCTCGCTGACAGAACTGATCGCGGCCACTTCCTCGCGCCGAGAGTCAGCTGAGATGACCGGCGCCAACCGGCGACGCCTGCGCAAGCTTGCCGAGGAATACCAGCGTCCCGGCGTTCGGGTCACGGATATGAACGAGAGTCTGCGGCGTATCCAGCAGCAGCGCACCCTGTGGCAACGCTACGCCGCTGCGGGGGTGACGCCCGAGGTCCCGGTGGGCATCAACGATGTGCACGTGGCCTATCAGCGAGTCTCGGAAGATCTCAGCCTGCTCGATGTCCCCCTCGGTGCGGCCGGAACCACCCGCGCGCTGATCGGTCGACCGATCAAGGAACTCATCTACACGGTCGCCGGGCTCGCCGCCGAGAGCGAAGTGCTCGCCAACCTGCACGAGCGCACCGCGCTGCTGGCCACCCTGCGCGAGAACAACCTCGATTCGCTGATGAGCGACCTGTCCGAACGGCATGTGTCCGAGCAGAACGTGGGATCCGAGCTCGAGCTGGCCTGGTGGCAGTCCGTGCTCGAAACCATGCTCACCGCCGACAGGGCCCTGCTCAACGCCAACACCCAGGTGCTCGACCGCCTGGAGGCGGACTTCAAACTCGTCGACGAGGCACACGCCTCCGCCACCGGACAGCTGCTGGCCTGGCTGCTGGCTGAAACCTGGAAGATCGGCGTCGTGGATTGGCCCGAGGAGGCCGACCAGCTGCGCCGCCTGCTGCGCGCCGACCGAGCCACCCCCGCGCGCCTGAACGAGGTCGCCCCGCACCTCGGCCGAGTGCTCGCACCGGTCTGGCTGGCGTCTCCGTATGAGGTCGCCGGAATCTCGGACCGGATCAGTTTCGACACCGTGCTGCTCGTGGACGCCGGAGCGACCACCCTCGCCGAGAACGTCGGCGCGATTCGGCGCGGCAAGCAGATCGTGGCCTTCGGCGACCCGGTCACCCAGACCCCGTCGGCATTCGAAACCGGCATCCACGAGCACGTGGAAACCGTCGCCGGCTCTGCCGGTGCAGCGCCGGTGGCCACCGTCGATGCCCTGCACGCCGACTCGGCGCTGGCTCGGCTCGGCGAGCTGCTGCCCACGCTGACCCTCACCCGGAGCTACCGGGCCGGCGGAGAAGACCTCGCGGAACTGGTGAATCACCGCTTCTACGGCGGGCGCATCGACTCCCTGCCCTGGGCGGGGAGCTACCTCGGTCACGGCAGCCTGAGCATCAACTACGTGGCCGGCGGCCGCGGGATGCCCGATGCCGACAGCGGCGCCATCGAAAGCGTCGACGCCGAAGTGGTGAAGGTTGTCGAACTCGTGATCGAGCACGCCATGCAGCGGCCTCGAGAATCGCTGATGGTGATCACCGCGAGCGCCCGGCACGCCGTGCGCGTGCACCAGGCTGTGCTCTCCGCGTTCGCCAAGCGCACCGACCTCTCGGACTTCATCCTGAAGGACCGCGCCGAACCCTTCACCGTGCTCACCCTCGAGCAGTCGGTGGCGCAGAGCCGCGACCGGGTGATCTTCTCGATCGGCTACGGGCGCACCCCGCACGGCCGGCTGCTGTCCAACTTCGGCTCGCTGGGGGAACCGGGCGGAGAACGGTTGCTGGCTATCGGAATGACCCGGGCTCGCCGCTCGATGGACATCGTCTCGTGCTTCCGGCCATCGGACATCGAGGTGGACCGCCAGCGTCACGGCATCCTCGCGCTTGCCCAGGTGCTCACCGAAACCGAGGCCCGGAGCGTTGAGGTTCAGGTTCCCGACGCTTCAGAGTCCATGCTCGTCGACCTCGCCGGGCGCCTGGAGCGCCTCGGTCTCACGGTGACGCTTGGCCATCGCGGCAAGCTCGCCCTCGCCGCGTCGCACAACGGACGCGCCATCGTGGTGGAAACGGATGCCGTCGTCGGCCGTTCCAGCCTGCGCGAATCACTCCGGCTGCGTCCCGAAGTCTTGCGCCGCCTCGGCTGGCACTACTTGCGCGTGCACAGCTTTGAACTGTTCAGCAACCCCGATGCGGTCGCGGCCCGCGTGGCCTCGATCGCCGGGCTGCAGCGAGCCACGGGCGAAGCCGCCAGCGTCGGTACCGTCGACGCGACGCGTCCGGCCGTCTAGTGGCCGGGTCTGCAGAGCGTCCGGCTGCGACGCCTACCGATGCTTCCGGCAGGCGACCGGGCAATGACGAGCTCGGGGACGAAAAGCTCGGGGACGAAAAGCTCGGGGACGAAAAGCTCGGCACGGAACGCCAGCCGATTGTGCGCCAGCCGGGCAGGGCGCGCCGCGCCAAACTGTTGCCGGCTCCGGATACCGATCCCAACCCGATCTCGACGGGCTCGAGCCAAGCCGCTGAACTGCGCGAAGAGGGCGGTGTGGCGCATAGCGGCGCGGCCCCGAGCGCGAATGACGCACGCCTCCGCCAGGATCGCCCTCCGCACTGGTAAGCGCACGCAGCTGGGCTGCACGATCGACCCGTGCGCGGGGGCGCCCGTGGGCAGTTTTCTTAGTGCCGGGGAGCGTCGGAGGCGGCCGCGTTCTTCGCCAGCAGGTCGCGGATCTCGGTGAGCAGGTCGAGCTCGGTGGCGGGATCGACGACGGCGGCGACGGGGATCCCGGCCGTGCGGCGACGTTCCTGGGCTGCCTTGAGGCGGTTGATCGGCATCACGAACACGAAGTACACGACCGCTGCGACCAGCAGGAAGTTGATGACGGCGGCCAGGACGGCCCCGAGCATCAGCCCGGGAGGGTTTTCCCCGGCGGCCAGCGGAATGGTCCAGGCCCCGGCCAGCGTGTCTGATTTGAACATCGCAGCGATGAGCGGATTGAAGATATTAGTCACGATTGCGGTGACAACGGCGGTGAACGCGGTACCGATCACGACGGCGACGGCCAGGTCGATCACGTTGCCGCGCATAATGAATTCTTTGAAGCCTTTAAGCATGGTGGTGCTCCCGATCGGGTGAGGGCTAAGACGCCTTGGCAGGCGAGGTGCTGGAACCGGAGGGCTTCGTGGCAGCCGGTGCCGCTGAGGTCTCCTTCTTGGCAGGAGTGGAACCGGTGCTCTCCGACGCGGTCGAGGTCGAGGTCGACGACGTCGATGATTCCGACTTCTCATTCTGTTTGCGGTCGAGGTTCGGGTTCGAACGCTTCGAGTCGGACTTGGAATCGTTGCTGTAGAAGCCGGACCCGCTGAAGGTCACGCCGATCGACGAGAACACCTTGCGCAGCTTTCCCTGGCAGGTGGGACAGACCGTGAGCGAGTGGTCGGTGAAGGCCTGCTGAATATCGAACGCGGTGTCGCACTCGGTGCAACGGTAAGAATAAGTGGGCACAACATCTCCAGCTGGTAAGGCGCGGCACACGATTGTCTGCCGGATGAATCAGGTCGAACGTTTTCAGGTCGAACGTTTAGAGAGGGATGATCCTCGTGGGAGTGACGATGCCGTTCACCGGCTGGTCGTGCACCTCGCGGGGGACTTCCTCCAGGTACTCGCTGTCGAAAACGACAGCGTAGACCGGTGGACATTTCTCCATGGAACCGAGGGTCTTGTCGAAGTACCCGCGGCCCCATCCCATCCGCAACCCGGTGGCATCCACTGCGGCAGCCGGCACGATGATCAGGTCGACGTCGTTGATGGCGATGGGCCCGAGCAGCTCGCCGACGGCCTCCGGCACCCCGGCGAGGCCTTCGACCTCGTCGTCGTTGTTGCCCACGGTCCAGTCGAGCAGGCCGTCTTCCCGAGAAATCGGAAAGAGAACGCGAATACCTTGTTCTGCCGCCCAGTTGACGAAGGGACGGGTGTTCGGCTCGCTGTAGGCGGACAGGTAGCAGGAGATGGATTGAGCCGACACGCTCGCCACCAGGGCCTGCAAATTGCTGGTCAGTCCGACGGTGGCATCGTCTCGCTCAAGCGATGTCAGGTTGCGGCGGCGTTCGCGCAACTCAGCACGAAGCGCTCGTTTGCGGTGAGCGATGTCTGAGTCCATACACCCCATTGTAGATGCCGCTAACCTTGCAGCATGGGAACCCACATCACGAAGGCCGTCATCCCGGCAGCAGGACTCGGCACGCGCTTTTTGCCGGCAACCAAGGCGATGCCGAAGGAGATGCTTCCAGTCGTCGACAAGCCGGCAATCCAGTATGTGGTCGAGGAAGCGGTCTCCGCCGGACTCACCGACGTCCTGATGGTGACCGGGCGCAATAAGAATGCGCTGGAGAATCACTTCGACCGGATGACCGAGCTCGAAGCGCTGCTCGAGCTGAAGGGTGACCAGTCGCGCCTCGCGAAGGTACGCGAGTCCAACGCGCTTGCCGACATCCACTATGTGCGTCAGGGAGATCCCCGCGGCCTGGGCCATGCTGTGCTCCGGGCGCGGATGCATATCAACAACGAACCCTTCGCCGTTCTGCTCGGTGACGACATCATCGATGCCCGCGACCCGCTGCTCAGCGTCATGCTCGACGAGCAGCTCAAGCGCAACACGAGCATCGTGGCCCTCATGGAGGTTCCGCTCTCCCAGATCCACCTGTACGGCGCCGCCGCGGTCGAGGTCACTGACGATCCCGATGTGGTGCGGATCACCGGCCTCGTTGAAAAGCCGAGCGAGCAAGAGGCACCGTCCAACCTTGCCGTGATCGGCCGTTACGTTCTGCGTCCGGAGATCTTCGACATCCTCGAGCACACGGCCCCCGGCAAGGGCAACGAAATCCAGCTGACCGACGCGCTGCAGGAAATGGCCGTCACCCCGGAGGAGACCGGCGGGGTCTACGGTGTCATCTTCCGTGGCCGTCGGTATGACACCGGGGATCGTCTCGACTACATCAAGGCGATCGTGCGACTGGCTGTGGACCGTGAGGACCTCGGCGTCGAGTTGCGTCCGTGGCTGCAGGAATTCGTCGCTACGCTCGACAAGTAAACTGCGAGAGCAGAACCTTCGGCAACCGGGCTTCGCCCACGAACAGTCAGGCAACACGTGCCACTCGCTATTCCCACCCTGAGGGAGGGATCCGTGACCCTGCGTCCGGTGCACCTGCGCGATGCGAAACTGCTCGAGAGTGAACTCCTTGACAACCGCTCCTGGTTGCGCAAATGGGAGGCGACCAACCCCTATGCGCCCATGTCGTTCGACTCGCGGGCGAGCATTCGCGGATTGCTGTCCCATTCTCGGGCCGGTAACGGTTTGCCGTTCCTGGTCGAGTACGAGGGCGAACTGGCCGGGCAGCTGAACGTGTCCTCGATCTCTTGGGGCTCGCTGTCCTCGGCGAGCATCGGTTACTGGGTCAGCGAACGGTTTGCGGGCAAGTCGGTCACGCCGACGGCTGTGGCCCTCGCGACTGACTATTGCTTCTACCAGCTCGGGCTGCACCGGATGGAGATCTGCATCCGCCCGGAGAACGCCGCGTCGCTGCGCGTGGTGGAGAAATTGGGATTTCGGTACGAGGGGCTGCGTCGCCGCTTCATCCACATCAACGGCGACTGGCGCGACCATTTCTGCTTCGGTCTGGTTGCCGAGGAACTCGATCAGGGCGTATTGCGACGCTGGAAAGACGGCAGGGTTCCGGCCGATGCGGGCACGGTCACGGAAGCTGATCGCGAAGCTGCGGCCCGGCCCCTGCCGATTAAAGTGCGTTGAAGTATGAATTCGCGTGAATTAGTCACCAATTCGGGTGACACACCTTCTGTAATGATGCATGGATGGCCCGGGGACTCTTACCGTTGTGATCATGACTGGTGAGGCTCTGGGTGGTGGGGTGATGGTAGCGGTGGCTGCTGTGCTCTGGGTGGCGTATCTGATGCCCACTTGGTCGCGACGACGGGAGTACCTCGCCACCGAAAAGAACGCGGTGCGACTGCAGCAGACGTTGCGCATTCTGGCTGAGACCGCCGAGGTGCCGCGTCAGGTTCGACTCGAAGCCAACGCCCGCACAGTGGCCGAACAACAGAAGATCCTCGCGCAGGCCGAAGTGGCTGCGCGCAATGCCGCGCGCGCCGCGGAAAAGGCGCGGGTCAGGTCCCTCGCCGACGCCGAGTCCGCCGAAGCCGATGCCGCGGCGGCAGCGCGCGGAGTGGCCGCCGCCATCGAGGCGGCCAAGCGGGTACCCGTGCCGGTGTCCCCGGCCAAGGTCATGGGCCGACTGCGCCGTGGCCGCGCCCTCAGCTCGCTGGTGCTGCTCACGGGCTTGCTCTGCATGATCGGCGGCATCGTGGCCGGAGTCACTGCCGGGTCCTGGCTGCTGTTCGGCATGGGAATCGTCACCGTTCTGGCCGCATTCCTCACCCTCTCCCGGCTGGCACGGGTCGCTCGCACGGCCCGGATCGTGCACGTGCTGGCCGCACCGCGCGTGCCGCTGACCGGTCAGCCGTTCGAACCCGTTCACTTCGAGGACGCCCCCGTCGTCGTCCCCACCTGGACCCCGCAACCCCTTCCTCGGCCGATGCACCTGTCCCGTGGCTCGATCGCGCAGACCGCGATGGCCTCGGTGGATGCCGCCGCGCAGCTGCGTCGAGCGGCGGCTGAAGCCGAGATCGAGCGGCGGGCCTCGCAGCTCACCGCTGTTGCGGCTCCGGAGCCGCGTCCGCTCCCGGTTCCGGTGGTCAAGCCCGCCGCAGACAACCGCTTCGCCGCGATGGGGATCGTGGGCCAGACGGAACCTGGCATGACCGACCTCGACGCTGTGCTTCGTCGCCGTCGCGCCGTGGGCTGACAGCGCTTCCGCTCGACAGGCGCTTGGTCGTTTTGCCCCCAGTTCGTGCGGGCCGCACCGGCGCGTGCGTGCGGTATCGCAGGCTCACCGGCCGGTTTTACCGGTGCTTTGGAGGCTGGCGGCGTCAGCAGGGTGTCTGGGCGTGATATTCTGCATAGGCAGTAAGGGGCTATGGCGCAGTTGGTAGCGCGTCTCGTTCGCAATGAGAAGGTCAGGAGTTCGAATCTCCTTAGCTCCACTTACTGAAACACCCGGTCGGCCCTTGTATTCAGGGCCACCGGGTGTTTTGTTGTGCGGGTGTGTCCTCCGTTGGGTGATTTCGCGAAGAGAGCGGATGCCTACTCTTTCAGGACCGGCTCGTCAGGGCCCTGGTCGAGGCGGAAGGGCGGGTATTCGTCGCGGAACAGCGCCACATAGGTGATGACGCGCAGCACCCAGCGGTTGATCCCCAGGATGAAGTCGAACAGGCCGCCGGGGTAGTGCTTCGCGAACAGCAGGATGATCGCCGCAATCACAACGAGCAACCCGATCAGGGACACCCCGGTGGCGGAGGCCTGGTTGCCGCTCATCCATGAGCTGCCCGCCCACGAACCGCCCATGCTGCCCGTGAAGACGCCCACGATGATCAGATGCGGGATCGCGAGCAGCCACGACTTCACGAAGATCAATCCCCGTGACAGGCGTGCCGGGTAGGCAACATCGAAATCTGCCGGGTAATCGGTCTTCTCGAGCGTGAACGGCGGGTATTTGTCGGTGCCGAGTGCAGAGTATCCGTAGAAGGCCACCCGCCAGCTCCATCGCAGCACACCCACATTGAACTCGAACAGCGCGCGCGGGTACCGGCCGGTGAACAGGATCGCCCACCAGGCGATCCAGGTGACGATGGCGAAAGCGAACCAGAGGAACGCCAACAGCACCAGGTGCGGGATCACCAGTAACCATTTCACCAACCACAACGCGCGCGAGAGCGAGGGATCGAGGGCCCCCTGCAGACGGGCAGGGTAGGGCCCGATGCCGGCCGGTTCACCGGCCGCGGCGAGCCGCACCTGGCGCCGCCCCAGTTCGACGGCGCCGACGATGGTCACCGCGATACCGACCAACAGGGCGATGAGCCCGGCGATCAGCAGACCCGCGCTGAGGGGGGCGAGCAGGTCGGAGCGGGCGCCGGCGGAGACCTGAGTGACCACGGTCGGACTCGCGTCGGCGTTCATGATCACGAGCGTCCAGCTGCCGGCCGGCAGCGGAGCCCCGCTGCCGGATTCCCAGACCAACTCCTGTGTTCCGCTGCCTAAGGAGGACCGGTTCCAGAAGCCCTGGCTGGCCGGCGGCGCCGGACGGGTGTCTCCGGGTGATTCCCGGTACCGGGTGACGTTGGGGCTCATGCTGATGCTCGTCACCTGGGAGTGGCGCACCGAGGCGAGGTAGCTGTCAACGTCAGCGGTGCGGGCCAGGCCGATGAAGAGAGGCCGGTTGGACGGCACCGGCGTGGCCTGCACACGAAGGGTGGCGAAACTCCCGGCGGCATCCGAGGAGGATTCAGTCGTCCCCAGGTACACCGGCAGTGACGTCACGGCGTAGGAATCGACGGCCAGCGTTGCGGTGGGGGTGCTCAGGAACCCGGTTTGACCCTGCTGCACGCTCACCCAGGCCAGGGCGGCTCCGCCGACTATGGTGCCGAAGCCTCCGGAAGCGATGAGCGCTCCCAGGACAACCAGTATCAAGAAGCCGACTCGGCCGCCTGATCCTGGATGCGTGGTGGGTGGGGTCACGTCCGTGGTGCTCATCCGCATAACCTCAGCATCCGCTCAAGGGAACAGTTCGGTAGGTGATGAAGGCAGCGTCGTCACGACGCGGCCGATGCCAATCATTGTGCCCTGAAAAGGTGGGTCACAGGGCCGAAAGGCCCGAGAATCGAAAAACTTCTACCGAATGGGGCGCTGTAATTTCTGGGTGATCTTGTGCGCCTCGTCGAGCAGCATCTGCCCGAGATAGGGTTGCCGGCCGGCTCGAAAGCGGGGTTCGATACCGGTGAGCGAGAGCGCCCATGCGGGTCGCCCGCCGCGGTCGAAGATGGCGGCCCCCATGCCCCAGCTTCCCTCGACGATGAGCTCGGGGTTCACCGCGTACCCGGTGGTCCGGGTCTGCTCGATATGGGCGCGAATGGCGGCGGGGGAATGCTGCTCGCCCCAGCGCTGGACGAAGGAGTCATCCTGCACGAGCAAGCGGTCCACCTCCGTGGCTGATAGGTAGGCCATGATCGCCAGGCCGGCGGATGCGACGCCGAGGGGAAACCGGATGCCTTCGTGCAAGACGAACGATCTGATCGGGAAGCTGCCCTCCTCGCGCAGGAGACAGATGGTCTCGGCGCCGCGTCTGATCGAGAGGAAGGCGCTCTCGCCGGTCTCCTCGGCCAGTCGGTGCAGGCTCGGCCGGGCGAGGTCCTCGATGGGATACGACTGCGCGGCGACGGTGCCCATGACGAAGATTTCCGGGCCGTAGCGCCAGGTGCCCGCTGCCGAGTCGTGATCGAGCAGGCCCTCACCGAGCAGCGAGCTGAGCAGCCGGTGCACGGTGGGGCGGGTGAGCCCGGATTCGCGCACGATCTGCGCCAGCGGCATCCCCGCCGGGCTCTGACCCACGAGCCGCAGGAGCAGGGCAACCCGGCCGACGACCTGGGCGCCCTGCACGGGGTGGGCCGACGCTGAATACGTTCCGGCGACCATGCGGTCCTCCCTCTCCGTGGATCATGTGAAGTCCATCATATGGACAACACGAGTCTGTGCGCTCACGCAGTGGGTGATTGCGGAGACTGGCACGGCAAAACGATTGACACTGGACCGGTCATCGCGGTTGTCTGGGGGAGCGACGGAAAGTCCACTACGTGGACATCTCTTGAAACAGCCGTCCACTCAATGAGGAGATCCAGTGACCCACGTGCACCCCAGCGCAGCCGAGGCCCTCGGCGGCCTCCTGACCGACGGCATGGTGCTCGCGGTGGGCGGCTTCGGCATCAGCGGGATCCCGGCCGACCTGATCGACGCAGTGCGGGCGTCCGGGGTCAAGGACCTCACCGTCGTCTCCAACAACATGGGCATCGACGGCAAGGGCCTCGGCGTGCTGCTCGAAGCCGGCCAGGTGCGCAAGGTGATCGCCTCCTACGTGGGAGAGAACAAGCTCTTCGCCGAGCAGTTCCTGGCCGGCGCCCTTGAGGTGGAATTCAGCCCCCAGGGCACCCTCGCCGAACGGTTGCGTGCCGGAGGCGCGGGCATTCCCGCGTTCTACACGAAGACCGGAGTGGGCACCCTGATCGCCGAGGGCAAGCCGCTCGCCGAGTTCGACGGCGTGACCTACCTGCAGGAACGTGGAATCGTGGCGGATGTCTCGCTCGTGAAGGCGTATCTGGCCGACACCCGAGGCAACCTCGTCTACCGCTACACCGCGCGCAACTTCAACCCGGTCGTGGCGACCGCCGGCCGGGTGACCGTCGCCGAGGCCGAGCACATCGTGGAGCCCGGCCGGATCGAGCCTGATCATGTGGTGACCCCGGGGGTGTACGTGCAGCGGCTCGTGCAGTCGTCCGACCGGGCCAAGGACATCGAACAACGCACCGTGCGCGCCCGCCCGGTTGCGGTAACGGCATAAGGAGAATTGACATGACCTGGACACGCGATGAAATGGCGGCGATCGCGGCCGAAGAATTGGCCGACGGCGATTACGTGAACCTCGGGATCGGCATCCCCACCCTGGTGGCGAACAACCTGCCGGCCGGGATCTCCGTGACGCTGCAGAGCGAGAATGGATTGCTCGGCATGGGCCCGTTCCCGTTCGAGGGCGAGGAAGACGCCGACCTGATCAACGCCGGCAAGCAGACCGTGACGGTGCTGCCCGGCGGTTCGATCTTCGACTCGGCCACGTCCTTCGGCATGATCCGGGGCGGGCACGTGAAAGTGGCCATCCTCGGTGCCATGCAGGTGGCCGGCAACGGCGACCTCGCCAACTGGACCATCCCGGGCAAGATGGTGAAGGGAATGGGTGGCGCCATGGACCTGGTGGCCGGCACCCCGCGCGTGATCGTGCTCACCGAGCACGTGGCCCGTGACGGCTCCGCCAAGATCGTGGCCGAGTGCACCCTGCCGCTCACCGGCCTCCGCGTGGTTGACCGCATCATTTCCGACCTCGCGGTGTTCGACGTGACACCTGACGGCCTCGTGCTGCAGCGCCTCGCGCCGGGCGTGACGGTGGCCGAGGTGACTCACAAGACCGAGGCCGCGTTCGCGGTTTCCACAGAACTTCAGGCGGTCTTCGCATGAGCCTGCGCGAACAGTTCGGCCGGGACATACTGCTCACCGGCTGGGGGCACAGCCGCTTCGGCAAGCTGGCCGACGACACCTTGGAGAGCCTCATCGTGCAGGTGGCCACTGAGGCGATGACGAACGCGGGCGTCGACGCATCCGCCATCGACGAGATCTACCTCGGGCAGTTCAACTCCGGGCTCGTGCCGCTCGGGTTTCCCTCCTCGCTCGTGCTGCAGGCGGACGCCGGTCTCGTGAACGTGCCAGCGACGCGGGTGGAGAACGCGTGCGCCTCCGGGTCGGCGGCGCTGCAACAGGGCGTGAAGTCGATCCTGGCCGGTACCGCGCGTACCGTGCTCGTGGTCGGTGCGGAGAAGATGACGCATGCAGCGCCCGAACTCGTGGGCACCGCGCTGCTCGGCGCCGACTACGACATGGCCGGTCGGCAGTCCACGGCCGGCTTCACGGGATTGTTCTCGCACGTGGCCCGGGAATACGCCGGTCGCTACGGCGCGATCGGCGACGTGCTCGGCTCGATCGCCGCCAAGAATCATCGCAATGGCGTCGCCAATCCCTATGCCCAGCTGCGCAAGGACCTCGGCGAGGAGTTCTGCCAGACCGTCTCGGAGAAGAACCCCATGGTCTCCGACCCGCTGCGCCGCACGGATTGCTCGCCGGTCTCCGACGGTGCGGCCGCGGTGGTGCTCACGTCCGCCGATTTCACCACGGATGGCGCCGCCACCGACCCGGTGCGGCTGGCCGGTTTTGCGCAGGCAAACGATTTTCTGCCGGCAGCCCGGCGGGATCCCACGGCCTTTGCGGCGACGCGGGTATCTTTCGAGCGCGCGCTCGCGATGGCGGGTGTGGGACTGGGCGATCTCGACTTCGCCGAGGTGCATGACTGCTTCACCATCGCCGAACTGATCATGTACGAGGTGATGGGGCTCACTCCTCCCGGCGAGGGCCGCCGTGCTCTCAGCGAGGGCTGGGTCTACCCCGACGGCCGGCTTCCGGTCAATGTGTCGGGCGGGCTGAAAGCCAAGGGGCACCCGGTGGGCGCCACGGGCGTCTCCCAGCACGTGATCTCGGCCATGCAGCTCACCGGGACTGCGGGCGCCATGCAACTGCCGAACCCGCGGCGCGCGGTGGTGCAGAACATGGGCGGCGTGGCCGTGGCCAATTACGTGAGCGTGCTCGAGGCGGTGTAGCCAGCCGGCGTCAGGGTGGCCGTTTCGACAAACGGCGGGTGCTTCGGCATCGCACATTGTTGAACAATCTTCGCGGATAGGGCAGTCTGGAGGGAACGAATTTCTCGAGACGGAAGGCGATGATGACCACTATCGATCTGAACAGCGATGTCGGGGAGTCCTTCGGCAACTGGACCTTCGGTGACGACGCCGCCATCATCGCATCGGTGTCGAGCATCAATGTCGCCGGCGGGTTCCACGCCGGTGACCCGAGCACGATCCGGGCCACCTGTACCGCCGCCGCCGAGGCGGGGGTGACCGTGGGCGCGCATCCCGGCTACCGCGACCTGGCCGGTTTCGGTCGCCGCTTCATCGAGATGAACCCCGCCGAGCTGACCAACGACGTGATCTACCAGATCGGCGCCGTGCAGGCCCTCGCCCGGGTCGCCGGCACCGCGGTGCGCTACGTGAAACCGCATGGCGCGCTCTACAACACGATTGCGCACCACCCCGTGCAGGCCCGGGCCGTGGTCGAGGCCGTGCTGGCTGTGGACGCCGCTTTGCCCCTGATGGTGCTTCCGAATTCCGAGATCGAGCGCGCCGCCCGCGCCGCCGGGTTGCGCACCGTGGCGGAAGGATTCGCCGACCGCGCCTACAACCCCGACGGCACCCTCGTGTCGCGGGCGCTCCCCGGCGCCGTGCTGCATTCGGTCGACGCCGTCACCGAGCACGTGCTGCGCCTGGTGGGCGAGGGCCAGGTGCGAGCCGTCGACGGTTCGCTCATCACCGTCGACGTGGAAAGCATCTGCCTGCACGGCGACACCGCCGGCTCCGTCGCGCTGGCCGCCGCCGTGCGGGCTGCGCTCGTCGGTTCCGGCATCACGATCGCCAGCTTCATCTAAGCGGATGCCCGAGCACATTCAGGAGATCCGGCCGGCGGGGGACCGCGCGGTGCTGGTACAGCTCGGCAGCCTCAGCGACGTGCTGCGCGTGCAGCACGCGCTCGCGCAGCATCCGCTTGACGGCCAGGTCGATGTGGTCGCTGCGGCCCGGACCGTGCTCGTGACCGGGGATTCCGCAGGCGCGGCCCGGCGTTTTGCTGCCGCGCTTCGCCGGGTGGACCTGGGTGCCGAGGTCGCCGCCGACGACACGCTGGTCAGCCTCGACGTGGTCTACGACGGCGAGGACCTCGACGACGTGGCCACCGCAACCGGGCTCAGTCGAGATGGCGTGATCGCCGCCCATTCGGGTCAGGTCTGGACCGCGGCCTTCGGCGGGTTCGCTCCCGGGTTCGCCTATCTGGTGGGGGAGAACGAAAGCCTGAGCGTGCCCCGGCGCGACACTCCGCGCAAGGCGGTTGCCGCCGGTTCGGTGGCGCTCGCCGACAACTACTCGGCCGTGTATCCGCGACAGAGCCCCGGCGGGTGGCAGTTGATCGGACGCACGGATGCCCTGCTCTGGAACCTCGACCGTGAGCAACCGGCCCTGGTGCGTCCGGGCAACCGGGTGCGGTTTCGCGCCGTGCGAGAGTTCGTCACGGCGGCAGCGGAGCCGGTCGCCGTTGTGGCGAACATCACCGGTGGTCTCCTCGTGGTCGAGCCAGGCGTGCAGACCACCATTCAGGACCTCGGTCGCCCCGGCCATGCCCATCTCGGTGTCACGGGCGGCGGCGCCCTCGATCGCGGCGCGCTGCGACGCGCCAACCGCCTGGTGGGCAACGACGCGGATGCCGCAGCGCTCGAGAACGCGCTCGGCGGCCTGTGCCTCGAGGCTGTCACCGACCAGGTCATCGCGGTGAGCGGTGCCGGGGGAAACCTGAACATCCTGGGTGCGCCGCTCAAGCTCGGCGAGACCGACCGATACGTTCCCCGGGATGCGCCCTTCGCCCTGCTCGCCGGGGAGCGGCTCACCCTGCACGCGCCCGAGTGGGGCGTGCGCAGTTACCTCGCAGTGCGCGGCGGCATCGACACGCCATCGGTGCTGGGCAGTCGTTCCACGGACACCCTTTCGGGCATCGGTTCCTCACCGCTTCAGCGCGGCAGCCGTCTCGCCGTGTTCGCGGCCCCGCCCACCAGCGTCGTGGGCAATCCGGAGCCGTCCCCGCTGCCGCCCGATGCGGTGACCGCGGTGCGTTTCGTTCCGGGGCCGCGCGCGGACTGGTTCAGCGCGGAGTCCCTGGACCGCCTGACCGAAACGGAGTGGACGGTCACTGCGCAGTCCAACCGGATCGGACTGCGCCTCGACGGCCCGCCGCTGGACCGGTCACGCCCCGGCGAACTGGCCAGTGAGGGCACTGTCGCGGGTGCGATCCAGGTGCCGGCATCCGGGCTTCCGGTGCTCTTCCTCGCCGATCACCCCGTCACCGGCGGATACCCCGTGGTGGGCGTTGTGGTGGCCGGTGATCTCGACCTGGTCGCGCAACTCGACGCGGGCGCGCGCATCCGTTTCACACCCGCTGTGGCAGACCAGCCAGTGGCAGACCAGCCAGTAGCAGACCAAACAGTAGAGAGCTGACACCGTGCAGAAAGTATTGATCGCCAATCGCGGCGAGATCGCCGTGCGCATCATCCGGGCCTGCGATGACGCCGGGCTCCAGTCCGTGGCCGTGTACGCCGACGTGGATGCCGATGCCCTGCACGTGACCGAGGCCAGCGAGGCCTATGCCCTGGAGGGCGACAGCCCGGCCGATACCTACCTCAACGTGAACAAACTGCTCGGCATCGCCATGCGCGCCGGTGCCGACGCGGTACACCCTGGGTACGGGTTTCTCTCTGAGAACGCCGATTTCGCCCAGGCCGTGCTCGATGCCGGGCTGGTCTGGATCGGCCCGACGCCCGAAAGCATCCGGGTACTCGGCAACAAGGTGTCGGCGCGCGAAATCGCGATCCGGGTGGGCGCCCCGCTGGTGGCCGGTTCGGAGGGCACCGTCGAATCGGGTGCGGAGGTGCGTGCGTTCGCCGAACAGCATGGTCTGCCGGTGGCCATCAAGGCTGCGTTCGGTGGCGGCGGCCGCGGCATGAAGGTGGTCTGGAAACTCGATGAGGTGGAGGAAGCCTTCGACTCTGCCGTGCGCGAATCCCAGGCCGCATTCGGTCGCGGCGAATGCTTCGTGGAACGGTTCCTGCACGAGCCGCGCCATGTGGAAGCGCAGATCCTCGCCGACGGCGTGGGCAACATGATCGTGGTCGGCACCCGCGACTGCTCGCTGCAGCGCCGTAACCAGAAGCTCGTCGAAGAGGCGCCCGCGCCCTTCCTCACCGCTGATCAGCGCGAGCAGATCTACACCTCGGCCAAGGCCATCTGCCGTGAAGCCGGCTACACCGGGGCCGGCACTGTGGAATACCTGCTCGGCCAGGACGGCAGCGTGTCCTTCCTCGAGGTGAACACCCGGCTGCAGGTGGAACACCCGATCACGGAGGAAACCTCCGGCATCGACCTCGTGCTCGCGCAACTGCAGATCGCTGCCGGCGGCCCGCTGCCGGTGCAGAGTGACCCCGAGCCGCGCGGTCACGCCTTCGAATTCCGCATCAACGCCGAGGATCCCGGGCGCGGTTTCCTGCCCGCCCCGGGTGTGGTCACCCGGTTCGTCACTCCCACCGGCCCCGGCATCCGTGTGGACTCCGGCGTGCGCGAAGGCGGCACCGTGCCGGCCCAGTTCGACTCCCTGCTGGCCAAGCTCATCGTGACCGGCGCGGATCGCCAGCAGGCCCTCCGCCGGGCCCGCCGGGCGCTGAAGTCCTTCGAGATCGAGGGTCTGCCCACCGTGCTGCCCTTCCATCGTGCGGTCGTCGAGACCGAGGCCTTCAGCAACACGGAGCATCTGGGCGTGCACACCGGCTGGATCGAAGGCGACTTCGCCGAGAGCATTCAAGCCGACCCCGCGTTCCAGACGGTCGCGCCCGGGTCCGAACGCCGCACGATCTCGATCGACCTCGACGGCAAGCGGATGTCGCTCGGCCTGCCGGCCGCACTGCTGGCCGGCCTCGCCCGCGGTGCCGGAGCGGACATCGCACCCGAAGCCTCGCCCGATGTCGACGTGACAGCCGACCCGACCTCCCTCTATGCCACCATGGGCGGCACCGTCGTGAAATGGCTTATGGAAGAGGGGGAACCCGTTGCCGCTGGCGAGCCCGTGCTCGTGCTCGAGGCCATGAAGATGGAATCCGTGGTGGTGGCCCATCGCAGCGGCGCCCTCACCGGCAAGCTCGTGCAGGTGGGCGACGCGGTCGCCGCGCACGCGGCCGTCGCATCCGTGGTCGACTGAGCCGTTCGGTGTGCGTGCGGTGGACCCCGGTGACCGAGCCTTAGGTTGGAACCATGACCCTCGACGATATCCTGCAGGACCTGGCCCGGCAGCGCCCGGATCCCCGGCATGCCGAGACCGGAATATGGATCGCGTCGGTGTTGCGGGAGCGGATCGCAGCCGGTGAGTTGGCCCCGGGGGCAAAGCTGTCGGAGCAGACCCTCAGCGAGGTGCTGAACGTGTCGCGAAACACGCTGCGGGAAGCGTTTTGCACCCTCGCTGCCGAGCATGTGGTCGTGCGGCTCCCGAACCGGGGCGTTTTCGTGGCGCGGCCGTCAGTCGAGGACATCCGCGAGATGTACCGCGTGCGATGCTTCCTCGAGCCCGCCGCGCTGCTGTGGTCGCCTGAGGGGGACACCGTGGCCCTGCACGCCGCCGTCACGCGCGCCCGGCAGGCCAGAGAGGCTGGCTCCGTGTCGGACATGGCCGATGCGAACCAGAAGTTCCACTCGGCCGTGGTGGCGCTCACTGGCAGCGAACGCCTGGTGGTGCAGATGACGCACGTCTTGGCCGAGATGCGGCTCGTGTTCCATTCCATGGCCGCCGATGCCGGATTTCACGAGCCCTACATCGAACAGAACGCCCGCATGCTTGAGCTGCTCGACGCCGGTTCTCGCGTTGAGGCTGCCGAGGTCATGACCGAGTACCTGCACCGCGCCGAGAAGCAACTCGTGGAGGCTGTCAGCCGGCAAATGGGCTGATTTACGCGAGAAGGTGCCTGTGACGATGCTTCCACAATCTCAGTCGCGCGTCCGGAACGCGCGGACGGCGAGAATTCGCCCCTGCCCGCGCGAGCGTCGGCGAGCTAGCATGGTGCGCATTATCGGCTGCAGCGTTTGATGATTGGAGCGGTGACGACGCAGGTGCCACTCGGCGCCGGCATGCCGGTCCACGAGGAGCTCTCGGTCGCCGTCTTCGCGGGTGATCTGTCGCTCCGCTTCCTGGAATAGACCGGCCCTATCGGGGCGGGAATCGATTCGATCGAGAGCAGGGCCATCATGGCGGCGACGACGATATTGGCCATCATCATCCTCTGGAGTGTGTTCTCACGGCCGCTGGATCGACGCGGCATCACTTCCGCCCTGTTCCTCACCGCTGCGGGTGTGCTCGTGGGCAGCACGGTGATCGGCTGGCTCGATTTCTCCGTAGAGTCCGCCGTGGCCGAGCGGGTGGCCGAGGTCGCGCTCGTGCTTCTGCTGTTCAGTGATGCCACCCGGCTCGATCTGCGCTCACTCCGGCACCAACTCCGCTGGCCGAGCCGTCTCCTGCTGATCGGGTTGCCGCTCACGATGCTTGCGGGGTTCGGGGTGGGCGCGCTCGTGTTCCCGGGCATGGCACTGGCATCCGTTTTCCTGCTTGCCACCATGCTGGCTTCGACGGACGCGGCGCTGGGCCAGAAGGTCGTCTCCGACCCGGCCGTGCCGAATCGCGTCCGGCAGGCCCTTGACGTGGAAAGCGGACTCAACGACGGGCTGGCCGTACCGTTCTTCCTGGTGGCGCTCGAGGTGGCCAATGCGGAACTGGAGACCGGCGTGACCGGGGCCGTCATCAGCAATATGATCACGCAGATCGGCTGGGGACTGGCCGCCGGGCTGACTGGCGGCATCCTGGGTGGTCTGCTGTTTCGCCTTGCCGATCGTCGTGGGTGGGTCGGCCGGGAATGGCGGCAGATCGTGCCGCTGGCGGTGGCGTTGCTGGCGTACGCCATCGCCCTGATGCTCGGCGGCAGCGGTTTCATCGCCGCCTTCGTCGGTGGCCTGGCGTTCGGGAGTTTTTCCGGAGTTCACGGTTCCAGCGTCACCCTGCTCACCGAGGAGGCGGGCGGCTTTCTTGCGGCTGTGACGTGGATCGGGTTCGGCGCGCTGGCGTTAACTCTGGTGGTGCCACACCTCAGCTGGCAGGTTGTGCTCTACGCCGCGCTCAGCCTGACCCTGGTGCGCATGATCCCGGTGGCGATCGCCTTTGCCGGCCAGGGGGTGGGACGCCCGACGGTGGCCTTCGTCGGCTGGTTCGGGCCGCGGGGGCTGGCCTCCCTCGTGTTCGCGTTGCTCGCCCTGGAGCGGGGCGTTCCCGACGGGGACGTCGTGCTCACGACCGTTGTCGTCACCGTCGCCCTCAGCGTCGTCCTCCACGGGCTGAGCTCTGTTCCGCTGATCGCCGCCTACCATCGCTGGTATCAGGGACATACAGCTCGGAATCCGGCGGCGGAGGAGGCTACACCGGCGATCCTGCCTCGACGTCGCCGGCACTTTCCCGCTGGTGATCCGGACGAACCGGTGCGCGGCGAACAGGCGGGCTGAGTCGATCAGCTCGCTGCCCTGTGAGTGAAACAACAGTGGTGGACATGTTGCCCGCGCCCGTGTGTATCCGGGCGTGGACACGCCCCAGCCTGGGTGCAACTAGCTTGGGTACATGCGGATCTCGGGCAGCGACGACCTTTGGCGTGCGGGCCGGAGTGGGCCGTGAGCGCGCGAGGCGCCGTCAGGTCGATGATGATGGCGACGCTGGTGTCACGCGCCCTGGGCTTCACGAAGGCCATCCTGCTGGTGACCGCCATCGGAGGAACCAGTGCCGCCGTGGGCGGGCAGGCATTCGGAATCGCCAACACGGCGCCCACCCTTCTGTTCGCCCTCATCGCCGGCGGCATCCTCGGCGCAATTCTGGTGCCGCAGCTGGTGCGCGAGCTTCGTGCGGGGCCGGCCGGCCAGAGGAACATCGACCGGCTCCTCACCCTGATTCTCACGGGCGGGGCCGCCGTCACCATCCTGCTCACGCTGTGCGCACCCGTCATCGTTCGGCTCACTGCCGCAACGTGGTCGGAGGACTGGACCGGCCTTGCCACCGCATTGGCGTACTGGTGTTTGCCGCAGGTGTTCTTCCTGATCGTTTTCGCCGTGCTGTCGCAAGTGCTGAACGCCCGCGAGGTCTTCGGGCCGCCGGCGTGGGCTCCGGCGCTGTCCAATGTCATCGGGATCGTCGGTATCGTCGTCTTTCTCCTGCTGCTCCCGTCCGGATTGGGTGCGGTGTCGTCGTGGACCCCGACGATGATCGCCGCCCTGGCCGGCTCGGCGACGCTCGGTGTCGCCGTTCAAGCATTGCTGCTGGTGATCCCGCTGAGACGGATCGGCTTTCGGCTGACCTTGCGCTGGGGCTTCGACGGGCTGGGGCATATGTCCGGGCTCGCCGGCTGGACCCTGCTCGGCGTGATCGCGGGCCAGATCGCCTACCTGGTCACGTCGAATGTCGCCAGCCGCGCCGGGCTAACCCTCAACCAAATGCGGGTGGAAGGACCGAGCCTGAACTCGCTCGCGATGGCGTACCTGCTGCTTCTGCTGCCGCACGGAATCGTGACGGTCTCATTGACGACGGCTCTGTACACACGAATGAGCCATGCCGCGGCGCAAAACCGGTTCGCTGAGGTGGCCAGCCTCTCCTCCTCGGCCACCAGGCCGGTCGCTTATGTCTCCCTCGCGGCTGCGTCGGCTTTCGTGGTGCTCGGTCCGCTCTTTGCCGACACGCTCTGGGGCACGCCGATCATCGGACAGGTTCTGCAGCTGCTCGCGGTCGGGCTTCTGGGGTTCAGCCAGGCCTACGTGCTCAACCGCACGTCCTTCGCCCTGCAGGATGCCCGGGGTCCATTCTGGACACAGCTGGTGATTGCGGCTATTTCCATCGTGAATACCCTGGCCTGCGCGGTTCTGCTTCCGCCCGAACTCACGGTGCTGGGAATCGCCGCGGGGATGTCGCTGGCCAACCTTGCGGGGTGGCTGACGGCATTCGTATGCCTGCGCCGCACGCTGCGACGGGGTGGCTACCGGGCAGCGTTTGGGAGCGAGGGCGCCTCCAGCTACGCCAGACTTCTCGCCGCCGCCATCGCAACGTCGGCCGCGGGGATGTATCTGCTCGGTTTGGTTCCTCCGGCCTCGACGTTCGGCGGCGGCGTACTGATGCTTGTCGCTACGGCGACACTCGTGGGCGGGCTTTTTGTCGTCATCAGTCGCCTGCTCGGTGACCTCACCCTAGGGTCCTGGTTGCGCCGCTAAACCCGCTGAACCGTGACGGGCGGATTTTTGTGGCACCCTGATCGTTGCTCCGTTCGGGTGCGTTGCAACGGGTATGACGGGCAACGGATGTGTGTGGGTGCTGGATCAAACAAATCGTCAGATGGGGCAGTTGTCGGGGTAGGTGATGGGTGTGGTCCAGGGGTTGGTGTAGCTGGGGGCTTGGGCTGGGTGGGTTGTCGGGGTGGTGGGTGTGAGGCGGGTGGCGGG
>Ga0209023_10000723_pt1 | contig 47716 bp, 40 predicted proteins | sample LakOneMetagenome_FD_187468 | JGI IMG/M metagenome (GOLD analysis project Ga0209023, IMG submission 187468) | Freshwater and sediment microbial communities from Lake Erie, Canada (SPAdes) (version 2) | ecosystem: Environmental > Aquatic > Freshwater > Lentic | place: Lake Erie, Canada... | reverse complement strand
ATATTGATGAAGTCCATGGTGCCTTCCCGCGCGGCCGACACCAGCACCGGACGGCCGCGCCGCCAGACCAGGAAAGCGAGTACCGCGACCGAGCCCCACAGCGTCAGATCGATCAGCAGCGCCGCATTCATGACGGCGGCTCCGCTGCGCTCTTCGGATACATCCGCACATAGACGAAGCGGCCGAGCGCGCCTGCCAGCACCGGGATCGGCAGCGAAATCACGATCCGCCACAGCGTGAAGTCGACACCCAGAATGGGCAACTCCCACGCCACCGCGCGGCCGTAGCCGATCAGGGTCCAGCTCACCACCATCGCAATGGTGGCGCCGAAATCGGCGCCGACGGTGAGCAGCGCCGCCGCCACCGGATAGGCCGTGAACGGCCCACCGGGCAAAATAGCGCCGAACGCGGTGCCGATCAGCAATCCCTTCAGGCCGGAATTCGGCCCGAGCGAGCGCGAGACTTTTTCATGCGGCAGGACTTCGGCGATGAACGCGCCAAGCAGGCAGCCGGCCAGCACGCGCGGCAGGATGCCGCCGAACAGCGACAGGTCGTGAAACAGGATTTCCAACACGCCGTCGATGCCGTCGCGGCGATAGACCAGCGTGGCCGAGACCGCGACCAGCACGGCAATCATGATCATCGACCAGCCGACCGGCTTTCGCGCGCGCTTCGGCGATGGCTCGGCATCGGCAGCGTCGTCGGCAGGCAGCGGGTCTTTGAGGGGAGAGTCTGACAAGGCAACCGGTCGGCGGGTGAGACGGAATTCACCCTGCTTAGTCCCGGCACTTTACCGAAGCAAACGGAAGCTGGGCCTCACTTATGCGCCTCTCAGGCATGCCCATGCGAAGGCGTCACGGACGCTTGATTCGCCGTTCAGGTGAGCGAGCGCACCAGCGCAAGGCCGCCGAACAGGCCGACGATCGAGAGCGCGACCGATCCCACGACGTAAGCTGCCGCAAGGCCGAGTTCACCGCGCTCGTAGAGCAGCCCAGCGTCAAGCGAGAAGGCGGAAAACGTCGTGTAGCCGCCGAGAATGCCGGTCATCAAAAACAGCCGGAACGGCTGCGAGGCCTCGCCCTTGAAGGCGAGATAGCCCGCGATCAATCCCATCACCGTCGAGCCCGTAATGTTGATGATGAAGGTGCCCCAGGGAAATTCGATCCCGATGCAGCGGGCGCAGGTCACGTTGACGAAATGGCGCAGCATCGCGCCGAGGCCGCCACCGACAAAGACCAGCAAATAGCTCATCGCAACATTCCCGCGTCATCAGATATCGCCCGGCCTTCCGCTTTTGCCGCAAGCGAGCGGCCGCGGCAAGGTGGTGAAAGCGCGTAGCCAAGCGAAAGGGCGGCAGTTGGTGCTGCCGCCCTTGGAAGTTTTCCTGGTCGTCATTCCGGGGCGATGCGCAGCATCTAACCCGGAAGTTCGAGATTCCCCGATGCGCAATTGCGCATCTGAGGTTCGCGCTACGCGCGCCCCGGAATGGCCACTTCAGATCAAATCTTGCCGAACAGTTCGTCGACATAGTCCCAGTTGACGAGGTGATCGACGAACGCCTTCAGATAGTCGGGACGACGGTTGCGGTAGTCGATGTAGTAGGAGTGCTCCCAGACGTCGCAGCCGAGGATCGGCGTCGCGCCATGGACCAGCGGGCTCTCGCCGTTCGCGGTCTTGGAGATTTCGAGCTTGCCGTTCTTGACCTGCAGCCAGCACCAGCCGGAACCGAACTGACCGACGCCGGCAGCGGCGAAATCGGTCTTGAACTTCTCGAGACCGCCGAGGTCCTCGTTGATCTTCTTTTCCAGACGGCCCGGCAGCTTGCTGCCGCCGCCATTCGGCTTCATCCAGCTCCAGAAATGCAGATGGTTGAAGTGCTGGCCGGCATTGTTGAACACGGCCGGGTTCTTGCCGAACGAAGCCTTGACGATTTCCTCGAGGGATTTGCCCTCGAATTCGGTCCCCTTGATCGCGTTGTTTCCGTTGGTCACGTAAGCCTGATGGTGCTTGTCGTGATGGAATTCCAGCGTTTCCTTGGACATATAGGGCGCAAGGGCGTCATGGGCATAGGGCAGATTGGGCAGCGTGAAGGTCATGGGGTGATGTCCGAACTGGTGGGAGACGTGATCTAACGGGAACCCTTATAGAAGGTTCCATCGATCTAAAATACCGCAATTTGGCAAAACGGTCGCCTTCTCCGGTAACGCCCCACTGCGTCCAGCGTATGACGGGCACGGTGCGCAACACGGAGAGGCGCGACGAGGTGAGAAAATGAGCATCGAGATCGACGTCCTCAACGGGGACGCGTCATGGAAGACGGTCGAACCGCTGATGAATACGGTCTGGCCGCGCCATGTCGTCGAGCGGCTGCCCTGGGGGCATATCGAGTGGGCCCATGCGGACCTGCGCGTGCTGATCGATGTGCCCGAGGATTCACCCGAGGGACAGCTTCAGCCCGGACTGGCCTGCCATGTCGGGATCTATTTCCGTACCGCGACCTGGGACGGGCGCAAGGTGGATATCGGCGGCATCGGCGGCGTCGCCACCCGGCCGGATTGCCGCGGCCGCGGCTATGCCACGCTTGCGCTCAATGCCGCGATCCGCACCCTGCGCGATCACGAGGCGATCAGGTTCGCCCTGTTGTTCTGCGAGCCGCACAATGAAGCGTTCTACCAGGCGCGCGGCTGGCATCGTTTCGCGGGCGAGATCTATGCCGAACAGCCCGGCGGAAGCGTTCGCTTCGACGCCATGGCGCCGTTCGTGTTCGATTTCACCCGCAAGCCGCGTGACGGCGTCATCGACCTATGCGGCCTGCCGTGGTGACCCTGCACTGGCGGCGGGTGGCGAGCGGCTGCGCCATCACATATTTTGTCCGGAATCTATTGAGCTCCGGCTGAAGGCACGTGACGCATGACGATTGACGCTCCGCTCGACGTGCGCCCCGCGGCGGTGCCGCCGACTGCGGTCAACAGCCTTCTGCTCGCACCGATCCTGCCGACGCTGTTGAAACTCGCGATCCCCAATACGATTGCGATGTTCGGCACGGCGCTGGTGGCGGTCGCCGAGACCTCCTATATCGGCCGACTCGGCACCGAGCCGCTGGCCGGCATCGCGCTGGTGTTTCCGTTCGTGATGCTGACCCAGATGATGTCGGCCGGCGCGATGGGCGGCGGGGTTTCTTCCGCCATCAGCCGCGCGCTCGGCGCCGGCAACGGCGATCGCGCCGCGACGCTGGCGCTGCATGCAGCGATCATCGGCGTCTGCGGCGGATCGTTCTTCACGGTGATGATGCTGGTCTTCGGCCGCCAGTTCTATTCGCTGCTGGGCGGGCGCGGCGGCGTGCTCGAACAGTCGATGCAGTATTCGCACGTGCTGTTCTCGGGCGCGATCTCGATCTGGCTGGTCAACACGCTGGCCTCGGTGGTGCGCGGCACCGGCGACATGCGGGTGCCGTCGGTGACGCTGATCGCAACCGCCGTCATCCAGGTCGTGGTCGGCGGCGGATTTGGCCTCGGGCTGTTCGGCCTGCCGAAGCTCGGCATGGCCGGCGTCGCCGCCGGCCAGCTCACCGCCTTCACGCTCGGCGCAATCTACCTCGCCTGGTATCTCGTCAGCGGCCGCAGCCGGCTGAAGCTGAACTTCGCGGCCTTCGCGTTTCAGCGCGAGATGTTCTTCGACATTCTCAAGGTCGGCGCGGTGTCCTGCCTGTCGCCGCTGCAGACCGTGTTGACGATCCTGATCTTCACCAAGATCCTCGCCTCGTTCGGCACCGAGACGCTTGCCGGCTACGGCATGGGCTCGCGGCTGGAATTCCTGCTGACACCGATTGCCTTTGCCTTCGGTGTCGCTTCGGTGCCGATGGTGGGCATGTCGATCGGCGCCGGCATGGTAACACGCGCGCGCCAGGTGGCCTGGACGGCGGCCGCGGCCTCCAGCCTGATCGTCGGCCTGATCGGCGTTATCGTCGCGATATGGCCGACGCTCTGGGTCTCGCTGTTTACCAGCGATCCCGGCGTCACGGCCGCCGCCAACTCCTATTTCGCGCTGGCGGGACCGGAATTCGCCTTCTTCGGCATGGGCGCCTGCCTTTATTTCTCGTCACAGGGCGCCGCCAAGGTCGGCGGTCCGGTGCTGGCCGGCACCGCCAGATTGCTGCTGGTCGGCCTAGGCGGCTGGTGGCTGGTTTCATCGGGTGCGCCGGCCTGGGCGTTGTTTGCGCTGGCGGGTGTCGCCATGGCCGTATACGGCCTCGGCACCGCGCTTGCCGTCCGCGTGACACGGTGGGGCAAATAGCTTCGCTGCGACGTTGCACTATTTCCAATTGTTGCTATGCAGGCCTGCTTTTCGGGGAATGATTCATGGCCTGCAGGTACATTTTCACCATCGCGATTTTGGCGGCATTGCTGGCCGCGCCGTCCGCCCGCGCGCAAAGCGCCGGCGATGCAACAGGCACCTGGCTGACCCAGGCCGGCGATGCCCGGGTGCGCGTCAGCAAATGCGGCAGCGGCATCTGCGGCGTTATCGTCGGCTTGAAAACCCCGATCGATCCCGCCACCGGCAAGCCGCAGGTCGATGACAAGAATCCCAACCCGGCGCTCAGGAAGCGCCCGGTGATCGGCCTTCCCTTGTTCAACGGCATGCACCCGACCGGCCCCAGCAAATGGTCAGGCCAGATCTACAACGCCGATGACGGCTCGACTTATGCGAGCAACGTTTCGGTCACTGGCCCTGGTACGCTGCGCGTCGAAGGCTGCGTCGGCGCGCTGTGCGGCGGCGAGACCTGGACCCGGGCGGGACGCTAATCAAGCCACCGCCGCCTTCAGCGCCGTTGCCGCCGACGCATAACCGCCGCGGGCGCCGTCGATGAAGTGGACGTGATCGCTGCGCATCACCGAGGGCGTGAAGCAGGTCATCATCGCCGCATCCTGGCGGTGCAGGCCGTAGCGCACGATCTTGCCGGCTGCAGCCGCCTCCAGCCGCTGCGTCAGCGCGCGCTCGAGCTCCGGCGTGCAATCGAGAATCATCCGCAGGCCGTCGTCATATTTGCGGAAGTCGGAATTCTCCACCACCTGCTGCACATAGGTCTTCGGCACGAAATTGCCGACCTTGATGCCGAACCGCATCACCACGTAGGCCCACAGCGTCACCGCCAGTACGACGGTACGACGCTTCAACAGCGGCCCGCCGCGCGCGGCGCGCGCTTCATATTCGACGCCGGCCGGCGGCCAGTTCAGCGGCGGCCCGCCCGGCGGCACCGGCCGTCCGGCGTCGGGACTCTTCTCGACGAGATCGATGACGTCCTCGATCACGTTCCGAAACGCCCGCGGATCGGCGCCGGGAGCCGGCATCACCAGCACCGAAAGAATGAGCCCACGGACTGACGGAATTTCCTCGAACCGGCAGGAAAGCCCGGAGAGATCGGGCTGGGTTCCGGGACCGGCTTTCGGCACCGCGAATTCGCCGCGCTTCATCGCCGCATCCGCCCAGCCGAGGCCGCCGCCGGAAAACATCGCATAGGACAAATTCGGCGATGGTCCAAAACGGGCGACACGGACATCGAGGCCCTGCGCGCGGATCGCAGCCACCGGGATCAATGCGACCCGCAACACCAGATCGAGGCTCTCCTCGACCCAGATGGCGGTCGCCGCCAGCGCTTCGCGGGCCCGTTCGAGATCGGCGGGCGACACCGCAAAGCTGGCGCCGTCGCCGCCGAACACGAACGGAAACTCGCGGCCTTCGAGCGCATTGGTGACGGCGGCAATCACCGAGGCGCCGGCCATGTTGACCGCCTTGTAGCGCGCCTGCGCGATTGCCTTGGTCGATTCCACTATATCGGCGACGCCGACGCTCCAGTCGTCGGGCAACGCCGAATACAGCGCCGGGTCCATCAGCCGATCGAAGCCGCGAAAGACCGGAATCGCGCCGTAGAAGATATCGGTGCCCTCGGCCCTGGTCATGGCGATGATTGCGTTCCCCGGTCTGAGGCGTTTGTAGCAGATACGGCCGGCCTTGAAATCCGGTTCGACAAAAGCGCTACCCCGACCTGCCGGGACACCTTATCGGCCCGCGATCCCGCGCAGCACCAGTTGGTTGAGCCGGCTGGCGAAGCCTGCGGGGTCTTCGGGCAACTCGCCATCGAGAATCTGCGCCTGCTCCAGCAACAGCAGCGACAGGTCAGCCGCGGCATCGCCTGACGTCGCCACCGCGGCGACCAGCGGATGGCGCATGTTGATCTCGAGCACCGGCCTGGTGATCGGTGCCTTGTTCTGCATCGCCAGCAGCCGCTCGAGCTGGCGGTCGCGGCCGTCACCGCCGGCGACCAGACACGATGCGCTCGACGTCAGCCGCTGCGAGGCGCGCACGTCGGAGACGCGTTCGCCGAGCGCGTCCCGGACCAGCGCGATCGTCGTGGCTTCGTCGGCGCCGGCCTCGTCCTTCTTGTCCTCGGCCTTGTCTTCCAATAGCGGGATCAGGCTGAAATCGATATCGCCCTGGCTCAACGACTTCAGCGGCTTGCCGCCGAAGTCGGTGGGAGCCGAAGTCCAGAACGCATCGACCGGATCGGTCAGCAGCAGCACCTCGATGCCGCGCGCGGCCGCCGATTCCAGTTTCGGATTCGACTTCAGCCGCTCGACGCTTTCGCCGGTGAGATAATAGATCTCGGTCTGATTCGGCTTGAGATCCTCGACATATTGCTTGATCGACCGCTTCTCGCCCTTGGTGGTTGTGAAGCGCGACAGGCCGAGCAGCTTCTCGCGCCGCTCGAAGTCCTCCCAGAGGCCTTCCTTGATCACGGCGCCGAACGCGTCCCAGATTTTTCCGAACGCCTCCGGTTCCTTGTCGCCGAGGGCTTCCAGTTCGGAGACGACGCGGCTGGTGACGGCTTTTCGGATCTGCGCCAGTTGCGGATTGTTCTGCAACATCTCTCTGGAGATGTTGAGCGGCAGGTCCTCGCTGTCGATCACGCCGCGGATGAAACGCAGATAGGCCGGCAGCAGATCGGCGTCGTCGGCGATGAAGACGCGACGGACATAGAGCTTGACCTTGCCCTTGCGGGCCTGGTCGAACAGATCGAACGGCTTGGTCGACGGCGCAAACAGCAGCACCGCATAGGATTGGCGGCCCTCGGCGCGGTAGTGCAGCGTCATCGCAGGCTCGTCGAAGGCGCCGGCGATCTGCTGATAGGCTTGCTTGTAGTCTTCCGGCGTCAGGTCGGATTTCGAGCGCTGCCACAGCGCGCTGGCCGAATTGATCTGGCGCGGCTCGCCCTCTTCCGGCACCAGTTCGATCGGAAACTGGATGTTGTCGGAATAGGCACGAACGATGCGCTCGATCTCATGGGTCTCGAGATATCTTTTCGCATCCTCTTTCAGATGCAGCACGATCTCGGTACCGCGCGTCACGCGCTTGGCGTCGTCTTCGCTGCCGGGCGCGATTTCGAACCCGCTGCCGCCCGACGACGACCAGACAAACACCTGATCCGACCCGGCGCGGCGGCTGGTGACGGCGATGCGCTCGGCGACCATGAAGGCGGCATAGAAACCGACGCCGAACTGGCCGATCAGGCCCGCGCCGTCCTTGGCCTCCGTCAGCTTCGACAGGAACGATTTTGTGCCGGAGCGCGCGATGGTGCCGAGATTGTCGATCAGTTCCTGGCGGTCCATGCCGATGCCGGTATCGACCACCGACAGCGTATTGGCCTGCTTGTCCGGCACGATGCGAATGGCCGGCGGCGCGCCGTCGGTGATCAGTTCCGGCTTCGAGATCGCCTCATAGCGCAGCTTGTCGCAGGCATCCGATGCGTTCGAGATCAGTTCCCGCAGGAAGATGTCGGTCTCCGAATAGACCGAATGCACCATCAGGTTCAGCAGTTCGGCGACTTCGGCCTGGAATGGCTGGGATTCGGGGGCGGTGGTGGCGGTCTCGGTCATATCGGGCTCATTCGATAACGGGATCTGGAAAGCCCTGATATAGCAACGCTATCTGGGGTGGCAAGATTTGCCCTCGCCCCGCCGCAAACCGACCCTCACCGCTCGACAAAGGCGCGCTGGAGCTGGTCGAAAATCGGCTTGAACAGATAGCTGAACATGGTGCGGCTGCCGGTCTGCATGAACACCTCCGCCGGCATGCCGGAGACCAGTTGCAGGCCGGCGAGCCGGCGGCGTTCCTCGTCCGGCAGCATGACGCGGACCGTGAAATACGCGGCGTTGGTCTGCTGGTCGTGGCTGATATCGGGCGATACGTAGGAGACTTGGCCGTTGAGCTGCGGCGTCACCCGCTGGTTGAACGCGGAAAAGCGGACATAGGCCAACTGGCCGGCACGCACCTGGTCGATATCGTTCGGCTGCAGCCGCGCTTCGATCTGCAGATCGTCGGAGTCGGGCACGACTTCCATGACGGCGTCGCCGGCGCGAATGACGCCGCCCAGCGTGTGGGTGGCGAGCTGATGGACGACGCCCGATGTCGGCGCGCGAAGTTCAATGCGTTCCAGCACGTCGCGCGCGGCGACCGCGCGCTCGCTGAGCTCGGCCTCCTTGCCCTGGGTCTCGCCGAGTTCCTTGACCACGTCGGCGCGGAAATCCTGGTCGAGCTTGACGGTCTGCAACTGCGCTTCGCCGATTTTCGCCTTGGTCTCGGCAATCGCCGAGACCAGTTGCCCACGTTCGCCCTCGATCCGCGCACTCTCGCGCTGCAATGTCGTCAGCCGGGTCAGTGGCACCAGATGCTTGTCGTAGAGCTCCTGCACACCGCCGAGTTCGCCGGTGATCAGTTCGATCTGCCGGGCTTTTGAGGCGACCTGTGCTTCGAGCCCGCCGATCTCCTCGCCGAGCTGCGACACCCGGCTCTGCAGCAGATCCTTCTGGCTGTCGCGCGCGGTCGCCCGCGCCCGGAACAGCGAGGCCTCGGAGGCCAGCAGCGTCTTGATGTTGTTTTCATCGAGCCGCGCCGACAACTCGGTCGGCACCACCGGCCGCGGCAGGCCGTCGCGCTCGGCGACCAGCCGCGCGAGGCGCGCCCGCGCTTCATCGAGTTGCTTGCTCACGACCTGCAGGCTGGCCTGCGCCTGCGTTGCGTCGAGCCGCAACAGCAGATCACCTGTCTTGACCCGCATGCCGTTGTGCACGGGGATTTCCGCGACCACGCCGCCGGTCGGATGCTGGATGGTCTTGACGTTGGACTGCACCACCAGATTGCCCGGCACCACGACGGCCCCCGCCAGCGGCACCAGCACCATCCAGCCCCCTGCGAACAGGCCGACGACGAGCAACGCGCGCAGCCCGGTGCGCAACTCGCGCTCGAACGAACGACTGGCCCGGGGCACGATGCCCTCGCCCGGCACGTCAGGCGCATCGTCGCGATTGACCAGGAACGAAACGCTCGCGATCAGGCCGTCGTGGCCTTTCGCGATGATCCGCGCCGTGGAGCCGTTGCTCTCCGCGGCACCGGTGATGTCGAGGGGAGCCAGAAGCGGCGCATCGACATGAACCGGATGCGGCGCATCGCGCGGCGTTGCGGCTGGCGGACCGGCCGCCGGCACGTTCAACAACGACGGATCGTCAGGCGCGATGATCGGGCCGCGCGCGTGACGCGGACGGGCTGGTGCCGGCCGGTGCACGATATTGCCGCGATCCCTCGCCGGGGCATCGCCGTGAGATCGTTCGCCGGGCGAGCGCTGCCCTCGGGGACGTTCGTCGTGGGAACGTTCGGGATGGGGCCGCTCGCCGGGAGATCCATCGCCGTGGAATCCGAGCGGCGCCAGCCACGCGTCCAGCACCCGTCCCATCTTGCCCTTCTTCGGCCGCTTCGGCTTCGCCGCGCGTGGACGCGGCGGCGGACGCTGGCCGCGCGCCGGACGCGGCGGCTGCGGCGGATGCCCATCGTCGAGATTTTCCAGTTCGAACGCCCGGCGGAGCCGCTGCAATTCGAGAATCAGCGCCGCGCCCTGCGGCCCAACGGTCGCGTCATCGGCCGCGCCGGTCCGGCGCGACGCCAGACCTTCGTCATCTACAACCCTCATGACGACACACCTTCGGTCAACGTCTTCGGCTGACTGGCTTTGGCTGACGGTGGCGGCGCCTGCCGCGCCGCGGCAGTCTGGCCGTTCATATTGCGAACCCGCGCGAACACTTCCTGGGATGGGCCGAACGCAATCGCCTTGCCTTCGTAGAGCACCATCATCATGTCGAGCGCGGCCAGCGCGCTCGGACGATGCGAGATGACGATGACGATGCACTTGTTCTGGCGCAGGATCTGGATGGCGCGGGTCAACGCGTTCTCGCCGTCGGCATCGAGATTGGCGTTGGGCTCGTCGAGCACCAGCAGGAACGGATCGCCGAACACGGCGCGCGCCAGACCGATGCGCTGCCGCTGCCCCGCCGACAGCGACATGCCGCCCTCGCCGATGCGTGTCGCATAGCCCTCCGGCAGCCGCAGGATGATGTCATGCACGCCGGCGATCCGCGCCGCCTTGAGGATGGCGTCCGAGTTGGCCTCCGCGTCGAAGCGGCAAATGTTCTCGGCCACGGTGCCGTCGAACAACGCCACGTCCTGCGGCAGGTAGCCGATATGGCGGCCGAGGTCCTCGTTGCGCCATTGATCGAGCGCCGCGCCATCGAGCCGCACCACGCCATGCTGCGCCGGCCAGATTCCGACCAGCGCCTTCGACAGCGAGGTCTTGCCGGACGCGCTGGCGCCGAGCAGCGCCAGGCCGGCGCCGGCCTTGAGCGAAAACGAGATGTTCGACACGATCGCCACGGCCGAGCCCGGTGCGGTGATCGTGAGGTCCTGCACCGACAATTCGCGGCTCGGACGCGGCAGCTTGACCGGCGGCGCTTCGGGCGGCGCGGTTGCCTTGCAGATGTCGCGCAGGCGCTTGAGACCCTGCCGCGCCGCGACCAGTTGCTTCCAGCTCCCGAGCGCGATCTCGACCGGCGCCAGCGCGCGGCCCATCATGATCGACGATGCGATCATGATGCCGCCCGACGCCCGGTCGGCGACGACCAGATAAGCCCCGATGCCGAGCATGCCGGATTGCAGGATGTAGCGCAGCACCTTCGCGCCCGAGCCGAGATTGGCATAGACGTCGGTGGCGCGGATGTTTTCCTGCAGGTAACGCTCGTTGGCCTGCGACCAGCGCGCGGTCAGCCGGTCGGTCATTCCGAGCGCGCGAATGACTTCGGCGTTGCGCTGGGTGACATCGGCCAGCACCTGGCGCTGCGCGCTCATGTCCATCGCCGCTTTGGCCGCACCGCGCGAAATCCGTTCGGTCAGCAAGGTCATGGCGATGATCGCGGCGGTGCCGAGCAGCGCGGTAAAGCCGATCGCCGGGTGAAACAGGAACAGCGCGACCAGAAACAACGGGATCCACGGCATGTCGAGAAACGCCGTCGGCCCCATGCTCGACATGAAGCCGCGCACCTGGTCGAGATCGCGCAGCGGCTGCTGCATCAGAACCGGCTTGACCCCGCGCAGCGGCAGCGCGGCGAGCGCGCCGTGGATCGATCCTTGCAGCGCGCCATCGAACAGCGTCGCGATCCGGCACAGCATCCGCGCGCGCATCGCGTCGAAGTAACCCTGCACCAGATAGGCGAACAGCACGATCAGCGACAGGCCGAGCAGGGTCGCGAGATTGCGGCTCGGAATTACCCGGTCGTAGACCTGCAACATATAGAGAGAGCCTGACAGCATCAGGATGTTGATGACGCCGCTGAACACGGCAACGCCGATCATCCGCCGCGCGCTTTCGCGCAACGCCTGCGCAACCGGATCGTCGGCGCCCAGCGTCGATAGCAGACCGGAGATGACGCGCGATGGCGCAGCGGCCTTCGCCCCACCCTGTTCGGCCTGGCCCTGAGCGATACTCATTTACTGGCGTCCCCACGCGCAAGGGAGCTTCTCTCCCTGCAGCTCTCCTTGACCAGCGATGCAGACCATTTTTCGGCAACAATGCGACGCTTGCGGGTCGTCGCGCGCGATGTCGGAATAAAGCGATCGCCGAAGTGTTAGGCGTCCACGCTCACATGACGGGCCCTGGCGGAATTGCGGCACAATCGGTTTGCACGTCAGGTTTTTACGACAAGCACCGGGTGCGCCTTGCAATTTTTCGCGTGCGCAGCTTTCGCTTTGCGACTTCAGCGACGGCCTGCGCCACCAGTTCGTCGGTCTATGACCTTGCTTGTGCGCTGATTGGCCGCGGTGTCGGCAGAATGACGCCACGAAGCTAAACGATTTTTCATCGTGCGCATTCTCCCGCCGCTCGCGGAGATGCGTCAAGCGTCACAAAATCCGATGACAGGGGACGAACCATGGCTTTGACAGCGACGGATCTCTTTAACGATGCAACGACCCGCGAGATCGGCGGCGTCGGCCCGGACCAGGTCAACCTGATCGTCTCGGATCTCGTCGGCGTCGAGCAGATGCTCGCGGCAGCGGTGCCGCAGGTCAACAACCTCTCCGACCTGCATACCCAGATCATCATCAACCAGCTCAACGAGGAAATCGCCTCGGTCGAGAACGTGAACTCGCCGACCGGGACGCTGGTGTTGGGCACCGATCTCGGACAATTCGTCGGACGTTCGATCAACGATATTCATCGCGATATCATCGACATCGCGCAGGGTGACGCCGGCGTCCAGGCGCTGTTCAATCCGACCCCGCTGCCCGCCCTCAATACGCCGCCGGCGCCCTTTCACGACAGCGCCGATCAGACCGCCTTCGTGACGCAGTGGATTCAGGACAGCAACCATCTCGGCCAGATGGCGACCACGATCGAGAACAACGGCTTCACCGGCGACATCGCCGGACTGGTGCAACAGATTCAGACCTACGCCACCAATTCGAACGCGTTCGATCAGGCGCAAGGCGGACTGTGGTCGGCGCGGTTCTGGAACGAATTCCGCACGGACGGCACCTCGGGTACGGCCGCGACCGCGCTGATCGACGGCTTGCAGAACCACAATGCGGGCGAAGTCAACGCCGCGGTCGAACAGCTTGCCGCGAACTCCGCCGACGTCGGCACCAATAACCTGATGGCGGACGGCGGCAGTTACGCCGCGGTGGTGGCGGCGGCGCAGGCCACCGCCGTGACGCCGAATACTGCAGCAGCCGTGGTGGCGAACGCCGCGGCGGATGCGCCGGCCGCTGCGGCAAGCCCGGCCGCCGCCCTGACGGCAACCGACCTGTTCAACGACGCCACGACCCGCGAGATCGGCGGCATCGGCCCTGATCAGGTCAACCTGATCGCCTCGGATCTGATCGGCGTGCACCAGATGCTGTCCGCGGCAGATCCGCAGATCAACAATCTCTCGGATTTGCACACCCACATCATCATCAACCAGCTCAACGAGGAAATCGCCTCCGTCGAGAACGCGAACTCGCCGACCGGCACGCTGGTTCTGGGCACCAACCTCGGACAATATGTCGGACGCGCGATCAACGATATCCATCGCGACATCATCGACATCGCGCAAGGCGATGCCGGCGTCCAGGCGCTGTTCAACCCGACGCCGCTGCCCGGCCTCAATACGCCGCCGGCACCGTTCCACGACAGCGCCGACCAGACCGCGTTCGTGACGCAGTGGATTCAGGACAGCAATCATCTCGGCCAGATGGCGACCACGATCGAGAACAACGGCTTTGCCGGCGACATTGCCGGACTGGTGCAGCAGATCCAGACCTATGCCACCAATTCGAACGCGTTCGACCAGGCGCAGGGCGGGCTGTGGTCGGCGCGATTCTGGAACGAATTCCGCACGGACGGCACCTCGGGCACGGCAGCGGCCGCGCTGGTCGAGGGGTTGCAGAACCACAATGCAGGTGAAGTCAATGCCGCGGTCGAACAGCTTGCCGCGAACTCTGCCGACGTCGGCACCAATAACCTGATGGCAGACGGCGGCAGCTACGCCGCAGTGGTGGCCGCCGCACAGGCCACGGCCGTGACACCGGTAGATGGCGGTGGCGGCGGAGGTGGCGCGGGTGGTGGTGGTGCGGGTGGTGGTGCAGGCGGCGGCCACCTCGTCGCTGGCGATCTCTACTTCAACAACATGTTCAATGACGCCACCCGGATTCTCGAAGGCGGGCTCTGGCACAACAACGTGGAGGTGGGAAACCAGGGTCACGGCACCGATGGCCGCTACGTCGCCGACCTGCAGGCGGTGCAGACCGGCCTGACCGCCGACGTCGCCGCCGGCGACTTCGCCGGCGACCAGCTCACCCATGTCAACACCGTGCTGGCCGACATCCAGACCGCGCTGGCCGCCGTGCCGGGCGCGGTCAACAACGATGCTGCGGCTGAAGCCACCTTGCGCACGGCGCATCTGGACATCATCAACACCATCGAGCACGACCCCGTGCTGCAGGCACTGAGCATCAAGGACGACAATCCCGGCTTCAATTTCGCGCCGCCCGAACTGGCGACGCCGTTGAACGCCAACACGCCGCACGCGACCTTCGCCGAACTCGGCGCCATCTTCGACGATGCGCAGTCGAAGGCGCTTGGCGGCATCAATGCCGACAACATGGCGGCGATCCAGGCCGACCTGCTGACGGTGCATGACGGACTGGTGACGCTGATGCAGGACCATCCGCAGATGTTCGGCGGCGCCACCGGGATCCATGCCGCCACCATCGTCGATCAGCTCAACCTGCAACTGACCAATTTCGATCATCAATACGGGTTCAATCCCGACGCGGCGAAGGCAACCAACGACAACCTGCTCGACATCACCGACATCGTTGCCGGCGACGCCAATCTTGCCAACATGGCCTCCGCCAACGGCGTCACCGGATGGACACCGGCGCCGTTCACGGACGTGGCGCCGACGCCCTACCAGGACAACGCTGCGCAGACCAACTTCTGGGCCGACTTCATCGGCTCGAGCAACTCGCTCGGCGCCCAGGCAGAGCACTTGGTCGCGACCGGCGATGCGCAGGCGATCGCTTCCTTCATCCAGACCCTGCAGGGCTTCGAGAACAACGTCAGCAATTTCGACGCGGCCCAGGGCGGCCTGTTCGAGGCGCGGTTCGACAACGAGTTGCTCGGCAGGGATTCCACCGTCGGCGCCGACGTCGCCGCCATGATCCAGGGACTGCAGACCCACAACGCGGCACTGGTCACCGCGGCGGCGGAAGGTTTTCACGCCAACGCCGCCGACGTCAGCGGCAACAACGTTCCGCTCAACGGCGGCACCTACAACGTCGACGGCCTGACGGTCGCAGACGCGCTCAGCACTGCGACCGGGCCGCTGCCGCCCGCCCCGGTCACGCCGCTGACGCCGGCAGCTCCGCCCGCAGCTCCGGCCACGACGGTGGTGGCGAGCACCGACGAGCACACACCACCCTGCGGCGGGGCCGATCATCAGCCCTCGGGCATGCCCGAAATGGCGCAGCAGTTTCATCACATGTGGGCATAGCGGCGCGCGGCACGACTTCCAGTGTCCCCTGTGGCTTGCAGGGGCGCTGGGGGCCGGCCGCTTTGGAGGCCTGAACGATAATCTTTAAGCGATGGTCTTGGGGACCATTGCAGCGGCCAGACAGGCTTTTGGCGTTAGCGCCATGTGCTGCTGCCAATCGAAGTAACGGGGTAGGCGTGAGGCATCGCAAGACGGACTATGGGACGATCATTCTGCACTGGATATTCGTCGCGGCTTTCGCGATCGCGCTGTTCAGCGGCCTGCGGATCGCCACCGAAGCCCCCGAACGCACCTGGATCAACCTGTTCGATGCCCTGCTGCCGCGCCAGAGTGTATGGCTCGCGCACATGCAGTCCGCCGTCGTCCTGGTCGCTGCAGCGCTCGGCTACACCATCTACATGGTGCGCTCCGGCCTCGGGCGGCGCATCCAGCTCGACCGTGTCAGGCTGCGCGGTCTGTTCGGCCGGGGACAGGCCAGGCTCAGCGCCGTGAACGCGCTGCTCTACTGGATCTTCTTCGTGACGATGGTGACGCTGCTGGTCAGCGGCGGGCTGTTGTATTTCGGATTTTACTCGGGCCATGACGTGGCGATGCTGCACTGGGCCGGGACCTGGGTCATCCTCGCTTTCGCCGTCCTGCATGTCGTCACGCAGTACAGGATCGGCGGCGCCGCGCAGCTATTTCGTATTTTCCGTCCCGCTCCGCTGCCGGCACCGCCGCAAGAGCTCGACGCGGTCGAGTTGCTGAGCATGCTGGCCGAACAATCGGCACGGATGCGGCAGACACCGCCCGCGCCGGCACCGGCCGCGCCTGCGCAAGCCCGCGCCGTGAAGTCGAGAAATCCGACACTGCAGGCCAACGCCTTTGCCGTTGCCGCCGCGGTAGCGATCACCGGCGCTTCGGCGATCGTGGCGGCGGATCGATTGACCGTTGACCAACTGCTGGTCCATCGCATCAATTCTGCCGACGCACCACTGCTCGACGGCGATACGTCCGATCGCGCCTGGCGCGGCATCACGCCATTCGCACTGATCACCGGCGAAGGCGGCAATTTCGACGGCAAGGGCGAAACCAGGATCGAAGTCCGCGCCGTCCATGACGGCACCTGGGCCTACTTCCTGTTCACATGGCAAGATCCGACGCGCTCGCTGAAGCATCTGCCGCTGGTGAAGCAAACCGACGGCTGGCACCTGCTGCATTCCGGCTACGAGATCGGAGACGAGCACGAGTACAACGAAGACAAGTTTTCGGTGTTGCTGACCACCTCCGACGTCACGCTGGCGGGCGACCGGACCTTTCATGCCGGACCACATCCGGTTGCGAACGCTCCGTCCACGCTGACCGGCCGCGGCCTGCATTTCACATCGGCCGGCTATGTCGATGTCTGGCAATGGAAGGCGACCAGCGGCGGCCCGACCGGCTGGATGGACGATGCCCATTTCGGACCGCCGCTGGACCCGACCCCGATGCAGGCGGCCAGTGTCGTTCCCTACAAGGGCGGCTTCGCGCCTGACCCCGGAACGGCCAACTATCGCGACAATTTCACCGTCGATGCCGATACCAGCGGCGGCGGCGCGGCCAGGAGCCGCCTGATCGCGCCGCTTCGCCTGCCCAAGGTGGTGGCGGAAACGACCGCCGCGATGGGCCACATCGACCTCGATCCCAGCCATGGCGAGAGCGAGGGCGCGCGCTGGTTCATGACCGAGACCGATTCAACGCCTTATTCCACCGAGGCCGACGCGCGGATTCCGGTCGGCACCGTGATCCCCGGCGTCATCCTGGGCGGCGAATTTTCCGGCGACCGCGCCGACGTGCGCTGCGCCGCGCGCTGGGCCTCCGGTCATTGGGCGCTCGAGGTGGCGCGCCGGCTCAACACGTCGAGCGAATATGACGTACCGATCAAAAGCGGAGTCTACATGCGGGTCGCAGCCTTCGATCACAGCCAGATCCGACACACGCGGCATGTCCGCCCCATTCGTCTCGAGGTGGAATGATGCGAAAAATCTGCAAGGTCACGGTCAACGACGAGCCTTTCCTCGCCAATTGCGGCGACCTGCTGCTCGACTGGGCGCTGATGAACGGCGTCGACCTGCCGCACGACTGCCGCTCCGGCGTCTGCGGCACCTGTCGCGTCCGGCTCGATGACGGCGACGTATTCGGCGGACATCTGCCCGGCGACGACATGATCCATGCCTGCCAGGCGCGGATCATCTCCGACATCAAGATCACGACCGAGGCCGCGCCTGAACAGGTCACCCTGCCGGCGCGGGTGGCCAAGATCACCCGCCTCGCATCTGACGTCACCGGCGTCGATGTCGAGCTGGCGAAGCCGCTGGAATTTCTTCCCGGCCAATACTGCAAGCTGCAGTTCCGCGGCTTTCCGGCGCGGTCCTACAGCCCGACCTATCCGCTGGAGGGCCGCCCGCACGATCGGATGCTGCACTTTCATGTCCGCCGGCTCAACGGCGGCCGGGTATCGTCCGCACTCGGCCGCGAGATTCAAGTTGGCCACCGCCTCAGGCTGACCGGCCCGTTCGGCAGCGCGTTTTTTCGCGCAGACCATGCCGGCCGCGTCGTTCTGGTCGCCAGCGGCACCGGCTTCGCTCCGATGTGGTCTGTCGCCACCGCCGCAATCCTGGAGCGCCCGCAGCGCGAGCTGGTATTCGTGGTCGCGGCACGGAGCATCCGTTCGCTCTACATGCACGCGGCGCTGTGCCGCCTGGCGCTGTTTCCCAACGTCACCCTGATTCCCGTGGTGTCGGAACCGCAGGATATCTCGCGCGCTGTCCGCAGCGGCCGCCCGACCGATCATTTGCCAGAGCTGACGCCGGACGACGTGGTCTATACCGCGGGCGCGCCTGCGATGACCGAAAGCGTGGCAGCGCTTGCGAAAGCCGCCGGCGCCCGATGCTACACCGACCCGTTTGTGCCGGACGTTCAGACGCCTGAACAGACCACCTTGCGGACGCGCTTCGGCGGCTGGTTCAGCGAAGGCCGCAGCCGGCCGGCCGGGTTGCAGCAGGTGAGCGCGCACAAAAAAAACGAAAACAACCCCATGCACAGTAGGGATTGTGTCTCGGCAGAAGCCGAAACCACAAGATCTGGCGTATCGGTGCGGGCGTCCACGCCGGATCGTCAGCGTTTTCCTTCGATCGCAATCTCGACGAGATAGGGCCGGTTGGCGGCCAGCGCGCTCGCCACGACGGAGGCGATGTCGGCGGCCTTCTCGACCCGGATGGCTTCGACGCCCATGCCGGCGGCGAGATGCACGAAGTCGAGGTCCGGTCCGGTCAGATCCATCTGCTGATAGGGATGCTGCGTGCCGGCTTCGAAATTCTTACGCCAGACGTCGACGTTGTGTTTCAGGATGCGATACTCGCGGTTCGACAGCACGACGAACACGATGCCGAGATTATGGTGGGCCGCACTCCACAGCGCCTGGATGCTGTACATCGCCGATCCGTCGCCGGAGACGGCGACAACGGGGCGATCCGGCATCGCGACCTTGACGCCGATAGCACCGGCAAATCCCTGACCGATGCCGCCGCCGCGGCCGCCGAAATAATCGCCGAACCCGCGATAGTCGAACGTCCGCGCCAGATCGATGCTGGCGGTGATGCTCTCGTCCACGATCACAACGTCCTCCGGCAGGCCGCGCCGGAGTTCGGCCATTACCCGCGCCATCGAGCTCGGCTCGCGATTCCAGCTCTTTTCCAGACGCGATCGGTGCGCTTCCTTTTCGCGGGCGCTCAGCTCAGTCAGCGCCTGATTGCGGCTTTGTGCGGCCGCACGAAACTCAGGAGATTGCTGCGCACGAACCGCTTCCACCAACGCGGCGATGCTCGACGCCATGTCGCCGACGACGCCGGCGTCGAGCCGATGATTGAGCGCCAGCCGCTCGGAAGATTCCTCGATCTGCACGACGACCGCGTTATCGGGGAAATGGCTGCCCGGCGCGTACCAGATGTCTTCGAAAAACGGTCCGCCCAGCATCAGGACCAGATCGGCATCGCCGAGCGCCTTGCGCACCTGCGCGGCATCGCCCGGAAGCGACTGGCGATAGTTCGGATGTCCGGTCGGGAAAGAAGCGTGCGCACGCAAGCCTTCGAACCACACCGATGCGCCGATCGCCTCCGTCAGCGCGACGAGCTGCTGATGCGCGCCGGCGCGGGCGACGTCATCGCCGGCCACGATGACGGGTCGCGACGACTTCAACAGCAGTGCCGTGACCTCCGCGAGCCCCTCGGGATCGGCGTGCGCGGCACGCCACAATTTGTCCGATGCGCCGGGCTCGACCGACGTTTCCTGCTCCATCACGTCGATCGGAAGCGACACGAACACCGGCCCGCTCGGCGCATCGGTCGCGACCTTGAACGCACGCCTGAGGATTGGAGCGAGTTCGTCCGCCCGCTCGACCTGCACGCTCCATTTGGTGACGGGGGCTGCCATGGCCACGAGGTCATGACCGAGCAGCGGGCTCGCCAGCCGCATCCGCGTATCCTGCTGGCCGGCGGTGACGATCAGCGGCGAATTGGCCTTCAGCGCGCCGTAGAGCGAGCCCATCGCGTTGCCGAGACCGGGCGCGACGTGGACATTGGCGAAGGCCGTGGTGCCGGTCGCCTGCGCGTAAAAGCTCGCAGCGCCCACCGCCACGCCCTCATGCAGCGCCATCACGTAATCGATCTGGGGATAGGCGGGGAGGCTGTCGAGCAGCGGCGTCTCGGTCGTTCCGGGATTGCCGAAGATATGGCGTACGCCGTTCGAGACCAGGGTTTCCATCAGCACACGCCGTCCGCGCATTTTCTTCTTCCTTCAGGATAGGGCAACTAAGGAGCCTAAAATCCAGCTTCAGGACGATGATCCTGGCCCTACGCCAGAGTCGTAAAGCTCCGCTCACCGTTCATCCGAAGTCTAGAACGAATTTTTCTGCAGAGGAACCGCTCGTCGGAGCGTGGAAATCTATTTCGTCATTCCGACGGTCAACACCTAAGATCTGAGGCAGATCTAGTGGCAAAGCTGGCGCGGCTCGCTTAAGACGCCTTGCGAACGCGTGAGCGCCACATGTGCCATCAGTTGCAGAGTCTAAGTATCGCTCGGAAGGCGCATTAAGTTGCAGGCAACGCGAATTTCTCGTTTTTCAAGATGATTTCGCTGATGTCTGAATAAAACGAATAAAGGTTTGGGCCCTTGATCGGAGCGAGCCCGGGATGGGCCGAGTTGTTACGCAATTCAAAGCAATGGCGCAGCCGCTGATGCTGATTGTTGTCGATCAGTTCCAGATACTCCATCACCCACAGAAGGTCGGTATCGAAGACCGTCTGCAGCTCTGATCTCGACTCGATCGTGAACTGCTTTCGAAACGGCTTGAATCGTCCCGTGGTCTTTGCGTGCATTTCACGCGTTGCCTCGCTGAATCTATCGAACCCGATTGCCTCAATCTTGCGGTGAATACGTGAGATGGCGGCACACCATCCCAAGACGACACATGCTCGCAACCCGTCAACCGTAAGACACCTTTGCGCTTCGTCGAGATAGGCCGTTTCATCACCCTGGAGGCCTTCAATGAACGGCGTAATGCTCAGCGCCTGAGACGACTCAATTGACGCAGTTTCAATTGAGTGAATGATCTCCTTGTAGACTCTGATCGCGCCGCTCAACTCGGCGAGTAAGGTCCCCTTCCTCGGCTTAATTTTCGAGAGACGAAGGATTTTATCGAACACCGCGGTCGCATCGATGACCAGGTCAGGCCTGATCTTGGACGACTCCAAGGACGCCTTGATGGAATCGAACCAGGTTGACGCCACTCCCTGTGCGTCTGCCAGCAGACTTCTGGACTGGATTTGAGCCCCGGAATACCGGCCGAGCCGCTTTTGGAAATCCGCCAATGTCTTCGCATGCTCGCGGGTCGCAGCGAGGATCCTCTCTTTCACTGGGCCAGCTCTTTGATGGTCTCCGCGAGCTTTTCCAGCCCTGGACCACTCAATTCAACGGTACCGTTCTCGTCGATGCCGTCCTTCGTTATTGCCCCACGAAACAGATCGGCGTTCCGTTTGAGCGCTTTGTTAAAGTTTCCGTCGTGGAGACCTTCATCCTTCAAGGCTTCACGCAGCTCGGCATATGGAGCGCTGATGTTGTTATTGAGCAGCCCGTTCTCCAGCAGCACCATCATAACCTTTGCCATCTGGGCCTTCGCGGTATTTCCTTTGGGAAGCTTATAGACCGGTAGCAGAGGGTCATGCTCAAGCATGAAAAGCTTACCTAGGTCCCCCTCCGTAACTTCGCCACGACGCAGAATGGCTTTGATATTGCCGGGCAGCTTCTTGTTGCCGATAGACTCGGCTGGCTCCGCCGCCTTTTCGCCCTCCGGCGGCTTAGCCTTTGGTTCGGATGCTTGCTGCGGTTCAGAAAAGGCGGCTTCGAACAGCATCTCGAAACAAACTTGCTGCAGGTTTTCGGGAACGGTTTTGACGATATCGACAATTTGGGCGATATCGGCTTTCGCCTTCGCAAAATCGAGCTTGGCCATTGATGGTCCTCTGAGGTGGCCGTATCAGGCCAAAAACATCTAGGGGTTGCAAGCGGAATTATGGGTTAAACAGTTGATATTCAGGGTTTCGCATGCCGAAAACCGCCTCTCCAAATAGGCAACTTTGAAATGGGTCACTATCTCCTCACCGGCGCAGGCTTCAGCAGGAATTGGGGCGGCTGGCTTGCGAATGAAGTGTTCGAATATCTGCTTGCCGACAAGGACCTCACCGTCCCGATACGCACACAGCTATGGCGCGACAAAAATAGCCAAGGGAATTTTGAGGACACCGTTCAACACTTCCGGAGTCTTGCACAGCAAGGGGATCCCTCTCACTACAATCTCCTGATGTCGATTCTGGCTGGTATGTTCAACGCCATGAAGAATGGCTTCATCAGCATGGGATTCAAGTTCGAGTTTCAGACGGACGACATGAACATGAATGTTGCCGTTTTTCTTCAGAAATTCGAGGCGATCTTTACCCTTAACCAAGACACGCTGATGGAGGCTCACTATTTCAACGACGACATTGCGGGGCTAGCTCGAGGCAAGTGGAATGGCTGGCAAATTCCAGGCCTAGAAGATCCTCCACGACCGCTAACGCGAATGGCGCCGATGGAACGGACGATGATGCGAACCGCCCGTCTAAGCGGGTTCGCCCTCAGCGGCAGAAACGAACAGCCCTATTACAAACTCCACGGCTCCCATAACTGGAATTCGGGCTCGACGAGCGGTCAACTGCTCATCATGGGCGGTAACAAGGAAAACGATATTGGCCAGTCCCCCCTGCTGGAGTGGTACTCCAACCGGTTCAGGCAGGCTGTAGTAACACCACACGCCCGGCTCATGATCATAGGTTACAGTTTCTCAGACAGACACATCAACCGGGTGCTACGGGACGCGCAGGTGGCCGGCGCGAAATTTTTTATCGTCGATCCCATGGGTGTTGACGCCATGGATAAACGCAAAGTCAGCGACGACAGCATCACCTATGGTCTGTGGGACGCCCTATATCCGGGCATCATCGGCGCTTCCCGCCGCCCCCTATCTTCGACCTTTAGTAGCGACCGCGTCGAGCACGCGAAGCTAATGCACTTTTTTCAGCATTAGAATTACGGTGACAGTGCACAAAACTGCACTTCGCCCGACCAGCCAAGCTTCGGCACGATTAACGAACATCCTGCCGAACTGTCCGAATAGAAGGCTCCACCCGCGGCCTCTCGCCAAAACAAAAACGGCCCGCACGAAGCGGGCCGTTTTCTCATCGAAACCGGCGTTCCGAACTTGGTTGCGGGGATAGGATTTGAACCTATGACCTTCAGGTTATGAGCCTGACGAGCTACCGGGCTGCTCCACCCCGCGTTAAACCGTTGCGATGCCTTCCGAAAAGCTGGACCCGAAGCGAAAGCGGCCAACGCTTTGGGCGTCGATCGTCCCGTCTGGTGCTTCCTGAGAAGACAACCCGGGCAAAGCCATCGGGTGCGAGGGGTATGTATCAACGTGCGCCTGCTTTGGAAAGGCCCAATGCTCCCGTTTTTGAGGTTTTTGTGACCGCTAGAGCCTTATCGGCTCTACTCTTTTGTCTTGACGCGTTTTCTTCACGCGAACCGGCCTCCACTTCGCTCGAAAACGCTATCAAAAACGCTGAAAATTTGCCGAATGGAACCGCCCTTGCCATAAACGCCGCAAAAGCGGAGCTTTGCGACCGGACCGGGCGGTAAGCCCCGGCCGAGGCCCTAGGGAATGGCGCGGGGAAGACCATGGACCAGCCACTAAAAACTGCCGGGCAGCATGCCCTGGAGGACGCCTTTCACCGCCTGTTCGAGCTGTCGCGCGCCGAGCCGGCCCCGACCTTGGCGCTCCGGCTCGACCGGCTGAAGCGGCTGCGGGCGGTCGTCAGCGAGAACGAGGCCCGTTTCGAAGCGGCGATCTCGGCGGATTTCGGCCATCGCTGCGCCACCGAGACCGTGATCGCCGAGATCATGATGGTGCTCGGCGAAATCAAGCACGCGGCCAAACACGTCAAGAAGTGGATGGCGCCGCAACGGATCGCGACCACGCTGCAATTCGCGCCCGCCCGAAACCGCCTGATGCCGCAGCCGCTCGGCGTCGTCGGCATCATCGCACCGTGGAATTACCCGCTGCAACTGACGCTGGCGCCGGCGGTGGCCGCGATCGCCGCCGGCAATCGCGTGATGATCAAGCCGAGCGAGTTGTCGCCGCGGTTCTCGGCGCTGCTGGCCGAAGTCGTAGCCGTGAAGTTCGCCGCCACTGAATTCGTCATCACCGGCGTCGAGGACGATGTCGCGAAGGCGTTCGCGGCACTGCCGTTCGACCATCTGGTGTTCACCGGTTCGACCCGGGTCGGCCGCCTGGTCGCGGAAGCCGCCGGGCGGAACCTGACGCCGGTCACTCTCGAGCTCGGCGGCAAGTCGCCCGCCATCGTCGATCGCTCCGCCGATATCGATCAGGCCGCGCAACGCATCGCCTATGGCAAGCTGCTCAACGCCGGACAAACCTGCATCGCGCCCGATTACGCGCTGGTGCCGGAGCGCGCGGTGAACGATTTCGCCGACAGGCTGCAGGGCCACATGCAGCGCATGTTCGGCACCGACCCCGATAACGCCGACTACACGTCCATTGTCTCGGACCGGCATTATGCGCGGCTCGAAGCGCTGGTCGAGGACGCCGCCGACAAGGGCGGGCGGATTCTCCAGGCCGCGGCGCCGACGCAGGCTGACTGGAAAGCCAAACGCAAATTCCCGCCGACCGTGATCGTCGGCGCGACACCGGACATGGCGGTAATGAAGGAAGAGATCTTCGGTCCCTTGCTCCCGATCATGGGTTACAAGGATGCGGCCGAGCCGATCGCCTATATCAACGCGCATGACCGGCCACTGGCGCTGTACTGGTTCGGCACCGACGACGCCGCGCGCGACGAGGTGCTGGCGCGCACCGTCTCCGGCGGCGTCACCATCAACGACTGCCTGTTCCATTTCGCGCAAATCAACCAGCCGATGGGCGGCGTCGGCGCCTCCGGCACCGGCGCCTATCACGGCGAATGGGGTTTCCGCACCATGACCAAGCTGAAGCCGGTGTTCTATCGCTCGCGCTTCAACCGGCTGGCCGATCTCTATCCGCCGTACGGGGCGAAGATCGCGCGGCTGGAGAAGTTGATGCGGTTTTTGTCGTAGTGGTTTGAAGGTGTCATTCCGGAATGGTCCGAAGGACCATATCCGGAATCTCGAGATTCCGGGTTCGATGCTGCGCATCGCCCCGGAATGACGAACAAAAAACTGGGGGAAATACACGTGACGGATACTTACGATTTCGTGGTGGTGGGTGGCGGCTCCGGCGGCTGCGCGGTGGCGGGACGGTTGTCGGAGGATGCGCAGACCTCGGTGGCGCTGCTGGACGCCGGCGGCAAGAACGACAACTGGGTGGTGACGACGCCGTTCGCGCTGGTGCTGATGGTGGCCGGCAACGTCAACAACTGGGCCTTCAACACCGTGCCGCAGAAGGGCCTCAACGGCCGCATCGGCTACCAGCCCCGCGGCAAGGGGCTCGGCGGTTCATCGGCGATCAACGCCATGGTCTATATCCGCGGCCATCGCGCCGACTACGACCAGTGGGCCTCGCTGGGCAATACCGGCTGGTCGTTCAGCGACGTGCTGCCCTACTTCAAGCGCTCGGAAAACAACGCCGATTTCGGCGGCGAGTATCACGGCAAGGACGGTCCGCTCTCGGTCAACAAATTGCGCACCGACAATCCGGTGCAGCAGATCTTCCTGCAGGCGGCGCAGGAAGGCCAATTCCGGCTGCGCGAGGATTTCAATACCGACGACCACGAAGGCCTCGGCGTCTACCAGGTAACGCAGCGCAACGGCGAGCGCTGCAGCGCCGCGCGCGCCTATATCCATCCGCACATGAACAACCGGCCCAACCTGCGCGTCGAAACCGGCGCGCATGCGACCCGCATCCTGTTTGAAGGCAAGCGCGCCGTCGGCGTCGAATACCGCCAGGGCAAGGAGCTGAAGCAGCTCCGCGCGCGGCGCGAGGTGATCGTGGCGTCCGGCGCATTCCAGACGCCGCAACTGCTGCAACTGTCAGGCGTCGGCAACGGCGCTGACTTGGTCAAGCACGGCATCGACAGCGTGCACCATCTGCCCGGCGTCGGCGCCAACCTGCAGGATCATCCGGACTTCGTGTTCGGTTACATGTCCGACAATCCGAACTTCAACGGCATCTCGCTCGGCGGCATCCCGCGGCTGCTGCGCGCGATCGGCCAGTACCGCCGCGAACGCCGCGGGCCGATGACCTCGAACTTTGCCGAATGCGGCGGCTTCCTGAAGACCCGCCCCGACCTCGACATTCCCGACATCCAGCTTCACTTCGGCATGGCGATGGCCGACGATCACGGCCGCAAGCGCCATCGCGGCACCGGCTTCACCTGCCATGTCTGCCTGCTGCGGCCGAAGAGCCGCGGCACGGTGGCGCTCGGCAGCGCCGATCCGTTCGCGGCGCCCCTGATCGATCCGAACTTCTTCGGCGACGAGGCGGATCTCGAAACCATGGTCGCGGGCTTCAAGACCACGCGGCGGCTGATGGAAACGCCGGCGCTGAAGGCGCTGCAGAAAAAGGAAATGTACACCGAGGGCGTCAACACCGACGACGAGATCCGCGCGCTGCTGCGCCAGCGCGTCGACACGGTCTACCACCCGGTCGGCACCTGCAAGATGGGCGTCAACGATGCGATGGCCGTGGTCGATCCAAAATTGAAAGTCTACGGCCTCGAAGGCCTGCGTGTGGTCGACGCGTCAGTGATGCCGACCCTGATCGGCGGCAACACCAATGCGCCGACCATCATGATCGGCGAGAAGGCGGCTGACATGATCAAGGCCGAGATGCGGGCCTGACGTCATTCCGGGGCAGCCCGCAGGGCTGAACCCGGAATCTCGAGATTCTCAGATGCGCAATTGCGCATCGTAGTTCACGCTTCGCGTGCCCCGGAATGACAGCTGAGCGATACGCCTGCACGTTGCCCATTGATCCATACCATTTTAACAATCACGAGCCGGGTTCCTTGACGCAACCGTCGTAATGGAACCGGCATGAACAATTTCGACGCCGTCGTCTGTATCGGCCTGGTGTTCGCCGTGGTCACCGGCTTCCACACCGGGCTGGTGCGCAGCGCGGTGACGATCGTTGCCTACCTGTTTGCGGCGCCGATCGCGATGGCTGTGATGTCCGCGCTGTCGCCGCCCGCGAGCGGCAATCTGGCCGCGATGCTGGCGCAGAACGTGATGGTGTTCTTCGCCATCTTCCTGCTCACCGGCATGGCGTTTGGAAAACTGGCGCGAACGGCGATCGACGAGGCCACCGGATCGCACCCCGGCGTCCTGGATCGATTCTGTGGTGGCGCGCTCGGCGCGGTGCGCGTCGGCCTGATTGCGGTGACCGTGGTGGTGGTGATCGACCAGTTGCTGCCGCTGCAGCTTCAGCCGCCCTGGCTGACCGGCTCGCGCCTGCGGCCATGGCTCTCGGCGGCCGGACAACAAGGCGTCAAATCGCTGCCGCCGGATGTCGCCGCGACCCTCGAGCGGCTGAAGCGAAACCAGCAGATATAATCGACATCCTGATATGCATTTCGGGTAGCGGGCGGCCACTTATCAGGGCCGCCCGACTTGGCTAAGGTGCCCGCGTCGAACTATCCAAAAAATCACCTGACATAACGGGAGTGAAACTGTGGATCTTGGGATCAAAGGCCGCCGCGCCATCGTCTGCGCATCCAGCAAGGGCCTCGGGCGCGCCTGCGCCATGGCGCTGGCCAACGAAGGCGTGCACGTCACCGTGACGGCGCGCGGCGCCGAAGCGCTGAAGAAGACCGCCGATGAAATCCGCAAGGCGCATCCCGGCGTCACCGTCACCGAAGTCGCGGGCGACATCACCACGCCGGCGGGGCGCGAGGCGGTGCTGAAGGCCTGCCCCGATCCGGACATCCTGATCAACAATGCCGGCGGCCCGCCGCCCGGCGATTTCCGCAACTGGACCCGCGACGACTGGATCAAGGCGATCGACGCCAACATGCTGACCCCGATCGAACTGATCAAGGCGACGGTGGACGGCATGATGGCGCGCAAGTTCGGCCGCATCGTCAACATCACTTCGGCCGCGGTGAAGGCGCCGATCGAAATCCTCGGCCTTTCCAACGGCGCCCGCGCCGGCCTCACGGGTTTCGTCGCCGGCATTTCGCGCAAGACCGTGATCAACAACGTCACCATCAACGGTCTGCTGCCCGGCCCGTTCGATACCGATCGGCTGCGCGGCACGGCAAAGGGCGAATCCGAGAAGCGCGGCATCCCGGTGGAGCAGGTGCTGGCGGAGCGCGCCAAGCTCAATCCGGCCGGCCGTTTCGGCACGCCGGAAGAATTCGGCGACGCCTGCGCGTTCCTGTGCAGCGCCAAGTCCGGCTTCATCACCGGCCAGAACATCCTGCTCGACGGCGGCGCCTTCCCGGGCACCCTCTAACAGCGGGCACGTGATGAAAGCGGTCTGGTACGAACGCACGGGCCCGGCGCCCGAGGTTCTCATCTATGGCGAGATGCCGACGCCTGTGGCCGGCCCGGGCGAAGTCCGGGTGCGGCTGGAGGCGTCCGGTGTCAACCCCGCCGATGTCGGCCGCCGTGGCGGCAGCTATCGCGCGCTGGAATATCCGCGCGTGATTCCGAACAGCGATGGCGCCGGAATCGTCGACCAGATCGGCGACGGCGTCACGCGCCTGAAAGTCGGTCAGCGGGTCTGGCTGTTCAACGGCCAGCGCAACGGTCGCGCCTTCGGCACCGCCGCTGAGTACATCACCCTTGCCGAACACCTGGTGACGCCGCTGCCGGACAACCTGTCGTTTGCGGCCGGCGCCACGCTCGGCATTCCCGGCATGACGGCATGGTGCTGTCTTTATTGCGACGGGCCGATCACAGGGCAAACGGTGCTCGTCACCGGCGGCGCCGGCGCGGTCGGCCATTATGCCGTGCAGCTCGCCAAATGGGGCGGCGCCAAGGTGATTGCGACTGTCAGCTCGGCCATGAAGGCGGAACAGGCGCGGCTCGCCGGGGCCGATCTCGTCATCAACTATCGCAACGAGGACGTCATCGCCAAGGTGATGGCCTATACCGGCCAGCGCGGCGTCGACCGCGTGGTCGACGTCGATTTCGGTGGCAACATCGAGATCACGCTGAAATTGATGGCGATGAACTCGACGATCGCGATCTACGCCACCAACGGCAATCGCACGCCCGTCGTGCCGATGCGCGACCTGATGGAAAAGTGCATCGCGTTGCGTGCGCTGGTGCTGTTCGCGCTGCCGCCGCCGCTACTGGCGGCGGCCCAGGCCGATATCACCAAATGGCTGGCGGCCGGGACGCGGATTCACAACGTCGCCGGCCAGTTCGCCCTGTCCGATACCGCACAGGCGCATCTGGCCGTGGAGAAAGGCGACAAGCTCGGCACCGTCATCGTCGACTGCGCGCGCTGAACCACCGAAAAACGAAAATAAAACTGGAACGGGGAAACGCCGGATGCACTGGAATGTGGGCAAGGTCAAGATCACCAAGATCGTCGAACTGGAGACCGTCGGCAGCACCCGCTTCATCCTGCCGCTCGCGACCAACGAGGAGATGCAGAAACTACCCTGGCTGATCCCGCATTTCGCCACCGAGGAGGGCCGGCTGAAAATGTCGATCCACTCGCTGCTGCTGGAAACGCCGTCGCGCCGGATCATCGTCGACACCGGGCTCGGCAACGACAAGCAGGGCCGCAACGTGCCGACCTGGAACAACCGCAAGGATTCGTTTCTGGAAAAGCTGACGGCGGCGGGCTTCGCCCCCGACAGCATCGACACCGTGCTGTGCACGCATCTGCACGTCGACCATGTCGGCTGGAACACCAGACTGGTCGACGGCAAATGGGTGCCGACCTTCCCGAAGGCCCGCTACGTGTTCGGCAGGACCGAATTCGAGCACTGGCGCGACCACAGCCACGAGGCGGACAAGGCCGCCGTATTCGGCGATTCCGTCAAACCCATCACCGATGCCGGCCGGGCCGATCTGGTTGCCAGCGACGCCAAGTTGACCGACGAAATCACCCTGATCCCGACGCCCGGCCACAGCCCCGGCCATATGAGCATCCACATCAAGTCGGACGGCCAGGAAGGCCTGCTGACGGGTGACGTTGCCCATCACCCATGCCAGATGGCCCATCTCGGCTGGTCGTCGACGGCGGATTCCGACCAGAAGCAGTCGGCGGCGACGCGCCGTGAGCTGTTTTCGCGCTTCGCCGATACGCCGACCCTGGTGATCGGCGGCCACTTCAATGCCGGCCACATCAAGCGCGAAGGCGATGCCTTCAAGTTCATCGCCTTGGGGTGAAGGCCTTGGGGTGAAGGCCTTGCTCCTCATGGTGAGGAGCGCCAACGGGTCGCGCGAATGCGCGCCCGATGACAGGCTCCGCGCGTCTCGAACCATGAGGCCCGGGACCCATCCTTCGAGATGGCCGCATTGCGGCCTCCTCAGGATGAGGGCGTCCGCATAGCCGCTTGGGGTGCCTTCACCCGTCCTACCCAGCCCTTAGGGAATGAGGGGGTCTACGCTTCGGCAGTTGTATTTCCCCCCGCCCTGTTACAAAAGCATCCCCAAGTCGACCCAAACCTCAAGAAAACCCGCCAGGGAGTGAAAAATGAAGCTTGTACGTTACGGCGCCAAGGGTGCGGAAAAGCCCGGCCTGATCGATAAATCCGGCCAGTTGCGCGATCTCTCCGCCCACGTGAAGGACCTCGACGGTGAGGCCTATGCGCCGGCTTCGCTGGCCAAGCTTGCCGGTCTCGATGCGTCCAAGCTGCCCGCCGTCTCAGGCTCGCCGCGCTTCGGCGCCCCGGTCACCGGCATCTCGAAATTCGTCGCCATCGGCCTCAACTATGTCGACCACGCCAAGGAAACCGGCTCGCCGATCCCGACCGAACCGATCTTCTTCATCAAGGCCAACACGGCCCTCTCCGGCCCCAACGATGCCGTCGAAAAGCCCCGCGGTTCGACCAAGCTCGACTGGGAAGTCGAAATCGCCGCCATCATCGGCACCCGCGCCAAGTATGTCAGCGAAGCCGACGCTCTCAATCACGTCGCCGGCTATTGCATCTGCAACGACGTCTCGGAACGCAACTTCCAGATCGAGCGCCTGGGTCAGTGGACCAAGGGCAAGTCGCACGACACCTTCGGTCCGGTCGGTCCCTGGCTGGTGACCAAGGACGAAATCGCCGACGTGCAGAAGCTGTCGATGTGGCTCGACGTCAACGGCCAGCGCCGCCAGACCGGTTCGACCTCGACCATGATCTTCTCGATGGCGAAGTGCATTTCCTACGTCTCGCAGTTCATGACCCTGCTGCCCGGCGACATCGTCACCACGGGCACGCCTCCCGGCGTCGGCACCGGCATGAAGCCGCCGCAGTTCCTCAACGTCGGCGACGTCGTCACGCTCGGCATCGAGGGCCTCGGCGAACAGCGCCAGGAAATCATCGCGGCGTAAGTCCGTGCGTGGCGCCCGCGCGTCATTGCGAGCGCAGCGACGTGTCCGCCGTAGCTCAAAGAGCGAAGGCGGAAGCAATCCTGAGAAAGACTGGATTGCTTCGTCGCTTCGCTCCTCGCAATGACACTCCGGGCATTCCCAAGGAAAAGCAAAAATGAAACTCACCTTTTCTCCCGCCTCGCCTTTCGCCCGCAAAGTCCGCATCGCCGCGATCGAGACCGGCCTGATCGACAAGATCGAGCTCGTTCCGGCGGCTGTCGCGCCCGGCCAGCCCAACGAGGAATATTCCAAGATCACGCCGCTGAAAAAGCTGCCGGTACTGATCCTCGACAATGGCGACGTCATCCTCGATTCCTACGTCATCGTCGAATATCTCGACGAACTCGCCGGCGGCAACAAACTGGTCCCGGCGTCCGGGCCCGAGCGCTGGAAGGTCAAGAGCGATCATTCCCTGCTGCAGGGCATGCTCGATGCGATGCTGCTGTGCCGCTACGAAAAGATGGTGCGTCCCGAAGGGCTGCGCTGGAGCGACTGGCACAAGGATCACTGGAACCGGGCCTGGAGCGGCATGGCGCGTTTCGAGAACCGGCACGATGTGCTGTCGGGGCCGTTCAACGCCGCCCAGATCGGTCTCGTCTGCGTGCTCGGCTATGCCGACTTCCGCTTCGCCGATTGCGGCTGGCGCAAGGCCTATCCGAAGCTCGATGCCTTCAATCAGAAAATGCTCGAGCGGCCGTCGGTCAAAATCTCGGTGCCGCCGACCGCCTAACGACGAACCGGAGACGGCAGCATGCGCGAGGGTTGCAAGATTTCGCACCGCCTCGGTCTCGCTGCCGTTTTCGCAATCGCCATCTCCGGTCTTGCGCCCGCGACATCGGGCGCGCAGGGCCCGTTGACCCAGATGACGCTGGACCAGCGCAACCTGGCCTGCGGATCGCCCGCCGCGCTCGATGACGGCTGGGTAACAGCCTCTCCTGAAAGTGTCGGTCTCGACGGCGCACGGCTCTGCGGCATCGCGGCGCGGCTGAAGGAAATGGAAGCCGACGTCCATTCCGTGGTCATCGTCCGCCACGGCAGGCTCGCATTCGAGCAATATTTTTCCGGCTATGACGATCCCTGGGGTGTTCCCGAGGGCCAGTTCAGTTTCGACGCCAGCACCAAACACGACATGCGGTCGGTATCGAAAAGCGTGGCGTCCCTCCTCATTGGCAGTGCGATCGACCGCAAGCTGATTGCCGGCATTGAGGAGCCTGTCGTAAAATTCTTCCCGGAATATTCGGCACTCAAAACCTCGGGATGGGATGGCATCACCCTGGGCCATCTCCTGACGATGTCGTCGGGCATCGCTTGGGACGAGGCCCGCGCCTGGACCGATCCCAAGAACGACGAACCGCATCTCGGCAAGGATGCCGACCCGATCCACTACATACTGGCCAAGCCAATCGCCGCACCTCCCGATACGGTCTGGAACTACAATGGCGGCGGGCCCGACCTGCTCGGCAATATCATCGAGCACGTGACGGGCAAGGCTCTCGCCGACTTCGCGCGCGAGGCCTTGTTCGAGCCGCTCGGTATCAAGGACTGGGAGTGGAAGAATTACGAGAACGGCAGGGTCTCGACGGCGGCAGGCCTTCGTCTGCGCCCACGCGATGCCGCAAAAATCGGACAACTGGTATTGAACAGGGGCGCCTGGAGCGGCCGGCAGATTGTTTCGGCGCAATGGATCGACGAATCCGTCAGGCCACGCTTTCAGGCAATCGGCTATTTCGGCGGCCTGTTCTACTACGGTCGGCTGTGGTGGATGGGCCGCACCCTGTCCGGCAACAAGGACGTGAAGTGGATCGCTGCGATGGGACTGGGCGGCCAGCGCATCTTTATCGTTCCCGAGCTCGATCTTGTGGTGATGACGACATCCGGGCTCTATGGCAGCGGACGGCAGGGCCATGCCGCGCTCGACATGATGGCCAACTTCATCCTTCCTTCTGTCCGCGACAAGTAACGACAAGAAAATAAGGAAAGCCCCATGAAACTCAACTTTTCCGTCGGCGACCTCACCATTCACCGCATCATCGAGCAGGAAACCACCTTCCTGCCGGCGCTGGAAATGCTGCCGGGCCTGACGCCGGAAGTGTTGGCGCAGAACCGCGAGTGGATGCAAAAGGCCGGCGCGCTCGATGACAAGGACGTGCTGGTCTTGTGCTTCCAGTCCTACGTGGTGAAGACGCCGCACCACACCATCCTGATCGATAGCTGCATCGGCAACGACAAGCCGCGGCCGACGCGCCCGAAATGGAACATGAAGACCGACGACACCTATCTGCGCGGGTTGGCTGCGGCGGGTTTTTCACCCGGCGATATCGACTATGTCATGTGCACGCATCTGCACGTCGACCATGTCGGCTGGAACACGCGGCTGGAGAACGGCCGCTGGGTGCCGACCTTCCCGAAAGCGCGCTACGTGTTCGGCAAGACCGAATACGATTACTGGACCGAGCAGAATGCAAAGACCGAGGTGCCGCCGTTCGTCGACAGCGTGCTGCCGGTGGTCGAGGCCAGGCAGGCCGAGATCGTGCGCAACGATCACCGGATCGGCGACCACGCCCGCATCCTGCCGACGCCGGGCCACACCCCCGGCCATGTCGCTTTTACCTTCGGCCGGGCCAAGGACGACGCGGTATTCTCCGGCGACCTGATGCACTCGCCGCTGCAGGCGCGTTATCCGGAATTCTCTGCGAAATTCGACGTCGACCAGGCCCAGGCCGCGGCCACGCGGCGCAGCTTCATGGAACGTTATTGCGACACCGAGACGCTGTGCTGCACCGCGCACTTCCCCTCCCCGTCGGTCGGGAAAATTCGCCGGGCCGGCAACGGATTTTCCTGCGAGGCGATATGAGCACGTCTGACACCTTCGAAACCCTTTCGCTGGAAGCGGCCGGCGAACACGTGACCATTGTCCGGCTGAATCGGCCGGATGCGTCCAACGCGCTCAACACCCAGATGGGCAAGGATCTGGTGCAATGTTTCGAGGATGTCGCGCTCGATCCGAAGAACCTGCGCTGCATCGTGCTGACCGGATCGGGCGAGAAGGCATTTTGCGCCGGCGGCGACCTCAAGGAACGCCGCGGCATGACCGACGAACAATGGACGCGCCAGCATGTCATCTTCGAACGGATGGTGCGGGCGCTGATCGACTGCCCGGTGCCGATCATCGGCGCCGTCAACGGCGCGGCCTATGGCGGCGGCTGCGAGATCGCCGGCTGCTGCGATTTCCTCTACGCCGCCGACAACGCGCGCTTTGCGCTGACGGAAGTGACGCTCGGCATCATGCCCGGCGGCGGCGGCACCCAGACGCTGCCGCGCGCCGTCGGTGAACGCCGCGCCAAGGAACTGATCCTAACCGGGAAACCCTTTACGGCAGCGCAGGCGCAGGCCTGGGGTCTCGTCAACGACGTGTTTCCGCTGCCAGACCTGCTGCGCGAGGCGCTGGCGACGGCATCGCATATCGCGCGCAATGCGCCGATCTCGACCCGGCAGGCCAAGCTCTCGATCCATCGTGGCCTGCAATCGTCGCTGCGTGACGGGCTCGCGCTCGAGATCGAAGCCTATAACCGGATGGTTCCGACCGAAGACCGCCGCGAGGGCGTGCTGGCTTTCAACGAAAAGCGCAAGCCGGACTTCAAGGGGCGCTAACTTTCAATCGAACAGGCTCGGCGTGTAATTGACCGGCGCGCCTTCGATCTCCAGCATTCTGAGCTTGGTCACGACGCCGCCATTGGCGGAGAAGCCGCCGGGCTTGTTGCCGGCGGCGAGCACGCGGTGACAGGGCACCACGATTGGGCAGGGGTTGCGGCCGAGCGCCTGACCGACGTCGCGCGACAGTTCGACGCCGCCGAGCTGTTTGGCGATGTCGCCGTAAGTGAGCGTCTTGCCCGGCGGAATCTTGCGCGCGATGTCGTAGACGCCGCGGTTGAAGGCGGGGACGCCATCGAGGTCGAGCGCGATATCCAGCAGATCGTTCGGCTTGCCGGCCAACAGCTCGATCATGCCGTCGATCGCTGCCTGCACTTCAGCGGTAGGCTCAGCCTCGGTCAGGCCGGCGTTGCGCTGGTGGATCCGGTTGCGGGTCTTCTCCTCGCTGCCCATCGGCAGTTGGGTAGCGGTGATGCCACGCGTACCCCAGACGATGCCGCAGGGGCCGATCGCGGTGTCGAATATCGCAAAATGCTGTTCGCTCATGGCTCGTTCCAGACCCGGTTCTTCCATGGTCAGCTTGATGTCGGCCCCAAATCTAGGCTTGGAGCAAATCTAGGCTTGGAGATAGTTGCTATCCACCCGAAAACCGACGGAACTTGACGGCTTGAACAACTTCCGTTGATCTGGGGTTCTCACCTCGGCCATTCAATGGCCTTCAGCTTTACGAGCCCGCCATGCAGACACTGCGCGTCAACGGTTACAACATGGCCTATATCGAGGTCGGCGAAGGCAACAACGGTCCGCCGCTGGTCTGCGTGCACGGCTCGCTGTGCGATTTCCGTATCTGGTCCTCGGTGCTGGGTCCCTTGACGCAAAAACACCGTGTGATCGCGGTGTCGCTTCGGCATTTCTTTCCCGATCACTGGGACGGCGTCGGCGACACCTATTCGATCGCCCAGCATGTCGACGACGTCATCGGCTTTATCGCGCAACTCAAAGGCGGTCCGGTCGACCTGATGGGCCATTCCCGCGGCGGACATATCTGCTTCCGCGTTGCCCAGCGGCGGCCGGACCTGCTGCGCAAACTGATCCTGGCCGAACCGGGTGGCGAACTCGACGGCTCGCTGGACCCCGACTACAACCCCGGGCCCTCGCCGCTGGCCGCACGCATTGCCGCTTCCGCCGCAGAAATCGCCAAGGGCGACGCCGATGGCGGTCTGGAGATTTTCATAGACGCGCTGGAAGGCCCGGGCGCGTGGAAGCGTCTGCCGGCAGCGCCGAAACAGCTGCTGCGCGACAACGCCACCACGCTGATCGGGCAGATGAAGGACCAGCGCCCGCCCTTCTCCAAGGCCGACGCCGAAGCCATCAAAACGCCGACCCTGTTCATCGGTGGCGCCAATACCAAGGGTACGCTGCCGAAGGTGCTGCATGCGCTGGCCGCGAACGTGAAGGGATCGCGGACGGAAATGATATCAGGCACCACGCATCCGATGTTCGAACAGGCGCCGCAAAAATATTGCGAGATCGTGCTCGATTTCCTGGCGGGGTGAGCACTCCGCGGAATGCCGCATTCCCTCCCCCTTGTGGGGAGGAAGTTCATTTCCAGTCGCCGCTATTTCTGATCGAGGCGCCACGCGCCGTCCCAATCAACGGGCGGCGGATCGGCCTGAAATTGCGCCACGCGCCGCGCCAGCGCCATTGACGGGCCATCGCCCGGAACCAGTTCCAGCGCCGCTTCGAACGCCCGACGCGCATCGTCCCACCGCCGGGCACGATAGGCGGTGAGCCCCTCGGCATAGCGGGCCCGCAGGTGCAACTGGCTCTCGCTGAGCTCGTCCTTGCGTCCCATGATTTCAAACACCGCTTCGGCATTGGTCTGGCCGACAACGACCACGCGGTCGATCTCGCGTACCTCGACCGCATCGCCGGCGGCCGTGATCGTCGGCTCGGAGGCCAGCGAGGTGCTGCCGTAGATCTTGTTGGCGCCTTCGAGCCGCGAGGCGAGATTCACCGCGTCACCCATCACGGTGTAGCTCATCATGAATTCCGAGCCGATGCTGCCGACCAGCACCTCGCCGGTGGCGATGCCGATGCGGATGGTGCAATCGCTCGGAATGGTCCGCACGCCGAGCAATTCGGGCAGTTCGGTCCGCAGCGCCACGCCGCGCTGCGCCATTTCGACGGCGGCGAGACAGGCCAGCCGCGCCTGCTCGCTGTCCTCGGTGAATGGAGGGCCCCAATAGGCCATGATGGCGTCACCGATATACTTGTCGATGATCCCGCGATGGCTGCGGATCGGTCCCGACATCGTCGACAAATAATGGTTCATCACCTTGACGAGACCCTTCGGCGTCATGCCCTCGCTGAGGCCGGTGAACCCCTTCATGTCGCAAAACAGCACCGTCATGACCCGCCGCTCGCCGTCGCTCGACGTCAGCGCCTTCGGATCGATCAGCCCTTCGACGACGCGCGGGTCGACATATCTGCCGAACGTTTCGCGCAAGCGCTCCTTGTGGCGCAACTGCTCGACCATGTTGTTGAAAGCTGTGGTGAGCTGGCCGATCTCGTCCTTGGTGGTAACATCGATCGAGGCGTCGAGCCGGCCGGCTTCCACCGCACGGGTGCCGTCGAGCAGCCGCCGCACCGGCGTGGTGATCCCCGTAGAGATGAACAGCGAGAACAGCAATCCGAGAATCGCCGCGAGCAGGGTCAGGATCAGCGAAAAGACGATCGCCGTCTGCTGGTCGCGCATCGTCACGACGGAATCGCTGCGCACCTGATCCATCATCTCCATGCGGATCTGTTCGACTTTCTGGTTGAACTCGTCGCGCAGCGCATCAGTCCGCGCCAGGCTGGACTGGGCCTCGGTAAAGTCGCCGGCGTCGAGCCGGGCCAGCAGGCGCTTGTATTCCTCGTTCAGGTAGCGCCTGAGATCGCCGTTCACCGTCTCGATGCGGTCGTCGATCCGGCCCAGACGTGCATTGTCGGAGGTAGTGGACTCATCTGCGATGATCGCGTTGATCAGGGCGCGCGCGGTCTTCGCCTCCTGATCGATTTCGAGCGCCTTGGCTTCGTAGATCCTCTGGCGCTCGGCAAAGCCGGCATTGTCCGGCGGCGATTGCATCTTCGCGATCACCATGCGGCGTAACGCCAGCGCCTGCTCAAGCGAGCGGACATTCATTCGCGCGAGGTGACCGTAGGCTTCGACGTATTTGCCGCTGAGCTCATCGAGCTGGTGGGCGATTTTTCGCGTCATCGCCGTCGACAACGCCGACGTGATCGCCATCAGGAAAATCAACCCGAGCGCGATGCCGAGAATGCGTTTGCGGATGGTCGGTCGCAGCATGGACCAGGAGTCTGACATGGCGGGCAAATACGGAACTCGACGGATCGGGGCGGATGGACGCTGGGAGTCGGCCGAGTGAGCCCGACCGGGGCTTGGCCGGAACTTTAGCACGAGTGCCGCTGCGGATTGGGTGCTGTTCTCGGTTGCTGTTAACGGCCTTTCGCCGGACGGTTCGCGGAAAATTGGACATTGACCCCAGAACCCACCGGCAGTACTAATTAAGAATACGGAATTCCGTATTCCAAATTGGACGGCTGGTATGATCCCGTTGGACCCGCTTCCGAACCTGATCGACCAGGTCTACGCCCGGATCCTGGAGGCGATCACCGATCGTTCGCTGCCGCCGGGACACCGTATTCGGCAAAACGAGCTGGCCGAACGGCTCGGCGTTTCGCGCCAGCCGGTTTCGCATGCCTTGCACCTGCTGCACCGGCAAGGCCTCGTCGCTGAAAGCGGCCGCCGCGGCTTTGAGGTGACGCGGCTGGACCCCTCGCGTATCCGCCAGCTTTACGAGGTCCGCAGCGCGATCGATGCGCTCGCCGCACGGCTCGCCGCCGGACGGGCCAGGACCGATGCCGCCGGGCGCGCTCAGCTCGAAGCGGCACTGCAGGCCGGGCGGGCGATCGGCAGCAACACCACGCTGGCAGAGCTGATCGCACGCGACGTCGATTTTCACCGCGCCATCTACCGTCTCGCCGGCAACCCGGCGATCGAGGAAATGATCGCCCCGCAATGGCCGCATATGCGCCGCTCGATGGCAACCGTGCTGGCCGAACTCGACTACCGCGACAGCGCCTGGACCGAACACGAAGCCATCGCCGGAGCGATTTTGGCCGGCAACGCCAGGGCGGCAGAAGCCGCAGCCCTGGCGCATGCGCTGACGGCGGGACGGATGACGGAAGAGAGACTGAGGGAGACGGACGAGGCCGCTTGAGTGAAGTCCTCACCCTGAGGAGCCGCAAAGCGGCGTCTCGAAGGGTGAGCTTGAGGCCTCATGGTTCGAGACGCGCGAAGACGCGCTCCTCACCATGAGGAGAAACAAACAAAAAACACACAGGAGAGAACGCCATGAAACTGACGCCGCAGCAGATCGAAACGTTCAACCGCGAAGGCTGGCTGTTCCTGCCCGAATTGTTCAGCCCCGAGGAAGTCGCCTATCTCGCCCGCGAGGCCGAGGGCATCTACGACGCCAACCGGCCGGAGGTGTGGCGCGAGAAGAGCGGCGCGCCGCGTACCGCCTTTGCCGCCCATCTCTACAACGAGGCATTCGGCGCGCTCGGCGCTCATCCGCGCATGATCGAACCCGTCGAACAGGTGTTCGGCGAGCGGGTCTACATGCATCAGTACAAGATCAACGCCAAATCCGCCTTCACCGGCGACGTCTGGCAGTGGCACCAGGATTACGGCACCTGGAAGCGCGACGACGGCATGCCGGAGCCGCGCGCCATGAACATTGCGATCTTCCTCGACGAGGTGATGCCGATCAATGGCCCCTTGATGCTGGTGCCGCGCAGCCAGAACGCCGGCGACCTGCCGGCCGGCCATGACCTCGCGACCACGTCCTATCCGCTGTGGACGCTGGACGAGGCCACCGTGACGAGGCTGGTCAAGGAAGGCGGCATCGTCGCCCCCACCGGTAAGGCCGGCGGCATGCTGATGTTCCACGGCAACCTGGTGCACGGCTCGGCCGGCAACATCACGCCCTACCCGCGCAAGATCGTCTACCTGACCCTGAACGCGGTCTCGAACTACATCCGCACGCCCACAAGGCCGGAATACATCGCCCACCGCGATTTCACCCCGATCGAGACGGTGGATGACGATGCGCTGTTGCGGCTGGCGCGGGCGCATCGGCAGGCGGCGGAGTAACCTCCGCCGCCGTCATTCCGGGGCGAGGCGATAGCGTCGAACCCGGAAGGTCGAAATTGTCTTGCACCGTGCCCCCTCGCTCGGGATTCCGGGTTCGCGCTTTGCGCGCCCCGGAATCACGGACTAATAGTTGGAATCCCCCATGAACCTTCATCACCTCCTCAGCGCCCGCCTCGCGGCCGGCAAACCGGTTCGCGTGGCGCTGATCGGCGCTGGCAAATTCGGCTCGATGTTCCTCTCGCAAGTGCCGCACACGCCGGGGCTCGAGGTGCCTGTGATCATCGATCTCGACCGCGACCGCGCGCGCGAAGCCTGTCGCACCGTCGGCTGGGACCAGGAGCGGATCGCACGCACGACGTTCACCGACGACGGAATGCGCGCGATCGCCGGCGGCGCGATGGATGTCGTGGTGGAAGCGACCGGCAATCCCGCCGTCGGCATCCGGCATGCCCGCGCCGCGATTGCGGCGGGCAAGCATGTGGTGATGGTCAATGTCGAGGCCGACGTGCTGGCGGGCCCGCTGCTCGCCGAGGAGGCCCGCAAGGCCGGCGTGGTCTATTCGCTGGCCTATGGCGACCAGCCGGCGCTGACCGCGGAGATGGTGGACTGGGCGCGCGCGACGGGCTTTCGCGTCGTCGCCGCCGGCAAGGGCACCAAATACCTGCCGGCCTATCACGACGTCACCCCGGAGGGCGTCTGGGGCCATTACGGGCTGACGGCCGGCGAAGCGCAATCGGCCGGCATGAACCCGCAGATGTTCAATTCGTTTCTCGACGGCACCAAATCCGCGATCGAAATGGCGGCGATCGCCAACGCCACCGGGCTCGATGTACCTGCCGGCGGCCTGCTGTTTCCGCCTTGTGGCGTCGATGACCTGCCGCATGTGATGCGGCCGCGCGACAAGGGCGGCGTGCTGGAGAAATCCGGCGTGGTGGAGGTCGTGTCGTCGCTGGAGCGCGACGGGCGACCGGTGTTTCGCGACCTGCGCTGGGGCGTCTATGTCGTGCTGGAAGCACCGAACGACTATGCCGCCGATTGTTTCAAGCAGTACGGGTTGAAGACCGACGCCACCGGGCGTTATGCGGCGATGTACAAGCCCTACCACCTGATCGGGCTGGAGCTGAACATCTCGATCCTGTCGGCAGCGCTGCGCAACGAACCGACCGGGCAACCGCATGGTTTTCGCGGCGACGTCGCGTCCGTTGCCAAGCGCGACCTGAAAGCGGGAGAGATGCTCGACGGCGAAGGCGGCTACACCGTGTGGGGCAAACTGATGCCGGCCTCCGCCAGCCTCGCCACCGGCGCGCTGCCGATCGGGCTTGCCCATCGCGTCAAGCTGAAGCACGACGTCCCCCATGGCGCGGTGGTGCGCTGGAGCGATGTCGAGTTCGATGCTAACAACGACACCATCAAGACGCGCAAGGCGATGGAGGCGGCGTACTCCAGGAAGCAGCGAAGCCGATCGGGAATCGCCTCCTGAAACTGGAATCGGGATGCTTGTCAGGCTGGCGCCGTTTTTGTTCGTGCTGCTCTGGAGTTCTTCTTTCATCTCGGGAAAGGTCGGGCTGCGCCACCTGTCGCCGCTGTTGTTCGTGGCGGTCCGGCTGATCGCCTGCGCCGTCATTCTGACCGTCGTCATGGTCGTGCTGCGCCGGTCCTGGCAACCGCTCGCCGGATGGCAATGGCTGCATTGTGCGATCGCCGGCGCGCTGTTGAATGCGGTCGGGCTGATGGCGCCGCATGTCGGCCTCACGATCGCGCCCGCGGCCCACATCGCGCTGGTGCAATCGCTGACGCCGCTGCTGACGGCAGCACTCGGCGTCATGCTGCTGCATGAGCGGTTGCGCGGCGCGCAATGGCTCGGATTGGCGCTGGGGCTCGTCGGTGTCGGCCTCGTCGTTGGCGAAGCGGCCTTACAAAGTGCAGCCCGCCTTCAGGGACTCGTGCTGGCCTTTGTCGGGGTCGTGGGGCTGGTTGCCGGGACGCTTTATTTCGGGCGCTTCTGCCGCGGCATGCCGCTATTGCCGGGCGCCACCGTGCAGTTTGTGTCGGCCGCCGCCGTGTCCTCGCTGGGCGCGTGGTTATTGGAAACGCCGCAGGCGGATTGGACCACCGCGGCCGTTGCAGCGACCGCATGGGGCGCGCTGATGGTCTCGCTCGGCGGCATGGGGCTGTATTCGGCGATGCTGGTGCGCGGCAGCGTAGCCCGCACCAGCGCCAATTTCTATCTGGTGCCGGGAACGGTGGCGGTGCTGGCCTGGCTGCTGCTTGGCGAGCAGCCGAGCCCGCTTGCTATCCTCGGGCTGATCGTAGCGTCAGCCGGTTGCTGGCTCGTCAGCGCCGCAAAGGCCGTGGTTGCCACGCCACCGGAAGACAGCCACCAGTAATGCCGACCGATGCTACGGCAACAAGCGGCTCGCTTTCGCTTGCCTGAACCATTTGCGGAACATTGCTTCGGTATCCATCATTTCGGTGAAGCCTGCCTGGTTGATCTTCACGGTCGAGACGATCGAGGGCGGGCCCGACTGGGTCTGGCCGTAACGCATGCTGTAGTCGGCATACTGGAACGAGAGGCCGACGAAGTCTTCGAGGCCGGGTGAAACCAGATGGTGCTTGCCGCGCAGTTCGTCCCACGGTGCGATCCAGTTCGGGTATTCCTGCGCCAGTGACAGCGGCACGGCGTTGCCCGGCTTCATGTCCAGCGCGTCAGCAATCGCCGGCCAGATGTTCTCCCAGGTAAAGACGTCGCCGTTGGTGACATTGAAGGCTTCGTTGCGCGCGGCAGGCGCCTCACCCGACCATGCGATGGCACGCGCCAGGAGATCGACGTCGACCGCCTGCGATACCCGCGCCGCGCCGCCTGGAAAATCCAGCGCGCGTCCCTGCTCGCGCAGCATCGCTGCGTAGACGCCGAGCGGCGGGATCAGATCCATCGCGCCGCCCATGGCGAGGCCGACGATCAGGACCGGGCGGAGGATGCTCCAGTGCCAGCGCTTGCCTTGCTGCAACTCGCGCAGAAAGCTCTCCTGCGCCCAGTAGAAATTCGGCTGCTCGTACATTTCGGAGCGGCCTTCGCGGGCCGGCACGGTGAGCGGACGAACATGGACGCCGTAGGCTTTGGTGCCTTGCAGCAGCGCGACGTGCTTGAGATCAGGCGCAACCGGCTCCAGCGCCGCCATCAGGTTGCGCAGCATCAGGTCGTTGATGCGGATCTGGTCGGGATCGCGCCAGCCGTCGATCAGGTTGGGCGCCTCATGGAGCGCGGCATAGACCAGATGCGTGGCGCCGCGTAGTTCGGTAGCAGCCCGCAGGCATTGCGCGGGATCGGCGAGGTCGAGGGGAAGGTGGCGGGCTCCGTAGAGTTCACGCGGCTTGCGGCGCGCCAGCGCCACAACGTCGCACCCGCCGACGTCGCCGAAGTGCCGCAGCGCGGCATTTCCCACCAGCCCGGTCGCACCTGCCACGATGATCTTCTTGTCGGCCATTCGCGGCTCCAGCATCATTTGATGCCTTCACTAGCAGACCGAGCCCGTCGCGTCAGGTGCAGCATTAGCCTTTGGTCTGATCGAAAGGCGCGCTTCTTCGCACCTGCGGTCGACGCAGAACGCTTGATTATCAGGTTCCAATTGGTCATCCTGCCGGCACGTTTGAAGGCCCGGTTCAATCACCACCCAAGCATCGGCCATCGGCAAAAACAAAAAACGACAAGCAAGATCGTTGTCCCTTGGTCGGGTATCGGCATAACAAGAGGGGAAGCGCATGAAACGACGTGATTTCTTGAAGGTCAGTGGTGTCGGTCTTGCCGCAAGCGCGGTAGCGGCACCGGCAATCGCGCAAACGAATCCTGAGATAAAGTGGCGCTATACGGCGAGCTGGCCGAAGGCGCTCGACACGCTCTATGGCGGCTGCGAATATTTTGCCAAACGCGTCGCCGAAATCACCGACAACAAATTCCAGATCCAGGCATTTGCCGCCGGTGAAATCGTTCCGGGTCTGCAGGTGCTCGACGCCGTATCGAACGGCACGGTCGAGATGGGAAATACCGCGCTGTATTATTACTGGGGCAAAAACCCGGCCTTCACGTTCGGCACCTCGCTGCCGTTCGGACTGAACACGCGGTCGCATATTTCATGGCTGCGGTTCGGCGGCGGCACGGAGATGCTCAACGACCTCCTGAAGGAATATAACACGGTCGGTATTCCGACCGGCTCGACCGGCGCCCAGATGGGTGGCTGGTTCCGGAAAGAGATCAAGTCCATGGAGGACTTCAAGGGCCTCAAATTCCGCGTCGGCGGATTTGCCGGCACCATCATCGCCAAGGTCGGCGGCGTGCCGCAACAGATTGCCGGCGGCGACATCTATCCGGCGCTGGAAAAAGGCACCATCGATGCCGCCGAGTGGGTCGGGCCTTACGACGACGAAAAGCTCGGCTTCGTCAAGGTTGCGAAGTATTACTATTATCCGGGTTGGTGGGAAGGCACCGGCCAGGGCCACAACATCATCAACCTCGACAAGTGGAACGCGCTGCCGAAGCACTATCAAGCCGCGATCGAGACCGCCTCCTACGACACCTTTACGTGGGTGACCGGCAAGTACGACTACGTCAATCCACCGGCGCTGAAGCGCCTGCTGGTGGCGGGCGCGATCCTGAAGCCGTTCCCGCAGGAGGTGCTGGAAGCCTGCTACAATGCCGCCAACGGCATTTATGCCGATCTGTCGAAGACCAATCCGCACTTCAACAAGCTGTATACGAGCCTGTCCGCTTTCAGAAATGAATCGCTGGCATGGAATCAGGTTGCGGAGTTGAGCTACGACAGCTTCATGATGCGGATGCGCACCCGCACCTGATCAACTCGAGAACGCAACAAGCCCAAACGGCAAAAAGCCCCGGAGAATTCTCCGGGGCTTTTCTTCTTGGTCGATCCGCCTTTGAACTTGGTGGTTTAGTTCTGGCCGCCGCCGAGCGCAGCGGCGAGCTTGTCGTAGTATTTTCCGACCAGATCGATGTTGCCCTTGTTCTCGACCGCCGGCGGCGGCGACTTCAGGGCTTCGTTGAGATCGGCCAGGGCCGCCTTCTTGTCCTTCGGCGACATCTTCTTGTCGGCCTGGACCTGGGCGAGCTGCGCCTTCATAACGGTCTCGGGGCCTACATACTTCTTGGTGGCGGGGTCGAAGCCGCCCATCACCAGGCTGACATTGTCGGCGACCGTGTTGTATTCGTCGTAGCTGGCGAAGCCGGCCTTCTTGGCCGCGGCTTCGAGCTGCGCATCGACCTTCGGATCCGGCTTGGCGTTGTCAGGGATCTTGTCGGTGATGGCGTCGATGTCCTTTTGCCCGGCCAGCAACTGGTCGATCTGCTTGTCGGTTAGCGCCATCTGCTTGAGGGTCGGGCCCTGAGCTGCCGCCGCCGGAGGCGGTGCGGCCTGCTGCTTGGGCGCCGGCGCCATCTTGGCCTGCGCCAGCACCGCGGAGCTGGAGACGGCCGATATCGTGACGGCGAGGCAGGCAATGCTCAGGACGCTGGCGAGGGGGCGGACGATCTCACGCATGGAAGTCTCCTCAAGGCTTTTCGGGATGGTTCTTGGCTAGGACAGGTTCCTAGATGGGTCGGGGGGACCCGGCGACGGTTCAAACGACACGGACGAATCTGCCGACTAAACGTGGCGGAAACAAAAGCAGCCTGAGCCTAGGCCCGGGATTCTGAACGGGAGATGATTGCGCGGGAAGCGGACGGCCGCAAATCTGCGCCGTTGCGAAGGGAACGTCCCGCCCCACGAAGGGAGCGGCGTTTCTTCCGATCACGATATCGAGAGCCCCCGGCAGGCCGACGATTCAGGCGCTCCGCGCCGGGACGCCGGCGACCTGTTGCCAGCGCTCGTCGGCTTCATTGGTGGCGGTGACGATCTGCGGGCAGCGCACGCAGGCCGCCCGCCCCTCCTGTTTGAACCAGCGGCAATCGGGCCGGATATTGCAGGCAGGCAGGTAGTCCACCACTTCGGGAAGCATCTTTGCGATCCGGACGGCGAGCTGGCAGTCGTGACCGTCGAAATGCGTACATTTCCTTTCTTCGCAGCGCGCCGAGAGCCGAAACACCTGATCGGCCTCGAGCGGCGCCGCCAAAGCGAGGATCTCCGGCGTCGGAGCCAGCGGCTCATCGAGATAAGCGAGCTGCGGCGCTTCCGCATCGCGCGAGATCACACCGAGGATCTGCACGTCGCCCATGCCGGGCTGTGCACTCGGACATTTCAGCGGCTGCCTGACCCGCGCCACCGCACTTACTCTTCAATCATCTCTACTTCGATCGGAGGCAAGAAGCCGCAGATGATATGTCCGCCCCCGAACACCACATTGGGGCTCCCCGCCTTCACGGCCGGCATGGCTCGGGCAATCTCGGCATGAACGTCGCCCGCCAACTGTTGCGCACTCGCAAACGTGGTCTTGTCCAGTTGCGCACCGTCCATGACGAAGCCGAAGATCAGGGGGCGCGGAAAGAAGCCGACGGGATGACCGGGCTTGATCGGAAAAGCCGCCTTGTGCTTGTCGAGCGCCTTGGCGACGCTGTCCTTTGCGGCGGCTGAAATCTGTCGGGCGGAAATCGATACCGGCTTGGGCATGACGCTCTCCCTTTGAGTCGGAAGGATAAGGCCACTTTAATCGCGGTAGTGTGAAATAGATTACACAACCTAAGGGTTTTCGTCCAGACCGCGCAGCGCCAGGACGCTCGGTGCAAACGAGATCGTGATGGGGCGATACGGGAGGATGGCTGCCCTATCGTCGACAACGCGATGTTGTCGGTGCGGAGGAATTTGCTCTGCCGGAGATCCGGCGATCCCCTCGACCGCAACGGAGGGAGCGGCGAGCCTCGAGCGAAGCGGATCGCGTCGTCACGATGGTGCACGAAGCGCTCACCACGACGCGCGCCATCAGCACTGGACAAACAAAAACGCCGCCTTCCCGAAGGAAGACGGCGTTCTGTTTGATCGTGACACGTAAAGAGGAATTGCTTTGTCCTTGGCAGGCCTGGCAGCGACCTACTCTCCCAGGGCTTAAGCCATAGTACCATTGGCGCTGAGGAGTTTAACGGCCGAGTTCGGGATGGGATCGGGTTCAAGCTCCTCGCTAGAACCACCAGGCCGGCGAAGGACAAAGATACGAAGCAAGCATTTGGTCGTTTGGTCATCATGCGCAAGAAGCGCTATGGACACTGAAAATGAGAGCAATCAAGCCAGTCGAACGATTAGTACCGGTAAGCTACACGCATTACTGCGCTTCCACACCCGGCCTATCAACGTGGTC
>Ga0209023_10000721_pt1 | contig 47849 bp, 41 predicted proteins | sample LakOneMetagenome_FD_187468 | JGI IMG/M metagenome (GOLD analysis project Ga0209023, IMG submission 187468) | Freshwater and sediment microbial communities from Lake Erie, Canada (SPAdes) (version 2) | ecosystem: Environmental > Aquatic > Freshwater > Lentic | place: Lake Erie, Canada... | reverse complement strand
GCGGCTATGGCAAGCCATTGCATGAAGTGGCGGCCGGCTTCGATTCGGCCTACGTCTCGCTGTACAAGGGCGTCGGCGGGCTGGGCGGCGCCATGCTGGCCGGGACGCGCGGCTTCGTGGAGCGCGCGGCCGAATGGTTCCGGCGCCAGGGCGGCAATGTGATCCACCGCTCGCCCTACGTCGTGGCGGCGGCCATGCAGTTCGACGAGCGGCTGAGGGCAATGCCGGACTACCTGCGCCGCACGCAGTTCCTCTACGAGGCCCTGGCTGCGCATCCGAAGATCAAGGTCAACCCGGCCGCGCCGCAGGTGAACATGCTGCACCTGCACTTGCCGGTGTCGCCGGAACGCGCACTGGAGATCCGGCGCGAGCTCGCCGAGCGGCACGGGATCTGGATGTTCAACCGCATCGCCAGCGGCGTCTGGCCGGGTACCAGTTCGTTCGAACTCTACGTCGGCGACAATCTGCTCGCAGTGCGCGATCAAAGCATCGTGGATGCCCTGCACTTGTTCGCCAATGAACTTAAAAAGAAGTGAGTGCTTGGATGCACATTCTGCTCATGCGCTCGACCGCCCCAGCGCGGGACGGCCTCGACGGATGTAGCGCCGAGGACGATGGTCATACCGGCTGGATGCTCAACTACTAATTGGTACGCAAGGATGGATTTTACGGGTTTGAATGAAGCGGATATTCGGGAAGAGGTAATTGCCCCCTTGATTCGCACTCTCGGTTACCGCTCGAACACCGAGCACAACGTGACGCGGGAGTGGCCACTGCGCTACCCTTACAACTACCTCGGCCGAAAAAACCCGAAGAAGGATCCGTTCTGTCGGGTCGAGCGGACTATGTACTGAATGCGGGTGGGCGCGTCCCCTGGGTTATCGAGGCAAAGGCAGCGGCGCGGGCAATCACGGACGACGATATCGAGCAGGCGTACAGCTACGCGATTCACCCGGAGGTCAGAGCGGTCTACTTTGCGCTCTGCAATGGCTACGAGCTGCAGGTCTTCCAGACCAACCAGGGGCCCGGAGTTTCCCCGCTTCTACGCCTGAGCTACACCGAGCTTGAGACCGAAGATGGACACCTCCGGCTGAGGAACCTGCTTTCGCCCGACTCGGTACTCCGCGATAATCCCTTACAAATGCTCGATCTGGCGCCGCCGTTGGGGCCATCGCTGCGTTCCACTTGCCGGATCTCCGGCGGAGCAATCGAATACGATTCCCTTGTACCGAATGTAACCGCTGTCAGGGAGATGGTCATTTCCATTATTGGCGGATCTGTCGAGCGGGCTCACGATGGCGGGTTAACCATCTCGATCGAATCGCGCTCATCGGTGAAATCGATCGATGCATTCCTTAAGAAGTGCAAGCTTACCGTCTTCGATGCAAAGTGCGAAGACAGCATGCTGTCGACCGATCCTGCCGTGCCGAATATTTTTCGAACGAAGGCGAACACGATTTTCCCTGGCGGCTCGCGCATCATGGATCCAAGTTCATGGAAGGAGGTTGTCCTTCCGACTAACATCTTCGCGGAGATGGACTTCGAAGCGCAGGTGGTATTGTCGGGCGAATCGATCGAAGGAACTGTCAGACTCTTCGCGCGCTGGAATCGGCAGCCTTTGCTGAAAGCAGAGGGACGCATCACAATTTTTCTTTCCCCTCCCTGAGCGCTACATCCGGCTGGCCTGGTCCAATGCTCCGCCAGGCGTGGGGAAATGGCTCATCAAGTGCCTGAGGCTGCGGTACGCTACAATTGCAGTCTAAACACCTGAATCATCCCCCATGCGCCAATACCTCGAGTTCATGCGCCATGTGAAAGAGCATGGCGCGGTCAAGACCGACCGCACCGGCACCGGCACCCTGTCGGTCTTCGGCTACCAGATGCGCTTCGACCTGCAGCAGGGCTTCCCGCTGCTGACGACGAAGAAAGTCCACCTGAAGTCGATCATCCACGAACTGATCTGGTTCCTGCAGGGCTCGACCAATATCGCCTACCTGAAGGACAACGGCGTCACCATCTGGGACGAGTGGGCCGACGACAACGGCAACCTCGGGCCGATCTACGGCTACCAGTGGCGCAGCTGGCCAACGCCCGATGGCGGGCACATCGACCAGATCTCGCAAGTGCTGGAGCAGATCCGCAATACGCCGGATTCGCGCCGCATGATTGTCTCAGCCTGGAACGTGGCCGACGTGCCGAACATGAAGCTGCCGCCCTGCCACGCCTTCTTCCAGTTCTACGTGGCCGACGGCAAGCTCTCCTGCCAGCTCTACCAGCGCAGCGCCGACATCTTCCTGGGCGTGCCGTATCTTTGCCACATTCCGAAGATGTACTCATAAAGAGCGTTGCGCGCAACAAGCATTTTCTCGTCGGTAGCCTATGAAGGCAGTATCTATACAATTCACAAAAACTCTGATAGTCTTCGGTTCAGGATGAGCCAGTTAGTCCGGGTCTGGTACTACGCTCTCCCCAAAACGAAAGATTATCGGCATGGACATACAGTACTTAGACCTTCTTCGTGACGTTCTCGAGAACGGCGTTCAGAAATGCGACCGAACGGGGACAGGTACGCTTTCCGTTTTCGGGAGAATGTACCGTCATGACTTGAGCAAGGGCTTCCCTCTCCTAACCACAAAAAAGCTGCACCTCAAGTCAATCCTGCATGAATTGCTTTGGTTCCTCCGTGGCGATACCAACATAAAGTACCTGAAAGATAACGGGGTTTCCATCTGGAATGAGTGGGCCACCCAAAATGGCGACTTAGGTCCAGTGTACGGCGCGCAATGGCGTGCCTGGCAGGGGCCAAATGGCGAGGTCTTCGATCAAGTTGCGGCATTAATCGAGGGAATCCGGAAGCGTCCTGATAGTCGTCGCCACATTATTAGCGGTTGGAACGTCGCCTATTTACCAGACGAGTCCAAGGCACCTGAGCAAAACGCAGCAGAAGGTAGAATGGCTCTCCCGCCTTGTCATATCCTATATCAATTCTACGTAGCAAACGGGCGGCTCTCCGCCCACCTCACGCAGAGATCTGGCGACCTGTACCTCGGGGTACCTTTCAACGCAAATTCTTTAGCTTTTCTAACACATATGGTTGCACAGCAGTGCAACCTAAACGTTGGAGAAATCGTTCATTCGATTGGTGATCTGCACTTGTATTCCAACCATTTAGATCAGGCACGCCTACAACTCACACGTGAGCCTCGACCCCTTCCAACCCTGACAATCCATCGAAAGCCAGAGTCAATTTTCGACTACAAGTTCGACGATTTTGAAATCGTTGGATACGATCCCCACCCTCACATTCCAGCGCCGGTCGCAAAATAGCGAGAACTAGGCTTAATCAGAGGCATATCAATTTCCGACTTATGCCGCTTTCCCAAAGCCGGAGGTTCAAAATGATGGATGCCCAGACCGAGCTCAAGACTTTGCACGCGCTTTCACACAGTAGCTCTACAAATGAACAATGCGCCTTCGAAAATGGAGAACCCATATCTTGTCGTCGAACCACTGGGCAGTGCGCGAAGCAGAGCATATGAATACTCACGCTATGCAGAAAGACTGGGCTCAACGTTTGTAGCTGCCGTTTGCCAACACGCGCGAGATTCTTACGATAAGCAATTTTTAATTAAGGGATCTCGAGCGGTCGGTCTTATACTAGCGGTTGCTCATCTAGATTCATTCTTCTGCATACTAAAAAACACTCTAGATAAGTACCACCTTGTATCAACTAGTGCGATGGAATCATCGCATTTGCACGAATTTGCCAATGATTTCTTAGCGAGTCGCAGCATAACAAATTGCAATTTATCGACGAGTGATACACATCATTACGAGAAGAATCTTGCAATACTTAAGCGTTACGCAGACGCCGGGATTCTTTGTGTGGATCTCCAGCATTTCGCCTCGGTTAAGCAAAGCCCGTATTACGTCCTGCATACTGAGCCTACGAACGGGACATCAATAACGTATGAATATTCCAGAATTGCAGACAGAGTTGGCGCCATGTTTGTCGCCTCTGCTTGCGCCTTAATTCGGGAATTGCGCAAAACAGCAAATGTAACCGAAAGGACCTGGCAGGACAACTATGCTGAACGCTTCGATCATTTTCTTGGCCAGCTACATGCGTTCCTAGAGTTAATGCATTATCGTTCGACCGATGCACTAAGCGAAGATGGATGGCAACAGTTTGTTGACTATCTGGCGCGTTCGATACTTGAAGATCGGGTGTCAGGTAAGACCGGAAACATGATATCTGCAAAGACAAAAGATAAACAACGCTTAACAACTAACAAATTACTGGCAAATCTGGCTCTAAGAGGCTTGCTACCAAAACGTTTTGAAATTCCTCCACCTGGAGGACGGATGAGAGCTGTCGACGGAGAATCGAAATTCACACAGAGAGGCTTCTATGTGAAAGAGAAGAAAGAAGTTGCATACTCACCGTTCATCCTCATGATTCAACAAGGTGACAAAACAAATCTCTATAGTTACGAAGCTTTCCAACCGTTAGCTAGGTTTTTCCTATTGGAGGCACTCCCTGCGCTGGACCGATATTATAATATCCGCACGAACCAGCAAAGAAAGGTTTGTCACCAAGTCGTCACATCATTGTTATCTTTTCTTATGAGGCAAAAGGGCATAGGATCTATGCCGGACTTTTTCCGGAATCTCGGATCCGCCGCGTTTCGCAGAATCGAAGCGATGACGTGGGAAAAAGCACTTTACGAGTGGCGTGCAGATTTAATTTGCGATACTGCAACGCCAGAGAGTTCTCGTTCGATCCTCAGAAAGCATAAACTCATTGGAACATTGAACCAAGTATGGGCCGTTCTAGCATCATCTAATGTCGTTCCAGAAGTCAAACTAAAAGGCATCAAAAATGCGAAAGCTAGACAAACTTCGAAGAGCCGTCCCTGCCTCGCACAACTCTCTCCCCGAGAAAACAGCACCGAACACGGGAAAGACACAGAGCGAAACGCGTTAATAAGTAAACTGACGCGACCATTCGACGAATTTGAAAAGTCTGAGGCAATCGAGTTCATAAACGCCCTGTATGCGCACCTCCCTTCACAAAACGTTAAGTTGCTTGACTTAGATTCTCTCGTTTCGGAGATTCGGAAACTGAACACGTTTCGTCTAGAGTCCTTGAGGCGATGTGCCGAACTCGACTTTCTGCAGTGGTACGAGCATTGGCTCTTTGGTCAACGGGCACTGATAGAAGCTACACACTCATCGCAGGAACTGATTGCACTACTCGACTACACGGAACGATCAGTCTCTGACCGCCGCCGTAATGCTACAAAACTTATAACTGGTACTACCTTACCTAACCTCGGCAATGCCCTTAGCCTCATGCTGGACGCACTAGACGGCAACTCGAGTGGGATCAGTGGCAGATACCATCACCTGAAGAGGCGCTGGGGTGGCCACGAGCAACTTCAAGCATACTTACATCCCCATAAACGCGCGACTGTCGCTCTGTGGATCCTGCTTCTAGTAGATACGGGCGCGAACTGTGAGGTCGTCCGCGAGATGCCTACAAACTGCCTCACGAAATCCGAAGATTCAACACACATGACGGTATCCTTCGGTCAAAAAGCACGAGCGCACTACGTACGTATCAATGACAGCCTTCCGGTTGCGCCGCAACCAGGTCAGAAACTATCTGCTGTACAGGCAATCCGGTATTACCTTTCAATGTCGGTTCGCTATCGGGAAGAAGCCGATGCTAGTGTCGCAAACACACTTTTCTTGGATACTCAGCAGGGACATATTGTAACGATTACAGAATCTAGGGCCCGTGAGGATTTCAAAGCATTTCTACGGGATCATCCTGAACTGCATAATCTCGACATTCGCCCGTCATCTATTCGCCCATCATGTCTCCTGGAACTGCAGCACAGAGATCCACTGATACGCATCGAGACTGCACAGGCGCAAGCAGATCACGCTTCCGCCACAACGACCGGCATTTATACACAGCGGACGCATACGAAACTTGTACAAATTGAGAAGATCCGGGCATTCACGATAGCTTTTCAAGCTGTAATAATCGAATCCATTGACGGTGCGGCGGAAAAACTTGGAATGTCCCATGAGGCTGCTGTAAAGCTCTTTTCTAACGCAGCACGTTCTGGCCTTGGCGTTGCTTGCTTGAATTCAAAAGCAGGCATCCAACCTGGAACGCAGCAAGGCGAAAGCTGCACAAGATTAGACGCCTGTCCCGGATGCGAAATGCGATACATCGTCGGAACAGCGGATAACATCGCCGACTTGATTCTCTTTAATGAATACCTTGAATCTAGGGAGGAGAATGAGATCATGTCGAACGCTGTAGCGTGGGAAAATCGCTGGCTTCCATGGCGCACGCTAGCGGAAGTCGCTCTAGCTAAATTTTCGCAAGGCGAAACAGCATCGAGTTATATTCAGGCAAAGTCGATCGCAGACGCGCGTCGCCCTAATTATAAACCATTTCCGTTATTTTGATTATGGCCACTGCACGAAGTCTAGATCTGAATGTTGTAGATGAAAGCATCCCGAATGCCCTCCATACCGTCGGAGGATTTCGGCCCAATTGGCTTTTGACTAATTACGAAAATCACGAGTGGTTAGTACAGAATATCGGTGAGAAAAACCCCCGGGTGATAAGCTTTAACGTAACGGTGCCCGGTGGCCGTAAGCTCAAGGATTATCCTAACTTATACGAATCGATTAAACGCATAGCATATGGCGTTAGGACGGGTCCACTTGCCGAAGTTGACAGTGCTGAAGTTCAGCTTGCCATAGTTAGCAACCTCACTACGCTCGCCTGTTGGATGATCGGACGTGAAATCGAGCGGTTTTCTCAACTGACCAATATTGATCGCGAAGAGTATGCGGCCCTTGCCGTGTATGGGGTGCACAGTATCTTAAATACCGAGTCTACTCTCGAGCGGCACCTCGAAGCGCAGGTTGCGAAAGCAAACTTTGCGCCAGGTGAGGAGAAAGCTGATCGTCGAAATAAAGCCAAGGCAGTATTTCCGTTTAAGAAAGCAAATAGCAATACGAGCACCGTCGTGTTGGACCGGCGGCAAGTTCTAGCCGACGCAGGACTAGATCATATTGGGTTCAGCTCAAACGTATTAGCGTCTCTATTTGACGAGTTTGAGGCCCTTTGCTGCTTTTACCAACCTAGCATTATTAAGAGCCGCAAAGCGAAATCAAGAGATGACCAGGAAGACAAGCCCATCTCTGAGGAACATCTTCGTCGTTTCCTCATGTCCTTCAAGTATTTGTATGAACATCGACGATATTTGAATGATGCCCCACTGAGAGATCCGCTAGTGTTTACCTCAGCACGGGCTGAAGCCCGCAAGCTAGGAGCAGAAATTGGGCGTACAGGTACTGTTCCGATCAAACAAGCGACACATTTAATAGAGCGGTCGGCACGCTGGGTATTAGACTATTCGCCTCTTATCCTGGACCTTAAAAGACGAGCAGACGAAGCATCCAGGGACAGCATCACCGGTCGTCAAGGGAGTTATGCTGAGCATCTAAAGTCGATAAAGACTTGGCCATCCGGACCTGCGAGTCCATTCCCGATACAGCTAGAACGCTCAAAGAATGTCGAAGAAGAACGACTGGATTCGATTTTGGCTGAGTCGGGGAGCGGGGGGATGACGATACATGGCGCAACTATCTCGTTGATGACTGCATGTTCGATAGTGATTGCTGCATTTACCGCCCGGCGCGTGTCGGAAATCATCGGACTAAAATATGGCTCATTGTATACTGATGAATCAGGAAAGCTCTGGCTCAGCTGTTTTATCCATAAAACGCTACGAACAGAGTCGCAAATACCCGTTCCAGAGATAGTCGCCGTTGCAATTAATGTCTTGGAGCAGATAAGCGAGAAAGCAAGAGGCCTTACCGAGGTGCCCTATATTTTTCAATATAATGTCCCTGGCACAAGTCGAACGCACGGACTTAGCGCCGCAAAACTACCAAATTTTGCATTGAGCAGTCATTTGCGCAGGTTTGGTTATCTGATAGATGTGCCGCAATTGGACGATGGGACTCGATGGACGTTCAAAGGACATCAGTTCCGACGCTTCTTTGCCATCTTGTACATATGGGTTTATGATAAGGGTGACTGGGGTGCCCTCCAGTATCACCTGCGACATTTCACGAGGGAAATGACTCGTCGTTACGTGACAGAAACCGATATGGGTCAAATTATTGCTTACGCAGCGAAAGAACATACTGCACAGATTTTAGCAAATGCAGCCTCTGGCATAAATCCTATTGGTGGAATAGAGGGCACGAGGCTTAAAGAGGCGGCTGAGCGACTTCGCAATCAGATGGCAAGAAAAGTTGAGGTAGTATCAGAGCGAAAATATAGGCAGAAACTAGAGAAGCTCGTCGATCGCACAGGACTTCAACTTGCAGGCTTTCCTTGGGGATATTGTGTAAAGAGGAAAGGTCAGGAGGAAAATATCTGTAATTGTACGAGTACCGGTGATGCGGATTTTACTAAGGCAAGTGAAACAGTATGCACAGGATGTGAATGTAACATGTTGACCTCTTCTGCATTGCCCATCTTTTCCGCAGCGATTCGGATGCACCAAAATATCGTAGACTCGCCAGACTCGCCCCCCATATTGAGGAACGCGAGTAATGCGATTTGTCAAAAGCTAAATAAGGCAATTGCAGAGATAAGCTAAGGTCGCCTGCAGGGCCGGCTAAGAATTACCAACCCTATTTTCCGATAATCATTCGAGTTATGCGCACACCACATGTTGCACTGCAACGACGAAAAGCCGCGATTGCGAAATTTGATCATAAAGTAAAGACACTGGAAACGTTGCTGGAGGCCGACACTATTGAGAATGTGCCCGATAACATGCGACCTACAACTTTTGTTGAGTGGGAGGATGAAGAACTCGGCGTTCTAAAATTTTCACGGAATGCACTTTACGAGACGGACGAGGAATACATCAAACTGCACAACAGAATGAAAGTTGTGCTCGCAGCGTTAGCGAAGAAGAGGAGCAGACCCAGTAAGGTTGAGAATGAGGTGACTCGGCTTAAAGACAAGACGGAAGTTTTGGAGCGTAAATTACAAGCGTTTGTTAATGATTATGCGATGGTTAGATCAGAGCTCGAAGATAAGAATAAAGAGATAATTAGACTTCGCCTAGAGCTGCAGAGAATTCGCGAAAACGGATCGAGCATTATTCGTTTGCGTCCCGTTAAGAAGCCTTCCGATAACGAGAAGTTCTAATATTATGCCCTGCTCGCTAGACTTTACTGATGATGGATTTGTCTATGCTGGAAAGTCATATACCGGCATTCCGGTACTACTCGATTCCAGACATCACTTCGTTACCCCCGTTTGCGACTACTTACGTAATCTTGTAATACGCGAAAAGTTTGAGCTAGGATCAGTTAAGACATATGCGCAATCTATTCAGAATTTTTGGAACTATCTTGAGCAGATTCGACTTCCTTACACAAACGTAACAGACAAAGAACTCCTATCCTGGATAAATATGCAGGAAGCTCGTGGCAATAAGCTGTATGTTATAGGAGCAAGATGTGATTCGGTTTTCGATCTGTACTGCTGGTTAGAGATTCATGGGTACATTACGAACATGGTGAGAGTGCCGGGACACAATGACCATGCAGTTTTCGAACCAATGCTTTCAAGCAAGAAGGCGGCCAATGGAAGATTTCGCCGTTCTCGATATGGAATCATTTCAGGAATTAGACCAAAGAATAAGGACGCAGATTCTTTACAGCCGACACCAACCAGCGAAGATTTAACCAAATTATACGTAGTTGCGGACAACCCTGGGAATCAGGATCTAACAGACCGCAATCATCTGCTTATTGATTGGTATGGACAAACTGGGGTACGCCGTGTTGAGGCTCAGAACTTAACTGTTGATCAAATCCCAGAGTGGCCCGCTATTGACCGTCTTCGTTCCCTTGGTCATGCGTACGAGTTGCGTTTGACAATTACAAAGGGCGGCAAAGCCCGTCACATCGGTGTGTTACCTGACCTCCTCGAGCGCACTCGCGATTGGATTGAAGGTCCCAGGGATAAAATCATCAAACGATTTAAAAGAAATGGTCTAGCTTACAGCGAGCCGAAGGAGATTTTTGTTTCGTCTAAGACTGGTAAGGCTCTTACGCTGACATCGATGACGAATTTGTTTACTGCATTCTTTAGTGAAGCGAATGTAGAAGGACATGGACATAGGCTTCGGGCCTACTATCTTACCAACCTTTTACATGCCGAGGTAGAGGCTGCGATTGGGACGCTACGATCCAATGGTGGATCCGCTGTAGGTATCGATTGGGATCTTATCCTCCGGAAAGTGGCGGAGCGAGCTGGTCATCAGAATTTAGAGTCTCTGCGCAAATATGTAACGATTCTTAAGAAAAAATACAACAAGATTTCAGGCCACGACGACTTTGTAACAATTGAACAATCGATCAGAGCGATGAAGCAGCAGCTTTATTTGATTGAGCATAGAATCAGAGAAAAGAAGTCAGAGCTTGATTCACTAAATAACGCAAATACAAACCGAAAACGTAGGTGATTTGCCCTTACGAAGTGTTCGTGCGTCCAGCGGTAGAAGTCTCATGAGACATCTTACCAAGGACATTCTGAATCTCTGTGATGCGCTTACATGGATGCAATTTTACAAATCCTGGACTGAATCGTTTGCTCGTCGGTCCTACGACGGAAGCGCCTTCATCGCTTCGACCTCATCTGTTCATTTGCCCGAGCGAATAGTCCGGCGCAAGCTTTTTAGGCTGTATGTGCACCTCTCTTGCAGCATCTCAAGCTCTTGTTCTATTTGCATTTTGTCCTAGTTTTGACAGGAGAAATGCTTTCATTGCATGTTTTTGCGAAGTCTGAACGCTTCTTCACCCAGCTCCGCCCCTAGTAGCGACCGCCGTGGCACTTAGCAGAGCGCAAGCGTGATTGTTCTTGGTTGTCTAAAGTGTGCGCCATGCTCGATTTAGTGTATCATGTTACATGCCCCCTACAGGGGGAGTAACATCGTTCCGTTCAACTTCCCGCTCGCACAGCCGCATAAGACAAATGTTCACAGTTCATGACACGTGGGAGCATGCATCCCCGCTTCAACAAAGCAGATTGCGGCAATCGGGTTTAAGGCGATACAGAATGGTGGATGTTTCTACACCCCTGCGAATCTTTTACGTCGAACTATCACCAGGAACCTGCTGGGATAGTTACGGCCTTAGGAAGTACTTGTTCAGTAGCCTTGCCGACGTTCAAGAATTTGTCGCTAGTCAAAGTGATTTTTATATAAGAGTCTACTGCAGTTTTTCCGATCAGGAAAAATGGAAATCTGGGAAAATTCACAAAATTTTGTCGATTCTTGACATTGAAGGATTCGAAATCCTATTTTTCCAGTTTGATGACGGTACTGTTTATCTAGACGGAGCCGGTCAGGTCGATGATATTGCTTGGGGCGACACAAATATTTTGTGGCGCGACACTTCAGATCACGACAGAAGCACTTAAGATTCTGAAACTTGAGCAAATCTATAATTATTCAGTGTGGGTAGTCTAGATTATCTCAGAGCGGGCGACGAATGATCTCGCCTAACTCTCTCAGCTTTTACAAAATATTACAATGGTTCATGGCTTGGAGGCAATGAAAAATTATGCTCTACTTAACGCTAGCCTTGATGTCGTTTGCGCAAATCAATTCGGAGAACACGCAGTGGAAAGAATCGCGGCGAATTCCGGGAGCTACCGTGTACTTAGAACAGAATAAGACCTGGACTTCGCCTGATATTGTGCATGTACTCTCCCTAATCGATTACATTGAGCCTCAAATCCTCCCAGGTCAAGTAACTTATTCTTCGCGGATTTCACTACACGAGCTTGATTGTAAATATAAGAAATATCGCATCTTAGAGTCAACGCGATACCACGGGAATATGGGTGGTGGTGAGGAGGTCTTACTAACTAAAGCGACTCCATGGAAACGATGGTATATAGGAACTTATGCTGCTAGTCGCGGCAACGCAATATGCACTTGGTGACGCATTTTATTATCGTACCACCCTACGTCCAATCGAATTTGAGATACCTAGAGTAAACGGATCGTCGCCGCTTGACCATGCTATATCATTCAGTGAGTTACTCTCGTGATATCGCGCGCCGTCCATTGGCGATCCGATTGATATTATTTATACTGTTTCTCTGAGCTGTGCAAGGAGGTGAAAAATCACACAAGCCACTGTTACAGTGAATGAACGAAGAAGCTGCGTTGTAACTTGCACAGTTTTTTTATGCGAATGTCGGATCCTAGTGAAGGTGATTTGCACAATTTTAGCTGAGTGCATGAACCCGTTACTAAGTTTAGCCACGACCTTTAGTCAAATTAAGAACCGCGACGGCCATCACACAAGCGCTTACATCTTTGTTCTATTAGAGGGCGTGGATGGCTAATCTCCTATGCTTCTATGGCCATAACGCCACGATCGTTGGCCTGAGCAGCAGCGGTTCGTTGTCTGGCGAATGGTTGTGTTGACGAGCTAAATTGCGCCCTACCTGTTCTTGGCAGCCTTGCGAAGCTTTCTCCTGCGGCGTGTATTGGTTTCTTTCGTCCAGCTTTTGAGACCGCGACGTCGCTGGATCTCGCCGTGAGCAATGAATCCGGCGGCGATGGTGCCAAAGATGACCCCGACCAGTACCGTCAGATCGAGCATCTCGTCAGTAATAACGAAGTTCATGCAGTGCTTCCCCTCAAGCGTTGTGCGTTGCCGATTACCGACACCGAGCTCAAGCTCATGGCCAGCGCCGCGATCATTGGAGAAAGGAGTTGCCCGGTAAAGGGATAAAGAAGGCCTGCAGCCAGCGGAATTCCCATGGCGTTCTAAATAAAGGCAAAGCATAGATTCTGCCTCATGTTGCGTACGGTCTCCAGCGAAAGAAGTCGCGATCGCGCAATCGCGCGCAAGTCGCCTTTGATGAGTGTGACGTAAGCGGAGTTGATCGCGACGTCAGTACCGGTACCCATCGCAATCCCGACGTCCGCCTTCGCTAGCGCCGGCGCGTCGTTGATGCCGTCGCCGGCCATTGCGACGACTTTGCCTTGTTGCTGGAGCCGTTCGACCAGGGCCAGCTTGTCCTGCGGCTTGACCTCACCGTAGACGTCCGAAATGCCGAGCTTTGCAGCGACCGCCTTTGCCGTGGTCACACCATCGCCGGTCGCCATCACCACGGTCATGCCAGCGTCGCGCAGGGTTGCCAGGGCTTCCAACGTCGTCTCCTTGACCGGATCCGACACTGCGATCAGGCCCATGAGCTTTCCTTGTCGTGCCAAGTACATCACGCTTGCACCGACGTGCCGAAGCTCTTCCGCGGCTTTTTGAAGCGGCGTCCAGTCAACCTTCTCGATATCCATGAGCGCCGTGTTGCCCAATGCAACCCGCTCTCCCTGCACTGTCCCGCGCACACCGATTCCGCTGGACGATTCGAAGGTCTCGGGTTTGTGCAGTGGCAGATTTCGCCTGCGTGCCTCAGCGACGATAGCATGCGCCAGCGGATGCTCACTCCCCTGGTCGATACTGGCAGCGATCCGAAGAACATCCTCTTCCTGGAATCCGGAGGCGGCGATCGCCCGGTCAAACGCAGGCTTACCTTCCGTGAGCGTACCCGTCTTGTCGACAATGATCGTGTCGACCTTGCGCATCGCTTCGATCGCCGCAGCGTCGCGGAACAGCACACCCTGGGTGGCCGCGCGGCCTGTCGCCGCCATGATCGACATCGGCGTCGCCAGCCCCAATGCACAGGGACAGGCGATGATCAGCACCGCGACGGCATTCACGAACCCATAGACCCAGCTGGGTTCCGGCCCGAACAGGCCCCACCCCAGCAGGGTGAGCAGCGCGATGACGACGACGACCGTGACGAAATAGCCGGCGACCACGTCTGCCAGGCGCTGCATGGGCGCCCGCGAACGCTGCGCCTGCGCGACCATCTGCACGATCTGCGACAACATGGTCTGTGACCCCACGCGCTCGGAACGGATGACGAGACTGCCGCTCGTGTTGATGGTCGCGCCGATGACCTTGTCGCCCGGCCGCTTCGTCACCGGCAGCGGTTCGCCGGTGAGCATGGCTTCGTCAACTGCGCTTTCGCCCTCCAGGACCACTCCATCGACCGGTACCTTCTCGCCGGGCCTCACCCGCAGCGAGTCCCCGATATGGACATGCGAAAGTTGGATGTCGTCTTAGTTTCCGTCGGCGCGAATCCGCCTGGCCGTTTTCGGCGCCAGGCCGAGCAAGGATTTGATCGCTGCCGACGTCTGCGAACGTGCGCGTAGTTCGAGGATCTGGCCAAGCAGCGTCAGCGAGACGATGACGGCGGCGGCCTCGTAGTAGACGCCGATTCGGCCGTGCATTGCGAAGTTCGACGGAAACAGGCCCGGGAACAGGGTCGCAACCAGGCTGTATCCGTACGCTGCGGCGACCCCGATACTGATCAAGGTCCACATATTCGGACTGCGGTTCTTGAGCGACTGCGCACCACGGACAAAGAAGGGCCAGCCTGCCCACAGCACTACCGGCGTGCTGAGGAGGAGCTCGATCCAGCTCTGGTATGCTAGCCCTCCGCTGAAGATACGGTGCCCGGCCATCGCCAGGATCGTGACGAGCACGGTCAGCGGCAGCGTCCACCGGAAACGACGGCGGAAGTCCACTAATTCCGGATTCTCTTCCTCCTCCAGCGATGGCAGCATCGGCTCCAGCGACATTCCGCATATTGGGCAGTTGCCCGGTGTGGATTGCTGGATTTCCGGATGCATCGGGCAGGTGTAGATCGTCCCTGGTGGCCCCTCCGGCATAGCGGCGGGGGCGCCTTTCTCCGTATAGCTGGTGGGATTGGCGCGAAACTTGTCCATGCACTTCACACTGCAGAAGTGATAGCGGACTCCTTCGTGCTCGATGCGTCGATCCGGCCGGTCTGCAACGCTCATTCCGCATACCGGATCGGTATGAGGCTTATCGGACAACGCAGACGAATGATGCTGCGAGCCGTCGGCCATGCTGCCGCCAGGTTCGGCGTTGCCGGCATGATGCTCATGCGAGTGGTGACATTCCTGATTCTTACGCTGGTGACCGGCGTGTTCATGCATTTCATTTTTCATGGCAGCTCCAGTTAGAAGCGACTGAGGTTCTCGCGCGGCCCACTTGTCGCAAGCGGTGCGCGGCCTGTGATGTCTATGCGGTTTCCTTGGCGTGATTCAGAGAATACCGTGGAATCTCGACCGTAAGATCCGCCTCCGCGACGATCGCCTGGCACGACAGACGGGACAAGTGCTCGACGCCCCAAGCCCGGTCAAGCATGTCTTCCTCATTGTCGCTGGCTTGCGCGAGAGATGGGAAACCCTCCCGTACAATGAGGTGACATGTCGTGCAGGCACCAACCTTGCCGCAGGCATGCTCGATGTCGATGTCGTTTTCGAGCAGCGCATCGCAAATGCTTGTGCCGGAGGCGGCTTCGATCGACGCCCCGGAAGGTACGCAATCCGGATGCGGCAGTACGGTAATTCTAGGCATGTGCCGACTCCTTCCCGGCACTTAGGTTTCGGTATCGGCAGAAGAGACAGCGCGAGGTCGCTGTCGTCTTCTCCGAACCGGACACCGCGCTCGTTATCTGTTTCGACCCCGCCGAATCGTGCAGGCCTGTGCTGGACATTGCTGTCACGCGATCGGCGGAACGGTGGGCCTCGGGGCCAATGGACTCATACATAAGACGCCTCCGGAAAGTGGTTATTCCACTGTAAACCTTCCAATAATGGAAAGGTCAAGCGAATTTTCCGCTGAACGAAGGCGCAGGTTGGTGTGCGTGACATCCAGGTTGAAACGGCTTTGCAGCCGCTTCAACCCTTTCCTCGATCAGAACTCATTGTCCTTCCGTTTGTCGCCTGTCATGGGCACAGAGCCGCAGTCCGAGTAGCGCTTGCACAGCATCTCGCGCATATCGTTGATTCCGTTCTTCTGGACGACGACGATGTTTTCGCAGTAACGCCGTAAACCGTCGTGATTCAGATCGCTCTTCACTGTACAGTGCAGGCTCGGTGCAAGCGCGCTCAGGTGATGGTTGCTGAAGGACCTCAGAAAGACCTGGTTGAACTGCGCCCCGGCTGGGGTTGCCTCGAGCATAGCGATCATGCGTCTTCCATCGGCCGTGAGCTGCGGCTGATATTGGATGCCGTACCACTCCCTCAGGAAGCGCTGGGCACGGCCAATCTCTTCGCGCTGCTCTCGGTTGCCCATGCGCGCCATCGACTTGATCTCGTCATCGCTCGCCTTTGGCGGTGTCGCATTGAAGCCAGGGGTCGGCGATGTCCCTTCCTGGGGAGCCACGACTTGCGCGTCTCGCGCCAGGTCCGTGCCGGCAGCCAGCTCCGTCATCCGCAGGGCGGAATAATGGTGATTGATGATGAAGACCAGGTAGTTCTTTTCAAACTGCGCGGTCGCTCCCCTGCCCGGCCCATCGGCATGCGCCACGCCCATGCCGGGCACGAGCAGGCTCAAGCTCAGGGCGAGACTACGGCCGAGCACACGAATGTTGCCGACACGGGAGGACTGATTGAACTGCTTGCTTGCGAATTTCATGATTGCTCCTTTGAACGATAGACAACGAGTCATTTGGCTGAGGTATAGGGCACGCGCCGCCGGCGCCGCACAGAGCAAGCCGCGATTCCTGCCCCCACTAGGAACATCGCGTACGCTGATGGTTCCGGAACTGCAAGGACAACATAGTTCGCAGTCGCCCAGTAGACATTTCCTTGCTCGCCAATAGTACGCAGCGATACTTCGGTCAAGGGGTTGGTCGACAGGAAGCCGAGGAACGACGTGGGTGAGGATCCTTCAAGGGTGTAGCTTGTGCTACCTGATCCATCCATCGCCGTGAGCTCGATCGTTCGCCCGGGCACGTAACTTCCATAGGCGTCCGTCGCAAAAAAGCTTCCCCCGAAGCCAAACACCCCAGGTGAGAATGCGCTGAAGCTGACAACATCCGAAGCAAGCGTCGGCGCTAGATAGACGTCGCCGTTATTCATCACAGGAAAGAAGCCTCCGTCTCCCGGGCCTGCATTGATGCGATACCCATATGCTCCGGCAGTTCGTGAGAGTTGGGCCTCCAGTTCGGAGGTTGGCAGATCGTCGAAACGATCGGTGCCGGCCGCCTGCACCGCTGACAGGAACGATGCCTCGTTGGTGAAAACAGTGATCTCGGCGTGTGCCGGCATCACCACAGACAATAGTAGAGTCCCCAGCAGAGCCGGCTTGGGCAATGCATTGTTGCTTTTCATGATTTACCTCATTGCTCAGTTGTTCATGCGAACGCCACCATGCCCGTGCCAAAAAGCACGGACTTGCAGCTTCGTAATTAACCTGAATGCCTTGCAGTCCGGCGATGCTCAGGAAGGCGCAACGGGAAGGCGAGACACAAGGGTAGAACGGCGCAATGAGTCAGGCGCGCGGCGGAGGGTCGAGGACCGGAGGAATAAAACTGGAAAAGTCGGCCTGAAGGGAATGCGACCGCTCGGGGGAGGTGGAAGGCGCGCTCAGCGGTAGAAATGAAGGGACTGGGGCATAGGGGACGACGAAGCTCGAGCAACAGAGCGATTTCGACTTGCAACAGCTACCTTCGGTACCTTCCGCCATGTCGGAGCGCATGTCGGCGCGCATGTCGGGGCAATCATCTTTCTCTGCTTGAGAATCCGCATTCACAAGCTGAATTTCCACCTTCAAGTTGTGGCATGTGACGGCTGCGGTCGCATACCCATGGTACCCGACCAACAGGGACAGCAGACACCAAGCAATTTTGCGGAAGGCGGCAGTCATGCAAAAAATGTAGCATCTGCTGTAATGTCCCGTTGTACGATACAGATCGGCAACCATCTCTACCAGGAAGCGCTGACGCAGGGCTCACGGCGGTTCCGGCGCATAGTGCACACCGGTACCGTCTGCGTCGCCGCTTACTTGCCCGTCGCCTTGTGCTTCGCCATCCACTGGTCGAGCTTCTTGATCTCCTTGGTCTGGTCGGAGATTACCTTCTTGGCCATCGCCTGCATTTGCGGATCCTTGCCGTTCTTGAGCTGCGCTTTTGCCATATCGATACCTGCCTGATGATGCGAGCGCATCATCATGGCGAAGTCATGATCGTGATCCCCGGTCATCTGCATGCTCGACATCTTCTGGTGCATGGCCTCCATCGACTGCATCATCTCGTGGCCAGGCATGTCGTGGTGTTGACCAGCTTGGCCTGACGGGGCCCCATGTTGCGCGTGTTGCGCGGACTGCGCGAACGAATTGAGCGACACAGCGGAAACGAGTGCAAATGCACCGGCCATGAGAGTGATACGGGTTTGAACTTTCTTCATATTCTTCTCCTTGAGTAAAATGATCAGCACTTAGTGCCGCAAAATGTGGCGCCTCCATTGGCGATTCTGGAAGGAGTTCGATGATTAAGGCTGTGCGCTAACGCACCCTGTTTGTACATCTCCGTAGATCAACCGCGCCTGCCAGTCACTGCATGCCACTCGGCAAGCGCCTGACTTTAGTCAGCCTTAAGGATGCTCCAGGCTAAAATTGGCGTGCTATACTTCCCACATCTATGAACCGCGCACTCAAGACATTTTTCGTTTGGCTAATGTTGGCCGTGCTTCCGCTGCACGCGGTTGCGGCCAACCGTATGTCGTGCGGTCCGGTTCACCAGCAATCCAGCCAGGGTTCGATCGACCCGGGCTTGCCGTCGCACGAGCACATGGCCAGTGCGCATGCTCACCACGGTGGCGACCATGCCAGCCAAGCGGCAGATTCCTTGGTCGATGTCGATCAGGCAGACTCCAAAGCCGACAAAAAGCCTCACTCCACCTGCAGCGCCTGTTCCGCATTCTGCCTGGGTGCCGTCGCGCCACCCTCCACTCATCTCGTTGTTCCGGCCTTCGATGGCTCAGACGTAGTCGTCGTTGCGCCTGCGGCCTTCGCCGTAGGCTTCATCCAGGACGGCCCCCAGCGCCCTCCCCGGCACTAATCCGCTTAATCGTAACAAGAGCTGACCCGCTATCCTCTAGTGCCGTCATCGCTCTTGAGCATTCGCGCGTGTCTGCGCACGCCCTGTTACTGATTTTGAGGATTGCCCATGACTTCCAAGCTTTTGGCTGCCGCTATTGGCGCCCTGCTGGCCCTGCCAATGTATGCGCACGCCCAGCAATCTCGCCCGCTGCCAGACCCTGCGGACCCCGCCGTTGCAGTGCCACCGACCGTGTACGAATCGGTCATTTCCAATCGTTCGCCTGCACCGCAAGACGGCCAGACCACGCCTGACAGATCTTGGCGCGCCGCAAACGATGCCGTTGCTGGAGTGCCTGGTCACGCCGGACATGGTGCCAACGGCACTGAACAGAACCACCACGGCCATAAGGACGGGCCGGCTCCGTCCGCGCCCGCATCTCAGGTGTCGCCAACGAAGCCGGCTAATCCTGCGCCTATGGATCACAGCAAACATCATTAAGCCGAACACATAATGACAACGAAGCTTTCGAATCCCACAATGCGTGCCGTCGCGGCAGGCGCCATACTCATCTCGTTAAGCGGCTGCGCGACGTTCTCCAAGGATGGCGGCCTGGACGCTGTCTCATCCTTGACCGCCGAGCGCACCGGGCAGGACGTTCGCCTGCCCAAAACGAGTGCCGATAGCGCGGCCATCCAGGACGAGCTGAATCAGTTGCTGAAGCAGCCGCTTTCCGCCGACAGCGCCGTCCGCGTCGCCCTGATCAACAACCGCGGCTTGCGGGCGTCGCTCGCCGAACTGGGTGTCGCCGAGGCCGATCTGGTGCAAGCTGGCCGCATGGCCAACCCTGGCTTCAGCTTCAGCCGCTTGTCTGGTGGCGGCGAAACGGAGATTGAACGTAGCGTCATGTTCGATCTCGTCGGTCTCGTAACCATCCCGATCCGTCGCGATATCGAGTCGCGCCGCTTCGAGAGCGCCAAGCTCGTCGCGGCAACCGAAGCCGTGCGGCTGGCGGCAGACACGCGCAAGGCCTACTTCAATGCCGTCGCGGCAGTGCAATCGGCTCGCTATGCGGAGCAAGTGCGTGAAGCGGCCGGCGCGAGCGCCGAGCTGGCACAGCGCATGGCCAAGGTCGGGAACCTGAGCGCCCTAGACCAAGCGCGTGAACAGGCGTTCTCTGCCGAAGCCTCGACCCAGCTGGCGCGCGCACGCCACAATGCGACAGCCGCGCGCGAGCAGCTTGCCCGGTTGATGGGTGTGTGGGGAGAAAACACGGCGTTCCAGCTTCCGGACAAGCTCCCCGACCTTCCGGCAGTTCCGCGGGAGGCCAGCAATATCGAGTCGCTCGCCATGCAGCAGCGCCTCGATGTGCGCCTGGCAAAGCTCAGCACCGAGTCGACTGCGCGCGCACTGGGCCTGACGAAGGCAACCGGCGTCATCAACGTCCTTGATGCGGGATACGTCAACTCGAGCAAGTCCGGCGCACACCGCGAAAATGGATACGAGATCGAACTCGCCCTGCCGATCTTCGATTGGGGAGGCGCACGTGTGGCGAAGGCCGAGGCGCTCTACATGCAATCGGTTCACCGCACCGCGAACACCGCAATCAATGCCCGGTCACAGGTCCGCGAAGCGTATTCCGCTTACCGGACAAGCTACGACGTCGCCCGGCAGCATCGGGACGAGCTTGTACCACTTCGGAAGAAGATCTCGGAGGAGAGCCTGCTCCGCTACAACGGCATGCTCATGAGCGTATTCGAACTGCTGGCCGACGCACGCGCTCAGATCGGGGGCGTGAATGCGGCCATCGACGCCCAGCGAGAGTTCTGGATCGCCGAAACGGATCTGCAGGCCGCGCTCAGCGGCAGCGGCGGTTCGTCGATCGCTATGGCATCAACTGCCGCGCCCGCTGAAGCTGCCGCGGAACACTAAACAAGGAATGAATCAACAATGAGTTCTCGTCGAGATTTCTTCACTGGCGCAGCCGCCCTGGTCGGCGCCGGACTGGTCACCCGTGCTGGCGCGGCCACGCTTCCGGAAGCCCCGATCATGACCAGCGCGGCTACGCAGCCACCTCCACCGCCACCGAACGGCCGGCCATACAACCCGGTCGTCACCTTGAACGGCTGGTCCCTGCCTTGGCGCATGAACAACGGCGTCAAGGAGTTTCACCTGATCGCTGAACCCGTGGTTCGCGAGATAGCGCCCGGCATGAAAGCCAACCTGTGGGGCTACAACGGCCAGAGTCCCGGACCAACCATCGAAGTGGTGGAAGGCGACCGGGTGCGCATCTTCGTCACCAACAAACTGCCGGAGCACACCAGCATCCATTGGCACGGCCAGCGCCTCCCCAACGGCATGGACGGCGTCACAGGCCTGAACCAGCCGGGCATCCAGCCGGGCAAGACCTTCGTCTACGAGTTCGTCGCTCGCCGCCCGGGTACCTTCATGTACCACCCGCATGCTGACGAAATGGTCCAGATGGCGATGGGCATGATGGGCTTCTGGGTCACGCACCCAAAGAATCCGGCCCATCACAAGGTTGATCGCGATTTCGTATTCCTGCTGAACGCCTACGACATCGAGCCGGGCAGCTACACCCCACGGGTCAACGAAATGCTCGATTTCAATATCTGGACCTTTAACAGCCGCGTTTTCCCGGGCATCGATACCATGAACGTGCGCCAAGGCGACCGCGTGCGCATCCGCACCGGCAACCTGACGATGACGAACCACCCGATCCACCTGCATGGACACGAGTTCGAGGTTACTGGCACCGATGGCGGCTGGACCCGGCCTGAGTCGCGCTGGCCAGAGGTGACGACCGACATCGCCGTTGGCCAAATGCGCGCTATCGAGTTTATCGCTGACGAGCCGGGTGACTGGGCCTTCCACTGCCACAAGTCGCACCACACGATGAACGCGATGGGCCATGACGTCCCGACCCTGATCGGCGTCGACCACCGTGGCGTCGCCGAGAAGATCACCAAGCTCGTGCCGGATTACATGGTGATGGGCGAGAAAGGCGGCTCGATGGGCGACATGGAGATGCCGCTGCCCGACAACACGCTGCCGATGATGACCGGCCAGGGTCCGTTCGGCGGCGTCGAGATGGGCGGCATGTTCACCGTGCTGAAAGTCCGCAAGGACCAGAAACCGGGCGACTACAAGGATCCGGGCTGGTACAAGCACCCTGCGGGCACGGTGGCCTATGAATGGAAGGGCGAGCCGCCGGCGGCCGTTCGCAACCACAACCCGGGCGGCCAAGCCATGCCGGCGGCGAAGTCGCCCGAGGTTGAAGTCACCGTCCGTAAACCCAAGGGCCACCAAGGCCATCACTGACAACCGTCGAGGAGAAAAACCCATGATCAAGCGACTCCTATCGAAATCGGCGCTCGCCGCGGCATTGTCCCTGCCCATGCTGGCAATGGCAGCTGCGCCTGTCATCGACGTCTACAAGAGCGAGTACTGCGGATGCTGCGCGGCCTGGGTAGAACACCTGAAGGCCAACGGTTTCGCACCCAAGGTAACGAACGTCGCCAACCCGTCGGACTACCGCGAACGCGGCGGCATTCCCAATGAGCTGGGTTCGTGCCATACCGCGATCGTGCAGGGGTATGCGATCGAGGGGCACGTGCCGGCGAGCGACATCAAGCGCCTGCTGGCCGATAAGCCAAAGGCCAAGGGGCTCGCCGTTCCCGCCATGCCTCTCGGCTCCCCGGGAATGGAGGGGCCGCGCAAGGACCCGTATGACGTCCTGCTGGTGCAAGCGGACGGAAAGACCAAAGTTTTCAAGCACTACAACTGAACCGACCCACGAAAGGAGACACTATGAACGCATTCTCGAAACTGACTCTGGCAATCGCCATGGCCGCCGGCGCCTCGATCGCAACGGCACAGGACAACGGTCACGCCGGCCACGGCTCGCACGGTGCGCACGCATCCCACGCCGGCCACCAGGCGGCGGCATCGGCCGAGCTGGTTGATGGCGAAGTCAAGAAGATCGATAAGGACGCAGGGAAGATCACCCTGCGCCACGGAGAAATCAAGAACCTCGACATGGCCGCGATGACGATGGTGTTCCGCGTGCAGGACCCGGCAATGCTCGACCAGGTCAAGGTAGGCGACAAGCTCAGGTTCTCGGCCGACCGCGTGAACGGCGCCGTGACAATCACGCAGATGCAGAAGGCCCAGTAAGCAGTATCGGGCCATCGTCGAGTCCCGTATTCCACGAATGCGGGACACATAGGAGAAACAACATGAACATTAAAAATCTGCTTGTCGCCACAGCCGCGGCCATTTCCACGTTGTCGGCTCCCGCCGCCTTCGCTCACGCAAAGCTCGAGGCATCGACTCCCCAAGCCAACAGTGCCGTCAGTCCGGCGCCTGCACAGGTGCGCCTGCAGTTCAACGAGCCGCTGGAACTGCCGTTCAGCAAAATCAAGCTGGTCGACGAGAAAGGCACCGTTGTCGAGCCTTCGAAGATTGCATCGGATCCCGCCAACGCCAAAGCCCTGATTGCCACTACGCCCGGACTGCATGCCGGCGCGTACCGTGTCCAATGGAGTACCGTCACCCGGGACGGGCACAAGGTCAAGGGCGAGTTCAACTTCCTGGTGAAATAAGTGGAGTCTGACCTCGCGTCGCTCCAGCGCGCCGTCACGGTCGTCCTGAACCTGTCGTTTGCCGTGCTCGTTGGTGCGAGCGCGGCACGGCTTTGGCTGCGCGCGGCGACCTCTCCCTGGGCGGCCGGACTTCTGCCTCGCCTACGCACGGCCGTGCTTGCCGCGTCTGGTTCGGCGATGCTTGCGTATTTGGCGATCCTCTGGGTCGAGGCAGCGTCGATGGCGGAGGCGCCGCTTACAGAGGCGCTGCCGGCCGTCCGTTCGGTGATCACCGCGACCCATTACGGGATGGCCTGGATGATCGGCGCCGTCGCACTCGTCGTTATCGGCGCCGTTACCGTCGCGCGCGACCAGATGGGCAAGGCAGGTTCGATAATCCCCATTGGGGCGATCGGACTGCTGCTGTACAGCCGCAGCATCGTCAGCCACGCCGGCGCCGGTGGCGATTTCACCTGGGCGGTTGCATTCGATTGGGTCCATTTGGTCCTGATCAGCCTCTGGGTTGGTGAAGTGCTGGTGGCCGGGTTGATCGCCCTGCCCGGCGGGCCTGGCACGGAACTCCAGAGCCGTCGCGAGTACGCCGACTACATTGCCTCACTGTCGCATTCGGCAACCGTCGCCCTGGTCGGGATCTTCACGACCGGCATCATCGCTGCCTGGCGAGGCCTCGGCGGATTCGACAACGCATTCGGCAATCCCTATGCGACGACCTTGCTGATCAAGATCGGCCTGGTTCTATGTGCCGCCGCGCTGGGAGGCGTGAATCGCTTCGTCGTTATGCCTACGATGCTTTCTCGGCTTCGCAAGGCGCCCAAGCGTGCCAAGCCTGGGGCGGGACGTAAGGCCGGCGATGGGAATGAAACCGATAAGGGCATGCCAGCCGGTGGTACTACGGACAAGAGGTTCGCATGGATCCTGCAGGTGGAAGCAGTCGTCCTCATAGCAGCGATTGTCGCAGCTGCATTCCTGAGCTCGACGTCACCACCAACCGCATCCTGAACATCACACTCTAACTAAGGAAAACAATGATAAATACATCCCTGAGACAACTGGCACTGGCCGGCATCCTGCTCGCGACCTCGGCCGCTAGCTTGGCAGCTTCACCGAAGGAAACGCTCGCAGCTTTTCACGACGCGCTGGTGGCTGGCGACAGAGCGAAGGCCCTTAGCCTGCTGGCGCCCGAGATTGCGATCTATGAAGCCGGCTACGTCGAACGCTCGCGCGAGGAGTATGCAAGCCACCATCTGGGCGGCGACATGGAGTTCGCGAAGTCGTCGACACGTAAGGTGCTCAAGCAAACCGAGCGCATCGACGGCAACACCGCAGTGGTCTGGGAGGAGACGGAGACCACCGGGACTTCGCGAGGCAAGCCGGTACACGCTTTTGGTACCGGCACGGCGGTGCTGGAAAAGCGCGGCGACGCATGGGCGATCATCCATGTGCACTGGTCGTCCCGGAAGGCAAAGTAGCCTTTTCTCAGATGCCCTGCCGGCGCCGCTCGCCAGGCTGCACGGCTTGGGCACCCTCCGCATTAGTCACGTTCAACAACTGAGTGCAAGGTCACGCGGAAGAATGCGACGTCCGAGCACAGGCCCTACATGATCACTTTATGCCGCTCGTCACCGAATGCGGTAAGGATCTCGCGCTGATCTTGCCGATATTCGGTCTCGAAACTGATCCCGGCAGCTGGACTTTTCAAGCATTCGGCAAGGAAGTGGAAGAACATTTCCTTGATGGCCTACATATAGTTAACGGAAGCCACCGTCACAGAACCAATCGCTAGCGATGGCTCCCCGATACATGGCGGCTACCCAAGAATTCTTATGATCTTGCTCGACGCTATCGAGCTCCTCCTGCAAGTGTGCTCGCACCGCGTGAGCTCCACCTGCATCATGCAGTTTAGCCAATCGTCCTCGGATCTCCACAAGTCGGCTGCCTGCATTCGAACCAAATAGGCTGCCGAGTTTCAGTTCCCTTAAGTGGGACGCCACTCGTGCCTTCTCATCTGGTGTCCAGTTAACAGGAGGAGATGCGCTGTAACGAAATGCTGCTGGGGACCCAACTACGACTTCAGCGGCAAGCCAGATGTCCTGATCGAAGTCGTCGAAATAGGGGTGTAGAAGTTGTCCACCAGCCGTTATCGGGTAGTACTCCATCTTCTGGCCTTGGCACCACGTACATGCTGGCACCAGGTTGTGCGGCGTAACCGAAAACACGGGAAAATGTGTCTTTGGAAGATAGTGGTCAAGGGTGTTTACAGTCCCGATGCCGCAAAACGGGCAGCGCCCGTTCGCCGGTATTGACATGATCTGGTCATAAACCGGCCGCCCTTTGGCCTTCTTGGGGACCATTCGCTGCGTATAAATCTTGACCAGCTCTTCCGCAATGACCTTACGCACCTTGGCGGTAAGCGGTGTCAAGTAAAGCGTTTTGGCATCTGCTGCCAAGTCGTAGTCTTTTGATGCTTTCTCGATGTCGCCGCTGATGGCCTCGAGCCTTGCTTTCAGATCCACATTCTTGACCATCGCAACGCAGGTAGCGAAAACGTCCTGCGGTATGTATGCATCGGCTTTGTCGTCCTTCGGAAGCGATAGGTACCTCATGTTTTCTTATTATTCGTCATTCAGATACATCGCTCGAAGGACAGCCTTGCCCTCGGCACCCAACTGGTGGCCCATAATCTCAATGGCGTCCTCGTAGGACTCTGCCTCTCGTCGGACATCGTCCAGAATTCGGTGGTACCCGGACTGCGATAGCTCGAGCTGGAAAACCTCCCTGCTGAGGATCCCAATGCTCTCGCCAAACGTCTCAATCGTCGGGCGTTCGGCCTTGGACGCGGTGAGTATGCGGTTGATGATCCAAACGCAGGATCGTGGCACTTCCTGGAGGATGATCGGAGAGTGCGTGGCAACGACGGCAACACCATTCCGCTTGACCAGGAGTTCGGAAATAGCGCGGGTCATGGCGGACAACAGCGGCGGGTGAAGATGCCCTTCTGGCTCGTCAATCAGGACCAGCGTCCTTTCTTCAACCTTTTCGACAAGCCGCGTCAAGGTAAGAAGCACGATTTTGTGTCCAGAACTCAGCGCCTTGAACGTTTTCAGGACGCCGTCCAGTGACTCCTTATCAGACAGATTCACTTCAATCATGTCAGTGAGCTGGGCGGCCTTGAACACAGGGTCGGACTGGAGCGTGCCGATTACTTCGGTCCACCTCCTGCGCCGCGGTCCGATACGGCATTCCTTCAGACTATTTACAAATTCCATGGCAAGCATCTGCGGAGATTTGGGTTTGATCGGTGCGGTAGGAGAGTCGCTAGTCCATCCTCGAAGCCCAATGTAGGAGAAGCCGAGAGCATCGGGTGAGGAGTCCCGGTCCGGTAGCAAATCAGCTTCGTCGAAGGCGCTGAAGGAAACCGCAACTACGTTTGCGAACGTGCCGCTATTTGTTCCTTGCTCGCTAAGTTGGAATCTTCCGGACTGTTTAGCCGAGGCGTCCTTCGCAACTAGCGCCTTGGTCATAAGTGAAAGGAGGCGCGTCTTTCCGACACCGTTTCTACCTATTAGAACATGAACATTTGTCGGAATTGGCGAGCGTGGGTCAACCTTGAATTCGAGTTCGAACGGCGGGGCTCCTTCGCCGAGGCGCTTCGGTGGAGAGTAGGAAAACTCGTACCGTGTGACACGGGCGTCGCCGCGCGCCATTCTTCGGAACTGACCTTCGACCGTGCTGCGCGTGACGGAACGAAGCAAGGACTCTTCCATGACGTACTCGTCCTGAGCCCATTCCCATAAAGCGACATCCCGCGCGACGTCCCTTAAGGCGACTAAGACTTGTTCCCGAATCGGGTCCCCGAGCGCATCAAGGTTCGAGTAGTACTCTTCGTCCTGACCCACTGAAAAGTAATCATCGTTGAGCTGGGTAAAGTGCTCGTCGAGGCCAGGATAACGGTGACCGGAAGGGATGTCAGTTCCTCCAGCATGAGGCTTCAACCCGCGCGAGCCGATTTTGACTTGTCCAATCGAGTGCTTTTGGCCGTCCGGGTCCACAACAGTGAGATAAAACTGTGTACGGTACTTTCTCCAGTCATCCCAATAATCGATGCTTAAGTAAGCTGTCCATTCTTTGGCATCCGTCGGAATTTTGGCGGGTTGAGGGAGGACGTGGAACGGTAGGGACTTCGGTTTGTCTTGCATGTCTCAACTTGATGTAGAAGTCGCGCAGGCCATCCGCGTAGAAAGACCTAATGGAGATTCTATGTTGCTAAAAGTAAATTGGCAATTAATACACCCATCACTAAATGGGTTTGGGCGCTCACTTACTTAGCTTCAGGACACCCGCTCAGGCTTAAGCCGACACCTTGCGCCGCAGCCGCGCGCGGGCGGGGCTGCTTGAATGCTTCTCCCCGTCCTCCCCCACCTCATCCGGATCTTCCAGCTTGGCCAGTATCGGGCAGTCCGGCCGCTCGTCCCCAGCGCAACAGTCGCTGAGCTCCCGCAAGGTATCGGCCATCTGGCGCAGGTTCCTGATCCGCTCCTCTAAGTCAGCAATATGCGCCTGTGCAAGCCGTTTCACGTCGGCACTCTGTCGCGACCGGTCATCCCACAAACTGAGCAGTTCGCCGATCTCCGCTACAGAAAAGCCGAGGTCTCGGGCGCGCCGGATGAAGCGCAGGCGGTGCACGTCACTACCGGTGTACGCCCGGTAACCCGACTCGCTGCGCGCCGCATGCGGTATCAACGCGATCTCTTCGTAGTAGCGGATCATCTTGGCCGACACGCCAGATGTCTTCGATGCTTCACCGATATTCATGTGCTGTCTCCGATGTTACTCATCATTCAAGGGCGGCTTGAACCCCCGCAGCCGCAAGGCATTGCCAAGGACGAATACGCTGGACAATGCCATCGCCCCGGCAGCAAACACGGGCGACAGCAGCACGCCATACGCTGGATACAACATGCCCGCCGCCACAGGGATCAGGGCAACGTTATAGGCGAACGCCCAGAACAAGTTCTGGCGTATGTTGCCAATGGTCGCTTTCGAGAGCGCGATCGCATTCGGAACGCCCTGCAGGCTGCCTGACATCAGGACCACGTCGGCTGCTTCTACCGCGACATCGGTACCGGTGCCGATCGCCAGGCCGACGTCAGCCTCGGCCAGCGCGGGTGCATCGTTGATGCCGTCACCCACGAACGCGACGGAGCCATGTTCGGCCTTGAGTCGCTTGACCGCGTCCACCTTACCCTCGGGCAGTACTTCAGCCACGACCTCGTCGATACCGAGGCGCGCCGCAATCGCGCGAGCAGTGCGCTCGTTATCGCCAGTGATCATCGCGACCTTGAGCCCCAGACGATGCAGGGCAGCGATGGCAGTGGGTGTATCGGCCTTGATCGGGTCGGCCACGGCGACAATGGCGGCCAGGCGGCCATCGATTGCCGCGTACAGCGGCGACTTCCCTTCTTTCCCGAGTCGCGCGGCCGTTGGCTCGAAGCTTCCCACATCCAGACCGAGCGAGCGCATGTACCGGTCCGCTCCCACTTCCACGCGCACCCCATCCACCAGTGCACGTACACCCATGCCGGTAATCGATTCGAACCCAGTAAGCGCCGGAAGCGCGATGCCCTCTTGCTCAGCAGCCTCGATGATTGCACGCGCAATCGGATGTTCGGAACGCGACTCCACGGCTGCAATGCTTGCCAGTACCTGCGCCCGCTCGAAGCCCGTGCCAACTTCCAGGTCAGTCAGCGCGGGGCGCCCTTCGGTCAGCGTGCCGGTTTTGTCTACTGCGACGACCTTTGCGTCCTTCAGAAGCTGCAATGCCTCGCCCTTACGAAACAGCACGCCCAGTTCTGCTCCGCGTCCGGTACCGACCATGATGGAGGTCGGTGTCGCCAGCCCCATCGCGCAAGGACAGGCGATGATGAGCACCGCCACGGCGTTCACCAGGGCGAAGCTCAGGGCTGGCGACGGCCCGAAAACGAGCCAGATCAGGAATGTGACGGAGGCCGCAGCCATCACTGCAGGCACGAACCACATCGTGACCTTGTCAACGACCGCCTGAATCGGCAGCTTGGAGCCCTGCGCCTGCTCCACCAGGCGAATGATCTGCGCCAGGACGGTCTGTCCACCCACGGCCGTGGCGCGCAGGGTAAAGGCGCCCTTCTGGTTGACCGTGCCACCGACTACGGCCCTGCCATGCACCTTTCTGACCGGAACGGGTTCACCGGTGATCATGGACTCGTCGACGTAGCTGTCGCCCTCAATCACCTCGCCATCGACCGGAATCCGTTCGCCCGGGCGCACCTCTACGATATCGCCGGCGATCACATCGGCGACAGGTATGTCCCCTGCACGGCCGCCGCGTACCACATGGGCCACTTTTGCCTGCAGCCCGACCAATCGTTGGATGGCTTGCGACGTACGGCCCTTTGCCTGGGCTTCCAGAAATCGGCCTAACAGGATCAGCGCCACGATCACAGCCGCTGCTTCGTAATAGACGTTCACGGTGCCCGCTGGGAGCAGGCGCGGCAGGAAGGTGGCGACGACCGAATATGCGTATGCCGCCAGGGTACCCACCGCCACAAGCGAATTCATGTCCGGTGCCAGCCGCAGTAGTGCAGGAAAGCCTTTGGTGTAGAAGCGACGGCCGGGAATGAACAACACCAGTGATGTCAGTACGAACTGCAGGTACCAGCTCGGCCCTTGACCGACGTTCTCCATGACCCAGTGATGCATAGACGGGATCAGGTGCGAGCCCATCTCGAGGACGAAGACCGGTAGCGCAAGAGCGGAAGCAAGCAGCAGGTCGCGCTTGAGTGCCAGACGTTCGGCATCCTTTTTGGCCTCGCCGTCATCACCGCTGGAGCGGGTGCTTGCATCGAGAAGCTTGGCTTCATACCCCGCCTTGCCGATAGCCGCCAGCAGCGCTTCGGTCGCCGCCACGCCGCGTACCGTCGCACGTTCGGTTGCCAGGTTCACCGTGGCTTGGCTCACACCCGGCACTGCGTTAAGGGCTCGTTCGACCCGCCCGACACAAGATGCGCAGGTCATGCCCTCGACAGACAATTCGATTGTCTGGGCGGGAACATCGTATCCGGCCTTCTCGATTGCCTGGACCAGGGCTGTACGGTCCACCGCGCCGTCTCCGCTTGGCCGTATTTCAGCCCGCTCCGTCGCGAGGTTGACCGCGACGCTGCCGACGCCCTGGACTTTCCGAAGCGCGGCCTCCACGCGGCCCACACAGGAAGCGCAGGTCATGCCCTCGATCCGTAGACTGATGGGTAATGCGCCGCTGCCGGCGGGCTGTTTGTTTGGAATGCTCATTGGTGGCTCTCTACAATGCGTTCAAGATACGATTACTGTAAACCTTTCCATCATGGGAAGGTCAAGCATCTCCGGGAGAACTGGCGATACCGCCTTGTCCGGCCACCCGAAGATGAAAGACTGTCGGGATGGGAGAAAACCGGCGAGGCGCCTGGCCTCCCGTGGAGCAGCGTGAATGGCGGGCTGTAGATGAGGTGCAGATATACCGGATTCGACACCGTGCACCTTACCGTGTCGATAAAGCGACGCCATGCAGCGACGTCGGCTTGGGAATGGATGCGATTGGACACCGGGCAGAAAAGGTGTCGCAATCGCCATCCTATTGTCTACGTCATACGCGTGCGCTTGCAGTGACGGGATATCCCGCCTCTACGACGGCCGCCTTTACCTTGTCGATATCGGCGCTGGTGTCAATCCGGACTTTCTTGCTGCCCAGGTCAACGTCCACCTTCGCATTGCCATCGACCGCTTGCACCGACCTCTTGACACTATTGGCGCAACCGCCACAGGTCATGCCTTCAACTTGCAATTCATACATGCTGCTACCTCCCTTGGCTAAATTGAGCCTTCACTGTAAACCTTCCCATGATGACAAGGTCAAGCACTATTCAGATTTTGAAGTCGTCGAAAGCGACCTTTGACTCGTCCACGGCAAGATCGCGCAGCATCGCGCGGGTAGCAGACAGCATCGCCGGCGGCCCACAAACATAGAACTCGAGCGTACCGATGTCGGAGTGCGTGTGCAGAAGCTCATTCCTGACTGCCTCGTGCACCAGTCCGCTACGATGAGGGGGCTGCCCGGCCTCCTCCGAAAAAACCAGATGCCAGTGGAAGTTGGAGTGTTTATCGGCAAACGCATGCATCTCGTCCAGGTAGGGAGCGTCGCGAATGCTGCGTGCGCCATACCAGAAGTGGATTGGTTCGCTCGCACCCTTTGCGAGAAGCTCGTGGATCATGGCGCGCAGTGGGGCCATGCCGGCGCCGCCACCGATGAACACTTTTTCGCGCGCGCCTGGCTTGAGCGCGAAGTCACCAAATGGCCCGCTGAACGACACCGTGTCGCAAGGCTTTAGCGTGTACATGTAGCTCGATCCCCTGCCCGGCCGTTCTCCCGGCATGAACCGCACGAGGAAGACAATCTGGCCGTCTGAGCATTCGGTAGGTACTGCGACCGAGTAAGACCTGCGTAGAGGTGCGTCGTTCGCCAGCCGCCCCAGTACACCGACGTTATTCCAGTCGTCGCGGTGATGATCCGGCACCTCGATGTGGCTGGCGTCGTGTGCATAGGCCGGCACATGCACCTGTACATACGCGCCAGGCCGGCACCCGAGGGGGACTTGCGGCCGTACCGTGACCTCGCGCAGGAACGGCGTCACCGCCCGCACGCTGGTGACCGTCGCAGCATACTCGGTTGCGAGGGCAAGCGTATCGCCGACATCGATGTCGAGGCTGCGCGTGACCGGAAGGCCGCACGCCAGCCGGTATCCCGCCTCGAGCTTCGCGGGTGAAAGCAGCGCCCGGTCGGCCGCGGTAGGCTCCGGCACCTTGTCGACACAGCGTACTTCACATAGCCCGCAGCTCTGCCCGCCGCCACAGTTCGACGGCAGCTGCAGCCCTGAGCGCGCCAGTGCACGGAACACCGTGTCGCCTTTGGCGGCGTCGACTGAACGCGCGACCTGTCCACCGCTACCCAGCAGGTTGACGCTGCGGCGCTGGCGCAAGCGCGTCGGCACGAACTCCGCCAGTCGCACACTCGCAAACAGGAGCCAGACGCCAGTCAGTGCCATCCACAGCCCGCCGATCGCGCTTGAGACGAGCAGCAAGTTGTTGAAGTCCGTACGCTCGCTGTAGTCCATGATGTGGAGCATCCAGAAGAAGTCGAACAGGCGCCAGGTATTGTTCCGGTGTTCCAGCACATTGCCTGAAACGCTGGACACGTACACGGCCGTCTCGTCCTCGTCATTGAAATCCACCCGCCACACCGGCTCCTTGTGTGCGCGGGTCTCCAGGGTGTAGTTGAGCAGGCGCGGCGTGCCTGCCTTGCCGCTGCCGGAATACGATGCGCTTGCGATCGTCCGCGCGAGTGCGCCGTCGATGGACACGCTGCGCCCGTCACTGGCATCGACCAGCCAGCTGCGCTTGTCGCCCTGCAGCCGGTACACAGGCCGGTCGAGCAGCCAGCCCGAGGTGATTGCCATGACCTTACCTGCGCTGGCTGCAAGGACCGCGTCGGGCGCGAGCACGTTGCGCGGCCATTCGGGCGCTGCCTGCGGCTTGATACGGTACTCGCGGCCCTGCACCTTTTTCGCATCGAGCAGGCTCATGACCACGCCGCTCGACATCCACAGTACGAACTGGATCGCAAGAAGCAGCCCTACCCACTTGTGAAGCCTTCTCATCCATGGGCTCATGCCTGCCTCCTGCGCTGGAAGCTGTAGAAGAGTAGCCAGGCGCCGCTCAGTGCAAAGGCCAGGCCGGTGATGGACGCAACGCGCAGCAGGGTATTGTTGACGTCCTCACGCTCCTCGTAATCCATGATGTGGAACATCCACAGGAAATCGAACCATCGCCACAGTTCGTGACGCCTAGCGACCAGGTCGCCGGAGAATGGGGAGAAATACAGGGTGCTGCTGCCCGGATCCACGTCGTCGTAATGTACGGCCCAGAGGGGAACCGGCCGGGCGCCCACTTCCTGCGGCGCTTTGGTGATCCATTCGATGCTGCGGATGCTGCCCTCGCCGACGTACGCCGCGTCGGCCAGCGCGATGATGCTGTCCCGGTCGAGCGGGCTGATGGTCTTGCCGCTGACGGCATCGACCAAGCTGACCTTCTTGTCCTGCTTGATCTCGTAGACCTCTTTCCCGAGCAGCACTTTCAGCCGGATGGAAGTAATGCCGGGATGGCTTTCGTGCAGTTGTGCCTGTGTGATGCGGCTGGCCGAGGGGTTGAGGCGTTCGGTCGGGACATGGGCGAGATGGTCTCCGTGGATGACCTCAAGAGGCACGACGACCATGTACAGGCCGCTGATCATCCACAGCAGCGCCTGCACGCCGATCAGCAGTCCGATCCATTTATGGGCGCGGCGCACCCAGAAAGCTAGTTGCATATATTTCGACAATGAGTTGAGTCAGCCCGGCCTGCGAGACAGGCCGGGCTACGAATGGACAGGATGAGCCGCTTAGAACTTGTAGCCCAGGCGGACGTGCCAGCGGCGGCCGAGCAGGTCGTAGGTCATCGTGTCGGTGTTCCCGTCCGTCCAGCTCTGGATGTACGGCGGACGCTTGTCGAAGAGATTGTCCACACCGAAGGAGACCGCCATTGCTTTGCTGAAGGCATATTTCACACTGGCGTTATGATATGCGATGCTCGGTGCACGGGAGCCAATATCGGCCGGGGCTGCGTTGATGTCGTCAGCCTTGCCGATGTACTGGACGGTATAGGAACCCGACCATGGCCCGTTCGCTGCCGTCAGCGATGCGCTTGAACGCCATTTCGCATAGCTGCCGCGGCCACCCGTGATCTTGCCCGCATATTCGATCACGTCGCCGCCCGGGAAGGGCGTGATATCGAACCGGTTCAGGCGCGAGACGTCAAGCGAGGCTGACGAAGTCCATCCGTACAGGGAAAAGTCGTACAGTGCGCCAAAGTCGATCCCCGAAACCCGCTGCTGGGCCGCGTTTGCGGGCTGCGACGACAGGAAGTTGATCTCTTTCGTACGCGGATCGCGCGTGAAGCTCGACGGGCTGCAGAAGATGTGGCTCAGGCCCGGCGAGTTGTAGCAGACGGAGAGTTTCGTCGAGCCCGGCACCGTCTCGATCGCGTTGTCGATCTCGATGTTGAAATAGTCCAGCGTCAGGGTCAGCGACTTCGACGGCGTCCACACCGCGCCCACCGTGAACGTGTCGGCCTCTTCCGGCTCGAGGTCCGGGTTGCCGCCGCCCGTGGTCAGGATCGAAGGACCAAACTGCCTGAAGCCTGCGGGCAGTCCCTGAGCCTGGCAATTCTTGTAGACCGCCGAATTCGGATCGAGCGTGTTCCAGTTATTGCATGGATCGGTCGTCGTCAGGTTTCCTTCCGAAACCCCGCCGAACAGCTCGGGAACGTTCGGGACACGGAAGGCGGTCGACCGGTTGGCGCGCATTTTCAGCGACGGGATGATCTGCCAGTCCAGGCCGACCTTGTAGGTGGCCTGGGAGCCGAACAGGCTGTAGTCGGAGTAGCGCGCCGCCGCGTTCAGGCCCAGCGACTGGACCATGGGCAGCTTCGCCAGCAGCGGGACTGACAGTTCGGCGAACAGTTCGCGTGCGCTGTATTCGCCGGCAATCGGGTCCATGGCGTTGGTATTGGCCGCACCCGACACGATCAGGCTGTCGGGATCGCGCCAGCCTTTTTCGCGGCGGTATTCGAAGCCCGAGGCAAAGCCGACCGGCCCTGCCGGCAGCGAGAACAGTTCTCCGCTGACACTGGCATTGAAGCTCTTCTGGTCGTTGCCGCCATGATCTCGCGTCGTGAAGTGGATGTAGTCGAGCACAGCTGGGCTAAGGTTGCCGTAGCCGAGGTAGTTCCCGCATGGCGCCGCGGTCGGACTGGTGCCGCAGGTGGCGGCATTGAGCGTTGCATCGACCCTGTCGAGGTTGATAATGTTGGTCATGCCGTCAACCCCGGTATTCCGCCCCCAGTTCACGGATGCAGACCAGTCCCAGGTATTCGCGATATTCCCCTTGAGACCAGCAACCACCCGGAAGGTGTTTGTCTCCTGGAAGAAGTAGCGCGGCCCCACCTCGGCAACCCGGCGCCGCTCGAGAACGAGGTCTTGTCCAGTCGGGTTCGTCGGGTGGCTGGCTGCGATCCTGATCGGGCGGTAGACGCCGATGGCGCCTGGCGTCGCCAATTGCTCCGACTTACGGTTAGTGAACATCAGTTCCGTAAACAGGTCGACCTTGTCGTTCAGGCGCACGTTCCCGAATGTGCTGAGGCCGATCCTCTTGATCGGATTGACCGCGTTCAGATAGGGGTTGCTGTTATAGCCGTGCTTGGCTGCGCTGTAGGTTTCGAACCCGCGCGGATTTCCTCCGGGGTCCTGGTTGAAGTTGACCCGACGGCCGTTTGCCAGCAGTGCACGTCCGCCGATCGTCGACGAACTGCCCGAGCAGACAAGTTCACCCTCGTCCTCGAACAGCGCGCATGGCGCGCGCGAGGCCAGGTTGACTGCTTCGCTTTCGGAGTAGTTCAGGGATGCCATCAGCGATCCACGGTCGCTGCGCATCCCCCATACGATGTCGGCGGACTTCTCGGCGCCATCGCCTTCTTCGGTCTTGCCATAACGGACCGATGCTTCCACGCCGTCGAATGCTTTCTTGGTAATGATGTTGACGACACCGGCCACGGCGTCGGCGCCGTAGATTGCCGATGCGCCGTCCTTCAGCACTTCGATGCGCTCGATCATCGCGACCGGGATCATGTTCAGGTCGACCGAGCTGTTCGCCCCGGTACCGCCCGAGACCACCCGCCTGCCGTTGAGCAGGACCAGGGTACGGTCGATGCCGAGGCCGCGCAGGTTCACCTGGGTCGTCCCATAGCCGTTGCTGGTCCAGTATGCGCTGCTCTGGCTGCCGGCCGTGCCGGCGGACGACGGCAAGCGCTGCAGCAGCGTCTCGACCGAGATTGCGCCCGAGCGCTGGATTGTTTCGGCGTCGATCACCGTGACCGGGCCGACGCCCGAAATCTGCTCTTGCCGCAAATTGATCCGACTGCCCGTGACCTGGACACGTTCCATCCCTGCGCCTTGAACTAGTTCCCCAGTCGTAGCAGGTTGCTGTGCGTGTGCGTCTTGTTGCCCTAGCATCAGTGCAATGGCAGCCGTCGTTGCTGGGATGTACTTGTGAACCATTTACCCTCCGGGTTTGTTTTTATGAGAATCAGGACAATAACCAGTGGCCCGCAGCGCGGAACACGCCTTGAAAGCCAAGAGCCAAACTACTTGTCTATACAGCTTGTTGCTTTTTTAAATGTATTACCAAAATCTTTACCGCGCAAGAAAAATAAAGTTGTCGTCGTTTTCGCCACATAAAAGTTAACCAAAAAGGTGTTTGCCGCACGTTATTCCGACTTTGCGCGAGGCGACAAGGGGGCGCCAGGGAAATTCACGCATGAATTCCCCTGCTGAGTGATCACGAAAACTGCGTGGTTTTATGCGCTGGCCATGCGACGGCATTCAGCTGCGCACCGGCGACAGGCAGCGGCGCACCGCTGGCAGTGCTCCATCTGATGCTTGGCGCACTCTTCAGCGCACATGTCGCAGATCGCCGCGCAAGCCTCGCAGACGACTTTTGCGGCTGCGCTACCCCTTGCCATCATCGCGGCTGCGACACGGCACAACTGCGCACAGTCGACGTCGAGTGCGATGCAGCGGGCCATCATCTTCACGTCTTCCTCCTGCAGGCAGGCGGCTGCGCACATGTCGCACGCGTCGGCGCAGTCATTGCACGCTTCGATACAGGTTTCGTATTGCTGATTCATGACGTTCTCCTCAATAGGTCAGGTTCAAAGTCAATTCCAGGAATCCCTCTTGGTAAGGCGTCGGCTGGGCCGCCGCGCCGGTCCTCATCTCAACATCTCGTTCAAAACCACAGACGGATCCCGGCCACAGCCTGGACTTCACTGCGGTCGCCGCTACGCTGCTGCGTGAAGTCGGCGGTACGGCCAAACTGTCTGTTCCACGTCACCCCGATGTAGGGCGCGACCTGGCGAGTGATCTCGTAGCGCAGGCGCAGGCCGGCGCCGATATCGGACAATCCGCTTCCCGTCCCACGCTCTTCGTCGGTACGGCTGTAGAGGTTTGCCGACAGTTCGGGTTCCAGGATCAGGCGCGACGTGAACAGGATTTCGTACTTCACGTTGAACCGGGCGGCAAGTCCGCTGCCCGGGCGCCAATAGGCAGTCGCCTCGGTTTCGAACCAGTACGGCGCCAGGCCCTGCACACCGAACGCGAGCCAGTCCCTGCTGCTGCCCTCGCCGCTGTCGTGCCTGAGACCGAGCTGAGTGCTCCAGAATGTGGCGAATGCCCGGTCCCACAGCAGTTCGGTACGCGCGCTTTCAAGGGTGCCGCCGCGCCGCTCGCCTTCGATCTTGAGCCAGGCCTTGTTGTAGTCGTTGCCGTACCAGGCCTCGAGTTCGACGTTCTGGCCACGCTCGCCATCGCCCTTCGCGAACTCCGCCTTGTCGAGCAAAACCTTGCCGAACGGGGCGTTGTCGTTCATCTCGTGGTTGCCGAAGTTGGCGTGGCGCGCGCCCTCGTTGTAGGCATTCGGATCGCGTGCGTCCGGCGGCGGTTTCCCTCCTTGCATCGGGCCCATCTGCATGGAGTGTCCCGGGCCCATCGCGTTTGCGGTGCCCGCCGCGGCAGTAGCGTTTCGGGGCGCTTGCTGGGCCGGACTTCCATGCCCAATCCCCGAATGGTCCATCTGGTGCGCGTCGTGACCCTGGGGAGGCTGGGCCGACTGGAGCTTTTCCGTCGGAGGCTGCGCGGACGACATGGCATGGCCCGCGTGCCCTTGCCCGGCCGTGGGAGCCGGTGTGGCCGTTGGGGCAACATGGCTCCCGTCCGCATCCGGTTGCGACTGAGATTGCTGCCCTTGCTGGGTGGGCTTGGCCGGTGCGGCTGTGGCACCATGTCCCATTTTCGAATGGTCAATCTGGTGCACGCCATGTTCCTGGGCGGCCTTACCAGGCTGTGACTGCGCCTTTTGAGGCGCTGGCATGGCATGCCCGGCATGCTCCTGGCCCGCTGTCGACGATTGACCAGCAGGCGCCTCTCCATGGCTCTTGTGCGTGGCCGGTTCCGCCGAGGGCTTCTGCTTCTGCTGCGAAGGCTTGCGTGGTGCGGCGGGTGCGCCATGGCCCATCTTCGCGTGGTCCATCCCGTGCATCTCGTGGCTGGTGGACGACTGTTGCACCGGCGTTTGTCCAGAAGCATGTAACGACACTACGTATGCCAACGCAAAAGCGGCATGCCGGGAAAGGGTTGAAAACTTTTTCATGATACGACCACCTCCCTGAACATCCCTGCTTCCATGTGATACAGCAGGTGGCAGTGGAATGCCCAGTGCCCTGGCGCATCGGCCGTGACACGGAACGTGACCCGCTGGGCTGGCTGCACATTGATCGTGTGCTTGCGCACCTGGAATTCACCGCGCTCCGATTCGAGCTCGCTCCACATGCCGTGCAGGTGGATCGGGTGGTTCATCATCGTGTCGTTCACCAGGACGATTCGCAGCCGCTCGCCGAACCGGAAGTGGATCGGCAAGGCCTCGGAGAACTTCTGGCCGTCGAATGACCACATGAAGCGTTCCATGTTGCCGGTGAGGTGCAGCTCGATCTCTCGGCTCGGTTCGCGGGGGTCGACCGGCCCGCCGACGGTCCGCAGGTCAGCGTAGGTGAGGACCCGCCGCCCGTTGTTGCGCAGGTTCGGGCCGGGGTCATCCAGGTTCGTGCGCGGCATGTCGACATGCATGTCGACGCCTGGTCCGTACTCGGACCGCGCATGGGTCACCTTTGGCGGACTGGCAGGTCCCGGCGCTGCCTGGGGCATTTGCGTGTGGCCGGCATGGCTTGCCGCAGCCGGCATCGCATGCTGCATGTGACTGTGGTCGGCGGCCGCACCGGTCGCCGTCTCTGGCGAACTCGTGCCAGCCGCCCCTTGCGCTCGCATTGCGTGCCCGCCTGCGGCGCCGTGGGAGCCGTGCATCACGGACATCGCCATCGCCCCCATCATGTCCGTCATGGTGAGCCATTCGGCCTCGTCCACCGGCGGAACCGGGGCCTGCATCCCGGGCCGTGGCGCGAGCGTGGCGCGCACGAATCCGGAGCGTCCAATCGACTGCGCGAAGATCGTATACGCCTTGTCTTCCGCAGGTTCGATGATCACATCGTAGGTCTCGGCGACCGAGATGCGCAGCTCGTCGACCGGGATCGGCTCGACGTCCTGTCCGTCGGCGGAGACGACCGTCATCTTCAGACCTGGGATACGCAGGTCGAAAATCGTCGTCGCGGCGCCGTTGATAATACGAAGCCGAAGCTTTTCTCCGGGCTTGAACAGGCCGGTCCAGTTCATTTCCGCAGTCGCGCCATTGATCAGGTAGCGCAGCGCACCGCTGATGTTCCGGCTGGCGGTGACGTCGCTGAAGTCGGTGGGCATCATGCGCATCTGGTTCCACATCTTGCGTTTCTCGACGGCTGCGGCGAACCCCATGCTCCGCACGTCGCGGACGAATTCGCCGAAGGTCGGCTGCTTGTTGTTGAAGAAGTCGCTCATCTTCTTCAGGTTGGCCATGACCCGCTCCGGCTTCTCGTCCGTCCAGTCCGACAGCATGACGACGTAATCGCGATCTGCCTGGGCCCGCTCGCCGGCTTTCGGCAGGATGACGATAGGGCCGTACAAGCCGAGCTGTTCCTGGAAAGCGGAATGGCTGTGGTACCAGTAGGTACCGCTCTGCTTGACCTCGAACCGGTAGGTGAAGGTCTGTCCGGGCTCGATCCCCGCAAAGCTCAACCCCGGAACGCCATCCATGTCCGCTGGCAGCAGGATGCCGTGCCAGTGAATCGAACTGACCGTTGGCAGCCGGTTGGTGACCCGGATCGTCACGGTATCCCCCTCGTTCCAGTAGAGTGTGGGTGCGGGCACCTGGCCGTTGACCGCGGTGGCGATACGGTCTGCTCCGGTGAAGTTGACAGGCATCGGCCCTATCTCGAGGTCGAAACTGGTACCGCGAAGCTTGTGCCGGTCCTGCGCGGCAAAGAGCGCCCTCGGGCTGAAACCTGCAAGGCCTATCGCTGCGCCCAGCCCTTGCAGGAAACGGCGCCGCCAACTGCTCGCGCAGCGGTCAGTAACTTCTGAACGTTTCATATGGTTCTCCGATTTGAAATGCGACTTCTGGCGCAGCGATCTGCGCGATTCGGCCCCAAACGTTCCCCATGGCGGTACCCAGGGACGCGGACACGCCTTCCCCGCGGCGGGTAGCCACGGGTGCACGACTCGGTTATTTGATCTGATTTCCAGGAACGCGTGCCCGGTCGGGATGGCCATCCGTGCAGGCGCGAACGCGGGCGCGGGCCGGCCTCCCGGGAATCAGGAACGCATCGCCGGCGCTAGGCGTGAAGGATTACGCCGCGATTGACGCGGCAGTGCGTGGAGGTCGTTCGATCCGGGCCGGTACATGCCCGGTGAATGAAGATGAGAAAAATTGCAGGGCAGTGCTGACTGCTTCCTCGACTGCAGTCACGGTCATTACAGGCGGCGGCGCATAGGCGCCAATGGAGCAGCTTGCACAGGTGCCGCAGCCGGATCGCGCATGCGAGCCGTTGTCGTCGCAGTCTTGATCCGGCGATGCAACGCTTTGCGCGGGTTCGGCAGCATGCCCATGCTCGCCATCGTGCGAATCGACAGCCGCCGTTGTGTCCATCTGCATGCCACCAGGCTGGCCAGCGGCGGTCAAGGGATGATGCGCCATGCCGCACTCAAACCTCGCCACTCCCGCAATGCCCTGCAAGGGTAGGGAGACGATGAGTAGGCAAAAGAAAAATGATCGAAGCCTGGCGCGCATATGGTCAATGTAGCATGCTCCCGGGGTAGCGTGCACACAAATGCGTGATATTCGGCCCGGTTGCCCCGCATTCCGCCAAGGTGCTGGCGTTCGCTTTCCCGTCGAAATATGGTCTTGAAGAAGTTTATTAACCTCAGAACAAGCAGTTCTACCGTGCGCTCCTGGCATAGCCCGCTTCGCACGAGGGCTTCGCTTTCACCTTCTCGTTCACCTGGAGCGAGGTGGGCTGGTAGGATAGTCAGCTATCTTCCTCTCGCACCTCTAGCCCATGAAAAAATGCCATCTCTGCCATCAGGTGCGAGAACTTCGTCATTCGCATATAGTTCCAGAGTTCCTGTACCGCGAACTCTACAACGATAAGCGGCAGTTAATGGCTGTTAGCGGGTTGGGAAAGCGTGGGCGGACTCTTCTCCAGAATGGCATCAAACAGCACCTGTTCTGTGAGGAATGTGAACAGCATTTCAACGAGCATTTCGAAAAACCTTTTAAAAGGTGGCTCGACACTAAACAGCTTCCGAATCCCTGGCCCTCGGCCGAGGAGGCCCACTGGACGGAGGCAGATTACGCCCCATTCAAATTGTTCCATCTGAGTGTCCTGTTCCGTGCTTCGGTTTGTTCGCTAGGGACGTTCAACCACGTGTCGCTCGGCCTCCGCCATGAAGAGCGCATGCGGCAAATGCTTCTTGCATGCGATCCGGGTGCCCATTCCGAATACCCAGTTTACGGCCACGCGGTCATACACCACGAAACTCGTCGACTTGTACCAATGGTCTCCACGGTCGTTAAGTCGAGTATTGAGGGTCACCGGTGCTGGGGGACCATGTACGGCGGCGTGCAATGGTGGGTGTCGGTCTCTTCCCACCCTAACCGCCTGATCGAGCACGGTGGGCTGCAGCCAGATGGAAAAATGGCATTTCTTGCCGAACTGTGGCATCAGGTGCCTGTTGTCCAAGCCGCTGCGCAGGCGCTGCGGTCACCAATACCAATGCAGAGCGGTCGCTCCTAAGCCGGGCCAACTAAAGGTTTGATTCTCGTACCCAAGCTGTGAAATATGGCTAGAATGGCACCAACCGCCGTTACTACCCGAACCCGATGCGACGCTCCTTCCCCGCGCTGTTCAGATGCATTGCGCTGCTCCTCGTCATGACCCTCATGACGTCGGGCATGGCGATGGCATCGTACGTGTGTCCGGAAGCGGTCGCCAAGCGGGCGCCCATGCAGATGATGGATGGCGAGCCCTGCGCCGGCATGGACATGGAGCGCCCCGTCCATTGCGCCGAGTTCTCGGCCGACACCAAGGCTTCTGTCGACCACCATAACCCGGTTCCCGCGCTGACCCTGCTGTCCCCCGCCGGCCTCGTTCGTATCATCACCCCCGTCTCGGCGCTCGCGATCGCCCTGCCATGGCCCGCCGACCCTCCCGGTCCGGTCGCCGGCCCGCCCTACCTGCGAACCCTGCGCATCCAAGTCTGACCACCTCCCTTTTGGCAAACGCCCGGTTAGCGGCCGGCGCTCGTTTTCATTTGCGGAGGATGTATGTATTCTATTTTCACGTCACGTCATGAGGTGCCGGCCAAGCCTGCACGCTCCGGTCCCGCCCTGGTCGCGGCCCTGTTCCTGTTAGCTTCCAGCAGCACATCTGCGGCCCCGGATGGCCTCACCCTGAACGACGCCCTGGCGCTCGCAACGTCCGGTTCAGCCTCCGCGAAGGCGGCGCGAGCCTCGATCACGGCAAGCGAGCATGCCGCCGCCCGCGCGGACCAGCTGCCCGATCCGACCCTCAAACTGGGTATTGATAACCTGCCCATTACGGGCCCGGACCGCTTCCGTCCCAACGCCGACTTCATGACGATGCGCCGGATCGGCATCGAACAGCAATGGGTTTCCCGCGGCAAGCGGCAGGCCCGTACTGAGCTGGCACGCCGCTCGGTCGAGGCCGTCGAGGCTGCCCATCTCGATAAGGTCGCAACTATCCGCGTCGAGACCGGGAAAGCCTGGATGACCGTGCTGTACAAGCAGCGAGCACTCGGCCTGTCCAGGTCGATTGCGCGCGAAATGGAAAGCGACCTTGCAGCCCTCCAGGCATCGCATCGTGGAGCCAAGACCTCGGCCAGCGACGTACTGCAGGCAAGGACCGAGCTGCTGCTCAGCGGCGACGGCGTTGATGCAGCCGCGCAGGATCTGCAGACAGCCCTCTTCCAGCTGCGCCGCTGGACCCGCACAGACGCTGAGGCCGTGTCGAATGAGCCACCGAACCTGGATACGGCCTTGACCCGCTCGGCGATGCCAAACCTGGAAAGAATGCACCCAGCGGTCCTCAACGCACGCCGTACCGTCGACCTGGCCGACGCCGACGTGGGCGCGGCCGTGCAAGAAAGCCGGCCCGACTGGTCATTCGAAGCCGGCTTCGCCCAGCGCGGCGGTCAGTTTTCGAACATGGTGTCGTTTGGCGTCAGCATCCCCTTGACCATCCGCCGGGCGCAGCGCCAGGATCGCGAGATCGCGGAGAAAGCCGAACTGGGCACGCGGGCAAGGCTGGAGTACGAGGAGGCACTGCTGGAGACACAGTCATCATTCGAGACCCAGCTGGGGCAGCTCGAGAGCCTGAAGCGCCGTATTGCCCGGCTCGAGAAGGAGCTGCTGCCGACTGCGGCGCAGCAGGTCGAGATCGCGCTGGCCGACTATCGCGGCGGAACCGGAACGCTGACCGCCGTATTCAAGGCCAGGCGCGCCGCCCTCGAGCGCAGACTGCAGGTCAATGCGCTCGAACTTGAGGCGGCCCTGATCTGGGCGGGACTGGAGCTGCGCTTGATCCCACAGAACATGGCAAGTGGTGGGAGGGTAGCCGAATGAAACGCTCCCTTGCAACGAAGATCCTGCTCCTCGCCGCTGCGGGCGCCTTGATCGGGTATGGTGGCTACTGGCTGGGTGCGAACAGGTCTGCGGGCGCTGCGGGCGGACACGGCGACAGGAACGCGCCTGCCACAGCCTCCCCATCGGATTCGGGCAGGCGCGTCCTGTATTGGCATGATCCGATGGTCCCTGGCAAGCGTTTCGACAAGCCCGGGAAAAGCCCGTTCATGGACATGCAGCTGGTCCCGGTGTATGCCGACGAGGGCGAGTCGGCCGGGATCAAGATCTCGCCGACCCTCCAGCAGAATCTCGGTATCCGGTTCGCAACGGTCCGGCGCGAGGAAGTCGCGGACTCACTCGATCTGGTCGGCACCACCCAGTTCGATGCGAGCCGCGAGGAGGTCATCCAGAGCCGTACCGCCGGCTACATCGACAGGCTCCACGTTCGCGCGCCACTGCAGCAGGTGCGGCGCGGCCAGTCCGTCGCCTCCGTGTTCGTCCCGGAATGGATCGCCCCCCAGGAGGAATACCTCGCGCTCAAACGCGGAGGCGACACGGCGCTTGCCTCCGCCGCCCGCCAGCGCATGCGCGCACTCTCGATCCCCGACTCCCTTGTCACGGAGCTGGAGCGTACCGGACATGTGCAGACGCACCAGCTACTCGCCTCCCCCGTTTCCGGGATCGTCAGCGAACTCGGGGCGCGCGAAGGCGCCCAGGTCACACCCGGCATGACGATCGCCAAGGTGGTCGGCTTGCAGACTGTCTGGCTGCTTGCTGAGGTGCCGGAAGCCCTGATCGGCTCCGCGCGAGCCGGCATGCGGGTGAGCGCGACGGCGGACGGCGAAGCCAGGCGCACCCATGAAGGCAAGGTGAGGGAAATCTTGCCTGGCGTGAATGCCGCGACCCGGACCGCCCAGGCCCGTATTGAACTGGACAACCGCGACGCATCGCTGATGCCTGGCATGCTGATGCGCGTCCGGCTTAGCGCTGCGGCAGCAAAGCCCCGCTTGATAGTGCCGACCGAAGCAGTGATCGCGTCGGGTACTCGCTCCACCGTACTGGTCGCACAGGGCGACCGGCTGCGTCCTGTGGTCATTACAACCGGTCGCGAGATCGGTGACGCCACCGAGATTCTCAGCGGTCTGGAAGAAGGCCAGAAAGTCGTCGCCTCGGGCCAGTTCCTGATCGATTCCGAAGCAAACCTGAAATCGGTCTTGCCCAAATTTGCGGGTGAGGCACCGGCGGCACGCGCCGATGGCGGCATTGGCCAGGCGCCTGCAGCCGACCGCATGGACGCGATGAAGAAACCGCCCGCCGCTCCTGCACGGGCGCAGAAGCCAGGCAAGGCCACTGCAACCGTGCACACGGCGGTTGGCAAGGTGGAGGAGGTTTCGGCTGATGCCATCACGCTGTCGCACGGACCTGTCGCTACACTGCAATGGCCGCCCATGACGATGGATTTCATGAAGCCCGCGCCTGATGCGTTCAAGGATATCAAGGCCGGCCAGACCGTCGAATTCGACTTCATCGAGGGAGCCGATGGCTACCTGCTCAAGCGGGTCGTGGTAACGAAGGGCGGCAAGCAATGATCGCGCGCATCATCCGCGCCGCGATCGCCGCCCGGGTCTGGGTCCTACTTGCCGCCGCTCTGCTGGCGGCATGGGGCGTCCATTCGCTGCGCACGACCTCGCTCGACGCCCTGCCCGACCTTTCCGACACCCAGGTCATCATTCGCGCCCAGTATCCCGGCAAAGCGCCGCAGCTCGTCGAAGACCAGGTCACGTATCCCCTGACCACCGCCCTGCTGTCGGTGCCCGGGGCGACCTCCGTGCGCGGCTATTCCTTTTTCGGCGACTCCTTCGTCTACGTGCTGTTCAATGACGCGACCGACCTGTACTGGGCGCGTTCGCGCGTGACCGAGTACGTCAACCAGGTGCAAGCCCGTCTTCCCGCAGGCGTGAGGGCCGAGCTGGGTCCCGACGGTACCGGCGTGGGCTGGGTATTCGAGTATGCCCTGGTCGACCGGACCGGGCGACATGACCTCAGCCAGCTGCGCGCACTGAATGACTGGTTCCTGAAGTTCGAGCTGAAGACGGTTCGCGACGTCGCGGAAGTCGCCAGCATCGGCGGCATGGTCCGGCAGTACCAGATCGTCCTCAACCCCGACAAGCTGCGCGCGTTCGGCATGTCCCACACCCGGGTGCTCGAGGCGGTTTCACAGGCCAACCAGGAATCCGGAGGCTCCGTCGTCGAGATCGCGGAGACCGAGTACATGGTCCGCTCCCACGGTTACCTGCGTTCCCTGGAGGACTTCCGCCACATCGTCCTGAACGCGAGCGAAGCCGGCACGCCGGTCCTGCTGAGGGATGTCGCCTCGGTGCGCCTGGGACCTGAAATGCGACGCGGTATTGCCGAGCTCAATGGTCAGGGCGAGGTCGCTGGCGGCGTTGTGATCATGCGGTCCGGGAAGAACGCACTCCACACCATTGCCGCCGTGAAGGCAAGGCTCGAGACACTGAAGCACTCGCTCCCGAAAGGTGTCGAGATCGTCACGACCTATGACCGTTCGACGCTGATCTCCGCATCGGTGGCGAACCTGGGAAGCAAGCTCATTGAAGAATTCGTCGTGGTCGCGATCGTGTGCGCGGTCTTCCTGTTCCATGTGCGCAGTGCGCTCGTGGCCGTCCTCACCCTGCCGCTGTGCGTGCTGGCTGCATTCATCGTCATGCGCTACCAGGGCGTGAATGCCAACATCATGTCGCTCGGGGGTATCGCGATTGCCGTAGGCGCCGCCACCGATGCCGCGCTCGTCCTGGTCGAGAACGTGCACAAGCACCTAGAGGCCTATGCGGACGCCAACGAAGCCGCGGCACCCGACGCCAGGACCCGCTGGGAGATCATTGCCCAGGCTTCGGTCGAAGTCGGACCAGCACTATTCTTTTCACTGCTGATCGTGACCCTGTCCTTCATTCCGGTGTTCGCGCTCGAAGCCCAGGAAGGCAAGCTGTTTGCACCTCTTGCCTACACCAAGACCTACACGCTTGCGGCAGCCGCCGGGCTCGCGATCACCCTGGTTCCTGTGCTGATGGGTTACCTCATCCGGGGCAGGATTCCGAAGGAGTCGGCCAACCCGATCAACCGCCTGCTCATCAAGGGCTACCGTCCGCTGCTCGACGCCAGTCTCCGCCATCCGAAGACAACCCTGGGCATCGCCGTGATCGCGCTCATGCTGACGGCGATTCCCATTTCGCGCCTGGGTGGTGAGTTCCTGCCGCCCCTGAACGAGGGCGACCTGCTCTACATGCCGTCGGCCCTGCCCGGCCTGTCCGCCGCAAAGGCGGGCGAGCTGCTGCAACAGACCGATCGGCTGATCAAGACGGTGCCCGA
>Ga0209023_10000720_pt1 | contig 47930 bp, 62 predicted proteins | sample LakOneMetagenome_FD_187468 | JGI IMG/M metagenome (GOLD analysis project Ga0209023, IMG submission 187468) | Freshwater and sediment microbial communities from Lake Erie, Canada (SPAdes) (version 2) | ecosystem: Environmental > Aquatic > Freshwater > Lentic | place: Lake Erie, Canada... | reverse complement strand
TCCGGCGTGCCAGCGGCAACGTACTGCTGCGGCTCGGTGTCGGGGATTGCAGCCATCGCGCAGGCGGTGCCGGTGAAGTCCAGCAGCGCGGCGCCGGCGGCGGCCATCTGGTTCGCCAGCTCGGTGCGCTTCGTGTTGATGTCGTCGTTCATGGTCTCTCCCCTATTCTTAGAAAAAGCCCTGGAGCTGGTCCATCACGCTGTCCAGGTCGTCGCGGCTGTAGTTGGTCAAAATGTGCTTCAGGATCACGTTCACGGTGGCGTTGTAGAGATCGTCGAACTCGGCCTGATCCATGCTGGCGAAGCTGATCGACTTGGCCGTCAGCCGTGTCTCGCCGCGGAGATTTACGGCCATCTCGTAAAACCCGGCCAGGCACACCACGTCGTTGCGAAACTGGTCGAAGTTTTTGCCGACGACCCGGCCCTTGTACGTGTTGGCGGCCGGCTCCCAGTGGTCGAAGGCCAGGTTCAGCAGCGCGAAGTATTTCCGGTGGAACTTCGGATTGCGCTGCTGCTTCACCGTGGCGCGCACGGCGGCGCCGGTCTTCAGCTTGGCGATGTACTCGGCCGCCTGCGGATCGATCGGGGCCAGCACGCCGCCCGGCATCTTGGTCAGCACGATCTCTTTCACGGCGTCACCTCTTGGCGCACGGTCACGAAGTCCACGCAGATCAGGCGCTCGATGATCTGGCGCGGCGCCAGCTCGAAAGCCTCGACCAGGGCGTCGACAATCTGGACGTCGGTCGGCTCGGCGTGGAAAGCGTCGGCCAGGTCTACCAGCTGGCCGTGTTCGATGTCGAGGATCATGCGGCCTCCGCGAGTGCTGGCGCGCCGGCGCGCAGGATCGCCACGTTGGCCTGTACCAGGCTGTCGAACTTCACCAGCTGCAGCACCATCGCGTCGATGAAGGCGTCATCGCGGTGCACGCGCTTCACGTACAGGTCTTTGCCGACGGCGGCCAGGGCCGGAACGTACATGATGAAGTCGCAGTACTGGCGGCCAGTCAGCCACATGCCTCCTTGCATTTGATGGTCATACTCGGATGTGTCGCCAGTCGCCCACATGGCCATGATCTTCACGCTGTCGATCGGCGCTTTGATCTCAATGAGGCCGTCATCGTCGACCAGGCCGTCGCTGCTGTAGCCGAAAACGTGGTCGCTATCGACGCAGATGCCGGCTTCGGTCACAAGGGCGCCGGTGCGGGCCTCGTACTCGATGCGCGCAGCCCCTTCCATCTGGTGGCCACGCTCGAGCATCCACGCTTTGGCTGGCTCGCCCAATGGCTCGCCGCTGACCCGCTCAAACGCCAGGTCGGCAGCGTAACGGCGCGCGGTATCCGACGGCTGCTCAATACGCTCGCCAGCCAGGGCGCGGCGGATACAGTCGGCAGTTGGGGCGGCCTTATAGCCCGCACCGATTGCGGCCGCCTTGGGGGTGAACCCATCGCGGATCAGACCGACGTAGGTGGCCTGTTGTTCGGTCAGCCCGCCGATGGTGCTTATCGCGTCCGCGAAGCACGACGCAGTGATAAGGCCAGCGCGCGCCGCGTGCCACTCCGGTGTCCCTTGCTGGCATTCGATGAACTTCATGCCTCGGCTCCTGCAGTGCGTTGGTAATCGGCTTCCTCTGGCGACGCGGCCGGCGCCGGCGCTTCCATTTCGACGGTGCGCGCCTCGTCGGCGGCTTTCATGCGGGCGCGGTGGCCGGCGATGGCTTCCTTCAGCTTCGCGTGGTCGGCTGGCTGCTTGGCGAACGTGCCGTTGTTCTCGCGCCAGAACTTCAGAGCTTCGGCGTCGGTGGTGGTGCGCAGCGCGGCGGCGATGACCGGGGCGACATCGACCAGACCTTCGGACCGCGCGTTGATGTCGACCAGCCCTTCCCCGCCGTCGGTGTTCAGGTGGTGGATGGCGGTTTCCAGGCGCTCGGTCTTCGGCCAGTATTTGTAGGCCTGCTTCACGCACGTCTTCTTGATCATTTCGCCGGCGTCGGTCACCCATGGGCACGACTTGATTTTCTTCGCCTGGTAGGACTTCCAGGCCTCCGAACGGTCGCGGATGTCGTACACGTCGCCGATTTGCATGGCATGGGTCAGGTAGTCGCCGTCGGCAGTCTTCACGACCACGTACACGCCGATGATGTCGCCCCGGTCCTTCGAGAACGGGTTGAAGGTGTGGGTCGGCGGCTCGTCGAAGCGGCCACGCGAGAAGCCGTCGTTGGCGCGCACCAGCTCGGCCTGCGCCCACTTGATCGAGCCGGTGGCCATGGCCAGGTCCATCAGGCCCATATAGCTGATGTCGAGGCAGATGGCCTGCTGCTGGCCGACGCGGCGCGGCACCAGGTACGCCTGCTTCTTAGCCGGGTTCAGGCTGATGCCGATGGCGGCGATGTTCTTGACCGCGTTGATCACCGACGCGCGGTTGCTGGTAGCGACGCTCAGGGCGAAGTCGTTGGCGCCCAGGATCTGCACGGCGAAGCCGGCTTCCTGCTCGAACTTGATCGAGCGGTCGGACAACAGCGTCATGAAGTCGTCCTTGATGGCGTTGATCTCGCCGGTAATCAGGGTCAATGCGTTGCTCATGGCAGTCTCAAAATCCTTGCAAATAGGTGCGCACTGCGCGGGTCATTGCCTTGCGCGGGCCGAAGCCGGCGCGCAGGGACAGGCGGTACTGGGTGTAAAGGTGGCGGATCATCACCACCCCCTGATCGCGTCGCGCTGGCGGAGCAGCTTGACCTGGTGGCGGTACTCGCGCGCCTCGGCGCGGGCCAGGGCTTCGCGCGTCACCAGCAGGCGGTAGGCTTCGCTTTCCGAGCCTTTCATGCGCCAGGCGTTGAGGCACAGGGCCAGCGGCTTGAGCAGCTTGCGCACGAAGCGGCGCGGGATGCGGTAGAGGGTCAGGGCGGTCATGGCGGTCCTTAGTAAGCGATGCTGACGGCCGGCACCTTGCCGGACGCGATCAGGGTGATGCACTGTTTGGCGCATTCTTCGGTCAGGCCGCCGGCAACCAGCGCGGCCAGCGCGGCACGGTTCACGCGCCCCTTATGTGCCTTGTTCGCTTCGCGGCGCGCCAGCTCGGCAGCGGCAGCGGTCTGCTCGGCGGCCACGCGCTCCTGCTCGCGGCGCACGGCTTCGGCGGCCTGGCGTTCAGCGGCGGCAGCAGCTTCCTTGGCTTGGCGCTCGGCGCGATCCTTGGCTTCCTGCTCCTGGCGCTCGGCGCGGGCGGCGGCGTCGATGCGTTCCTGCTCGGCGCGCTGCTCGGCTTCGACGCGGCGGCGCTCGGCGGTCTCGGCGGCCAGCTTCAGTTCCAGTTCGCGGCGGGCGGCGGCTTCGCGCTCGGCGGCGGCGCGGGCTTCGGCCTCTTCGGCGGCGCGAGCAGCTTCAGCGCGGGCACGTTCTTCAGCGGCGCGAACGATTGCGGCCTCGCGCTCCAGGCGCTCACGCTCGGCGGCTTCGGCGCGCAGGCGGGCCAGCTCAGCCTCGCGCAGCTCGAACTCCACCCGCTCGGCCAGTCGACGGCGCAGCGCCTGCAGAACTTCGTCCTTCGCTTCCAGCGCCTGGGGCTTGAACTCTTCCCAGTCCGTGCCGATCACCAGCGGCTCCAGGTCGGCGACTGCCTTGGACAGGTCGACCGAATCCACCGCGGCTGCGCCGGTGTTGCGCAGGTTTGCCAGGCGCTCGGCCAGGTCGGCGACGCGCTGTTTTTCGCGCTGCTCGATAGCTTCCAGCGCTTCCTGGTGCACGCCGATCATCGCTTCGATGCGAGCGTTGATCTCGGCCGCTTCGGCGTCGATGGCGCGGCCGATGCGCAGCGATTCGGCCTTGGCTTCCTTGCGGGTGCGTTCCAACGCGCCCTTGGTCTGGCGCAGAGCGTGCACGTGGCTGCGCGCCTCCTTGTTCCCCTTCGGCGATTCGTAGTCGAACACCAGCGTGGCGTTCTTCTGCTCCAGCTCGACCAGCTGCGCGTAGAACGGCCGGTATTCGGCGACCGCGCTCACTTCCTTTTCCAGCACATCCATGGTTTCTCCTGTTGTGTTATTCGTGGACTACAGCAGAGCACCCCGGTTTCCCCCGAAACACTGGTTGAATGAATGTCCAGTTGGGGCGCTCTGCTGTAGTGCCTGTCTGTTCCAGGCCGTCAGGGCATTCGAGATCCCGCTCCCTCAATTTCCTGACCCGAGATTCAGGGCAAGCCGCGCGTTGTGCTGCCGGGCGCGGCGCTCGGCGTTCGGTCAGGCTGCTTGTCGGTGCCAGATGGCGCGCTCTACCCTGCCCTCGCGCTCCGATGCGCGGCGCAGTTCGGCGGCGCTCGGCAGCTTCGCGTTGCACCACTTCGTCAGGTCGTCGAACAGCTGGAGGTGGATCACTGGGTGCAGGCTGATGTTCGTGCCAGTCAGCGCGACGTCGAGAACCGTGTAGCCGTCTTCTTCGGTGTTCGTGCCGTAGAGGTCGAACATGCGGCCCTCAATCAGGTAGCTGGTCAGCAGCTGCAGGTCCGGCGCAACGCGGGGCTGTTGGTGGATGGGGATGCGGTTCATGGCGCGCTCCGATCAGGCAATCGCCAGTTCGCGGACCAGCTCAGCATGGCGCGCCGAGGCGGCAGCTTTGGCGACGGCAGCGGTGGCCAGGCGCTCAGCGTGCTGCTTGCCGGCCTCGACCATCACGCGCGCTTCGGCGGCGGTGATCTTGGCAAGGCCCTTGTGCGGCACGAACGAGTAGAACTGCTCCTTGCGCGACAGCACGTAGGCATCCGGGGCGTAATCGCCTGGGGTTGCCACTGCTGCGACCACTTCCAGGCCGGCCACGAAGCCAACCTTGACGATCTGCCCTACCGTCCACTGCTGTTTGCTGTTGCTGATCATTTCGCTCTCCAGTTCGCTCAGGTGCTGAGCTCGTTTCGTTGGAGATACTATATCAATTGATAAAGTAGAGGTCAAGCGTTTGATAAAGAAATTTATCAAAAACGCGGAGCGTGGAAGGCAGGGACGAAAAAAAGCCCGCGCGCGGCGGGCTGTATGGAGTGGTTTGGCGTCAGCTTGGGGTTGAGCTGGCGGCCGCGCTCAGGCCGAAAAAGAATCCAAGGTAGTAAAAGAACCCGGTATTTGGCCGACCGATGATTTCGATCCCTTGAAGGAAGCTAACCCCGAATAGCGAGAGAAGCCAAGACAGGAGATTTACGCAGACGGTGAGCGGGAAAATCAGGCCATGCCAGAAGCCAGAGAAAAAGCCGTAAGGATCATCGTATGGCACATCGACGTAATGGCGGGCGCAGCCCGACAGCGCCAGGAGCAACGCAAGCAATACGCATGCGCGACCTGGCGGCAGCTTCAATTACACACCACCGTGTTTTGCACATAGACGCCGGTGAGCGTGCACACGACCGGCCGATTCGCCGCACGCTGGCGGTCCTGCTCGGCCGATACGGCGGCCATCAGCAGGCCGAAAGTAGCGACCTGGTTTGCGAGCTGTCGGCGAGCTTGCGCCTCCAGGCGAGCGTCGGCGTCGATGATCGACTGCCGGAACAGGCCGGCGGCCTGCTGGTACGCAGCCAAAGCAACCGGCGTCGCCACGATGCCCTGGTCGCGGGCGGCAGTCAGTCGCGTCAGGTAGTCGGCAAAGTCTCCCACGAGGGCCGCGTGGGGATAGCTAGTCATCCTGGCCACGGACTTGATCTGGTTCGAGTAGCACCAAGCCGCGTTGGAGAACGGCGAGCGCCCGGTGCGCGGGTCGACTGTGACCCGGGCCTCAAACGGCAGTTGTAGCACTGGGTCGAGACACATGTGCGTGACCTGCGTTTCCTGAGCAATGAACGCCCTGGTCGCATCACGCGGCGATGCGCACCCAGCAGCCAATACGCAGGCCAGCACAGCAGAAATTATCTTCCTCATCGCCTCTCCCTAGAACGGCAATTCCGGCTCAGCCAGCACCGGCACTTCTTCCCACTCGATGTTCTCGCCGGCCAGCAACGCGAACAGGTACGGCGCCTCGTCGAACTGCGCATAGGCCCGCAGGCCATTCACCGCCGCCGGGTCGCGCGCCACCAGCATCACGCCCATGCGGAACTGCGCCTGCAACTGGACCAGCAAAGGCTCCGCGAACTCGGCCGCGAGGCGCGATTTCTCGACCAACACCACAGCCATGCGCACGCCGCGCAGGCCCACCACCGCGTAATGCATTAGAAACGCTCACCTTCCCGGCGCACCACGCGCCCGATGATGAGGCAGTCGTCACCCTGGCAAATCTTCCGGCCATACTTGTGCTGATTCGGATTGTCGGACTTCAGCCACCACTGGCCGGCGTCGCGCTCCATGCGCTTGACCACTGGCGCGCCTTCGTAGTTCACAGCGAACACGCCGCCGTCGGTTGGCTCCTTGTCCGCCACGTTGATGATCACCAGGTCGCCTTCATAGAACGTGCTCTCCATGCTCTCGCCGCGCACGCGGATCGCCAGGAGCTTCGAACGGTCGAACCCACGGCGTCGCACCCAGTCGGCGGGAACCATCGTCGTGGTTCCGTCATATGGCTCCGGCTCGACGTCGAACCCACTGATGCCAGCGGACAGGCGCAGGCTGACTTTCGGAATCTGGATCAGCGCAGGATCGGAGTCCTCGACCGGCTCTACCTTGAGGAATGGGCTGGCGGCCGGCGCCTCACCTGAATCGAACACGCCCTGGTCGAAATACAACGGCGGCAGATTCGCCAGAATCTCCAGCTTCCTGGCGGTCTTTTCTGTGAAGGCAGTGCCGTCGCGGAAGGTCTTCGACAGCAGCTGCGCGAGCCTGGACTCGCTGAGGTTGGTTTTGTCGCAAAAGCGCACCCGCTCGCCACCGTAGTCGGAGTCGATCAGGGCGAGCAGACGCTGTTGGCGGTGCTGATACATGTTCATCCGGAAATTATCCCGCACTTTTAGCATCTGATAAATTATCATTTGATTGACTTTGACTTTATCGTTTGATACAGTTGAAGCCATGAAGCTCATCGACTACCTGAACGCAATCCCGGTGGAAGCCCGGGAATCCTTCGCGGCCCGCTGCGGCACGTCGTTCGATTACCTGCGCCAGGTCGGCTACGGGAATCGGGCCTGTTCCGAGAAGCTGGCCATCAATCTGGAGCGCGAAAGCGGCCGGATGCTGACCTGCGAAGAACTGTGCCCGGCGACCGACTGGGCCTTCATCCGTTCGACAGCTCACCCCGGCAAGCGCCGCGCGGTGTCCCCGCCCTGATCCGGCGGCTTTTCGTTTGCCCGAAAAGTTGCTTGTAGTCCATTTATTAGCAGCACCCGAAATCCTGATTCACGAACTAAAAGGAAAAACCATGAAAACCCCACGCGACATCGTAGTGAAGACCCTGCTCAACGCTGATGAGTTCGTGCAGTTCAGCGCCGAGTGCCAGGCAGAGGACATCCCGCAGAGCAAGAAGCTGCGAGACCTCATGAAGGGCTGGCTTGCTGAACGCAATGGTAGCCGCCGACCTCAGCAGGGGGAACGTCCCGGCGCTGGCCAGAACATGGCCATGTTGCTGCCGGGCCGCGCGAACTACGGCGCACGCTCGCACCTTCGTATGCGTCTTTGATGCAGGAGGCGCATGGGAAATCGACCAAGTCATGCAGTCAAACTGAGGCACGAAAATATGAACGACCAAATCCGACCCGCAACGCCCGACGAGAAGATCGCATACCACGCGAAACACATCTGGCGCCCAGCGGACAAAGCGGCCATTGCCGACAAAAGCAACCCCGAGAAACAACGTGCGGAATACTGGGCCCGGCAGCAGCTTCGCAAGGTTTGCGACGAAGCGGGCCAGCCATGACGACCAACATCCTCTCCCCCAAATGGGAAGGCGAAACCGCCGCGCCCATCGACCCCGACACCATCCGCATCAAGGCCGTCCAGGCGCCGAACTTTGGCAACTGGGACGGCTGCCTGTTCATCGGCCAGCGCGCCGACGTCTGCAACCGCGCCAACGCCATTGCCATGGCCGCCGGCGATCCTGACTGCGACCAAGTGCTGCCCGGCCGCCGCACCGTCATCTACGTGCTCGACAAGTCCGATCCGCGCCAGATGCCGCTGATCGAGAAGGGGCATTAACGTGGCACGCGCACGCAACATCAAACCTGGCTTCTTCACCAACGAGGAGCTGGTCGAACTCCCCTTCTCCACCCGCCTGCTGTTCATCGGCCTGTGGACCCTGGCTGACCGCGAGGGCCGCATGGAAGACAAGCCGAAGCGCATCAAGATGAACCTTTTCCCGGCCGACAGCGTAGACGTCGATGCCGCCCTGTCCGAACTCCAGGCATCCGGCTTCCTCACACGTTATGAGGTTGATGGCGAACGCTTTATCCAGGTGCTCGCATTCAGGAAGCACCAGAATCCGCACAGGGACGAGAAGGCTAGTCTGATACCGCCAGTAGGCGGGCACAGTGCAAGCACTGTGCAAGCACCATGCGAACACGGTGCTAATCCGGCTGATTCTCTGATTCCTGATTCTCCGATTCCTGATACCTCGACGGGTTACAGCGCAGCTACTCAACCGGAGTTGCGCGAGGACGAGCAAAACGCGCGCCCTGCCCCTGCCCCGGCAACGCTGCTGAGCATCGAGTTCAACGCCGCCGGCATCCGCACGCAGCCCGCCGACCCTCGCCTGCTCACCCTTGCCGAACAGGGCATTACGCCGCAGACCGTGGCCGCTGCCTGCGCTGAAGCTCGGGCCGCAAAGCCGAGCGAAAGCATCGGCCTGGGCTACGTGCTGGCCATCCTGCAACGCTGGGCTGCCGACGCAGCCAAGGTCCAGGCCGGCGGCGCCGCACAGCCGCGCGCCTCGCCGGGCTACCAGACCGCCAACGACAAAGCGAAAGCCTGGGCCGACAGCCTCACCGGAAAGAACCGAAGCCATGAACCTGACCACCGCACCATCATCGACCTCAACGACGCCCCTGCCCGCAAGCTGGGTTGAGAAGCTGCTGCACAAGATGCTGCTCAGCTACGGCAAGAAGTTCACCGACCAATGGGGCGCCACCAGCACCGACGAGCTGATCGAACACTGGGGCCAGGAGCTGGCCGGCTACCAGCCGCTGGAGATCGCGCGCGGCCTGAAGGCGCTGGAAACGCGCGACTGGCCGCCGACTCTGCCCGAGTTCAAGAAGCTGTGCCGCGCACCGCTCGACCCGATGAAGGCGTACTACGAGGCCGTGGCCGGCGTCCAGGCGCGCGCCGCCGGCGAATATGGCAAGTGGTCGCACCCCGCGATCTACTGGGCCGCCATGCCGCTGTCGTTCGACCTGGGCAGCCAGACGTTCAGCCAGATCAAGCCGCGCTGGGAGGCGGCGCTGAACGAGCAGCTCGACAAGGGCGAATGGCCGGAAATTCCGCAGCCGATGGTTGCGCTGCCGGCGCCAGGCAAGACGCAGCTGAGCCGAGAGGAGGCGGCCAAACGGCTGCGCCAGCTCGGCGCGGCTACGGTCGTCAACGATGGCGCCGGCCGCGATGCCAAACGCTGGGCGAAAGCGATCCTTGAGCGCGCCGCGCGCGGCGACAAGACCCTGCTGCCGATCCAGATCAAGTTTGCGCAAGAGGCCATGGCATGAAAAACGAAGCCCGCCAGCCCTGCGCCCTGCGCGCCCGATTCACGACCAAGGGCCACGAGCAGCAGGCCGCCGCCGGCCTCGGCTTCTGCACCGGCTACGAGGTCTACGTCCGCGCCGACAACCCGCCGACCGTGCTGTTCAAGCCGGCGCCGGCTGGGCAGATCGGCGAGAGGAAGGCGTATCTGGCGCAGCACACGAAGGCAACGCGATCAACGCCGAAGCGGCGCGCGTCTTCGTCGAAGCCGTGATGGAGGCCGCATGATCCGCTCCCCCATCGCCCGCACCGGCACCTTGAAGCCCGCGCGCACCCGCAAGTGCGCGGTCAAGGGCTGCGCCAACCGCTTCCAGCCGCGCAGCATGATGCACAAAGCCTGCAGCCCTGAATGCGCAATCGTCCACACGGCCAAGGAGCGCAAGCGCCTGGACGCCAAGCAGACCCGCGAGCGGCGCCAGGCCGTGAAGACGCGCGGCGACCACATCGCCGACACGCAGGTGGCGTTCAACGCCCTCGTGCGCTACCGCGACCGGGATCAGGTGTGCATCAGCTGCCCCACGGTCCTGGCCACGCTCGCCGACCAGCCCGGCGGCGGCTACGACTGCGGCCACTACCGCAGCCGGGGCAGCGCGCCGCACCTGCGCTTTGACCTGCGCAACGCCCATGGCCAGTGCAAGAAGTGCAACCGCTACCGCGCCGGCAACGCAGCCGACTACCGCATCGGCCTGATCGCGCGCATCGGCCTGGCCGCCGTCGAGGCCCTGGAAGCCGACCAGGCGCCGCGCCACTACACCATCGACGACCTGAAGGCCATGAAAGCCGAGTACGCCGACAAGCTCAAGAAACTGAAGAAAGGACAGCCATGACGAAGCACACCGCCCCCGAAGTGGCCGCCGCCCTGCGCGCCAACCTGCTCGATGCGCTGAAGGACAAGCCGCGCGCCACCCTTACTTTGGCCGTGCAGCTGGGCGTCGAACGCCAGATCGCGTACCGCGCGCTGGTAGGCCTGGAGCAGGCCGGCCAGGTGAAGAGCTTCGCGGACAGGCGCCGGACCTCCGATGGCCCCTCGCGGGTGTGGGCGCTTCCCGGCGTGAAGCCTGAAGCCGAGGCCGCACCGCGCCGCGATCCGCTGGTGGCCGCACTGTTTGGAAATTCGAAGGAGAATGCATGAACCAGCCAGCACAAGAACCAGGCTCCGCGCCAGAAGCAGATACCCCGTTCAACACCGTAATGAAAACTTGGGCGCGCTGGATGACCTTGGTCGATGATCCCCGGCGCTCCGCTGGGCTGTCGCACCCTCAAGACGTGAAAGAATTCATGGCTTGCGGCGAGGCGATCGACGTCATGGTGACCGAGCTTCCCATGCACCAGCGATGGGCGATCCGCAAAGCTTACGGGCTGACGACCGCATGGCGGTTCCCCGAAGTCTCGTTCGTCGATGCTATGCTCGCGGCTGAGGCGATTCTGACCTACAAAATGTTGAAAAATGTTGCCACTAGACGATATTTCCATTAGGATATTCGTGCTAGCAGTCAATATTGCGACTGCGGAATACCAACCAGATCGCTCACTTGGCAGATAGCCCTGGAGCACACGAAGCCCGCGCCGAAAGGTAGCGGGCTTTTTGCATTCCGCACACGAAAGCCAGGCCGCACGCCGAGGCTTCCGTGTGGTGAACGCACGACCAACCAACCGCGCCCGAGTGGCGCACATGCGTTGCGTCTCACCACTACCTGTCTCCTCTGATCGCCTGGACAGCGATCACTTCGCCCGGCTTGCGCAAATCGCAGCCGGGCTTTTTTTATTCCCGAGCCACCATGAGCGACACCAAAGCCAAGAAGACCCGCAAGACTGCGGCGCCGGCTGAGGCCAAGGCGCCAGGGCGGCCGAGTTCGTTCACGCAGGAAGTGGCGGACGAGATTTGCCGCCGCCTCGCACAGGGCGAACCACTCGCGCAGATTTGCCGAGACGACAACATGCCTGCCGTGCGCACCGTGAGCGACTGGAAAAAAGCCAGCGAGGCCTTTTCCGCCGACTTCGTGCGTGCGCGCGAGGAAGGCTTTGACCAGATCGCGGCCGACTGCCTGGACATCGCCGACGAGACCAGCAACGACACGGTCTACGGCGAGAGCGGTGCGCGCGCCAACAGCGAATGGATCAGCCGATCCAAGCTGCGCATCGAGACGCGCCTGAAGCTGCTGGCCAAGTGGGACCCGAAGCGCTACGGCGACAAGATTACCCAAGAGCACGCCAACCCGGACGGCACTGGCTTGTTCACCGGCATTACCGTCAGATTCGTGAAGCCCGATGGAAACCGATGACTTCGCCGACTTCCCCGAAAAGCTCTCCTTCCTGTTCGAGCCGGCGCCGTACAAGGTCGCGCACGGTGGGCGCGGTTCCGGCAAGAGTTGGGGCTTTGCCCGCGCGCTGCTGATCCTGGGTGCTCAGCGACCCCTGCGCATCCTGTGCGCGCGTGAGGTGCAGAAATCCATCGAGGATTCGGTGCACACGCTGCTGAAGGACCAGATCGCCGAGCTTGGCCTGTCCGAGTTCTACGAGGTGCTGGCCTACGAGATCAGGGGCAAGAACGGCACGACGTTCGCCTATTCGGGCCTGGCGCAGCACACCGTGACCACGATCAAGTCATTTGAGGGCGTGGACATTTGCTGGGTCGAGGAAGCGCAGGCCGTCAGCAAGAAGTCCTGGGACGTGCTGCGTCCGACCATTCGCAAGCCCGGCTCGGAAATCTGGATCACGTTCAACCCTGAGCTGGAGACCGACGTCACCTACCAGATGTTCGTCGTGGACCCACCCACAGGCACCGTGGTCGAGCAGGTGAACTTCAGCGACAACCCGTGGTTCACCGACAAGCTCGAGCAGGAGCGTCTGGACTGCCTGCGCACCCAGCCGAAGGACTACGACAACATCTGGGGCGGCGTCTGCAAGCCGGCGGTGGCCGGGGCGATCTACTACGACGAAATGACCGCTGTGGAGACGCAAAAGCGCATCTGCAACGTGCCATACGACCCGATGCTGAAGGTCCACGTGGTGTTCGACCTGGGCTGGAACGACGCCATGGCCATTAGCTTGGTGCAGAAGCACGCGTCGGAGCTGCGCGTCATCGAGTACATCGAGGACAACCGCCGCACGCTCGACAGCTACAGCGCCGACCTGAAGATGAAGGGCTACAACTGGGGCAACGTCTACCTGCCCCACGATGGCGAGCACAAGAACATCCAGACCGGCAAGAGCGCCAAGGAAATCATGGAAGCGCTCGGCTGGACGGTGCGCATCACGCCGAACATGCCCGTCGAGGACGGCATCCGCGTCACCCGCATGGCGTTCGGCCGCATTTACTTCGACAAGGAGCGGACAGCCCGCCTGGTGCAATGCGCCAAGCGCTACCGCCGCTCGATCAACAAGCAGACGAACGAGCCTGGCGCGCCGCTGCACGACGAGTGGAGCCACGGCGCCGACAACCTGCGCTACGTGGCCATCAACGCCGACGACATGCGCAACGAGGAATGGGGCGGCAGCCTCAACTATCAATCACTGGGAATCGTATGACCAAAATGACCGACGACGAGCTGCGCAGCGCGGTCGACCACGAGGTGAGCGAAAGCGCCGCCTGGACTGGCTCGGCGCTCGCTGCTGAGCGCGAGCGCAACCTCGCCTACTACCACGGCCAGCCGATGGGCAACGAGGTGCCGGGCCGCTCGCAAGTCGTGAGCTGGGACGTGTTCGAAGTGGTCGAGAGCGCCCTACCCGACCTGTTGGAGCCGTTCTTTGCTGGCGACGACATCTGCGAGTTCGAACCGGCTGAACCGGGCGACGAGGAATACGCCGAGCAAGTGACCGATGTGGTCAACCACCTCATCAAGAAGAAGAACGACGGCTTCCTGGTGTTCAACACGTGGATCAAAGACGGCTTCCTATCGAAGATCGGCATCGTGCGCTCGTGGTGGGATGCGACCAGCAAGACCAAGAAGGCCAGCTACACCGGCCTGACCGAGCAGCAGCTGGTGAAGTTCGTGCAAGACCCGCGCGTCACGATCCTGAGCCACGACGCGAAGCCGGACCCGGATCAGGCCGAGGTGAGCAACGCGCTGGCCGAGCCGCCGCAGATGCTGCACGACATCGACGTGGTGATCGACAGCGGCCCGCGCGGCATTCGCATCGAGAACATCGAGCCGTCGTCGTTCATCCTCTCGCGCCACGCGAAGAAGATGGAAGACGTTACCGCCATCGGCGAGCTGCGCCAGTACACGCGCTCCGACCTTGTGGCAATGGACTTCGATCGAGCGCGCGTGGAAGCGCTGTCGGACTACCAAGCCGCACACGCCGACTTCGCTATCGATTCCGACAAGCCACTGCCGGGCGACGTCGGCGAAGGCGCAAACCAGCAGCTGACCCTGTTCTTCGGCTTCGTCAAGGTCGACTTCGACGGCGACGGCATCGCCGAGTGGCGCCGCGTGTTCATGGCCGGCAACGACATTCTCGAAAACGAGGAAGTCGAGGACCATGAGTACAGCATCTGGTCGCCGATCCTGCTGCCGCACCGCATTATCGGCATGGCCCTGGCCGATCCTGTCATTGCCATTCAGGACACGAAGACCAGCCTGCAGCGTCAGTACCTCGATTCGCTGTACCTGGCGAACAACCCGACCACGTACGCGGTCGACGGCCAGGTGAACCTCGACGACCTGCTGAGCACGCGTATCGGCAAGATCGTGCGCGTTAAGAATCAGCTGGCTGCCGGCCCGATGCAGACGTCCTTGGTGGCGAACGAATCGCTCCAGGGCATCGAGCTGATGAACACGGTCCGCGAGGAGCGCATCGGGATCAGCCGCCTGAACCAAGGCCTCGACGCCGACAGCCTTAACAAGACCGCCACCGGCGCGCAGATCGCCAACACCCGTGACCAGAAGCGCGCGCTGATGATGCTGCGCGTGTTCGCCGAGACCGGCTGTAAGGACCTGTGCCGCCGCCTGCTGCGCCTGACCTGCGAATACCAGGACAAGCCGGCCACGATCCGCCTGCGCAATAAGTGGGTGGACTACGACCCGCGCGGCTGGAATGCCGAGATGGACGTGAACATCAATGTCGGCCTGGGCACCGGCGACAAGTCGAAGACGATCCAGTTCCTCGGGATGATGGGCGCGTACTTCCAGCAGGCCGCGACCGTTGGCGTCACCACGCCGGAGAACGTCTACAACCTGGGCAAGATGCTGCTCAAGGCCGGGAACATTCAGGGCGGCGAGACCAAGCTGCTGACCGATCCGGCCACGAACCCGCCGCAGCCCCCGCAGGAGACGCCCGAACAGGTGCTGGCCAAGATGGAACTGGAGCTGGAGGACAAACGCCAGCAGGGCAAGGCACGCGACGCCGAGTACAAGCGCGAGACCGACCTGGCCGAGCTCGAGGCGAGCACGAAGCTGAAGCTGATCGACCTGCAGCTTAAGGAAAAGGAAGTCCGGATCAAGGAAATCGAACTGGGCCTCAAGAACACCGAGCTGCAAATGCGCATGGCCGAGGCTGGTACCACGCAGGTGGACGGCAGCATGCCGAACGCGATGCAGCTGATCGTCGACCTGCACCGCAAGCTGGAAGAACTGGCTTCGGCCGAAACGCACATCGTGCGCGGCCCGGACGGCAAGGCATCGCATACCGTCAAGGTGCTGCCGCAACAACAATACGAAGGATAAACCATGGCCGCTGGCCCATTCATCATCCCCGACAAGGCAGTGCTGAACATCACGCTCGGCCTGCTGAACTCGGCGAACACGTTCAAGCTGTCGTACCACACCAGCGCCTGGGTACCGAACCCGGCCACACTGGAAGTGTTCGCCGACGTGAGCAACGAGATCGCCGCGGCTGGCGGCTACACCTCGGGCGGCATCACCCTGGCCAACGACGCGCTGACGATCTCGGGCAGCACGGTGAAGTTCACTGGCGACGCGGCCGAGCTGACCGCTGCCGGCGGCTCGATTCCAGCCTGGCGCTACGGTGTGGTGCGCGCGGTCGGCACCATCAACGGCAAGGTCGACCCGATTGTCGGCTACTTCCTGGGCGACTCGACCGGCATCGACGTGCCGGCCACCACGGTCGGCAACAAGCTGACCTTCACCCCGAACGCCGCAGGCATCTGCACCATCAGCAAGGCAGCGTAATCATGGCCAAGAAGACGTACCGCTGTCCGGTCATCGGCACCGGAACCAGCGGTGACGAATTCCGGCCGAGCGTTTCGAAATACCCGTGCGCCTACTGGGTCGTGCCCAGCCACTTCGCCCCCGGCAGCGCAAAGGTCGTCGTCGAAGTGGAGGCGACCGCGTTGCAGCACACCGTGATTGCCCTGGATACGCTGATTGAGGTGCTGCTTTGAGCCAGTTCCTGAACGACCAATTTACCGGGGCAAACGGCCAGACCCTGGAGGCGTACAACGCCGGATGGGTGAAGATCAGCGGTCTGAGCGGACCCGGCACGCTGTCGAACGGGCGCGTTCAGCAGGCAGGCGGCACGGTCGGCTATCGGCGCAGCGATGCGGTGCCGCCGAATGCCGATTACTCGGTCTCGGCGGACATCTACGTCGTCACCGGGACTGCCGGCGCCGCTGCTGGCGTCTGTGGTCGCGTCTCGGGTGCCGAGCAGACGCTGTACCACGCCCGCTACCTGTCCGGTACCGGCATCCAGCTGCTGCGCTACGTGCTCAACGGCTCGGCGACGACGCTGGGCACCTACGCTTTCTCACCCGCCGTGGGCGACGTCCTCAACATCAAGTTGGAGATGATCGGCACGGCGCTGAAGGTGTACTTGAACAATGACCCTACGCCGGTCATTTCGGTCACGAACACCACGATCACGGCGGCGGGCAGCCCGGGCCTGCGGCTTGGCAGCGCCGCCACCGGCATCCTGCAGATCGACAACCTGGTGGCCGACGACCTCCTGGCCAGCGGCAGCACGACGACCGTGACGCCCGACCCCGCCGCGCTGGTGGTGACCGGCTACGCGCCGAGCATCGCGCAGACGGCAAATCAGGACGTCTCGCCCGCGCCGGCCGCACTGGTTGTCACCGGCTACGCGCCGACCGTGGCGCAAACCAGCAGCAGCGCAATCAGCCCGGCGCCGGCGGCGCTTGTGGTGCAGGGCTATGCCCCGACGATCAGCCAGACGCAGCGCCTGACGGTCTCGCCGGCGCCTGCTGGCCTGGTGGTGCAAGGCTGGGCGCCCACGATCACGCAGACCGGCAAGCAGCCGGATCCGGAAATCGGGCCTGCACCTGGTGGCGGCGGCGGTGGCGGCAGCGTGCGCGAGGTGCGCGCGTTCGCCGACGAGCTGGACCGGGCGCACAAGCCCACGAAAGCCGAGAAACGGCGCCGGCGCCAGGCCATCGAGACCGCCGTGCTGGAACTGCTGCCCGACGTGCCGGCCGCCGAGCGCGCCGCGCCGGTGATTGCGCAGCTGGTGGCGCGCGAGCTGCCGCCGGCAACCTGGGCGCCGATCTACGGCCCGCGCCCGGTCGTGCTGCCGCCTGCTGTCGTCGACGATGTGCACGCCCGCGTGGCTGCATGGCTGGCCGAGCAGGCGCACCAGGCGCTGCTGGCCAAGCTGGAAGACGATTTCGAAGTTGAACTTTTACTGCTGGGATGACATGGACTTACTTGCAATTTACGGCGCCGCCTACGACGCCGCGTTCCAGAGCCGCTGCAAGGTGGCGATGTGGCTGGCGGCGCAGGACATCGCGGCCGAGCCTAAAGACACGCAGGACCACGCTACCCGCGTCGAGTGGGCAAAGCGCGTGCTGCAGGACATGGTAACGATCAAACCGCACGTGCTGGCCATGCAGGTGCTGCGCAATCCGCAGATCGCGGCGGCCGGTGCAGGCGCGCCCGACGCGGACATCCAGTTCCAGGTGAACGCGGCAATCGATTCCATCATCGCCATAGGCTGAACATGACCCCTGAAGAACAAATCGCACGCGGCGAGCACGCCAAGCGCCTGCTGGACGACCCACTGCTGAAGGAGGCGCTGGCCGAGATCAAGCAGGCCGTCGTCGAGCAATGGGCCGCGCTGAGCGTGCAGAACAAGGAGCAGGCCGAGGAACTGAAGCGCCTCTTGTGGGCCGCAAAGCAGTTCGAAGCCAGCTTCGTCGCCCACGTCGGCGGCGCAACCATCGCCCGCAGCGAACTGCTGCTGGACACCAACATGCAAATCAAGGCGGAAGCCGTCACACGGAGGATCAATGGCTAAGAAAGCACCAGGCGCACCGGCACCCGAGCCGGTCGTGCAACCCGAGCAGGAACAGGCACAGGCACCCGAGCCAGCCGTGCCTGATGCTGCCGATCCGCCAGTGGCGCCGCCCGAGCCTGAGCCAGCGCAGCGGCCCGCCGCCGTCGAGCCGCTGGCCGTCTACGCCGCCCGCATCGAGGAAGCCGCACAGCCGCTGCCGGTCTGCCAGATCACGCACCCGGAAGCCAAGGACGGCGCCATCCACGTCGGCAAGTACGCCGGCATCCGACTGGTGCACGGCGACACGCCGGCCGCCCTGCTGTCGGACGGCACCACCATCTAATCCCCGGGCTGGCAGCTTGCCCCTGAAAGCTGCCCGTCGAGTTAGGAACAATCAGAAGGCCACCCGCGAGGTGGCCTTTTTCATTTCTGAACTCACACCTCACGGAGCACAAACCCCATGGACGAAGACCAACCCCTGAACACCGACAGTTTCGCGGAAATGCTGGGCGGCGACGGCGACAACGAGCAAACCGAGCAATCGGACTCGCAAAGCGCCGAAACCGATCAGGAAGCCAGCGAAGGAACCGACCAACAAGACGGCAGCACTGAAGGCGAAGACGCGCAGGACGGCGGCGACGACGACGGCGAGGCCGGGGATGAAGGTCAGGACGAACAACCTGCAAAGGACTCGACCGAAGCGTTCCTCGAGCTGGAAATCAATGGCGAAAAGGTCGCGCTCACCAAGGACGAGGCGAAGAACGGCTACCTGCGTCAGCAAGACTACACGCAGAAGGCCCAGCGCCTGGCTCAGGAGCGTCAGGAATGGAATGCCCACGTCGCCCAGCAGGCCGCCGAGGTGCAGCAGTACGCCCAGGAGATCGGGCAGCTGCAAGGCATTGACGCCGCGCTGAAGCAATACGGGCAAATCGACTGGGAGCAGCTGCGCGCGGAAGACCCCGTGTCGTATGCCGCGCACATGGCCGACTTCCAGGAGCTGCGCATTCGCCGCGGCGACGTCGAGCGCGGCATCGGCCAGAAGCTGCAATCGTTGACCGCCCAGCAGCAGCAGGCCCAGGCGCAGGCGCGCGCCCAGCAGGCGCAGGAAGCCCAGGCGCACATGACGGCATTGGTTCCCGGCTTCGGCAAGGAACACATCGGCGAAATGAAGGCGCTGGGCCAGAAGGCGGGCTTTACCGACGCCGAACTGGCCCAGGTGACCGACAAGCGCATGTTGGAAGTGCTCTACAAGGCCGCGCAGTTCGACAAGCAGCAAAACACCAAGCAGCAGGCCATCAAGAAGGTCTCGGCTCTGCCTACCAAGGCAGCCAAGGCCGCGCCGGCCGCCAAACCAGCAGCTCAGCTGCACATCGAAAAACAAACCCGCCGTCTCGAGCAAACCGGTAGCGCGAAAGATTTCGCCGCCCTGCTCGGCATGGTCCCACGCAAATAAGGAATCATCATGGGTCAAGCAGTCAACACTTACGCAACCTTCAACAGCACCGTCAACCGCGAACAGCTGATGGACAAAATCTGGAACGTGTCGGTCGATGAGACCCCGTTCGTGAAGCTGATCGGCAAGGGCAAGGCCAACGGCGTCTTCGAAGAATGGAGCACCGACGAATACCGCGCGGCCAAGGCAAACAAGGTCGAGCAGGGCAACCAGTCGAGCCGCACCCCGCGCACCCCGCCGCAGCGCCTGGGCAACCGCACGCAGATCGTCGAAGACGTGTTCGGCGTGACCGGCACCCAGGAAGTGGTCGAGAAGGCCGGCGGCAAGTCGGAATACAACCGCCAGTTGGCCAAGACCATGGTCGAGCTGAAGAAGGACATCGAATTCGCGCTGCTGCAAAACACGACCGCTATCCCGGCATCGGCCGGTGTCGCTGGCCAGGCACGCGGTCTGTTCGGCTTCATGTCGAAGAACGTCTCCCTCGGCGCCGGCGGCGTCGCGGCGAATCCTGTGACGAACACCGCAGCCGTCGACGGCACCAAGCGCGCCTTCACCGAAACGCTGATGAAGAACGTGCTGCAGCAGATGTTCGACAATGGCTCGAACATGAGCAACCTGTACGGCCTGTTCCCGTCGTTCCAGCGCATGGCGTTCGACAACTTCCTGGCCGGTACCACCCGCTTCGACAAGGCCGAAGACAAGACCCTGACCGCGACGCTGGAAATCTACATCGGCCCGTTTGGCCGCGTGAAGACCGTCAACGCCCGCCACATGCGTCAGCGTGAAACGGCGTTCATCGATCCGGAATTCCTGGAACTGGCAATGCTCCGTGGCATGAAGGACAAGCCGCTGGGCGTGACCGGCGACACCGAAGACGTTCTGGTCAACGGCGAGTTCACCTTCAAGGACTACAACCCGAACTCGCACGGCGCCGTCCTCGACCTGATCGACGCGTAACAGCGGCACAGCTGCATCTTCTGCAAGGCGCTCTTCGGAGCGCCTTTTTCTTTTTCTCGGACATCCCATGCAAACGATTCTCGATACCACCGCTCACGGCCGCCTGACGATGCACGAGCACGGCGACGGCAGCGGCATTATCGTTCAGTCCACCGACGTCTCGGGCGCGCTGCGCCGGAATGAGCGCATGCGTAGCGCTGGCCTGACGAAGACCGCCGATGGCGACCATTACGTCGCATCAATCCCGCTCGACCTGCTTAATTCGTGGGGCATGGAAAAGTACGGCGTGTCCTGGGACGTGATCTCGAAGGACGACAAGAAGCTGGATGAGTTTCTTGCCGAATGCTCGGCCTGCCGCATCTACGAGGGCCGCATCTGATGGAACGCTACACCAACACGATCCTGAACAAGCAGGGCAAGCCTGTGGCCGGCGCCGTCGTGGTCGTCACGACCTACCCGGGCAACGAGCCTGCTGTGATCTACGCGGCCGATGGCGGCCAGCAGGTGCAAACGGTCAGCTCGGACGACAACGGCCGGTTCGCCTTCTACGCGGCCGATGGGCACTACAACCTGAGCATCACCGGCAAGCAGATCGACGCGATCACGATCACGGACGTGGTGCTCAACGATCCGAACGATGACGGCGGGCGCGATGCATACGAGGCGCCCGACGCTGCGGCGCTTGCTGCGGCGGTCTCAGCAAATCCGGGCCGCGTGATTCAAATTCTCGCTCCCGACAACGACGTGGCGGTGCCCGCTGACTATTCGATGTCGATGCTCGAATACACCGGTCTGCACCCCCTGCGCTTTACGCATACCCCTTCGCCAACTGGAAAGGCCAAGCGCACCTTCAAGACGCAATTCCCTGCGGCGCACTCGACCCAAGTTTACTCTGCCGTACACGTTGAGACTCAGGCAATCGGCTCAGGCAAGAATGGCCCTGACAGTTCCGATAACGGCATCACCATCGCAATCCATAAAAAAGGGTACTCAGGGGCAACCGATCCAGTTGGTGGAGAGATCGATGGGTTGTCGATCTTCGTTCGTCAGGACGGTCCGAAGGGCCAAGCCAGCGGGTCGGCCAGTTCGTCGGACGCAACCGGGGTGCTAGTAAATATTCAAAACGTCGAGGATGCAGGCTTTACGTCGGCCTGGGAAGCAACGACCAGCAACTACAACCGCACCAGCAATTCGATTCCCTACTCAATCCAGACGCAAATCGGCGTGCTCGACATGAACAAGTCCGGCACGCCGACCTATGGCTACGTTGCGATTGCCTCACGCGGCGGGAATGGAGCCGCCTTCTATGCTGCAAACGGATCGAATGGTGGCACATGGACCAACGTCCTGTTTGCCCCTGGCATGGCTCGTATTGATAGTGCGGGTAACCACTACGCGTACTCGCCCGAGTGGGTCAACGGCGCCTGGACCATTACTCGCGCAGCAGGGGCAAACGGTACGACCGAATTTCTCCACCGTGGGACTGGCGCACTGTTCTTGAATGCACAGGAAGGCGCGGTCCAGTTCGGTACCGGCGGCGCGATCCGCTGGGAGGTCTCTAGTACCGGTACGCTGCGCCCTTCGTCGACCAACACAACAGGCGCTGTCGGCGATCCGAACCGCCGCGTCACGCCTTATGCACAAAAGCTTGACCTGAGCGCAGCCGGTGTTTCTGGACTCGTCATCCTGTCCGGCGCTGGCGCCCCTGCGGTCGTGGCCAACGTCGGCTCGCTCTACCTGCGCAGCGATGGCGGCGCGGGAACAACCCTGTACGTCAAGGAATCCGGCACGGGCACGACCGGCTGGGTAGCAAAGTAAGGACCACCATGACCATCGTTGCCCCTGAAGCATTGGCCCTCCGTGGCCAGAACTACGGCCAGCTGAAGAACATGATCGCCAAACGCCTGGGCCGCACGAACCTGGGCGACGTGATCCCGGACTTCGTGGCGCTCGCCGAATCGCGGCTCTATACCGGCTCGCGCGACTTCGACGGCGCTGTGCCTCCGCTGCGCCTGACCGGCATGCTGGCGACGGAATCGCAGTCGCTGGCCGCGCTGCCCGCTGGCTTTCTGTCGATGGACCGGCTGACCGTGAACGACGGCGCCGGCCCGCGCACGCTGGAATATGTGACGCCGCAGCGCTTCGCCAGCCTGGCGCCTACCGGGTTCGCGCGCTACTACACGTTCCAGGACGGCGGGATCGCGGTCGAGGGCGGGCAGCCGTCCGACTTCACCATGAGCTACTACCGGCGCTTCCCTGCCCTGGTGGCCGACGCCGACACGAACTGGCTGCTGGAGAACTGCCCGGCGGCCTACCTGTACGCGGCGCTGATCGAAGCGTATGCGCACCTGAAGGACGACGCGCGTATTCCACTGGCGGCGCGCATGTACGCCAGCGCGGTCAACGGCCTGATCGACGCCGACAACGAAATGAAGTTCTCCGGCTCGACGCTGGTGATCGGGAGTGCGCGATGATCCCGCTGACCGGCTTCGTGCCGGATGCGGACAGCACCACGCCCGGCGTGCTCACGGACTGCACGAACCTCGTGCCGACCCTGCGCGGCATGGCGGGCGCGCCGACGCCGTTCGATGTCGGCCTGGCCGCGCTGCCTGACGAGTGCCGGGGTGGCGCCGTGCTCCAGCGACTGGACAAGCTGGCCCGCGTATTCGTCGGCACGCGCGCCAAGCTGTTCGAGCTGTCCGGCGTGCAGTATGTCGACCAGTCGCGCGCCGGCGGCTACACCGGCAGCCTGGAGAACCGATGGCGGTTCGAGCAGTTCGGCAACGCCACGCTGGCGTGCAACGAGACGGACCCGATCCAGGTATCGACCGGCAACGGCACGGCGTTCTCGGACATCCCGCAGTCGCCGCGTGCGCGCATCATCGTGACCGCATCGGGCTTCGTGCTGGCCTTCGGCCTGAACGCCCCCTATGTTGGTGGCGACCGGCCCGAGGCCTGGGCGTGCTCGGGCATCTACGACCACCTGACCTGGACGCCGAGCGACAGCAACCAGGCCGCGTTCGGCTACCTGCTGAACACGCCGGGCGACATCAGGGCAGCAAAGCGCCTGGGCAACGACGTGGCAGCGTACAAGGAAAATTCCCTGTACCTGGGCCGCTTCGTCGGAAAGCCGGTGGTCTGGCAATGGGACCTGATCTCGTCGAACGTTGGTGCCGTCAGCGCGGACGCGGTGATCGATGTCGGCACCGCGCACCTGTTCATCGGGCGCGACAACTTCTGGCTGTTCGACGGCGCCCGCCCGGTGCCGATCAAGAGCGCGCCGAAGGAGTGGTTCTTCGCGCGGTGCGACGCGACCTACCGCTACCGCATCCGCTCGCACTTCGACCAGGCGAAAAACCTGTGCTGGTGGTTCTACCCGACGCCAGGTTCCGGCGGCGCGTTGACGAATGCCCTGGTCTACAACCTGACCATGGACCGCTGGGGCAAGGTGTCGCTGCCGATCGAGACCGTGCTGCAGTACCAGGGCGCGGAGACGAACTACGACAACTGGCCGGCTGACGCGTCGCTGACCTTCGACACGCTGCCCGATGTCCCCTTCGACTCGCCGTCGCTGGACACCAGCAGCTCGGCGATGGGCGTGGTGGGCCTGGATCACAAGATCCGCACCCTGACCGGGCCGTGCGGCGCCGCCTCGCTGACGACCGGCGATTTCGGCGACGACGAGCAGTTCACGACGCTCGCCCGCGTGACGCCGCGCTTCACGAAGCGGCCGGGCGCGTCGAACCTGACGCACTACACACGCGACGTCGACGGCGGCGACCTGGAGAACCGCGGCGACAGCGCGCTTTCCGGCGCCCACTACGACCCGCTGGCCTCGGGCCGCTATCACCGCCTGCGCATCGAACTGCAGGGCGACTTCGAACTGGTCGGCTTCACGCCGGCCCTTACCCCGGACGGATACGAATGAGACTTTCCAACGACGCGCGGCTGCCGGCCGCCGACGACATGCGCGGCCTGAAGCGGCGACTGTACGAGCTGGTGCGCGACATCGTGAACCAGCTCAACGCGGTTTCCGAGAACAAGGCCAGCGCGTGCACGAATGCCGCGACGGCACCGCCGGCCACCGGCAACTTCACCCCAGGCGACTTCGTGAAGAACTCGAACCCGGTCGAACTGGGCTCGGCTGGCTCCAAGTATGTCGTGGAAGGCTGGACCTACCTGGCAACCGGCTTCGTCCAGAAACGATTTTTCACAGGGAACTGACATGCTCCGCGCAATCGAACCGCAGCACCTAGCCGCCGAGTGGGAGCGTGTGCGCGCCGGCCTGCTCGAGGTAAAGAAGGCCACGACCGACGACTGGCTGCCCGAAGACGTCTATATGTCGCTGCGCCAGGGCCACTCCACGCTGTACATCGGCACCGGCGCCGACGGCGAATACGTCGGCTTCCTGGTCCTGCGGCTGGTCCCGACCTTCCACAGCAAGGCGGTCGAGGTCTGGTGCGCGTATTCGGCCAGCAGGCGGCCGCTCATGCGCCGCTTCTTCCCCCACATCCAGGCGGTGGCGCGCAACGCCGGCGCCACGCTGATTTCGTTCGCCTCGGCGCGCGACGAATGGGAGGCCGGCGCCCGGCACCTGGGCTTCCACAAGGCCAAGACCACCTACCACTACCCACTTTAGGAGCTTCCATGGGCAGCAGCACTCCATCGAACACCACCAGCAAGACCACCACCGAATTGCCTACCTGGGCGCAGCCGGCGGCGAAATCGCTGCTCGCGCGCGGCCAGCAGCTGTCGCAACAGGAAATGCCGGTGTACGCCGGCCAGCGCTCGGCCGACCTGAACGGCTACCAGACGCAGGGCATGAACATGGCGCAGAACCGGGCCTTGAACGGCTCGGCCGACATCAACGCTGGCAGCCAGACGCTGCAGGGCACGCTCAACGGCCAATACCTGGGCCGCGACACCGGCACCAACGCCTACATGGGCGACAACCCTTACCTGCAGGGCACCATCGACAAGGCGGCCGCCGACATCACGCGCGGCTACCAGGGCGCCGTGAACTCGACCGATGCCACGATGGCGCGCGCCGGCGCATTCGGCGGCTCGGCCTGGCAGCAGTCGCAGGACGCGAACTCGCGCAACTTGGCTACCAGCCTGGCCGATTCGGCGAACAGCCTGCGCATGCAGAACTACAACCAGAGCGCGACGCTGGCCGAGAACCAGCTGAATCGCAACCAGACGGCGTTCCAGGCCGAGCGCGCGAACCAGTTGGCCGCCGCGCCGCTGGCCCTGCAGTACGGCAACCAGGCCTACACCGACGCGGCGCAGCTGCAAGGCATCGGCGAAATCCAGTACGGCGCCGACCAGCAGAAGCTGACCGACCAGATGGACTATTTCAACGAGAAGGCGCAGTCGCCATACAAGCAGCTCGACGTGCTGGGCAACTCGATCCGCGCGGCAGTCGGCGGAGGGTCGACCGTGAGCCAGTCCGCACCTGGTGCAAACCCATACGCGCAGCTGGCGGGCGGCGCGGCCGCGCTGTACGGCATGCTCGGCTAATTCAAGGAGAAACAAATGTCAGGTGTTGAAACGGCAGCGGCCCTCGGGTCGGCGGCAGCAGGGAGCGGCGCGGCCGCAGGTGGTGCAGCAGCAGGTGGCGCAGCGGCAGGCGCCGGAGCAGCTAGCGCGGCTGGTGCTGGTGCAGCGGGCGCCGCCGGCGCTGGCGCTGGAGCCGGCGCCCTGGGTGCTGGCGCAGCAGCCGGTGCTGGTGCTGGCGCGGCGGGCGCAGGCCTGCTCGGCGCAGGTGCTGGTGGTGGCGCGTTGGCCGGTACCGGCGCAGCAGCTGCCGACGCAGCCATGGCCGCGTATGGCGGTGGCATGCTGGCCGCCGAAGGTGCGGCGGTACCGGGCGCGATGACCTTCGTTACGCCGGCGGTCACCGAGGGCGGCATGCTCGCGGGTGGCGGTGCTGGTGCTGGCGGGGGGATGCTGGCCGGCGGCGGTGGCGCGACCGGCGCGGCAGCCGGAGCCGGCGGCCAGGCCACGGCCGGAATGTCGTCGCTCGATGCGATCGCGGCCAGCCAGCCGGGCTATACGGCAGCGCAAGGCGAAGCCGCAATGAATGCCGTCGCCGCAAGCCAGCCCGGCTACAACGCTGCGGGCGGTTCCGCCCTACAAAACCTGAAGGCCGGGTCGACCATGCAGAGCCTCGGCAAAGGAGCCGCTACCTACGGCCGCATGAGCCAGGCCATGGGCGGCGGCCAGCAGCAGCGCGCGCCGGCGCCGGGCCAGCCGCTGTTCCAAGGCGAGCAGCCGTCCATCGCCGGCGGCATGGGCGCTGGCGGATCAAACAATAACGCCGTGCTCGCGGCAATCGCACGTCGCCGTCAGCGCGGCATGTAAAGGAGTCTCCATGTGGGAAAACGTTAAAGGGATGCTTGCCCTGCCGGACGACCCGGCCCAGCGTTCGGCGGCAAAGCAAGGCCTGCTGAATTTCGGCGCCTCGCTCCTGGCTGGCCAGGGCAACCTGGGCGGCATCCTGGGGAATGGCCTGCTGGCCGGCTCGCAGGGCTACCAGGCTGGCCTGGCCCAGCAGCAGCAGGCCGCCATGCAGAAAATCCAGCAGGAGCGCTGGCAGCTGGAGAACCAGGAGACGAAGGCGAAGCTGGACGAGCCGATGCAGCTCCAGAAAATTCTGGCCGGCGGTTCGCCATCGATCAAAGGTCCGCCGGCGAACCTGCCACGCCTCGGCGCCGCACCTGCCGCTGGTGGTGCTGCACCAGCAAGCGGCTCTGCGCCGGCCCAGCCTCCCGCCTCGGCGCCGGCCGGGCAAACAGACCTGTACCAGACCTACCTGACCTACGGCGACCGCCTGACGCAGGCCGGCCGCCCGACGCAGGCGAAGGCCTACTACGACTTGGCCGAGAAGCTGCGCCCCGAACTGAAGGAGCAGGTTACGCGAACGGTCAACGGCAAGCGCGTGACGGTCAATCTATTCAAAGATGGCAGCGACGAGGTCGTCGACCGCTACGCGCCGGACGCCGAGAAGCTGAACTTCCAGAACACTGGCGCTGCGACCATGGGCCTGGACCCGTTCACGGGCAAGCCGGTGAACACCATCGCGAACACGGTAAGCCCAGATGCCCGGCTGCGCGCGGCGCAAGACGAGCGCGAAAGCCTGCGCACCGATAAGCGCCTGCGTGATGCGGCCGTTCCGACCCCTGACGGCATGCTGCCCGACGCGACGGTGGCGATGATGGCCGAGCAGTACCGCGCTGGCGATACCAGCGTGATGCAGAACCTCGGCCGTGGCGCACAGGGCGCGCAGAACATTATTCGGCTGCGCAACGAGATCGCCAAGCAAACGAAGGAAGCGGGCCAAGGTGGCCGCGACCTGGCCGCGCAGAATGCCGAGTACTTCGGCACCAAGGCCGGCCAGCGCTCGGCCGGCACGCGAATCGCCAACGTCGAGATGGCGTCGTACGAGGCTGAAAGCCTGATCCCGCTCGCACGCGACGCCTCGGCGGCTGTGAAGCGTAGCGGCCTGCTCCCGTTCGGCAAGGGCCAGGTCCTGTTCAACGAGCAGACCAATGACCCGGAAATGCGCCAGTTCGCCGCGGCGAACAACGCCCTGGTCAACGTCTACTCCCGCGCGATCTCGCCGTCCGGCGTGCCGACCGTGGCCGACAAGGAGCATGCGCGCGAGATGATCGCCACGGCGATGGATGACCGCTCCTACCAGGCGGTGCTCGACCAGATGCAACGAGAAATCACGGCCGCGCGCCGGGCGCCGCAGCAGGTACGTAAGGCGTTCAACGATGCGGTGACCGGCAAGGGCGATCACGGCCCGATCAAGGATGTGAAAGACCTGCCGAAGAAGCAACCAACCGGCCTGCCCGCTGGCTGGTCCGTCAAGGAGAAATAATGCCGGACTTTGAATTCACCTCGCCAGACGGCAAGACCTACACGGTCTCCGGCCCGGCGGGCGCAACGAAAGAGCAGGCGTTCCAGATGCTCCAGACGCAGCTCGGCTCGCAGCCGGCGCCGGCTAAGCCGTTCGGCCAGCAGCTGAACGCCGCGATCCGCGACGTGCCGCGTCAGTTTGGCCTGACCGCGCGCTACGGCATCGAGGGCGTCGGGGATACGCTCGACTTCCTGTCGTCGCCGATCCGCGCCGGGCTGAACGCCGTGCTGCCGACGAAGAAGCCGACGATCACCGACCTGGTGAGCCTGCAGGACGCACGCGAGCGCCCGGCAATCGAAGGCCGGTCAGGCGAGCGGTTTGCCGATTCGCTCGGCCTGCCGAAGCCTGCCAATGCGCGCGAGCGCGTGGTGGGCGACGTTACTCGCATGATGGCCGGCAGCGCCGTGCCGATTGCTGCGGCGGGCCGTGTGGCGCAGGGCTCGTCCGGCGTGACGAAGGCGGTGGCGCGGCAGCTGGCGGCCAATCCGGCGCACCAACTGGCCTCGGCTGCGGCTGCCGGTGGCGCCGGCGGCTACACCCGCGAGACCGGCGGCAATGAGGGGTCGCAGTTTGTGGCCTCGCTCGCCGCTGGCGTGGCCTCGCCCTTCGCCTTGGGGGGCGCACAGCGCGCAACCGGCGCGCTGCAGCGTCTTCTTCGTCCGGCCACGCCAACCACGCAGCAGGCGCAGCAAATCAACGTCACCATCGAAAACGCGCTGAAGTCGTCCGGGCTGTCGCTCGAACAGCTGCCGCGCCAGGTGGCGCAAAGCATCCGCGACGACGTGGCTGCAGCCTTCCGCACCAGCGACCAGGTGTCACCCGAAGCGATCCGGCGCCTGGCCGACTACCGCATGACCGGGCTGACGCCCACCGCCGGCGGCCTGACGCTCGATCCGGCCGTGGTGACACGCCAGAAGAATCTGTCGAAGGTCGGCATCAACAGCAAAGACTCGACGGCGCAGTTCCTGGGGCAGACCGAGAACCGCAACAACAAGCTGCTGACCGAAGGGCTGAACAAGCTGGGCGCTGGCGCGGCGGACGATGCCTACGGCGGCGGCCAGCGCGTGATCGGCGCCCTGGAGCGCCGGAACGAGAAAGCGAACGACATCATTGGCCGGCTGTATGACCGTGCACGCGATTCCGGCGGCCGTAGCGCGCCGCTGGACCACTATGCGTTCACGCAGCGCGCCGGCGACCTGCTGCACGACGCGAACGTGGAGAGCTTCTTGACGCCGGACATCCGTAACAAGCTGAACGGGTTCGCCGATGGCTCTATTCCGCTGACGGTCGAGACCGCCGAGCAGTTCAAGACCGGCATCGGCCGCCTGCAGCGCAACAGTGCGGACGGCAACGTGCGCTTCGCCCTCGGTGCGGTGCGTCAGGCGCTGGACGAAACGCCCCTGCTGGGCCAGCGCGCGGCGGCGCCAGTCGGCGGCAACCAGGTGAGCGTCCCGGGCGGCCTCGGGCCGGCCAACTCGCCAGCGCAGAACCTCGGCCAAGATGCGATCAACGCCTTCAACAAGGCGCGCCGCGTGAACCGCGCATGGATGCAGACCGTCGAGCGCACGCCGGCGCTTCAGGCGGTGCGCGACGGCGTCGAGCCGGACAAGTTCGTGCAGCAGTTCATCGTCGGCGGCGGCAAGGACGCCAGTTTTACGGCCGTGGCCCAGCTTAAGCACTCGATCAAGTCAAATCCGGTGGCGATCCAGTCGGTGCGCGAGCAGATCGCGGCGCACCTGAAATCGCGCGCTTTGAACAGCGCAGATGACGAGGTGGGCCGGTTCAGCCAGGCCGGCTACAACAAGGCGCTGAGCTCGATCGGCGACCGGAAGCTGCGCTTGTTCTTCTCGCAGCAGGAAATCGACCAGATGAAGGCTTTGGGACGCGTGGCCAGCTACGAGCAGTTCCAGCCGGTGGGCAGCGCGGTGAACAACTCGAACACTGCGGCTGCCGGCGCCGCAATCGTCGACCGCTTCCTGAGCCAGTCGATCCTGTCGAAGATTCCTTTCGGCCAGGCCGCCATCGGCGACCCGCTGCAAAACATCACGGTCGGCATGCAGTCTGGTCGTGCACTGGACGTGCCCCGCTCGCTGGTCGTGCTGCAAGCACCAGGGGCGCGTCAGCCTGCCGGAATGCTGGTGTCGCCGGCGATGGCGATGGGCATGCTTGGCACCACGCCAGAGGAAGAGGACGAAAAGCGCCGCGGCTTACTTTCGCCGTGACGCCAGCCAGGCGTTTATGACGAAAGCGACCATAGCGCCCAGCTGAATCGGATCGAAAGACATTAAATCCCCTGAAGGCCCGCCGCGCGCGGGCTTTTTTATTACCTGGAGCATAACATAATGCCCGTACCATCCAGCATTACCGACTTGAGCAAGGTCGCGTCCGAGAACAGCCCGCAGGGCACGGAAACCGTGCGCGGCACCATGGACGACTACTTCCGCGCGCACGCCAGCTTCATCAAACAGCTGTTCGACCAGCTGCTGGGGCCGAGCGTCACCCTGCCCTCGGCCGCCACCGTGAACATCGGCTTCGCCGCCTCGGTCAACATCGTCATCACCGGCACCACACAGATCAGCGCCTTCGACGTGGCCAACGAGGGCACCACGCGCTGGATCACGTTCACCGGTGCGCTCACCCTGAAGTACAACGCGGCCAACATGCAGCTGCCGGGCGCCGCCGACATCCTCACGCGCGCCGGCGACGTGGCCGTGTTCAAGAGCCTGGGCGCCGGCAACTGGAAGTGCATGGCCTACCAGCGCATCAGCGGCACCGGGCCAGTGGCTGCCAGCATGCTCACGGACGGCTACCTGACCACCGGCGACTGGAACTCATTCAACTCGCGGCTCACGCCAGCGGCGGCTGCGGCCGCGTACCTGGCACTTGCCACCGGCGGCAACGTCAAGGGCGACATCTTGTTCGACAACGGCGCGGGCATCCTGGCCAAGGACGCGGCCGGCAACCCGACGCAGATTTTCAAGATGCAGGGAAATAATGTGAACTTCCTGATCCACGCGGGCGCTGGCTTCGTCTTCTACGACCAAGTAACGAATAGCCCGGTCGCCAGCATCAACAACTCGGGCGATCTGGTGGCGAAGACTGGCACCTTCACTTCGGACGAGCGCCTGAAAAAGCGGTGGCGCCGCCGCCCTGCCGATTTCCTGCCGCGCATTGCCGATCTCATGGTCGGCGACTTCCTGTGGAAGAAGGACGGAACGCCCGGGATCGGGACGCCGGCACAGAAGCTGGAGGCCATCTGGCCTGAGGCCGTGCATACCGATGAGCGCGGCTACAAGTCGGTGAACTACGGCGCCGCCGCCTTCGTGATCGCCGTCGAGCTGGCGCGCGCGTTCTTCCGCTACGTGGCCAAGACCGACAAGCGTCTCGCGAAGCTGGAGGGCAAATGATCGCCCCGTCGGGGCCGGTCAGCACTGACGACATCTTGACCGAACTGCGCAAGGCAAACCCCAACCGCAACTACCCGATCAGCACAACGGACGCCGACGTGTTGGCCCTGGCTGGCAAGTCACCCGGCCAGACGGTGAAGATTCCAGACGACTTCTGGGGCAAGAGCGCTGTGGGTCTGGCCGTCACCGCGACGGCAAGCGGGCAGTTCAAGAACAGCGCATCAGCGGCCGGCACCGTCAGCGGCACCGCCACCGCAACGGTCACAGGCAGCACCGGGACGACGCAATACCAGTGGGTGGTGCTGAGCAACCCTGGCGGCGCCACAGTCTCCGGCTTGACCTCGCAGCAGATGGGCGCCTCGAAAGCCTACGCCCGGTATGCGACGGGATCTGCAGATGTCCAGGTGCGCTGCGATGTAACCGACGGCAGTGGCAAGACCGTGTCGTCGAACGTCGTCACCATCCCGCTCGGCTGGGAATACGTTGTTTAACGGCGCCGCCTTCGGGCGGTTTTTTTGTGGCCGCTCGGCCACCTTATGAAAGAACTCAATGAACCAGACCCCTACCCCCGGCGGCGGCTTCGACTTCGACGCAATGCTGAGCTGGGCCCTGCTGATCGGGCTGTCGCTGTGGGGCGGCTTCGCCTCCTTCTATCGCAAGCTTAAGGACGGCCACGTTCGCGTCTTCAACATCACCGAGCTGATCGGTGAGCTGGTGATTTCCGGCTTCACCGGGATCGTGGTTGCCAACCTGTGCGACTCGATCCCGGCGTGCCCGACGCCACTCAAGTACGCCCTGGTCGGCATCGCCGCGCATATGGGTTCGCGCGCCCTGTTCAAGCTTGAATCGATGGTGAACCGCAAATTTGACCTGCCGGCCGATCAGGCAGCCACCAAGGAGAACGACAATGCCGCCTAGCGCCTTCATCGCCCTGCTGCTGCCGGCCGCCCAGGCCTGCCAGCGCGCCCACGGCATCCCGGCTTCGTTCACCCTGGCCCAGGCCGCCCTGGAATCCGGCTGGGGCGAGCGCGCGCCCGGTAACAACCTGTTCGGCGTGAAAGCCGATCGCTCCTGGAAGGGCCCGACCGTCGACGTGCCCACGCACGAAGTCATCAAGGGCAAACGCGTGCCGATGGTCTGCAAGTTCCGTGCATACCCGACGCTCTCCGCCAGCGTGGCCGACCGCGCCGATTTCTTCCTGAAGAACCCGCGCTACAAGGACTGCTTCAAGCAGAAGGACGGCGAAGGCTGGGCGCGCGCGGTAGCCGTTGCCGGCTACGCCACCGATCCGAGCTACGAGAAAAGCCTGATCGCGGTCATGCGCGGCCGGAACATGGCGCAGTACGACATCCTGCCGGCGGTGAAGCCATGACGGCGCTCGAACGGCTGGCGGCCACCGTCATGCTGGTGCTGATCCTGCTGGTGGCTGGCACGCTGGGCGTGCGCTGGTACGGCGCCCACCAGTACCAGGCCGGCCGCACCGCAGCCATCGAGGAGCGCGCCGCGGCTGACGCGCGCGCCGTGCTGCTCCGCACCCAAGAAAACGCCGTCCTGGTCCAGCACCAGGGCGAAACCAACCTGAAGATCACCGAGGCCAAACATGAAGAACTTGCTCCTGTGCGCGAGCGTATTGTTGTTGAGCGCGTGCGCGTCGGCGCCGCAATCTGTGGACCTGCCGCCGCGCCCGACGCCGAAAGCGCCGCCGGCAGCGACAGCGCCGATCCACCCGGCGGGCTGGTTCGATCGGACGTTGAACGAGATCTTGTCGCGCTGAAGCTGGCCGTCGAGGAGGACCTGGCCACCGGGCGCGCGTGCCAGGCCTTCCTGCGCGAGAATAGGCTGGTGCCCTGATGGACTTCTACCTCGCTACGCCGACCGGCGACGTCTACCTGTTCAGCTACGACAGAGAGACTGGTGTGCGAAATTTCGAAATTTCGAAAGTTTTACCAGAAACTCCATCGGCGCTCGCATCTCTTGAGATTGCTGCCGAGACAGACGCGGAGATCTAGTTGCGAGGTATACTGAGCTCTACCCATAGGAGAACCGATGGCCAAACTAGAACTCACTGTAAACCGTAGCCTTGCCCGGATCGGCGACGAGAGCGTAAATGATCCGTTTGACGTCATCCGGCTCTCTTCTTACCTCTATCAGCCTGGCGACGCTGAATCGGCAATGCCCATTTTGAAGGTAAAAACCGCCTCCGGCGAGTACGCCGCACAAGATAACTGTGATGCAATGCTCGAAATCAGCGGGTACGAGGAAATTGACGCGCTTCGGCGATTCTGCGAGATGGCCCTCGAACTTTTCGACAAAGGACGTCTTGAGTAGTCGGGCAACTAACCGGAATCTCCGGATGGTTCAAACCTCCTAAGCTTGCCATAGCTTAGGAGGTATCACCAGCGATGTTATCTACCAACCTCTCGAATTATTCGAGTAGTTGAGCTATCCGGGATTTCCGGACAACTGAGCCTCTGTAACGTAGTGGTGGTCGGTGCTGATCTCCGACTTGCTCGTCAGGCACGGGTTCGATACCGCTGCCGCTATGAGGCTATCGCGTGCGCGCATCAGCCTGCGCATTCACCACATCACAGGGGGGCTGGACTCGAACCAGCGCATACAAGCTCGGGAGCGACCCTCTGCTCTATCTACCAACTGAATTACCCCCTGTGGTGTGGCGCCTCGTTTCGTGAGGCATACGGCAACCGGGCGGCGTCCCGCATTTTAGTTGCACCGTGCAGTGTTGAGAAAACCCTGTTCCTGCCGCACGCGGTAAGGTACAACCGGGCTGCTATGGCTAAGTATACGATAGCTAGCCAATTTTGAGCCAATGACAGTCACCGGGTTGTTCAAAATACCGCTCTAAGTCCTTGTTTACGTTAGGGCCAGAAGGGGTAAAAAAGTCGGTAAGAGGTGGTCTGATTTTCATACCTATTTCGCTGATTTTCCTATGAAAACGTACCTGCGACAACACGTATCAGATGTAAGCACATGCGTCAAACGCCCCTTTTCGCCAAAGCGAGCGCTATAGTGAATCATCCGCTTTGGATTTGGAGAACGAACATGAAACGCCTCACTCTCGCTGCCCTGATCGCCATTGGCGCTGCCGCGTACGCACCGCTGCCTTCGATGGCGCAGGGCCTGGAAGTCTATATCGGCACCGCGCCGCCGGCGCCTGTCTACGAACGCATCCCTGCGGCACGCCACGGCTATGTCTGGGCGCCGGGTTACTGGGAGTGGCGCGGCCATCGCCACTTCTGGGTGCCGGGCAGCTATGTGGTCGAGCGTCCGGGCTATGTGTACGCGCCGCCAGCCTGGCACCAGCGCGGCGGGCGCTGGTACATGAGCCAGGGCAACTGGTCGCCGCGTGACCGTTACTATGCGAACAACGATCGCTACTATGGACCGGACCGCGGTTACGGACCTGAGCGTGGCTGGAACGACCGCGACCGCCGCGATTATCGCGATCACCGTGGCGGTAACTACGGCCGCAACGAAGGCCGGCGCGACTACGACCGCGACGGCGTGCCGAACCGCTATGACCGCGACCGCGACAACGATGGCGTGGCAAACCGCTACGACCGCGACCGTGACGGCGATGGCGTGGGTAACCGCCGCGACCGGAATCCGGATAATCCGTATCGCCGTTGAGCTGGTGGCGGGAGTGGATGGGAGAAGCGCCTCGTGGGGAGGCGCTTTTTTTTTGTTGGTTCGGGTGTTTTTCCAGTTCGCCGATGATCGTTCGATGAGACCGCGTGGGCTCGAGAGCCCACCCTACGGTGCCGTGGTAGGGTGGGCACTTGTGCCCACGCGGTACGGCAGCCGATCAGTCGGATAGCCGCAATTACTTTTTCAGGTGCTTGTCAAGAAACGCCAATATCTTCGCACTCGCCTCGGCCTGGTTCTTCTTCTTCGAGAACCCATGTCCCTCGTCCGCAAACACCACGTACTCCACCTCGACCTTGTTCTTGCGCACCGCCTCGACGATCTCGTCGCTTTCCGGCTTGATCACGCGCGGGTCGTTGGCGCCCTGAATCACCATCAGCGGCTTGCGGATGTTCGCGGCGTGGAACAGCGGCGAGGTCGCGGTCAGGAAGGCCTTGTCCTTCACCGGGTCGCCGATCTCGTCATATAAAGCCTTGCGCTGCGATTCCCAGTACGGCGGAATGCTTTCCAGCGTGCGGATCCAGTTGCTGACCCCGAAGATGTCGATGCCGACCTTGAAGGCTTCCGGACGGAAGGCCATCGCCGCCAGCGTCATGTAGCCGCCGTAACTGCCGCCCATGATGCCGATGCGTTCCGGGTCGACCCAGCCCAGGCTGGCGAGCCAGGTCTTGGCCTCGACGCAGTCCCACAGCGGTTCGTGCCCGTGCTTGCGGTCGTCGGCGGTGAAGAAGGTCTTGCCGTAGCCCGAGCTGCCGCGGTTGTTGATGCCCAGGACCGCGTAGCCGTGATTGACCAGGTACTGGATCTGGGCACTGTAGCCGCGCATGGTCTGGCCGCCCGGACCTCCGTGCACGTAGACCAAGGCCGGTACCTTGTTCGCGTTCGACGCGCCCTTCGGCTTGTAGAAGATCGATGGGATCACCGTGCCGTCGAAGGATTTGAAGCGCACCACCTCGGCCTCGACCAGGTCGTTCGGGTCGATCTCCGGACTCAGGCTGCGCGTCAGTTGCGTCGTCTTCTTGCTGCGGAAGTCGTGCACGTACAGATTGTTCGGCGAGCGGTCGCCGTTCACGTAGAAGGCCACCAGTGAACCGCTCGGCGAGAACACCGCGCCGCGCATCTCGCCGCCGCCCGTTTTCGGCAACGTCACCGGCTTTTCGCTGGCGCTGTCGACCACGCGCATGCGGATGCTGCCGTCCTCGTTGACGTAGCTGATGCGGTGCCTGCCGTTGCGCGAGTAGCCGGTGCCGGCGATGTCCCAGTCGGCCTGTTCGACGTCGCTCACGTTACCGGTCGCCAGGTCGTAGGCGCGGATGCGCGTGAATTCGCCGCCGTCGTTGGTGGCGAACAGCAGGCGCTTCGATTCGGGGTCGAAGTCTTCGGCGCTGTAGCTGGCTGTGCCCTGATGCTGCGAGATGTGCTTGGTCTCCTTCGTCTGCACGTCGTACAGGTAGACGTCGCTGTCGGAGGTCGTGTTCGGCTTGTCGAGCGCCAGCCAGCGGCCGTCGCGGCTGATGGCCGACACCGTGCGGCCGGTCTCGTTCTGGTAGACCAGGGTACGGGCGTAGCTCTTGGCGTCGTAGCGGTACAGGTCGAAGTATTTCGGATCGCGCTCGTTGGTGCTGACGTAGAAGGCATTGCCGTCCGGCTCCCAGCCGGCGAAGCTGGCCTTCAGCTTGGCGCCGGGGGTCAGGTCGCGTTCGGAGCCGTCGAGCTCGCGCACGTACAGGTGGTTCTGCTCGTTGCCGCCCTGGTCGCGCGTGAACAGGATGCGGTCGTCGTTGTAGAAGAAGCCGACCGCGTAGGTGCTGTCGGTGGTCGAGTTGGTGAGTGCGCGCGGCGTGCCGCCGCCGACCGGCAGCACGTAGGCATTGAAGATGCCCGAGGCGTTACTGCTGAACAGGACCTGCTTCTCGTCGCGGCTGAAGGAAGCGCCGCTGACCGAGGTGGTGGCCATGAACTGCTCGATGGTATAGCGCTTGGGCTGCTTCTGCGCTTTTTGCGCCGGCTTGGCGGCTGGGACCGGGGCGGCCGCCTGGGCCGGGGACAGGGCCGCCGCGATGCAGGCGGCAAGCAGGGAAACACGGACGACCTTGTGGAACAAACGCATGGGCTCTCCTCCAGGGTAACGGCATAGAAAAATTACGCTAAGCAAGTGTTGCAAGCTTTGCATGCCATGTCAACGCCGGCAAAAGCGGTTATGCTCACGCCATGAACGACCTCGACCGCCTGCAAGGCGCCGCCAGCAAGACCGAACTTGCCGCCAGCCGCAAACTGGCCCTGCGCAACAAGATTCCCCTCGAAGATGCCCTGCGCGCCACGCTTGAACAGAGCGCGGGCGACGCCGGTCTCGACCGCCTCGTGACCGAGCGTGCCGCCCTGCGCGCAGCCGAAGCGGCGCGTGCCCTCGCACGCCGCACGGCCCGCGACGCGACCAGGGAAGCGGCGCGCCTCGCCGCCCTCGCCTTGCGCCGGGTGCGCCAGGAAGGCCTGCCGACCGCCTGGCGCGGCTGGTTCGACGGATCCGCCAAGCCGAATCCAGGCCGCTGCGGCATCGGCGCGCGCCTGCTCGGGCCGAACGGCGAAACCGTCGAGCTGTCGCAGGCGGCCGGCTATGGCAACAGCAGCGAAGCCGAATACCGCGCCCTGATCCTGCTGCTGGAGACCGCCCTTGCCCATGGCGTCGGCCCGCTCACCGTGTACGGCGACAGCCAGGTGGTGATCGACGACGTGAATGGCGCCCTCAAAGACAGCGCCGTCGTGCTGCGCCCCTTGCGCGCGCAGGTACAGGCGCTGCTGGCCCGGCTGCCGGCGACCACGCTGCGCTGGATTCCGCGCCACAAGAACCTGGAGGCGGATGCGCTGTCGCAGCGCGCCACCTCCGCCATGACCGAAGAATGCAATGACTTCACCACGTCCTGACCTCGCCGCCTGGCGTCCCCAATTTTGCGCCATGGCCGCTGCCGCCGCCGACAACGACGGCGCCCACGACGCCAGCCACCTGGAGCGGGTCTGGCGCAGCGCCGAAGCCCTGCTCGCTCATCACCCCGAGGCCGATCCGGTGGTGGTGATGGCCGCCAGCTACCTGCACGACCTGGTCAACCTGCCGAAGGATGACCCGGCGCGCGCCCAGGCTTCGCGCCGTTCGGCGCTGCTGGCGCGCGAGCAGTTGGCCCGGCGCGGCTTTCCCGAGGACCGCCTGGATGCCGTGGCCCACGCCATCGAGGCGCACAGCTTCTCGGCGGCGATCGCGCCGACCACGATCGAAGCGCGGATCGTGCAGGACGCCGACCGCCTCGACGCCCTCGGCGCCGTCGGCCTGGCGCGCATGTTCTATGTGTCGGGCCGCCTGGGCCGCGCGCTGGCGCATCCTTCGGACCCGCTGGCACTGGAACGCGCGCTCGACGACGGGGCTTATTCGCTCGACCATATCGTGGTGAAGCTGGCGAAACTGCCGGAGATGATGCAGACCGAAGCCGGGCGCGCCATGGCCAATGCGCGCTTGGGCAAGCTGCTCGTGTTCCGAAAGGAGTTCGCCGCCGAATGGATAGGCGAGGCCTCCATCTGAATGAAACCGTGCATGCCGTCCGCGGACGGCATGCAATCCCGACCTTAGTTACGCACCCTGCGGCGCGCCGCGCCCATTCCGGCCAGGCCAAGCGCGGCCAGAGCCAGCGTTGCCGGCTCCGGCACCTCGCCTGGCGTACCCGGGTCGGCGCTGCCCAGCGTGATATTGTCGAAACCGATCTGGTCGGCTGCACCGCCGAAGTCGACCGACCGCGCAATGCCGCTGAACGTCACGCCAACCGGATTGAACGCGCAGAAAAGACCGCTTGGGTCGCCCGTGCAGCCGTCGATATTGCGCGTGAGCGTCAGCGATGCCAGCAGGTTTCCGGTGCCGTCAAGTCCATCATAGACATTCACGAAGCCCGTTCCGGAACTCGAGTAGAAGAACGAGAAGCCGGTGTCGAAGCCGCCGGCAACGTTCATTGTTGCGGCGCCGCCGGACAGGAAGAACAGGATCGTACTCGGCGAGGGCTCGTTACCGAAGTTGCCGGTACCGCCCGCATCCGCGTCAATGATGGCAAGGCTGGTACGCGAAAAACTGATGCCGTAGTCCGTACCGCTGTTTCCCTCCGAGTCGGTGCCGCCATTGTAATAATCATCGACACTCGCCAGGTTGGCAATGCCTTCGAAATCGATCACGATCGGCGCTGCGGAGGCGGCGGTGCTGGCAAATGCAAGCGCGACCAAGGCTGCGCTGGCGAGTTTGCGGAAAGCGGACATTTTTGTTCTCCCTATTTGGCGTGCCGGAATTGGCCCCAGCACCTCAGCAATTTGCGTGCCACGCCGTAAATACAGGGCGTGCATCCAAACTAGTGCGCGCGAACGGTCGCCACTGTAAAGCAGGCCGACAGCCGCCCTCCGTTCAATGGTAGACTGATTTCTTTTTGTTAAGTAAACAGGCACCAGGCCCGTTATGGCGAATCGCACCGGCAACCTCAACTTCGTTCTCGTCAGCGTCTTCATCGACGTCATCGGCATCGGCCTGATCGTCCCGGTGATGCCGCCGCTGGTCGGCCAGTTCGTGCAGGGCCGCGACGAGCAGGCGCTGTGGTACGGCATCCTGGCCACCGTCTCCGGCCTGCTGCAATTCGTCTTCATGCCCATGCTCGGCGCAATCAGCGACCGCGTCGGGCGCCGCCCGGTGCTGCTGTATTCAATGGGCGGCATGTGCCTGAACTTCCTCGTCACCGCCATGGCCCCGAGCCTGGCCTGGCTCTTCCTCGGGCGCGTGATCGGCGGCGTGTCGGCGGCCAGCATGTCGGTGGCGATGGCCTATGCCTCCGACATCTCCACGCCCGAGAACCGCGCAAAAAGCTTCGGCAAGATCGGCGCCGCCTTCGGGGTCGGCTTCATCTGCGGCCCGATGCTGGGCGGCCTGCTCGGCGAAATCAGCCTCGCCCTGCCCTTCTACGCGGCGGCGCTGCTGGCCGGCGTGAACCTCGTCTACGGCTACTTCTTCGTGCCCGAGTCGCTGCCGGCGGCGACGCGCGAGCCCTTCAGCTGGCAAAAGGTGAATCCCTTCTACGCGCTGCGCAAGCTGCTGGCCCGGCGCGCCATCCGCGGCCTGGTGATCGTGTTCGCGCTGACCACCTTCGGCCAGATCATGACCCAGACCACCTGGGTGCTGTACACCACCTTCCGCTTCGGCTGGACGCCGCGCGACAACGGCATCGCCATGTTCTGCGTCGGCCTGGCGGCGGCCATCGTCCAGGGCGGCCTGGTGTCGCTCCTGATCCGCCGCTTCGGCGAAGTGCGCCTGTCGGTCATGGGCCTGGCCTCGGGTGCGATCACTTTCGTGCTGTACGGCCTGGCCACCGAAGGCTGGATGATGTACGTCTTCATCTGCTGCAACCTGCTGGCCTTTGCCGCCGGGCCAGCCCTGCAAGGCATCGTCTCGCGCGAAGCCGGCCCCGGCGAACAGGGAGAGCTGATGGGCTCCCTGCAATCGATCAGCAGCCTCGCCGTGGTCGTCACGCCGCTGATCGGCACCTCGATCCTGGGCGCGGTCAGCCATCTGCCGGCCAACGACTGGCGCATCGGTTCGAGCTTCTTCCTGTCGGCGGCGATGCAGGCGATCGCCGTGCTGGTGGCGGTGCGCTGGTTCCGCCAACGTCACATGACGTCATGAGCGGCGCCGTCCTCGCGGCGGTGCTGTGCGCGGCGCTGATGCACGCCGGCTGGAACGCCATGGTCAAGGCCAGGGGCGACGCCTTTCTCTCCACCGTTACCGTTGCGGCCAGCGCCGGCATCCTGTGCGCGCTGGCCTTGCCCTTCCTGCCGCAGCCGGCGCAAGCCAGCTGGCCCTTCATCCTCGCCTCCGGCCTGGCGCAGGTGCTCTACTACGCGCTGCTGATGGAGACCTACCGCGAGGGCGACATCAGCCATGCCTATCCGCTGATGCGCGGCTGCGCACCCTTGATCGTGGCGGTGCTCGGCCTGCCCTTCACCGGCGAGCGACTGGCGGCGATGCAGTGGCTGGCCATCGGCCTGATCTGCGGCGGGGTGCTGACCATGGTTGCGGCCGTGCGCGGCACGGCCCCGAATGCGCGCCGCACCACGCTGCTGGCGCTGGCGACGGCCTGCGTGATCGCGGCCTATACGCTGATCGACGGCATCGGCGTGCGCAAGTCCGGCGCGCCGGCGGCGTACACGCTGTGGATCTTCCTGCTGACCGCGATTGGCGTGCTGCTGCTGGCGCGCCGGCGGCGTGGCGAATTGCTGCCGTTCGTGCGCCGCCATCCCGTGCTGCTGGGCGGCGGCGCGATGACCGTCGGGTCGTATGGCGTGGCCTTGTGGGCGATGACCCAGGCGCCGGTGGCCACGGTCGCCGCGCTGCGCGAGACCTCGATCCTGTTTGCCAATGCGATCGCGTTGCTGGTCCTGCGCGAACGGGTGGGTCCGCTGCGCCTGCTCGGGGCCGCGCTGATCGCCTGCGGCGCGGCGGCGATGCGGCTGGGTTGAGCAGCCATTGCCGCCCTTGCTCAGGAATGGGCGTGACCAGGCGTCCGCAGATTGCGCTCGAAAGCAAGCAATGCATGAATACTGCCATTGCGCGGATCGTAGACCCATTCGTTGTCGAACAGCGTCCTGAGTCGATGATTCAGGTAGCACTCTCCGACAACCAGGGAGTGGAACCTGTTTCCATCGAGTCGGCGGGCGTCGATGCGCGCCAGCACACTCGCAGGCAGCCCGGACATGACGAAATCCGAAATGACGAGCAGGTCGGCATTGCGGTAAGCGTCCTGCTCCATCGTGTCCAGTGCGTGTGCCAGCGCAGGCGCCACGTCCGTGCCACCGTGAAAAGACATGCGGAGGAAGCGCAGCACCGATTCCATGCCGCCAGCGCCGCTGAGGTCGAGCGTGTCGATGCCGGTGGAGAAATTGATGAGGTAGCACGGCCGCCCCTGTTCCCGCGCTTTCGCGGACAGGAACAGCGCCATGGCCTTGGCAATGGTTTCAGGCATGCCGCTCATTGAGCCACTGGTATCGATACACACCACCATCGGCCCAAGCTGGCCGGCATCGTCGAAGCTGCGTTCTTCCTCGATCTCGACGGTCTGCTCGGCAAATTGCATGCCCTGGATGTCGAAGCACATCAGGCCGGCCTCGACGAATCTCAGATCGAACAGTAGCGTGGTATCGGGGTCGCCAAGCAAGGCCAGTTCCGAGGGCAGCACGTTCTCGATGTCCCGGCCGAGCCGGATGCCGATGATTTCTTCGCGCGAGTCGATGTCGGGCAACGGCGTCTTGACCGAGCGTGTCGACTTGACGCGCTCGATGCGCTCGGACAGGGCGATCTGGCGCACCCGTCCAAGCAACTCGCACAGCTGCCGGACGCCCTTATCTTCGGCCAGATAGCGCGCCCAGCGTTCGAATTGCGCGATCTCCTGCGCTGTCAGCTCTCCCCTGGACAGATCGAACAGGATGCCGGGATCCAGCCCCAGCGATTCCAGCTGGGTTCGCAACTCCTCCAACAGGCACAGGATCTTTTCCAGCTGCGCCATGAGTGCAGCGCGGCGACTGGCGATTTCGCGCAAGGTCCACTCCGCACGTGCCCCGTCCATCCGCTTTTGCCATTCCGCCAGCAGCAGGCGGGTGGCGATGGAACGGTCGGCGGCGAATTTGTTGGCAATCGCCGTTTTCGGTGTGGCCGAATCAAACTGGCTTTTCCAAAATGCTGCATTCATCGGGTGTCCGGCCAGCTTGCAAAAGGCGGCGTAGTCATCCGCTGCACGCATGCATTCCCCAGCCGCAAGCTTCGGCGCGTGCAGACGGGCCTGCCAGTCGCGCAGCTGGCCTTCCTGCACCGCGAACGGAAACGCGGTGTCGAGAACGGTCGCGGTCTCTACCTCCCACCTTCCGACGGTGCTCGATAAGTGGCGCCGCACGGCCTCCGAGCCGTCTACCAAGGCAGGGAAGGACGAACGGATATCGGCCTGCACCTGGCTCGCTGCGCCGCCGACAGTGTCTAGCGGCATAACGCTTCGAGCCGTTCGCAATCCTTGATACGCAGCTCCAGACCCTCGATCTGCGCCAGGATCCCGGCAATGGCCAGGTTCGTCTTGTGCATCGGGACGAACAGGGACGCCAGCTGCGCTTCGCGTTCCGTACGCTGGACTCTGATTTCCTCGAGAGCGCTGCGCAAGGTGGCCTTGGTTTCCGACAACGATGTCGACAAGGAGGCAATGAGCCTGTCGTTGACGTTGTCTTTCTTGTCGCCCTTATGGAACAAGACTGTCGGTTCGTAAAAGGCTGAGTTGCGATAGCGAGACTCTGTGAGCTTGCAGGTGCCTTGCCCGTCGAATTGGCACTCGACGCCATCAATCTCGTTTCCCGATACATCAAGGGGATGGAAAACGTCCTTCGACTTGAGAGCGCTATAAGGCAAGAAAAGGAAACTTCCCCAGTTGTTGCGGTTCCAATAACGGAACGTGTCCGGAACTGCGGCCTTGAAGACCTCTTTACCATTCTTGGCCGTTTCGGTCTTGTAGACGTCCGACGAGTAATACAGTTCGTTATTGATTTCGCGTTCCAGGCTATTTTTGGTGCGTTCGATCTCATCTAAACTGAGTCCGCTTTCGATACCCGTCGATTCAACGGCATCGGCAACAATCTCCGCAAGCGCCTCGTAATTGTCCTTGTGCGTCCACAGGCAGTGCTGCAACAGGAGCGCATCGCTGTGGTTGGTTTCCTTGCGGCCGTTGAAGAAGGCGGCGGCCTTCATGAACATGGCCGCCCGTTGCCAACGCCGGTCCGACACGTACACCCCGAACGCTTCGTGTTCCTCGACCAGCCGTGCGCGGATCAGGTGCACGATCTGCAGGGTTTCGGGTGACAGCGCTACCGTGTGGATCTGCTCCAGCCACTCCTGCCATTCGTCTGGCCGCACACGCAAGGTTTCGTCCACCCCGACCTCGGCAGGACTGGGCTTGCTGTTCAGGAGTTGCTCGAAATGGTGTAGCTGGCTGACAGGCGCTACCATGAGGCGAACCAGGAAACGGTCGAACAATGCTTCCAGGCCCTGGTTGGCAGCGGGCGTTTCGTTCGACGCGGCCAGGAGCGCGCGCAGCGGCGCCGGTTCGACCGTTCCACCATTCTTGAAGATACGCTCATTTATCAACGTCAACAGGGTATTCAGGATGGCCGGACTGGACTTCCAAATTTCGTCCAGGAAGGCGATGTCCGCCCTGGGCAAGTATCCCTCGGTCTTGCGCAAATAGCGGTCCTCCTTGAGCGCCTGGATCGACACCGGTCCGAAGACTTCCTCGGGCGTGCTGAAGCGATTCATCAGGTATTCGAAATACACCGGTGCCTGAAAAGCGCAGGCGATGCGCCGTGATATCAGGCTCTTCGCCGTCCCCGGAGGGCCGTAGAGGAATGCGTTCTGTCCGCACAATGCGGCCAGGAGCGCCACCGCAACCGTTTCCTCGCGCTCGACCATCCCGCTGCAGATGGATCCGATCAAGCGCCCGATCCTGCTCCTGATCGGATTCTGTTCAGTCCTGCTCATACGCCGCATACCATTCCTTCAAACCGAATCATTCAAAACTTCGCTTCCACCGTCGCCCGCAGCGTCACCCCCACCGGAAACGACCCGCGGCGCAGCACCAGTCCGCGCCCCTCTTCCAGGTAGCTGCTGCGCGACAGGAAGTCCTGGTCGAGCAGGTTCTGCCCCGCCACGCGCAGCTGCAGCTTGGGCGAGAATTTGTAGAGCACATAGGCTTCCAGGTCGCGCCGCGTCTCGATGTAGGAAGTCTGGCGCTCCGACAGGCGCACCTGGCCGCCTTCCTTGTACGCGAAGCTGGCCCCGGTGCTGACCGCGCCGACCTTGTAGTCGATGCCGAAGTTGGCCGACAGCGGGGTCTGGCCGTCGAGACGGTTGTCCGGCCCCGGCACGCCGTCGACTTCCGACCAGTTGCGGCTCACGCTGGCGCGCAGGTCGATCGCCGGGGCGCCCTCGAACACCACCTTCAGCGGGAACTTGGCTTCCAGTTCCAGGCTCCTGGTCATCGCCTGGCCGGCGTTCATCGGCATCGCCACCCAGCGCGCGCCGTCGAAGTCGATCAGGTGGCGGGTATAGCCGTCGATGCGGCGCATCGAGGCGCTGGCCGAGAGCAGCGCGCCTGCCTCCCAATAATGCTCGTACGAGGCGTCGAAGCCGAGCGCCAGCTCCGGCTTCAGGTTGGGATTGCCCTGGTAGTCGGGATCGGTCGAGCGGTTGTCGACCGAAGTCTGGCGGCGCGGGATCAGGCTCGAGACGTTCGGCGCCTTGTACGTGCGGGTGACGGCAAAGCGCACCTGGTCGCCCTTGGTCTCCGGGATCTTCCACAGGGTTTGCAGCACCGGGCTCCAGACGCTCGAGCGCGAGCGGCCGGTGTCGAAGGTATTGCCCGAGGTGCGGGTGCGGATGCCTTCCCAGCGCGCGCCGAGGTACACCGACAGGCGCGGCGTCAGGCTCCATTCGTCCTGGGCGTACAGCGCCAGGCGCGATACCTGCGCCTCGAATTCCTCGCCGTTCGGCAGACCCGGGAACACCGGCAGGCCGGCTTCGGTTTCGTAACGCGTGTCGTCGCGCGTGTTGTAGCCGCCATCCCAGCCCACGCCCAGCGCATGCCCCGCGAAGATGGTCTTCGAATACTTGCCGGTGCTGGTCACGCCGCGGTCCTCGCCTTCCGAGACGATCAGATTGTCGAGCGGGCGCAAGGCGCCAGCCGGCGTGATGCGGCGCTGGGTGCTGTCGTTCCGGCCGCCCTGCACGCCGATCTTCATGTCGAGTTTGGCGCCGGCGTCCATCTTGTGCACCCAGTTCAGCTCCGTGCGGTAGAAGCTGTTCTTCATGTCGTTGGCCAGGGCCAGGTCCGGATAAAACGCCGGTGCGCCGATACCGGTACTGGCTGTCTCGTTCGTGCGCGTCTTGAAGCGGCCCGCATTCAGGAAGCTCTGCGAGGTGAGCGTGTCGCCGTTCTCGAGGTTCCAGTTCAGGCGCGGCGCCATGTTGAAGAAGGTGAAGGAACCATCCTCGACGCCGACCGTGCTGCGCGCCTGCGTCTGCAGGCCGGCGCCGTCGAAGGCATCCTCGAACACGATGCCGCTGCGCTCGAAGCGCTCCTGCGCGCCGCTGCCCGAGATCGAGTACGACATCTTGCCGACCTTGTCCGACAGCTGCAGGTTGACGTTCGGTCCGCGCATGCCGCTGCTGGTGCGGCGCATGCCGACCTTGACTTCGCGCTGGCCGCTGCGGATGGCTTTCTTCAGCACGATGTTGATGGTGCCGGCCACCGACTGGGTCGAGAACTCGGCGCTGGCCGCGCGCAGCACTTCGATGCGTTCGATGACATCCGGCGCCAGCGACTCGATCGAGAAGCCGGCCGGGGCGCGTTCGCCGTTGATCAGGATTTGCGTGTAGCCGGCGCCCAGGCCGCGCATGCGGATTTCGCCGCCGCGGCCATTGCTGCTGTTGACGGTGATGCCGGGCACGCGCTTGAGCACGTCGGTGACGCTGGTGTCGCCGTACTTGACGATCTCTTCCTGGCTGACGACGATCTTGGTGGCGGTGTCGTCGCGGCGCGGATCGTAGGCCTGGGCCGAACCCTTGACCTCGACGCGCTGCATCGCCGGGTCGGGCTGGGGCTTGGCGTCGTCCGCCTTGACGATGGGCTGTTGCGGAGCTTCCTGTGCGTGCAGCGGGAAGGTGCTGGCCAGTGCCGCGGCCAGCAGCGTCAGGCGAATCGAAGTGCGACGAAAAGACATATCAGGCAGACAAGATAAGGAGCCGGTATTGTCGATGAGTTTCCCCGCCTTGTGTTGCTGCTGAGAATATTTTTTTGATATGCATGCGCGGGCAAATCCGTCTCATGCATGCCGAATTGCGCCGATGCGCTACACTGAACAGGCGGGGCTGCCGTGAAAAGAATGATATGCACCGGCCCGGCGCTTATTTATAATTCGCCATCCTTACAGTTTGGGGTTTTCCACCGTGTCCGACCGCTTTAAAGTACTGCCACAATATGTCCTGCCCAAGCAGGCGCTGACCTCCTTTGCCGGCCGTGTCGCCGGCGCGCGCGGAGGCGCGATGACGACCCGCCTGATCCGCTGGTTCGTCGGCAAGTACGGCGTCAACATGGCCGAGGCGGCCAATTCCGACATCGCCAGCTACGCCAGCTTCAACGAGTTCTTCACGCGCCCGTTGAAGGATGGGGTGCGTCCGCTGGCGCAAGCCGATTTCGTCTGCCCGGTGGACGGCGCGATTAGCCAGTTCGGCGCGATCGACGACCACCGCATCCTGCAGGCCAAGGGCCACAACTTCACTACCACCGAACTGGTGGGCGGCGATGCCCAGCTGGCCTCGCACTTCCAGCACGGCAGCTTTGCCAACCTGTACCTGAGCCCGAAGGATTACCACCGCATCCACATGCCGTGCGACGGCCGCCTGACGCGCATGATCTACGTGCCCGGCGCCCTGTTCTCGGTGAACCCGACCACGGCGCGCGGCGTGCCCGGCCTGTTCGCGCGCAACGAGCGCGTGGTGTGCGTGTTCGAGTCGGAGCAGTTCGGCACCTTCGTCATGGTGCTGGTCGGCGCGACCATCGTCGGCAGCATGGCGACCTCGTGGCATGGCGTCGTGAACCCGCCGCGCATGGCGCGCATCTGCGACTGGTAGA
>Ga0209023_10000719_pt1 | contig 47957 bp, 37 predicted proteins | sample LakOneMetagenome_FD_187468 | JGI IMG/M metagenome (GOLD analysis project Ga0209023, IMG submission 187468) | Freshwater and sediment microbial communities from Lake Erie, Canada (SPAdes) (version 2) | ecosystem: Environmental > Aquatic > Freshwater > Lentic | place: Lake Erie, Canada... | reverse complement strand
GCCGTTCAAGGTTCGCCCGGTGGCGACTGGCCGGAGCAACGCCTGCCCAGGTCTTCGGCGGCGTCTTGGCACAGTTCATTTTGTTGGCCTTTGTTGCCTCGACAGTGGGAATCCTTGTCGCCCTCCCGCTGATCCAAGTCGGTTCCGACTTCCTCATGTCCGTTACCGATCTCGGAACTCTTCTCCCCGCGCAGCCGACATGGTCAGCGATCGTCGCAACATACGGGTTAGTAGTTGGTACGTCGCTCTGTGGCGCCGGGATACCGTCGTGGCGGGCATCGAGGGTCACGGCTATCGAAGCCTTGCAAGATAGATCTGGGGGGAATGAACCACGACTTCGACCGCGGTCCCTTCTTGGAGCCGGCATCGTGTCAGCTGGCGGGATCTTCTTCGCAGTCGGCGCCGTCATCTCAGAGAACGCCTCGTCGCTTGTGATGTTCTTCGGATGCGCCGTCTTGGTCGTCTTCGCAATCTTGGCGTCGGCAGTCTTCCCGGTGTTCGTTCGGGCGTGGACAGCCATCGTCCCTGCCCGCCTCTCCACGGCCTGGTATGTGGCTCGCCACGGTGCGCTCGCCCGGCTGACGGCCACAACTTCGACGATCACGCCGTTCATGATCGGCGCGGGGCTGTTGAGCATCTATTTCAGTGCTGCAACCACGTGGGCCGTGACATCGCGACACGACCACGATGCGCCCCAACTTGTCCTGGGCCAAGGGCTCGTCCTCTTCACGCCGGGCGCCGTCATCGCCATTGCCGGAAGCGTGGCGATTGTCTTCATGGTTGGTCAGACCCGCGACAGAGAAACGGCACTGCTCCGTGCCACGGGCGCGACACCACGTACCTTGGCTCTGATGCCGGTACTGGAAGCGCTCATCTACGCGGCCACGGCCTTCTTCTTGAGCGCCATTGTCGCGCTCCTGGCCGTCCTCCTCTATTCCCTCTCCTTGTCCAATCAAGGGTACGGGTGGTCACCGCAATTGGACCTCAGAGCCGGAGCCGCTGTCACCCTCATCGGCTTCTTCGGCATCGTTGTCGCCATCGGCATCCCCTCACGAACCGCGAACAAGAAAAGCGTTCGGGACGCCCTGACGGCAGGTCAATAGGAACACGGTCGGCCCGCTCAGCCCCGCACGTCGAACGAGGTCACCGATTGAGAGGTGCCCAAAGGGGCCAACGTGTGGCATGGCCGCAGCTTGGCACGCCGGCCGCTTGACCTCACGTCAGCTTGAGCGTGTTCGTGTGATGACCCGAGAAGAGCTCGCGGGCTAGCGTGGCTGGCGAGTGATTCGAAGGCCGAAGAGACGCGGCCCGGCAAAATACCAAACAAGCGTGCCAAGCAGAGGCGCGAACAAGACGGCAATTACCCAAAGGACTTTCTCCACGTCTGACAGATCACGTGTTCGATGAATCTGGACAATGGCGAACGTGATTGCAGCGATGTACATGACAACGACGACCGATGCGATCACAACCGCAAGTGCTGCTGGACACGGCGCGGGGTAGCAGGAGAAGAACACTGGGAGTAAAATCTGTCACTGCCCGGCTGAACCACACCTGGTCTCAGCCTGAGGGCGCCAGGAGCAGGGAGTGGTGACATGACTTCAACTCAAATGACACAGACGGACAGCATGCGAGGTGTCGGCGGCGCTGTATTCGCCGGAACTCTCATGATCATCGGCGGCTTTTTTTGGGCTCTCGAGGGACTGGCCGGCATTTTCAACGGCAACTTCTTCCGGCCTGTTGCCGACTACTACAACATCAGTGGGACAACGTGGGGCTGGGTGCACCTCGTGCTTGGTGTTCTCGTTCTGCTCGCCGGTTTTGCGGTGATGGCGGGTCAGACGTGGGCGCGGGTCATCGGGATCATCCTGGTGTCTATCTCGGCGATCTTGAACTTCGTGTTCATCCCGTGGGCACCGTTCTGGGCGATCACGATCATCGCCCTTGACATTTGGGTGATCCACGCGCTCGTGATCTACCGGCCCCTCAGCAGCAGCAGCAGGGACACGGATTAGCCTTTGGGTGGCGTCTCGGTGGCGCCACCCCGATCCCGGACGCGTGTCGATGCGGCGGCCCAATCGCCGCACCGTCATGCCATTCGGCATGGATGGCGCCCGCCGGGGTCGTGCCGACCTGATCGTCCGCGGTCCGGGTGGGGGAGCGTCGTCGTCGACTCCAACGTGCCGGGGGTGATTCACCACCAGCGTGAATACCCTCCGGATGGGACCATGCGGACACGAACCGGGCGGAACCGAGCCAAAACGTCGTATGAGTACTATTCTTCAATGCTGTGGGGTCATATTCGTGGCGTCGCGCCTAACGAAGGGGACGTTCCTTGCAGTCATTCAGAAAGATTACGACCGGCACACTCGCGGGGTTGACTGTGCTCGCTCTGGCTGCATGTGGGACCGGAACAACCACGAGCGTGAACTCGTCCGCGGGCCCGGCGAGGATAACTCCAGCGGTCGCGCTGGCACCGGCAGCGGTTGGGTTCGGCTCCTTCAGAGGGCCGGCGCCGATCTCCGGCGCGAAGGATGCAGTCGGCGCCGCCGGGAGCGGAGACCCGTACTTTCCCTACGACGGCAATGGCGGGTACGACGTGCAACACTACGATCTCGCCCTGCGTTACACGCCGCCGACGAATCCCGCGGTCCTCGCCGGCCGCCTCAGCGGCGTCGCGACCATCACGCTCCGAGCCCAGCAGGATTTGCGGGCACTCAACTTTGACCTGCGCGGCCTCGACGTGACAGCGGTGCGGGTGGACGGCAAGGCTGTGGCACAGAAGAGTTCACGAAGTGGAAACAACGCTGAGTGGTCACAGAAGCAGGACGATGCGAACCGATACTGGGAACTCACCGTGGGGCTGCTGCCCAAGCTCAAAGCCGGACAAACCTCGACCATCGTCATTGAGTACGGCGGGACCACCGGGCGGCCGCTCGACACGACCGGGGCCCTCTACGGGTGGGTAACCACCGCCGATGGCGCGATGGTGGTCAACGAGCCCGACGGTGCGGCGACCTGGTATCCCGTGAACGACGACCCGCAGGACAAAGCAACGTATACGTTCCGCATCACGGTACCGGCCGGCAAAACAGCGGTGGCCAACGGGCTGCCCGTCGGTGCACCCGATACCAAGGCCGGGCTGACGACGTGGACATGGCAAGCCTCGGATCCGATGTCCAGTTATTTGGCCACGGCCGGCGTCGGCGACTTCACCGTGTCCCGCGAGGTGGGTCCCGGGGGCCTGCCGATCATCAACGCTGTCGACGATGGTGTGAAGGGGGCGGACCGTGCCAAGACGAAGGCGGCGCTCGCACTTCAGCCTCAAATGATCACATTCTTGGAGTCACGGTTCGGGCCGTACCCGTTCGAGTCTTTCGGTGCGATCGTCGATGACGACACGGTCGACTACGCCCTGGAGACCCAGACGCGTCCGGTCTACTCAGAGGTTGCGGACGAGTACACGGTGGTGCATGAACTGGGGCACCAGTGGTTCGGCGACTCGGTGACCCCCTCGGATTGGAAAGATATCTGGCTGAACGAAGGCTGGGCCAGCTACATCGAGTGGCTTTGGGCCGAGCATCAAGGAACTGCGACGATTTCGAGCCAGTTCGCCGACACGGTGGCGTACCTGGATTCAAACGACGGGTGGTCGCTCAACATCACCGACCCGGGTCGCGACAACCTGTTCGCGAATCCGGTTTACCTGCGGGGCGCAGCTGCCCTGTACGCGTTGCGCGCGAAGGTGGGAGACGCCGCGTTCTTCGCCGGCGCCCGAGTGTGGCTGACCCAGTACAAAGACTCGAATGCGACCACGGAAGACTTCGAAGCTGTGATGGAAAAGAGCTCGGGTCAGCAACTGCACACCTTCTTCGACGATTGGCTGCGCGACGGCGACCGTCCGGCAATGCCGTAGCCGACCTGGCCAAGGAACCCGCCGTAAGCGATTACCCGTCATGAAAGCCTGATCCGCTTCGCTGGGAGTGCTCCCCGTCCTGCGCGCCAGCCCTTCAGCGTTTTCTAGCCGAAGAGCGCCCGATTTAGGCGGGGAGGCTGGCATAGGAACGTCCCCTACTATGTCTGCATGATCACATTGATTCAAGCGGCGATTTTGGGTCTGCTGCAGGGCATCACCGAACTGTTCCCCATTTCAAGTTTGGGGCATAGCGTGATCCTCCCGAAGATTTTCGGCTGGAATCTGGATCAGGCCAATCCTGCGTTTTTGGGGTTACTGATTGCCACTCACTTGGCCACGGCCGTGGTCCTGTTCCTGTTTTTCATCAAGGACTGGATCAAGATCTTTCAGGGCCTGGGCCGCTCGATCCGGGACCGGAAGATCCGGACCGACGACGTGTACGCGAAGCTGGGCTGGCTACTGATCATCGCAACGGTCCCGGCCGGAATTTTGGGGCTTCTCCTTGAAAAACCGATCCGGGGCCTGTTCGCTACTCCGCTGATCGCGGCGGTGTTTCTTATCGTCAATGGCTTGGTGCTCTTCACCGCGGAACGTCTCCGGTCACGACCGCAACGGGTGGTGGTCCCCTCGATGTCCGCGGTGGAAAACTCTTCCGTGCCGTCTCCGGGCCCGGCCATCGAGAACACCACAGCAGCTGATGAGACATCCGATACGTCCATTTCCAGGTTGGGCTGGAAGCGGGCGTTGGGCATCGGGGCCGCACAAGCTGCGGCCCTGATCCCGGGGATATCCCGCTCTGGCACGTCCATGGTCGGTGGCCTGCTTTCTGGATTGAACAATGAGACCGCCGCTCGTTTCAGTTTTTTGCTGGCAACTCCCATCATCGGGGCGGCAGCAGCCCTGAAGCTGCCTGGATTGTTCAGCCCGGAAATGGTTGATGAGCGCGGTGCGTTCCTCGTAGGGGCACTGTGTTCGGGTGTCGCGGCCTGGTTCGCCACAAAATTCCTGTTGCGGTTCTTTGAGACGAAGACCCTGACGCCCTTCGCCATTTACTGCGTTGTAGCTGGGGTTGTCTTCTCCGCACTCCTTCTCCTCATCCCCTGAAGTTATTTGCCTGGCGTCACGGATACCAACGCGCGCTGAGGTGGTTTGATGCGCTCCAGAGAGAGGGTTATAAGATCCCGAGTCGTCCTCAACCGTTGGATCTGGACCAGCGGCAGCTGAGCCCGTCACCGCCTCGGATAGTCTCCTTCGGTGCCCCTATCGCATCGCCACAGCCCGGGTAGTCCCGGTCCGTGAGTCAACGCCGGTACCGAGCGCTGTTTCTCCTGTGCTGGGGGTCCGTGCGTATACTGAGATTATCTCACCGCACAGTTTTGGCGAACTCCAGCACTCAGCGGAAGACCCTGACTGATGCGGATAGAGGATCAGGTGGCATTGACGACACACACGTTCGAGAGTCTCGTGGAGGCCGTGCCGTGTTCATTGATGGGGATTGACCTCGCGGGAACGATCCGGTTCGTCAGTCACCAGACGGAGTCCCTGTTCGGCTTCGACCGTGACGACCTCGTGGGCCAGCCGATTCGGCGGTTCATACCCGAGTGTCCGTGGGAGCTCTACTCGGATCAGTCAGAGGAATGCGTGGCGAATCCTGTGACCCCGCCTACCGCCCTGGAGCTGCGTGGAAAGCGCAGGGACGGATATGAATTTCCGGTCACCGTCAGTGTGTCTTACCTCGATCAGGGCGACATCCTGTTGGTGATCACGGCCGTGGGCGGGGCGAACGTGCGATCTGACGCACAACCGCGCTCCCCGCTGGTGGCTGCGGACACCGAGGACACACATGACGGCGTCATCACCAAGACACTGGACGGCATCGTCACGAGCTGGGATCAGGTAGCCGAGACGATGTACGGCTACTCCAGCGAAGAGATGATCGGCACTCCCATCGCGCGGCTGAGCCTGGAGGGCCGAACCGGCGAGATCGTTTCAATCCTCTCCAAGATCAAGGCCGGTCTGGGCGTTGAACAATTCGAGACTCTCCGAGTGCGCAAGGACGGGACGGTGTTCCCGGTCTTGCTCACGGTTTCCCCGATCCGCGACGCCGGCGGTGTCATCGTGGGGGCGTCTACACTCGTGCGGAATGTGACGGCGGCGCGGCGGGCGCTTGATGTGGCCCGCTCGATGATTGAGTCGAGCCTGGATTCCTTGGTGGCGATCAGTCCGGAAGGAATGATCACGGATGCCAACGCGGCTACCGTCCAGGCCACCGGTTTTCCCCGGCTGGAATTGATCGGGACGGCGTTTTCGGACTATTTCACCGAACCGGTGAAGGCCATCGCGTTATACCAGCTGGTCTTTGAACAGGGCATGGCCGTTGATTACCCGTTGACGATGCGGCATCGGGACGGAACACTGACCGAGGTCTTGTATAACGCGTCGGTGTACCGTGACGCCGGCGGCAAGGTGCTGGGTGTCTTCGCGGCCGCCCGCGACGTGACGGCGGCGAGACAGGCGTTTGCGGCGGCCCGTTCGATGATTGAGTCGAGCCTGGATTCGTTTGTGGCGATCAGTCCGGAAGGAATGATCACGGATGCCAACGCGGCTACCGTCCAGGCCACCGGTTTTCCCCGTCTGGAATTGATCGGGACGGCGTTTTCGGACTATTTCACCGAACCGGTGAAGGCCAACGCGGTATACCAGCTGGTCTTTGAACAGGGCATGGCCGTTGATTACCCGTTGACGATGCGGCATCGGGACGGAACACTGACCGAAGTCTTGTATAACGCGTCGGTGTACCGTGACGTCGGCGGTAAGGTGCTGGGTGTCTTCGCGGCCGCCCGCGACGTGACGGCAGCGACGCACGCGAAGGAAGCGTTGGCTTACCACGCGTTCCATGATCCGCTGACGGGGCTGCATAATCGGGCCTGGATTCTGGACATCCTGGCAGCCGATCTTCTTGCCGCCAAGAGACTGGGCCATCCGGTGGGAGCACTTTTTCTAGATCTCGACCGTTTCAAGGTGGTCAATGACTCACTGGGGCACGCTGCCGGCGATGAAGTGCTGGCCACCGTGGCGCAGCGGATTGTGGCGGCTCTGCGACCGAACGACCGGGTCGCACGCTTCGGTGGTGACGAATTCGTCATCGTTATTCAGGACGTTCAGGACGTCCAGGACGTCCTTCACTGCGCCGAGCGGGTGTCCGCCTCGATTTCCACTGACTTACAGGTGCGGGGTCACCGACTCGTACCGACCGTATCCATCGGTCTGGCCAAGTCCACGTCCGCCTCCACGCCAGACAGTTTGTTGCGCGATGCAGACTACGCGCTGTTCCACGCCAAAGACGCGGGGAGGGCCCGATGGCACTTCTTCGACGACGCCATGCACGCCCGTGCTGTCGCCCGTCTGACCGTTGAGGACGAGCTTCGTGAGGCGATCAGCCGCCGGCAGTTCGTTGTGCACTATCAGCCGTTGGTGGCCCTGGCCGATACCCGCGTGGTCGGACACGAAGCACTGGTTCGATGGGCGCATCCTCACCGCGGGCTGCTCAGCCCCGGGGAGTTCCTGGACATCGCCGAGGACACAGGGCTGATCATTGAGATCGGCGCCCAGGTGCTGGATCAAGTCTGCGTCATGTTGGCGGGGCATGAGAACTTGCCCGGCCCGATCAGCGTCAATGTTTCGGCCGTTCAGCTGGCGGAGCCGGGCTGGCTGACAAGATTTCGAGACACGCTCACAACGCGCCGGGTCGCTCCCGAACGGATCGTGATCGAAGTCACCGAAACTGCTGTTCTGAGCCAGGTGGAAGTCGCCAGCGTGGCGTTAGCGTCGTTGCGTGACCTCGGTGTGGGAATCCACCTGGACGACTTCGGAACCGGGTACTCGTCTATCTCTGTGCTGCGGGACCTGCCGGTGACAGGGGTCAAACTCGACCTGAGGTTCGTCCAGGACCTCACCATCGGCGGTAGCCAGGCTAATGCCCTCGCACAAGGTGTCAGCGGGCTAGTCAAAGGCTTGAGTCTGACTGGAATCGCCGAGGGTATCGAGACGCAAATGCAAGCCGACATCCTCCGCGCCCAAGGATGGGAATTGGGACAGGGCTACTATTTCGGCCGGCCGGCCGCACACCCCGCGACGTCCACCGCGCACGCCGAGTGATCGACTTGCGGATACTGATCCCCTCCGGTCTCGAAGCCGGTGCCCACCCGGCTCAGGGAGCTCGTGGTGCGGGGCACCCACGTGGAATCGCAATGAAAGCCGTCCCTGCTCCCTGACCACAGCTCCGGGTTCTTCAGCTGCACCCTGTATCGGGACGCTCGGAACCGGCTGCGCCTGTCTGCCAGGTAGGCGCAACGACACTGGGCTGGCGGTTTCAGGCCAGCCCAGTCTCCACTGCCTGGCGCCGGCTGGCTTGCTCGGCTTCGGCAACGGCCAGTCACATGAATTTCTCGTATTGGTTGTTCTCCCCATCCTTGTCGCGATCCTGTTTTGTGTTGGCTTCGCGGTGCCGTCTTGGTGGCGGCCTCTCTCAGGCCAGCAGAGCCAGCTCTGCGATCGGGTCGAGGCGCACCTCCGAACCGGACTTGGCCGATTCGTATATCGCCGCGAGGATGCGAGCCATTTGCAGACCGTGCACGGCGGGCGCGACCGGCGTCTGCGTTCCCTGTGCGGTGCGCACGAACGTATCGATTTCGTTCTGGAAGCCTTCTTCGACGTTGAAGGTAGGGGAATCTATCGTCGGGGTCAACTCCACGATGGTGTCGTGCAGCTCGGTTGTGATGTGAAGCGCAGGCTCGAGGGTCGCGCCGCCCTTCTCCCCGTAAATCTCGAAGAACTGGGTGTCCCGCCCGTGCAGCGCGTACGAGGTATCGACCATCAGTACGGCACCAGAGCTGAATCGCACGAGTGCGCCGGCGAGATCTTCCACGGAATTCTGAGAGACGTCATAGTCCGCAGTGGTGTAACGACTGAGTCCCCGGATGTTTCCCCGGTTACCGAGACGCTCAAATGAGTACCCGCTGACTGACTTCACCTCGGGAAAGTCCATGAGGTACAAGCACATGTCGATGAAGTGCACGCCGAGGTCGATGAGCGGTCCGCCGCCGGCGATGGACTGATTGGAGAACCATCCGCCCGGATTGCCGGCCTGACGCAGAAATGTCGCTTTCGCATAGTAGAGCGGGCCGAGGTCTCCCGCGTCGATGAAGGACTTCAGGGTGACGGCATTGGCGGAATACCGGCGAACGTAGCCGACCTGAACGAAACCGACGCTCGCCGCCTCCGCCAGTACGATGGCTTCGGCTTGCGCCACGGTCACCGTCATCGGCTTCTCGATGAGCACGCTTTTGCCCGCTTCGAGGGCGGCGACCGCGATTTCGGCATGGGTGTCATTGCGGGTGCAGATGCTCACGACGTCGATGTCCGGTGAAGCGATCAGCTCGCGGTAATCCGAGAACACTGCGCCTGCCCCGAACTCGCGGGCACGTTCGCCGGCCCGCTCGGCATTGATGTCACAGATGGCGGCGATGACGACATCCGGGTTCTTGGCGTACGCGGCCAGGTGGAATCCAGCGACGGTCCCCGCGCCGATCATTCCCACTCGAACGATGCTCATGGTCATTCCACCTCATTCCACATGCGTTGGGCGTTGGCGAGACCGATACCGGCCCCGATCAGGGAGTCTTCGAGCCCTTCGAACTCGATGGAAATCGGCCCGTCAAAGCCCGATGACTTGATGCTCGAGATGAGAGAGCGCATCGGCAAGTCACCGAAACCGACGATAGCCCCCAGGATGCTGCGCTCAGCGACCGTGGTCAGCCATCCGTCGCCCGGTGAAAAGTCGCGGATATAGAAATCCTTCAGGTGCACCGCGGAGGCGTAGGGGAGCGTCTGCGGCACCGCCGACTGCGGCAGTTCGTCGACGCAGAGGAAATTGCCGACATCGAGGGTGACCCTGAAATTCGGCATGTCCACGGCCTCGACCAGACGCCGAACCCGCTCACTGTTGTTCATGCTCATACCGTGGTTTTCGATGCTGGTGGTGATCCCCAGGGTTGCCGCGTAACGGGCGATTTGGCGGCAGACCGGAACGATCGCCTCGAAGGTTCGTTCAAACTCGGCTTGGTCTTTCTCCCGCCAGTCCCAGGCCACAACGTCGTGGCGGAACAGCGGAATGCCGAGCACGCTCGCCACGTTTAGGTGGGCTTTGAGCCGCTCGACCTGCGCATCGAGGTCGGGGTCGCGAAAGTCCGCCGCCACGACGTAGTTGGCCAACGGCACACCGCGCTCGTGCGCCCGCTGCCGAATCTTTTCGACCATATCGGGGTCATCGATGAGCTGGCTCCCCAGTCCGGCGATGGAAATCTCCAGGTGGGTCGCCGAGGACTCGGCCACCCAGTCGATAGCGCCCAGAATGTCCATCGTCCCTTTTTCGAACGCTGACGTGAAGCTGTACGAACTGATTCCGATTCTCATTCGGACCACCCGCCCTCTGTACTGCCCGATCGGCGGGCTGCATGGTAAAACTATCGGTGTCGACGCGGATGCGTCCCCGGACCGGGTGGTTTGGTCGGCAATTAACAGAGTGTTCACGGCGCACTGTATTCTGCAGGTGTCCGGGACCCTATGGTGGGGAGCATCCCTCCGGCGGTCCGGCGATGAACCCCGCTCCTGCCACCTGAAGACTGGACCCGATCATGTCGAATCGCCCTCGGATCATCTCTCTCGGAATGTCGCTTGAAGCCAGCGTCTACTCGCCGGCGGTGACGCCGATCGATCAGTTCATCCGATCGGAGGGAGAGAGCTATTTCGCTCTGTACCCGTTCCTCCAGGCGGAGTCACCGCTGCGAACCCGCTCGGATTGGACAGCCCTCGTGCATTACCGGGCCCTTCCGGGCGGGCCGGTTCCGGCGGAGGACTACCGCATCATGACTGAAACCCTGCTCGCCGCAGTGCATGACTCCCTGCGAAACGACGGACCGCTGGACGGGGTGCTTTACGACATCCATGGGGCGATGAGTGTTATCGGCACCGATGACCCTGAGGGGGAGTTGGTGGCCCGGATCCGCCGGCTCATCGGCCCTGACACCCTGATCTCAGCCAGCATGGATCTGCACGGAAACGTCTCGGAACAGCTCGCCGCTAATGTGGACTTGATCACATGCCACCGACTCGCCCCGCATGAGGACGCCGCGCTCACTGTGGAGCGTGCGGCGACGAACCTGGTCGAGCGCCTTCTCGGACCGCGCCGGTCCGAGAAGGTGATCATGGCGTGGATCGCCGTTCCGATCTTGCTGCCCGGGGAGAAGACCAGCACGAGGGTCGAGCCGGCGAAGGGCCTCTACGCCCGGGTATCGCAAGTGGAAGCGCGGGTCGGCGTGATCGATGCCGGGATTTGGACGGGGTACGCCTGGGCAGACGAGCCACGCAACCAGGCCGTGGTCGTGGTGACGGGAGACGACCGCGCCGTCGTGGCAGAATCCGCGGAGTTGTTGGCGAGTAACTTGTGGCGGGTGCGGCACGACTTCGAGTTCGTGGCGCCGACCGGCACGCTTGAGCACTGCCTCTCCACCGCCCTCGTGAGCTCGGCCAGGCCGTTCCTCATCAGTGATTCCGGGGACAACCCGACGGCCGGCGGTGCCGGCGACGTCACGAGCACGCTGCGCGAGTTGTTGCGCAGACCGGAAGTCGTCAATGGCTCTGTCGACATGGTCTACGCCTCCATTCCCGACCAAAGCTCCGTGGACCTGTGTGTTGCCGCCGGGGTCGGTGGCTCCGTGTCCCTCCGGGTGGGGGCGATCGTGGACAATACGGTCGCACCCCCGGCAGAGATGACCGGTACAGTCGAGCACATCGCGCACGGAGACCCTGCTGCGCAAACCGAGGTCGTCGTCCGCAGCGGGGGCCTCCGGGTCATCTTGACCGCCCGGCGCAAGCCTTACCATCTCGAGTCGGACTTTACGCGGAACGGGATCTCCGTGCGCTCTGCCGACATCGTGGTGGTGAAAATCGGATATCTCGAGCCGGAGCTGTTCGCCATGGCCGCAGACTGGTTGATGGCGCTCACTCCCGGCGGCGTGGACCAGAACCTGTTGAGGCTGCCGCACCAGAGGATCAATCGGCCGATGGTTCCGTTCGATGACGTAACGGTGACCCCCGACCTCTCGGCACGGATCCTCGGGTCGGTCTGAGCGGAGCCGGGTGGCATCACCCCGACGAGCATGCCCTGGTGCGTGATGCAGCGTCCCGGCCCCGCTTGAATCCGCCTTAGAGCACGGCTGCTGCCACCTTCTGTGTGTCCATTGCATCGGCGAGCAACAAGTCCGCTGCCTTCTCACCGATCACAATCGAGGGAGCGTTCGTGTGCCCCCGAATGATCTCCGGCATGATCGACGCGTCGGCCACGCGCAGACCCTGCACTCCTCGGACGCGAAGTTGCGGGTCCACGACCGACCGGGAGTCCATTCCCATCCGTGCTGTGCTCGTGGGGTGGTAAATCGTCTGCGCGAACTCATCGAGGACTGTGGCATGGCGTTCGGCCTCGGTGTGGGCATCGGAACCCGCGGGTTGGATGAAATTGCCCGTGCCACGGGTGCTGGCAAACGCTGTCGCGGAAAGAATCTGCTCGCAGACGTGCAGACCGGCGAGCAGCGTCGCTCGGTCGTGACCGTCAACGTCTCCGAGGTAATTCGGGTTGATGAGCGGCTTGTCCAGCGGATCAGCCGACGCCAGTCGAACCGTGCCGAGGCTGCGCGGTTGAAGCAGGATCGCTCCAACGCTCACACCGTGACGGGGAGCGGGAACAAGGCCCTCGCCGATGTACGGGACGGTGGCGAACAGGACTTCGATATCGGGGTGAGCAAGCGCGGCGTCGGTCTTGACGAAACCGTAGGCCTCGGCGACGTTGGAGGTGAGCATGCCGTTTTGGTTGGTCATGAAGTCGTTGAGCTGATCCTCCGTCTCGGCGGCGAAGAGTGTGTCGTCTTCTGTTTCCACGGCCAGGGCCGCAAACAGATGATCGCGCATGTTCGCTCCGACCTCCGGCGCGTCGACCAGCACATCGATGCCAAGCGACGTCAGGTGGGCGGCATCGCCGATTCCGGAGAGCATCAGCAGCTGCGGCGTATTGACTGCGCCTCCGCTGAGCACGATCTCGCGCCGCGCCGCGACCGATGACGTCTGGCCGTTGAGCACATACTCGACGCCGACGGCTTGTGTCCCCTCGAACATCACCTGCGTGACCTGCGCGCCGATTCTCACGACGAGGTTACGTCGATCGGCTGCCGGTGCAAGGTAGCCGGCAGCGGTACTGTGACGCATCCCGCCGCGCTGGCTGACCATCGTCTGACTCACACCGGTCGGGTCTGCCGAGTTGGGCGCGACCAGCGGAAGTCCGACTTCGACGGCGGCATTGAGGAAAGCAGCCGTGTGAGAGCGCGGGCTACGCTGATGGGAGATCGAGATGGCGCCGTCCGTTCCCTGGTTCGGGTCCGTGTTGCCCTCGACCGCCTCAACCTTGCGGAAGTAGGGCAGGAGTGCCTCGTATGACCACTCCTCACCGGCCAGTTCTGCCCAATGGTCATAGTCTGCGGCGAAGCCGCGCACCCACATCATCGCGTTCAGCGACGACGACCCGCCCAAAACCTTGCCTCGAGGCCAGTAGACGGAGCGCCCCTCGAGCTGCGGTTGGGGCTCGGTTTGGTAGTTCCAGTCGACATCAGATTTGAACAGCTTGGAAAAAGCGGCGGGGACGAAGATTTCCTGCTTATCATCGGCGCCACCCGCTTCCAGGAGCAGCACGGCGATATCGGCGTTCTCTGTGAGCCGCGCGGCGAGCGCGGCTCCCGCTGAACCGGCACCGACAACGATGTAGTCGAATTCTTCTGTGCTCTTGCTCTTGCTCATGCGAGCGCTCCTTGTACTCGGGTCCCTGGACAGGACCTCGCCTGATGCCGACTCCGGAAAGAAGTCGACCATGTGCATGAAACAGATCCAATTGCGGGAAGATCCCGCTGTGATGGTGTGATAACGCTGAGCGTGATCGGATCAGGCGCGGAAAGCCGCCAGAAAGATGGCCGGCAATTTCAGCCAGGACGGTCCGGCGGCATAACCGGCCAGCCGCCGCCCGGTTTTCGCCGCGCTGCGAGCCTGCACGAACCATGGAGGCTTTGGAAACAGCGTCCATTCGCCGTGGGCGAAAGAGCGCGGAAACGGACGAAAGGGTCCGCGCACGACCGTGCGTTCGGGTTGGTCGATCAGCAGGGCATTGTGCACGATCCCGATCCCGCTCTGCACATCATCGATCATGGCTCCGGGGAAGGCTCCCCATGGTGCAGTTGCCGTGAGGAATCCGAGGCCGGTCCAGGCGTTGACGGCGATCGTGCCGTAGCGCAGGTTCGCGATGGCGCCGAGCAGACCAGCACCAAGCTGTGCTGCTGTCTTCGGTTCGATGATGATGTTGGCGCCCAGGGTGCCGACGAAGTCGTCATTGGCCAGCGTCACGGCCGCGTCGAGGAAAGCTTGCCCCGTACCTGGGACCTCAACGACGCCGAGTACGGGGGAGAAGTACTCGGTGGACAGTAGCGGTGCCGGATCGTCACCCGACCTGACGTTGACCAGCAACCGGCATCCGTCGTTCCCGAGCCGCGCGGCGGAGGGATACGAAGCCGCTGCCGCTTGGAGACGCGCGTCGCTGCCCGGGTACCAGGCTGGTCTAGCCGGTGCGGTTCGGAGCGCTCGGCGCAGCTCCGCGATGAATGCGGCCTTCTGCGGCCAGTCGCTGCTGACCACGACGACCTGGCCGGCGATGCAGTTGTAACCGCCGTTGTGCAGCCGCTGGGTGACGACGTGCTCGGCTTGGTAGCGCAGATCCCGCTTCGTCCACAGGCTCGGAACGACGATGATGGGCGAGACGCCGCCGAGTTCGCTGGTGATCGGCTTGTTCAGGAGAGGGATCCCGGCTTCTTTGCGTTGCCGGCCGGCCTCACCCGGACCCCAGACCACAGCGTCGTGCGTGGCCGCGCTGCCCGTGATGTGCACGTGCTCGATGCTCTCGTGATGGGCCAGGTAGGCGCCGACGTCCCCGCCGCCCTGAACGATGCGCAAGACACCGAAATCGATCAGTGGCGCCAGAACCTCGTCGAAAACCGGTTTCATCTCCGCCATGATCGGGTTGAGCTTGAGAAGAACCGCTCGATTGTTGGCCACGATCTCGTAGAGCACGTCGAGTGGGGGAATGGATGTGATGTTTCCCGCCCCAAGCACCACACCGATTCCTCCTGATTGGGAAGGCGTGAGCTCACCGAGACCGGCGGATGCTCGCACCTGGTCGACCGTGCGGCCGGGCTTCATCCAGACTTCGGCACTGAACCCGTTGAGCAGGAGCCACTGTTGTGCGTTTGTGGGCAGCACCGATACGGTGACCCGGCCGCCGGGCGCGGTGCCGAAGGTCGCTTTGGCCAGCGGACTCTTCCCGGCAGCCAGCGCGGCGACCGAGTGCGCCAGTGCGCCCACGCCGGCGATTGCGGCATAGGGGCCCGAGATCCATTCCTCTCCGAGCAGCTGGGACGCAGGGTCCAGGCCCTTGATCGAGGCCGCGGTTTCGGCCCATTCGCGGGAATTGGCCGTCATAGCGCGCTGCACCGCGGCGAGAAGATCGGATCGTTCAGAAAGAGGCGTCACCGCCCAGCGGGCCGTGCCTGTCACCAGCTCAGAGATAGCGGTGTCGAGAAGTGCGCGATGTTGCTGGTCCAGGACCGGAATGGCCTGTGCGGTGGAGGTCGGTTCGAGGGTGGTCATCAATCTCCCTTGATTGTCGCCACTGGGCCAGATCGAGCTGACACGACCCTTTGTAGACTGACAGCATGACGACTAGCGGTCCGTAAAGCCATGGGCCGGTGTCGTGATTTCTGTGCTCACCGTTGTGCGGCGGCACAAGCGCTGAGCCGATCTCAGCACTACTCTAGGCCTATGGAAAACGAGGGAACACTATTCGTCTCGCCGACTGTCGCCGCGGCGGACGGGCGCGGACGGGCGCTGTTCGCCTCGATGAGGGAATCCGTTGACGAGCTGTCGGACAACGTCCTTGCCCAGATCATCAACGGTGAGCCCGCCTATGCCCAAAGCGTGCTGAGCTCCGGGGTGCTCGAACGGATCGTGCGCGACAACATCCAATCAATTGTTGATTGCCTGACCGGATCGAGCGACTCGTTGGAGGCCCCCCGGACCGCCGGCCGGGTGAAGGCAGAGCACGCCATACCGATGGCGAGCCTGCTCCGGGCATACCGCCTCGCCGGTATCCATCTGTGGGATTCTATGATGGCTCGGGCTACGACCGCCGAGCAGTCAATCGCGCTGCTCCGGGCCTCCTCACGATTTTGGGGAGTTATCGACATCTATTCCAGTACCGCCGCCGAGACATATCGAGATGTGGTTGACGCGCGCGACCGAACCGCGGAGCAGGGTAAGAACGTGCTCCTCCTTGCGTTGCTCGAGGGTGTTTTCACCGGCGATGTGGGGCGGGCGACCCGGGCGCTGGGGCTTCCTGAACGCTCGCGATTCTTCGTACTCGCGCTGGAGATGCGCGATTCAGGAGACGACCCACGTCCGTCCTTGAGCAGCGAACTGCAGGCGTCCGGGGTGAGGTCGGCCTGGACTCCGTGGAAAGGCGAATATCTCGGCCTGATCAGCACCGGTTCTGACGGCGATGCGGGTGCTGTTCTCACAGGTGCGCTGGGAACTCTGCGCTGGCGAGTCGGGGCAAGCCTTCCGTTCACCGCCCTTGAGAGCGCTCCAGCCGGTGTGGCACAGGCGCTGCTCGCGATGCGGTGTATAGCCCCGGGCTCCACGGGTGTCCATGCCTACGGAACCGCCCCGATCGACACTCTGCTCGTAGCTCAACCCGCCTACGCGGCGGAGTTGCGCGAGAGTGTGTTCTCAGGTGTGGCTGAGCTGGATTTCATGGACGCATGCGTGCTTCTCGATACTCTGGAGTGCTGGTTCTCGACGAGTGGGTCGACGGTGGCCTGCGGCAAGAAGCTGCACTGTCATCGGAACACGGTCCTGTATCGGCTTGATCGACTCGCTGCCCTGACGGGCTTGTCCGTGGCCAGGCCGGCTGAGGCCGCGGTGTTGTACACCGCACTTCGCGCCGTCCGCCTTGCCGGACTCGTCGTTCCCGCGCCACAGGGGCGAGTGCGGTTGCCCCACCCCTGAGCATGCTGCGTGATTGCTGGAACTGTAACTGAGCGGACCCGTGCACCCGGCAGAATTGACAGGTGTACCAACTTGTCACCCGCACCGGCACGGACGACGTGATCGTCGCCACGCTGGACCAGCACGGCTCGCCGAGCAGTCCTTCCCGGCACCTTTCCTTGAACGAATTCTTTCGGTACGTCCGCGAGCAGGAACGCGGAACCACCCGGTGGGTATGGGAGGACACGGCGCGTATCTACCCCGTGCTGCTAAATCAGGACATCCGCGTGCAGCGGTGCCACGATCTCCGGCTGTGCCACGTCATCCTGCGCAACTCGGCGCTGACCGCGGAGAGCGAGATCGGTCGCCAGGACTCCGGACGCTGGGATTCCCCGGTCGCCCTGGAGCCGAGCGGTGCTCCCGGAGCAACGCTGTTCGACTTGGTGGAGGCGGACACGTCGGACGGCGGCCCCGAGGAAAGCCGCGACCACGAGGAGTTCCTGCTCCAGCTGCGTGCGATCACCGGGGCGGACCAACCGGGACGCTTGCGCCTGCTTGTGGCCGCGGAATCGGCGGGAGCCCTGATCGCTGCGGAGATGACCTTCGCCGGCCTGCCGTTTCGCACGGATATCCACGACGACCTGCTGACGCGGGAGCTTGGGCCTCGGGTCGCACCGGGTTACCGACCGGAACGGCTGGAACGCCTGGCCGCGCAGATCCGAAGGGATTTGGGGGACCCCACGGTCAACCCGGATTCGCCGGCGGAGCTGCTGCGTGCTCTGCACCGGGCGGGCGTGCCGGCTACGTCTACCAGGGCGTGGATCCTCAAAGAGCTTGAACACCCCGTGATCGAGCCCCTGCTGCTTTACAAGAAGTTGTCCAGATTACTCAGTGCCAATGGCTGGGCGTGGATGGACTCCTGGATCAGTGGCAGCAGGTTCCACCCGGAATATGTGCCGGGCGGGGTTGTCACCGGGCGGTGGGCGGCGCGAGGAGGGGGAGCGCTGCAACTCCCCAAGCAAATTCGCGGCGCCGTGGTGGCGGACCCGGGATGGAAGCTCGTGGTGGCAGACGCCGCACAATTGGAGCCAAGAATCCTGGCCGCTCTTTCCGCGGACCACACCATGGCAGCAGCCGGCCGAGGCAGTGATCTGTATGCGGGAATCGTCGCCAGCGGCGTCGTCGACACCCGAGAACACGCCAAGGTCGCCATGTTGGGAGCCATGTACGGCGCCACGACGGGTGAAAGCGGCCGACTTCTGCCGCGGTTGGCCCAGGCCTATCCCCGGGCGATCGCGCTCACTGAAACGGCGGCTCGGGCCGGTGAGCGGGGCGAGATCGTCACGACGAGGCTCGGTAGATCCTCACCACCGCCTGGTCCCGCTTGGCAGGTCGTGCAAGCGCAGGCTTACGACACGGGTGCCACTGCGTCCGACGAAAGCCGGGCCCGGACCCAAGCCAGGGACTGGGGCCGATTCACCCGCAACTTCGTGGTGCAGGGCAGCGCTGCCGAGTGGGCGCTGTGCTGGATGGCTGAAATCCGCAAGGAGCTGCAGGCTCTCCCGGCGTCCGGGAGCGGATTCGACACCGTGCCCCACCTCGTATTCTTTTTGCACGATGAAGTCATGGTGCACACGCCGGAGGGGCTGTCGGCTCGGGTCGAGTCCATCATCACCGAGGCCGCGGCAACGGCAGGGCGTCTGCTGTTCGGAGAATTCCCTGTCGATTTCATGCTGACGGTGGCGACAGTGGACAACTACGCCGCCGCCAAATGATCCGGCGCTCCACTGGCAGTTTCGGCGCAGTGTCGTTGTGGATTGCCAGTTAAGTGGGGCATAATGCACGTAACGACAGCAATGTCGGAGCAGGATTTTCGTTCAGAGGTCGTTGGGGAAGACGCACCTCAGAGAACGGAGAGAATAATGGCTGCAACACAAACCCGTCGGGCATCTACGGCACGGGGCGTACTCTATGTGCACTCCTCACCCCGTGCACTGTGCCCACACGTCGAATGGGCCGCTGGACGGGCCCTCGGAGAGGCCGTGAATTTTGACTGGGCCGACCAGCCCGTGTTGAAGGGTGCACAGCGGGCGGAATTCTATTGGGAAGGCGAACGCGGAACCGGCGCTGCGATCGCTTCTGCCCTCCGTGGGTGGGACGACCTGCGATTTGAAGTGACTGAAGACGCTGGACTCGGAAGCGACGGTGGGCGCTGGCTGAACACTCCTGAGCTGGGAATCTTCCACGTACAGACCGACACCGCCGGCAACATGGTGATCCCCGAAGATCGAATTCGGTCGGCCATGGAGAACGCGGGCGCAGACGCGCTTGAGATGCACCGGCAATTACGTCTGGCTCTCGGACAGGCTTGGGACGATGAGCTCGAACCGTTCCGCCATGCCAGTGATTTCAACTCCGTGGTCTGGCTGCATAAAGTGGGCTGAACCTGCCTTGAACGAACAAGGACCCCGATCGCTTCACGACCGGGGTCCCGCTGAGCAGGGTGAGCGTTCTGACTACACGGAGCGGAAACCGACGACAGCGTTATGGCCGCCGAACCCGAACGAGTTGCTGATGGCGAGCAGGTCTCCGGCGGGAAGCGCACGCGGCGTGGTCACGACGTCGAGCGGGATCGCGGGATCCTGTTCCGTCAGGTTGATCGTGGGCGGAGCGGTACGGTCGGCGAGGGCCTTGACCGTGAAGAAAGCCTCGAGTGCACCGGCGCCGCCGAGGAGGTGGCCGGTGGAGGCCTTCGTCGCTGAAACCGGAATTCCATCGAGAAGGTCGCCGAAGACTCGCCGGAGGGCGTTGTACTCTGCGATGTCCCCGACCGGAGTGCTGGTGGCGTGCGCGTTGATGTGTGCCACATCAGCCAGGTCGGCCCCGGCCCGCTGAATGGTGGTAACCATCGCGCGAGCCGCGGCAGATCCCTCCGGGTCAGGGGCAGTGATGTGGTACGCGTCACTGTTGACAGCGCCGCCGATGAGCTCGGCATAGATATGCGCGCCGCGGGCTTTGGCGTGTTCTTCCGTTTCCACGATCAATGCGGCCGCACCCTCACCGAGCACGAAGCCATCACGTGAGATGTCGTAGGGCCTGCTGGCTGTCGCCGGATCCTCATTGCGCGTTGAGAGGGCGTGCATAGCGGCGAAGGCGGCGATCGGCAGCGGGTGAATGGCTGCCTCGGACCCCCCGGCGATCACGATATCGGCCAAGCCGGCCTGCAACCGGTTATAGGCGTTGACAAGAGCTTCGGTGCTCGAGGCACAGGCGGAAACCACTGTCGTGATCCCGGCACGCGCGTGCAGGTCCATGCCCACGGCCGCTGCGGGTCCGTTCGGCATGAGCATCGGGACGGTCATCGGGAGGACACGCCGAGGGCCGCGTTCACGCAGAGTGTCCCAGGCATCCAGAAGGGTCCAGACTCCACCGATCCCGGTGGCCCAGTCAACGGCGACGCGGTCAGGTTCAGCTTCCGGGGAACCAGCATCGGCCCAGGCTTCACGGCCGGCGATGAGGGCGAATTGGCTGGAGGGATCGAGACGCTTGATCTCGAAGCGCTCCAGGATTGTGCTCGCGTGCACTTTTGCCTGCGCGGCAAAGGTCACGGGGATCTGGGTCTCGGCTACCCATCCCTGCTCGAGGGTGGTAGCACCGGGTTGACCGGCGAGCAGGGCGGCCCACGTTTCGGGGGCGGTGCCGCCGAGTGGAGTCGTGGCACCGATGCCGGTGATAACGATTTTCTTGGTCATAAGTCAACTCTCCATGGAACGAAAAACCTGAGGGCGGGCATGACGGTGCGCTATGCCGTGGGCACACGCACGTTCATTGCTGTACCCATGGCACAACCCCAGTGAGCAGGCCGATCAGCGGCTGCCGATCGGCCTGCTCGCAGGCTGGTGTTCTAGTCCTGGGCCTTCACGATGAAGTCGACTGCGTCGCCGACGGACTTGAGGTTTTTGACCTCTTCGTCAGGAATCTTCACATCGAACTTCTCTTCTGCGTTGACGACGATCGTCATCATCGAGATGGAGTCGATGTCGAGGTCGTCGGTGAACGACTTGCTGAGTTCAACCGTGTCGGTTGCGATCCCGGTCTCGTCGTTGATGAGTTCAGCGAGACCTGCAAGAACTTCTGCGGTAGACAATGCCATGATATTTCTCCTTGGGGGGTTGACTCGGTTGACCGAGGTTTAGTTTAGAGCGTGGGGCGGCCGCAACCGCACAGCGGCAGCTGGGGCTCAAGCGTGTCTTAGGGCAGCACGACGACTTGGGCGCCGAAGACAAGCCCGGCACCGAAGCCGATTTGCAGGGCCAAACCACCGCTCAACTCAGGGTGCTCCTCGAGAAGGCGGTGGGTGGCCAGCGGAATTGACGCCGATGAGGTGTTTCCTGTCACGGCCACGTCACGGGCAATCACGACGGACTCGGGAAGCTTGAGCTGTTTGGCGAATTCGTCGATGATGCGCATGTTGGCCTGGTGCGGGATGAAAGCGGCGAGCTGATCGCTCGTGATTCCGGCAACATCCAGGGCCTTCTTGGCAACCTTGGCCATGTCCCAGACGGCCCAGCGGAAGACCGTCGGTCCCTCCTGGCGCAGCGTGGGCCACTCCGATTCGCCGCGTCGGTATTCCTGAAGGGAATGGTTGGTCGAGATCGCATCGGCCTTTGACCCGTCAGATCCCCATACCGTTTCGGAGATGCCGACGTACTCACTCGGGCCGATGACGACGGCACCTGCTCCATCGCCGAGCAGGAAGGAAATGCTGCGATCTGTCGGGTCGATCAGGTCGGAGAGCTTCTCGGCGCCGATGATGAGCGCGTAGTGCGCTGCTCCGGCTCGGATGAGGGCATCTGCCTGCGCGACTGCATAGGCGTAACCGGCACAGGCTGCGTTGACGTCATAGGCTGCGGCCGGATTAGCTCCAACACGGTCGGCGACGACGGCCGAAATCGAGGGGGTCTGTCGAGCGTTGCTGATGGTGGCGACGATGACCAGATCGATGAGGGCAGCATCGATTCCGCTCTTTTCGATGGCTTCCGTCGCCGCATCCGTGGCCATGTCGACAGCGTCGATGTTCTGGCTCGCGCGGGTTCGGGTGATTATTCCGGTGCGCTGCTGGATCCACTCGTCGGACGAGTCGATCGCTTCGACGAGTTCACTGTTGGGAACGATACGGTCACCGCGGGCGGCTCCGACCGAGAGGATGCGGGTGTACTGCGATCCGTGGGACTGCTGAAGAGTTGGCTTACTCATTGATCTCTCTCTAACTCATGACTGCTGGCAATGCGATTCATGACTGCTTATCGATAAGTTCATAGGCGGCGGGCAGGTCGTCCGGCGTTTTGATGGCGACGGTTGGTATTCCCTTAAGGCCGCGTTTGGCCAGGCCGACAAGGGCTCCCGCCGGTGCTACTTCGATGATGCCGGTGACTCCGGCCGCGCCGAAGGACGCCATGCACTTGTCCCACCGTACCGGCGAGGAGACCTGACCGACCAGCAATTCCATGAATCGGGAACCCTCAAGGACCGGCTGACCGTCGCTGTTGGACCAGATGAGCAGGCTGGGATCGAACGCGTCGAGGGACGCGGCGACAGTGCTGAGATGGTGCACGGCGGGGCGCATGTACCGGGAATGGAATGCACCGGCAACCTGCAGGGGAATCACGCGCGCCCGCGTCGGCGGGGCCGCCGCCAGTTCGGTGAGAGCCGACAGGGCACCGGCGACGACGATTTGTCCGGCGCCGTTGAAATTGGCCGGTTCCAGCTGCAGAGCCTCAAGGCGGCCGAGCAATTCGGCTTCGTCGGCACCGATGACCGCGCTCATTCCGGTGGGTTCGAGTGCAGACGCTGCCTGCATGGCCAGCCCGCGTTCGCGAACGAAGCGGAGGGCATCCGTTGAACTCAGGATTCCGGCACCCGCCGCTGCGGTGATTTCGCCCACGGAGTGGCCGGCGATACCCGCCACCAGCTCGCGTCGACCGTCTGCAAGAAGCGCCTTGAGCGTGAGCAGCCCGGCCGCCACGATCAAGGGTTGGGCGACGGCGGTGTTGCGAATGGTGTCCGCGTCACTGACGGTGCCGTGGGCCAGCAGGTCGATCCCCACGGCATCGGACATCTCAGTGAGGTCAGCGGAAAAATCGGGTATCGATAACCATGGCTCGAGGAATCCAGGGGTTTGGGAGCCCTGACCGGGGCAGACGATGACTATCACTTTCTCAGTCTCCCAAGCTGTCGGTGGCGATGAGCGGTGAGAATGTATGAAGAAACTGGGAAGCCTTTGTACTAAAACGCAAATTGACGGTCGCTAGCGCCGACGGGATGACCCATCGTGATCGCTGATGGAACCCAAAATGAGCGCCGACTGCAAAATGAGCGCCTCGCGGGCGCCGGTTGCGTCGTAGCCGATCACCTCCGACACGCGTTTCAGTCGGTACCGGACCGTGTTCGGGTGCACGAACAGCTCGCGGGCCGTGGCTTCAAGTGATCGACCGTTGTCCAGATAGCACCAGAGCGTGGTCAACAGTTCGGTGGAATGCGCCTGAAGCGGGCGATAGATGCGATGGATGAGCGTAGCGCGTGCCAGCGGATCACCGGCCAGGGCGCGCTCGGGCAGCAGGTCATCCGCCTGCACGGGACGCGGTGCGTTTCGCCAGGAACGTGCCACGGCGAAGCCTGCCAATGCCGCCTTGGCGCTCTTGGATGCATCGACGAGGTTGGGCACTTCGTGGCCGAGAACGAGATGGCCGGAACCGAAGCTCGGTTCCAGTTGAACGGCGATCTCCATGAATGTCAGGCTCGGTGGTGTGCCTGCATTTTCCTCGGCATCGACGGGCTTCGGCCGGGCACGGCCGATTACGAGCACCAGACGGTTGCCCTGAACGCCGATCAGAACGTCGGCGGCCATATGCCGCGCAGAGCGGCGTACCTGATCGACATCGAGCATCTTGGGGGTGGTCCCCACCAGCACGCAGACCTCGCCGTGACCGTGCCAGCCCAACGCCGCGATTCTGCTGGGCAGTTCATCGTCGTATTCCCCGCTGAGAATGGAGTCCACCACGAGTGCCTCGAGACGGGCGTCCCACAGTCCTCGCGCTTCGGCCGCTCGCGCGTAGACATCCGCTGAAGCGAATGCAATTTCCCGGGAGTAGAGCAGGATGGCTTCGCGCAGCAGCTCCCCACCGTCTTTGACACGCTCTTCAACAACTTCGACGGTCACCCTGATCAGTTGCAGCGTCTGTTGCAGGCTGACTGAGCGCAGGAGTTCGCGCGGAGCGGCTCCGAAAACGTCCGCTGCGATCCACGGAGTCGATCGCGGGTCCTCGAACCAGGAAATGAACGAGGTGATTCCCGCCTGGGCAACGAGACCCACGGCAGACCGCCGCCCTGGTGGCATATCGCCATACCAAGGCAGCGTGTCCTCGAGACGTTTGAGCGTCGCCGTGGACAGCTCACCTGAAATCGTTCGTAGCCAGTTGAGCGTCTGTTCTTTCGTTTTGGGCGTCGGTGCCACAGCTTCTTAGCTCTCGCCCCCGGCAGAGCCGGTCGTGCCCGCGGTCACGTCATGCAGCTGATATTTCGCGATCGCCTGGCCGGCGAGGCTGCGGTCCACCTCGCCACGACGGGCCAGCAGCTCCAAGGTGCGAACAACCATGGACGGACCGTCGATCTTGAAGAATCGGCGGGCAGCGGGCCGAGTATCGGAAAAGCCGAAGCTGTCGGCGCCCAGGGTGGCGAAATCTCCGGGGATGAACTGGCGGATCTGGTCCGGCACGGCGTGCATGAAGTCGGAAACAGCGACGAACGGGCCCGGGGCGCCTGCGAGCTTGTCGGTGACGTAGGCGGTCCTCGGTTCGGCGTCAGGGTTGAGGAAGTTGTGCTCCTCAGCCGCCAGGCCATCACGACGCAATTCGTTCCAGGACGTGACCGACCAGACATCGGCAGAAACTCCCCAGTCATCGGCGAGAAGCTGCTGGGCTTCAAGTGCCCACGGCACGGCGACGCCCGAAGCGAGGAGCTGCGCCTTCGGTCCGGCGACGCCGGATTCGCTGACCCGGTGGATACCGTGGAGGATTCCGTCAACGTCCACAGCGTCGGGCTCGACCGGCTGAACGGTCGGCTCGTTGTACACAGTGATGTAATACATGACGTTGGGATCCACGTGCGTTCCGCCGTACATGCGCTCCAGCCCGGCCCGAACGATGTGCCCGATCTCATAGCCATAAGCGGGGTCGTAGGACACGACGGCCGGGTTTGTGGCAGCGAGCATGGGAGAGTGGCCGTCAGCGTGCTGCAGCCCCTCACCGGTGAGGGTGGTCCGTCCGGCCGTGGCGCCGATGATGAACCCGCGGGTCATCATGTCACCTGCTGCCCAGAGGGCATCGCCGGTGCGCTGGAAGCCGAACATCGAGTAGAAGACGTAGACCGGGATGAGCGGTTCGCCTTGCGTTGAATAGGACGTTCCCACATTGGTGAACGCCGCGGCAGCGCCGGCCTCGTTGATGCCGACATGCAGGATCTGGCCCTGGGGGCTTTCCTTGTAGGCCAGGAGCTGGGCGTGGTCTACTGACGTGTAGTGCTGGCCATTAGGGTTGTAGATCTTCGCCGTCGGGAAGAACGCGTCGATGCCGAAGGTGCGGGCCTCGTCGGGAATGATCGGGACGATGCGGTTGCCGAAGTCTTTGGCGCGCACCAGTTCCTTCAAAAGTCGCACGAACGACATGGTCGTCGCGATCTCCTGCGTACCGGACCCCTTTTTGGCGACGGCATATGTTTTGTCGTCTGGAAGCGTGAGCGCGGTGTGCTTCGTGCGTCGCTCGGGAATGTAGCCGCCGAGCGCACGGCGACGCTCATGCATGTATTCGATGGCCTCATCCTTGGCGCCGGGGGTGTAGTACGGCGGGAGGTAGGGGTTCTCCTCGAGCTGGGCGTCCGTGATGGGCACGTGCATGCTGTCGCGGAAGGACTTGAGGTTCTCCAGCGTCATCTTCTTCATCTGGTGGGTCGCGTTGCGTCCTTCGAAGCTCGGACCCAGACCGTAGCCCTTGATCGTCTTGGCCAGGATGACGGTGGGCTGGCCCTTGTGCTCGGAGGCCGCCTTGAAAGCGGCGTAGACCTTGCGGTAGTCATGTCCGCCTCGCTTGAGGTTCCAAACCTGATCGTCGGTGAGGTTTTCGACAAGTTTGAGCGCACGCGGGTCGCGGCCGAAGAAGTTTTCGCGCACGTATGCGCCGCTTTCGGCCTTATACGTCTGGTAATCACCATCGGTCGTGACGTTCATCAAATTGACGAGGGCGCCATCGGTGTCGCGTTTGATCAGGTCGTCCCACTCGCGACCCCAGACGACCTTGATGACGTTCCAGCCGGCACCGCGGAAGAAACTCTCCAGCTCTTGGATGATCTTGCCGTTTCCGCGAACCGGGCCGTCGAGGCGCTGGAGGTTGCAGTTGACGATGAAGTTGAGGTTATCAAGACCCTCGTTCGCGGCAACCTGCAACTGGCCGCGGCTTTCCACCTCGTCCATTTCGCCGTCGCCGAGGAACGCCCAGACTTGCTGGTCGCTGGCGTCTTTGATGCCACGGTTGGTGAGGTAGCGGTTGACCTGAGCCTGATAGATGGCGTTGATCGGGCCCAAGCCCATCGACACGGACGGAAACTGCCAGAACTCGGGCATCAGGCGCGGGTGCGGATATGACGAGATGCCGTTGGGTCCGTGAGACTTCTCCTGGCGGAATCCATCGAGCTGCTCGGTCGTCAGCCGGCCTTCGAGGAAGGCGCGGGCGTAGGTGCCGGGGGAGGCGTGGCCCTGGATGAAGATCTGGTCGCCACCGCCCGGGTGATCCTGGCCGCGGAAGAAGTGGTTGAAGCCGACCTCATAGAGCGCGGCAGAGGATGCGTAGGTCGAGATGTGGCCGCCGACGGCGATGCCGGGGCGCTGCGCGCGGTGCACGAGCACGGCGGCATTCCAGCGGATCCAGGCGCGGTAGCGACGCTCGATGTCTTCATCACCGGGGAAATCCGGCTCGTTCTCGGTGGCGATGGTGTTGAGGTAGTCCGTCGTCGGCACCATCGGCACGCCGAGGTGCAGTTCCTTGGACCGCTTCAGCAGACTGAGCATAATCTCTCGTCCGCGCTCCGGGCCGTGCGCTGCGACCACCGAATCCAGCGACTCCGACCACTCAGATGTTTCGTCGGGATCGGAGTCGGCGTTCGTTGTCGAGTACGGGTCTTGGTCGTTGACCGTCACAGTCGACCTCTCTCTGTTGTTCACACAGCGCTGTATGTCACAGCGCAGTGACTCAGCCCGCACGGGTGGCGGTTCGAGTCTGGTTCGGTGTGCCAGCAGAGGACGGGTCGGATTGCGACCATCGGCACCCCGCAAGCCTACAGATCTTGAGTGGAGTATGCGCACGTGACACCTGCGGGGTTAAGCTGATGGACTGACATACCCGCGAACGTCCGCGGCGGAAGGGAAGCGCAGCATGGCTCTGGAGAACGACACACAGGCACCTGATTTCGAATTGGTCAATCAGTTCGGGGAGAGCATCCAGCTCAGCCAGTTCCGCGGTGAGAAGTCTGTCGCGCTGGTCTTCTTCCCGCTTGCGTTCTCCGGTATCTGCAGCGGTGAGTTGTGTGAGTTGCGTGACAACCTGTCGCTCTTCGCCGACAGCGACGTCGAATTGATCGGAATCTCGGTCGATTCCAAGCATGCCCTGCGCGTCTGGGGCGAGCAGGAAGGGTACTCGTTCAATCTTCTCGCGGATTTCTGGCCGCACGGCGGCGTTGCCAAGGAATACGGTGTCTTCCTCGAAGACAAGGGTTTTGCCAATCGCGCCACGTTCCTCATCGACCCGCGGGGAATCATTCGCGCCAGTTTCATCACTGCTCCCGGCGAAGCTCGCTCCCTGGAGGCTTACAAGGCTGCGCTGCAGGAACTCCAGCCGGCGTGAGTGCGCGGCAAGCCGCGCGGCTTCAGGTAAGCTGAGAATATCCTGCCCGTGATTTTCACGAGCCGCAGGGGCCTTTAGCTCAGTTGGTAGAGCGCCACGTTTACACCGTGGATGTCATCGGTTCGAGCCCGGTAGGGCCCACATAAATCACTTTCTTTGTGGGAGAGTGACGCGCGAAATATCAGCTGTTTTCTATGACGCCACGCGTTATGGCCGCGATGATTGTTCGACAGATAAGGCTCCGGCGGCTGTCCTTGAAGGACAGCCGCCGGAGCCTTATGTGCTTGCGCCGGTCAGCGGTTGAGCGGCGTCATATCGGCGTAGCGATCGCCGACCGGCCCGTTGATGGCGCTGAGCGCGGTAACCTGCTCGGCACTGAGCGTAAGGGCATCCGCGGCCACGTTCTCCTCGAGGCGCTCGACGCGCTTAGTGCCGGGAATGGGGGCGATGTCCTCGCCCTGGGCGAGAAGCCAGGCGAGGGCGACCTGCGCCGGTGTGGCGTCGAGCTCGACGGCGATCGCCTCGACCTGGTCGACGATGGGAATGTTGGCGGCGAGGTTGTCTCCCGCAAAACGCGGAGCGGCGCGCCGGAAGTCAGTTTCGTCCAGGGTGTCGAGGGATCGGATTGTCCCGGTGAGGAATCCGCGTCCGAGTGGTGAGTAGGGCACGAAGCCGATACCGAGTTCGCGAACCAGGGGGAGCAGCTCGACCTCCGGGTCCCGGCTCCAGAGTGAGTACTCGGTCTGCAGGGCGGTCACCGGGTGCACGGCGTGGGCGCGACGGATGGTGGCTGGGGCGGCCTCGGAGAGCCCGTAGTGGGCGATCTTGCCTTCGGTGATGAGATCAGCGAGGGCACCGACGGTTTCTTCGATCGGCACGCCGGGATCCATCCGGTGCTGGTAGTACAAGTCGATGTGGTCGGTACCAAGCCGGGTGAGGGATCCCTCGACGGCGAGGCGCACGTTCTCTGCGCTGCCGTCCAAGCCGAACGAGCCATCCGTGCGGTGCAGGAGGGTGCCGAATTTGGTTGCCAGCACGATTTGGTCGCGGCGGCCGGCCAGCGCGCGGCCGAGGAGTTCTTCGTTGAGATAGGGCCCGTACATTTCAGCGGTGTCGAAGAGGGTCACCCCGAGGTCGATGGCGCGGTGAATGGTGCGGATGGACGCGGCGTCATCCATACCGGCACCGGAATAGAAGGCGGACATGCCCATGCAGCCGAGGCCGATTCGGGCGACGTCGAGTCCGTTGTGTCCGAGTGTAATGTGCTTCATTGTGATGAAGTCCTTTCTGAAAAGATCATTTTCTTCATGTCGATTTCTGCGAGGCTGATTTCGAGCACGACCATGTGCCACCTGAAAAGCCTAAAACTCTGAATCCGGTTCAGCTCGGATGCGAGGCGGTTTTCCTCCCTTGCCGGGAAACACCCAGACAAGCCACGGATCGAACCGACCGACGTGACCAGATTTTCGCGTCGGGGTTACCCCGATGAACGGTCGGTGGCACACTGTGCACCGCGGTTTCCAGCCCGACTGATTGGGAACCGGACGTCGATGGGGCAATGCCCCGGAAATTGGAGAGTGAATCATGGCACAAGGACAAACCCCGGTCATGGATGCATTGATTGAGATCAATGCCGTATCGCTGGCACGTACGCAGTTGGATCCACGCTCATTGATGCTGGTTCGCATTGCCGCCCTCATCGCGGCAGACGCACCGATCTCGTCGTACCTGTTGCACGTCGGACCCGCGTCCGAGGCGGGCATAAGCGTCGGCGATGTCGAGAACATCCTCGTCGCCGTGGCACCGATTGTCGGCACGCCTCGGTCGATGGCAGCTGTTGTGAGGATTGCAGAGGCCCTCGACCTGGCACTGCGCTTGGGCTCAGCAGACACCGAGTAGGTGACGGCTCCACGGATGGCCCCCGGACGCATTCAGCGACCGGGAGCCATCCCTCGCTCTGGAACACTCCTCGGCAACGGGGCGGTAAACGCCCGGGGGTAGTCTTGCTCAGGGGACATGGGTGTGAGGCTGTTCGGGAGACAACGTAGATCGGGCCAGGCTCCGCACGAGTCCGTTCGCATGCAGACACGGAAAGACAACAGTGAGGGGGCGTGGTGGCTAGTCGACAGGCTTTCGGCCTCGCACTCGAAGAACTCTCCAGCGCCCATGAGCGTGAGGGCAGTTTGTGCAGTCCTTTCCTGCGTATCGTCCCCTCCGACGGGGCCGTGGTGTCGACCTTTGGTTCCGCGTTCGGTGCGCAGACGGTGTGTGCCAGTGACGCTTGGGCGGCTCGCTTCGACGAGCACCAGATTGATCTGGGCGAGGGACCCGGCTGGGACGCCCTCGCCACCCGAAGCCCGGTGGCCGTGCACGACATTCACTCGCCATCGAATGCGCGGTGGCCGTCTCTGGTTCGGGCGTTGGGAATGGACAATGTGCGTGGCGTCAGCTGCTTCCCCTTGATGTTCGGTTCCCTGATGATCGGGGCTGTGGGGTTGTATTCACTGCGGGCGTGCACGTTGACGGAGCCGGAGAAGATCGATGCCGAGCTTCTCGCGAATGTGGCGGCGCGCCAAGTCTTGAGACGCACGCTCGCGGCGCAGGAAATAAGCTCCGAAAAAGTGGATAATGAGAGATATTCGCGACGCGTCGTGCATCAGGCGACAGGAATGGTCCTGGCCCAGCTGAACCTCTCCGCGGCCGACGCTTTACTTGTTATTCACGGCCATGCATTTTCGAGCGATCGCACTGTTCGAGAAGTCGCGGCCGATGTCGTGGCACGACGACTGGATCTTTCGTCGATGCTGGATTCATAGGATTGGATAGTTGTGACCCAGACACGTGAAGGCCAGCTCTTAGAGACCTTTGTGACTCTCGCCGACACCCTCGTTGCGGACTTCGATGTGGTTGACCTGTTGTGCACGCTCGTGGACAAGTGCGTGGCGCTGCTCGGCGCTGCCGCGGCAGGAATCATCCTCTCGGCCGGCGATGGCGAACTTGAAGTGGTGGCCTCCACCAATGAACGCAGTCGACTTGTCGAAATCCTTCAGTTGGCCGCGGGCAGCGGCCCCTGTGTAGAAAGTTTCGTCACCGGCAGAGCTGTCGCTGTGGCAGATATCGATGCCGTGGGAGGCGTCTGGCCGGTGTTTCGCTTGGGCGCGCTGGAGCAGGGTTTCGCGTCCATGCACGCCGTTCCCCTCCGGCTGCGTGCCACGACGATCGGTTCACTCAACCTGTTCTGGGAACGCACCGGTGCGCTGAGCGATGCGGATGTCAAGACCGTGCAGGCTCTCGCGGACGTCGCGACAATCGGCATTTTGCAGGAACGGGCCATCCGTGAGAGCGACATCGTGCGTCGGCAGCTTCAACACGCGCTCGGCAGTCGGGTTCTCATTGAACAGGCGAAGGGCGTCGTGGCGTACGTGCACGGCGTGCACATGGATGAGGCCTTCGACCGTATCCGTGACCATGCCCGTAATCACGGTATCCCGCTGGCCCGCGTTGCTGAGCAGATCGTCAATCGAGAGCTGGTCCTCTAGCGAGCACCGCCAGCGAAAGCTCGGGACGAAAAAAATCCCACAGAGTGATTGTGGAGCGTACACTGAGCACAGCGACCCCAGACCCCGGAAGCACGCGATATGTGAGCTCTGTAGGGGAGATTATGAAGCACCTGTATTATCCGGGCGGCTCAGTCATGACGGGTAGCGATCTGGCGGACGCCCTCTTGCATTACGCCGAAGCCTTGTGCAATCGGCGTCAAGTTGACGTGGTGGACATTCCTGTTTGCGGTGACAACGGTCAGCTCCGTCGGGCCCAGTTTCTGATTGGTTCGTCGATCCAGCTGGTCAGCGTGACTGCGGAATCAATCGGGCCCGAACTCGTTGAACCGGAAACCCTCGATTTTCTGAACCGCAAGGCAATGACGGGTGCCATGATCCCGGCATCCTGGACGAGAGAAGAATCAGCGGCCGCCCAGTTCGACGAATTCGACTACTGAATTCTTCAGGCCGGGTGCAGTCTGCCAGTGGCGCACCGAGCGAGCGGTCCTGTCCGCGGTAAGCTGACGCTGTGTCCTTTTCGCTCTCTGACGTCCGCCATGCCGCGCATGATCTGTGGCCGTTGTCGGGAGCTGAGGACTGGGACGCTCCCGGCCTGGTGAGCGGAGATCTCGCCCGCGAGGTGTCGTCGATTCACTTGGCGGTCGACGTCGTTGCCGATACCGTCGAAGAGGCGGTTCTCGCCGGTGCTGATCTGCTTCTGGCGCATCACCCGCTGCTGCTGCGAGGCGTCACATCCGTTGCTGAAGACGGGTATAAAGGCGCGCTCCTGGCCCGACTGATTCGAGCTGATTGCGCGCTGCTGACTGCGCACACCAATGCCGATATTGTCGCTGGCGGCGTGTCTGACACTTTTGCAACGCGATTGGGTCTACTGAACCTGCGGCCCATCGTGGCCGGCGCCACGTCCGCGGTCGGCCTCGGCCGGGTGGGTCAACTTGCCGAACCGATCACCCTGGGGCGGCTCGCCCACCGGCTGAGCAACCTGCTTCCGGCGACCGCGTCGGGGGTTCGGGTGTCCGGTGACTACGGGGGCATGGTCAGCACGATTTCGCTGTGCGGAGGCGCCGGCGATTCCTTGCTCCGGGAGCGGGCGGTGCTTGAATCAGATGTCTACATTACCTCGGATCTGCGTCACCACCCAGCCTCCGAGGCGAGGGAACAGGCGATCGTCAGCGGAGGCACTCCGGCGCTGATCGACGTGTCGCACTGGGCGAGTGAGTGGCTCTGGCTTGATGCCGCCGCTGAACGGCTGCGTTCGGTTCTTCCTGGTGTGAACGTCACGGTGAGTGAGCTCAATACCGATCCCTGGAACTTCGTCGTGATGCACTAGCCCCTTATTCTTCGTTTTCTTCCACTAACTACACATACGCAAAGGTCAGGACATCGTGAAGGCATCTCCACTCCAACAAAAGGAGCTTCTCCGGCTTCAGGCCCTCGACATCAAGGTGCTCCAGGTTTCACACCAGGCGACTGCCCTTCCCCAGCACGCGGAGCTGAAAACCCTTCAGCGCGAAGCGGATGCCATTCGCGCCAGGATGACCCAACAGACGGGTGCCCTCGACGATGTGCGCACGGAACTGGGACGAATCGAGTCCGACGTCGGTGTCGTGGAAAAGCGGATAGCCCGGGACACCGATCGGGTCCAGCACACCTCCTCCGTCAAGGACGTGCAGGCACTGGAAACCGAACTCACGTCGCTGCGCAAGCGTCTGTTCGACCTCGAAGAGATCGAAATCGCCGTAATGGAGAGATTGGAGCAGCACGAAGCATCCGTTGCTGTGGTCGTCGCGGAGCGCGACGCCGTGACCGCTCGTGTGCACGAGGCGGACGCAGCCCTCGCCGTCCTGGTGGAAGACCTCAATCGCCAGCTCGGCGAGCTGCGTCGTGACCGTCAGACGGTGGCTGCGACCATCGACCAAGGCCTGGTGGGTCTTTATGAGAAGCTGCGAGTGAGCGGTCGCGGCAATGCCGCAGCCCTGCTGCGTGCTCGCACCTGCGGCGGGTGCACGATGACCCTCACCGGCAACGACCTGGCCGAAGTTCGTCAGGCAGCGGCCGACGAGGTGCTGTTCTGCCCGGATTGCGGTGCGATCCTTGTGCGCACCGACGAATCCGGTATCTGAGGCGCAGCCGTCTCACGGCCATGGATGGTCCTTCGAGACGGTAGGCTTGATCTTCGGAATGGGTCGGCAAGACGGTCGCGTCATCCGCCGCGTCTGAGACTCGTCTCAGACATGTCGGGTGCCGAGGAACGTCCGGGCTCCGCAGAGCAGGATGGTGGGTAACACCCACCCGGGGTAACCCGCGAGAAAGTGCCACAGAAAGTAGACCGCCACCGGGCCGGGCCTTCGGGTTCGGCCAGGAGGTAAGGGTGAAACGGTGGTGTAAGAGACCACCAGAGGCCAAGGTGACTTGGTCGGCTAGGTAAACCTCGTCCGGAGCAAGGTCAGACAGAAAGCGCTAAGGCTGCTCGCCGAGCTTTCGGGTAGACCGCTAGAGGGCTGCGGTAACGTAGTCCCGAGATAGATGGCCGTCCACGGCACTTCGGTGCCGAGACAGAACCCGGCGTAATAGCCGGCCCATTCCCCTCACCAGGCCGCGCGCAGCAGATCGATGGCGATGGTCAGCGGGGCTGCACCAGATCGGCTGTGACCGTGAACGTCTGCACCCGGGGTGGGAATTCCGGAGTCAGCCGAATCTCCACCCGCAGGCGGCCGGCTTCCCCGGGAATGTGCCAGACGAGATGGGCGGGACTGGTCGTCTGTTCATTGGCATCGACGGTCGAGGACGCCTCGTCGGCGCGGGTCCGCGGGGGCATTAAACCGCCGATGGAGGCGATGGCGGCCGATACCGCGGCTCGTCGACGGTCGAAGCTCTCGTCGAGGGACACATTTCCCGCAAACAGGGTGTCAGCCTTCTCGTCATCCCAGGAACGGATGAGGTCAGTCGCCGCCGTGGCCGCCGATCGGAGAGCAGGCAGTATTGGCACAGCCGCGTGATCTGCCGCGCTGTCGAAAAGATCGAAGGCTCGGGTCGTGGCGACAGAGAGCCGGGAATGCGTCGCGTTGCCGAACGCGACGATGCCGTGACCGGACGTTGCCGACCAGCGCATGTGTGAAGAGAAACCGGGGTAGCCGCCGGAATGCGACACGACCGGCCCGCGCGGGTATTGCTCGACGAAAAGCCCGAAGCCGTAGCCGGTCGGATGCTGCGACAGAGCGGGAATGAATCGGTATTGTTGCTGCATCTCGCGGCGGCTGGCCCGGGATAGCGGGGAAAGCGAGTCGTCGACGGACGAACCATCGAAGGCCTCGGCCAGCCACACTGACCATCGGCTGAGGTCGGTGACGGTGCTGAAGAGACCGCCGATGGGGGAGAACGCGCCGGGCGCGGAGAACGGAAGCGACTGCCACTTGTTCTCGAGCCAGCGGGTGCCGACAGCGACGCCGCCGGCGGCCGGAACAGCGGTGTCGAAACCTGTTCCCCGAAGCTTCAACGGTTCGAGGAAGAATTCCGTCACGAGATCGCGGTACGCGCGACCACCTGCTTTCTCGATGACACGACCGAGCAGTGCGAAGCCCAGGTTCGAGTACGCGAAGCGGGTGCCGGGCATTGATTCGAACGTCACACCGCGACCGAGCAGCTCATCGAAGGCGGTGTCGCCGAGGGCCTCCTGTCGATCGGCCCAGGGATCATCGGTGGGCAACCCCGCCGACATCGTCAACAGCATGCGAATGGTCGGCACGGGAGCATCGAATCCGGGCAGGTTGGTGGAGTCCAATGCGCTCACGAAGCGCGTGATCGGATCGTCCAGGCTCAAGGCGCCTCTGTCGCGCAGCAGCAGCACGGCGGCCGCGGTGAAACTCTTCGTGCAGGACGCTATTCGGTACGCGGTGTCCGGCGTGGGTCGTTCGCCAGTGGGTCCGCTCCCGCTCGAACCGAAACGCACGAGGCCGTCGCGGTCGAATATGCCCCAGGCCAGGCTCGGCGCGGCGCCGCGGGCGTGGTGCTCGGCGAAGATGTCGTCGGCGGCATCCAGTTCCGCAGACACGTCAGGCCTGGAATTTCACGGCGAGGGCGGCAGCGCCGAGAATGCCGGCGTTGTTGCGGTGCACGGCCGGGATGATCCGGGTCTTGAGGCTGAGCAGCGGGAGGAAGTCCTCATGGTGTTTGGATACGCCGCCGCCCACGATGAACAGGTCAGGGGAGAAGAGTTGCTCCAACGTGGAGTAGTACTTCTGCAGCCGTGAGGCCCACTTGTCCCAACTCAGGTCCTCGCGTTCCTTAGCCGAATACGCGGCGCGCGTTTCATAGTCCTTGCCGTCGATTTCCAGGTGACCGAACTCCGTATTGGGCACCAGGACGCCGTCGTTGAGCAGGGCCGTTCCAATTCCGGTACCGAGAGTGGTGAGCAGAACAACACCGGGCACATCCTTGGCAGCTCCGAACTGGGACTCCGCGTACCCCGCTGCATCCGCGTCGTTGACGAAATGGATCGGGAGCTTGAGCGCCTTCTCGAACAGGGCCTCAGCTGCAAGGCCGATCCACTTGTCGGACACATTTGCCGCGGACATGGTGTGACCGTGCTTGATCACCGCGGGGAAGCAGATGCCGACCGCGAGGTCATCGGTGCCCGATGCGACCTGGGCAAGCAGCTGTATTGTCGTGTCGATGATGTCTTGGGGTCGTCCGCCCTTAGGGGTGGGTAATTTGATGCGGTCCGAGAGGAGGGCGCCCGTGGACAGGTCAACGACCGCCCCCTTGATGCCGGTTCCGCCGATGTCGATGCCGATGGCCGTCGTTGAGCTCATTGTTAAAACTTACCTGCTCAGGGAAGGGTCAGCACTTCCGCGCCGCGTTCGGTGACGACGAGGGTGTGCTCGAACTGGGCGGTGACACTGCGATCCTTCGTCAACACCGTCCAATCGTCACCCCACATATCCCAGTCGGCCGAGCCGCCGAGGGTGAGCATGGGTTCGATTGTGAAGACCATGCCGACCTCCATCACCGTGTCGTACTGGGGTGCGTCATAGTGCGGAATGATCAGGCCGGAGTGGAAGGCGGCACCGACGCCGTGCCCGGTGTAGTCCCGGACGACGCCGTAGTTGAAACGTTTCGCATAGGACTCGATGGCGCGCCCGATCACATTGACCTGGCGTCCGGGTGCCACGGCCTTGATGCCGCGATTCAAAGCCTCACGGGTTCTGTCCACGAGCAAGGTCACCTCATCCGACGCCTCTCCGACGACGAAAGTGACATTCGTATCACCATGCACGCCATTCTTGTAGGCGGTGATGTCGATGTTGACGATGTCACCGTTTTCAAGCACAGTGTTGTCGGGGATACCGTGGCAGATCACCTCGTTGACGGAGCTGCACAGCGACTTGGGATATCCGCGATAGCCGAGGGTCGACGGGTAGGCGTCGTGCGAGATCACGTACTCATGGCCGATCACATCGAGTTCTTCGGTGGTGACGCCGGGGCGGATGGCCCGGCCCACCGTTTCGATGGCACGAGCGGCGATCAGTCCTGCTTCTCGGATGAGCGCAATCTGCTCTGCCGGGTAGACGTCTGAGCCGGTGAACGGGCTCGGACCTGTCTTGCCCACGTACTCGGGGCGAATGATGTGGGTGGGAACGGAGCGCATCGGTGACACGCTTCCGGGGATGAGGTGTCCGACTGAATCCTTAGGCATAAGATCAACCCTATGGCCGAGGAGAGAGAAAACCAGTTCTGGTACAACATGCGCACGGGTGCAGTGGAGAAAGGCTTCCAATCGCCCTCCGCCGATCGGGTCGGCCCTTTCGCCACTCAGGATGAGGCAACCCATGCCCTGGAGAAGCTCCGAGCCAACAGTGCGAAATGGTCGGAAGACGACGCCAGGGACAACCGCTGAGCGGTGGCAGGCTTCTCTTACTCGTAGTTGTGCTCAGGCGCCGGGTACGTCCCCGAGTTGACGTCATCGCGGAAATTGTGCACGGCGTCGGTCAGGACCTGACGGAGGTTGGCGTATTGCCGCACGAATCGGGGAACGCGTCCTTCTGTCATACCGGCGAAGTCGGTCCACACCAGTAGTTGTCCGTCCACGGACGGTCCCGCCCCGACGCCGATCGTGGGGATGTCCAGCGCCTGGGTGACACGTGCCGCGACAGACCCGGGAACCATTTCGAGAACGACCGCGAACGCGCCGGCATCCTGCACGGCCAGGGCGTCGTCGATGAGGTTCTGGGCGGCATCGCCGCGTCCCTGGATGATGTGGCCGCCGAGCCCATGCTCGCTCTGTGGGGTGAATCCCACGTGGCCCATGACCGGGATGCCGGCGGAGACGATGCGCTTGATCTGTTTGTGGCTGCGCACGCCGCCCTCCAGCTTCACGGCGTGTGCCTGGGCTTCCTTCATAAAGCGAACCGCGGTGGACAGGGCCTGATCCGCACCGCTTTCGTAGGTGCCGAAGGGCATGTCCGCCACCACCAGAGCGCGGCGAACGGCGCGGGCAACGGCCCGGGTGAGCGGGATGAGCTCATCGACGGTGACGGGAAGTGTGGTCTCATATCCGAAGACATTGTTGCCGGCAGAATCGCCGACCAGCAGAAAATCGATGCCCGCCTGGTCGAAGATCTGCGCTGTCAACATGTCATAGCTGGTGAGGCCGGTGATGGGAATGCCCTGTTGCTTGGCATTCTGGAAATGTCGGGTACGAACGCGCTTGGGACCATCGGGGGCGTGCCCGTACGGGTGCTGCTCGGGAAGGGACTGGGGCGAGTCTGGCGCGGTCGAATCAGGCGCCGTCGGTTCTGACATGCCACAAGTGTACTCAAACCGTGAATACGTGCAGGAAGACAGTACCCTAGGAAGGAACCAGAAGGGGCTGAATGGACAAGCAGCGCGATTTCGTTCTTCGTACCATCGAGGAGCGAGGAATCAAGTTCGTTCGACTGTGGTTCACCGACGTCGTGGGAACTTTGAAGTCAGTGGCGATCGCTCCTGCTGAGGTTGAAGGTGCCTTCAATGAGGGACTTGGATTCGACGGTTCAGCCATTGAGGGTCTCACTCGATCCTTCGAGGCCGATGTCTTGGCCCACCCGGATCCCACCACGTTTCAGATTCTCCCGTGGCGTGGGGAGGTTGACCCCACCGCTCGCATGTTCTGCGACATCACGACTCCGGACGGTCAGCCCGCCGTCGCGGATCCGCGCAACGTGCTCAAGCGCACGCTCGCCAAGGCTGCTGAGCGCGGATTCACGTTCTACACCCATCCGGAAATCGAGTTTTACCTGCTGAAGTCCAGCAAGTTCGGCAAGAACGGCCCGGTTCCCGTGGATTCAGCCGGGTACTTCGACAACGTGCCCGGCGGGACCGCGCATGATTTTCGTCGTCGATCTGTGCGGATGCTCGAAGACCTCGGAATCTCGGTGGAATTCAGCCACCACGAGGCCGGCCCCGGCCAGAACGAAATCGACCTGCGTTACGCGGATGCGCTCACCACGGCTGACAACATCATGACGTTCAGAACCGTGATCAAGGAAGTGGCGATCGAACAGGGTGTGTATGCCACGTTCATGCCCAAGCCCATGTCGGAGCACCCCGGCTCCGGAATGCACACCCACATGTCGCTTTTCGAGGGTGATTCCAATGCCTTCTACGAGGCCGGTGCCCAATACCAGCTCTCCAAGACCGGCCGGCAATTCATCGCCGGACTACTCAAGCACGCCCCTGAAATCACGGCCGTCACCAATCAGTTCGTTAATTCATACAAAAGACTGTGGGGTGGCGATGAAGCCCCCAGCTTCGTCTGCTGGGGCCACAACAACCGCTCGGCGCTGATCCGGGTACCGCTGTACAAGCCCAACAAGGGGCAGAGCGCACGGGTTGAATACCGGGCCATCGATTCTGCCGCCAACCCCTATCTGGCGTACTCGCTCATGCTCGCCGCCGGGCTCAAAGGCATCGACGAAGGCTACGAGCTGCCGCCAGAAGCAGAGGACAACGTGTGGAGCCTGAGCGACACCGAGCGTCGTGCACTCGGCTACACCCAGTTGCCGGCGAGTCTCGATCACGCCATCCAGTTCATGGAAGAGTCGGAACTGGTCGCCGAAACACTCGGTGAGCAGGTCTTCAACTATGTCCTGTTGAACAAGCGTCAGGAATGGAAGGACTACCGTTCGCAGGTCACTCCATTCGAGTTGCGCAAAAACTTGGAAATGTTGTAGAGGCGAGCAGGGAACCGGGCGATGGCGGGCGATGTGCTCACCCTGACCGAACTGGCCAGGGTCGGCTTCGTCGATCTCAACGAGGTTCGACGTCGCCTCGCTGAGGTCAGTGAACTCGGCGGTCCCGGCAGCGACACGCTGTTGCCGTTGATGGCGAAGGCGGCGAATCCGGATGCCGCGCTCGGAGCGCTGCTGGACTTGCTGAGGCAGGGTTCCCCCGAGATCGCAGCGATTCTCGGCACTGATGATTCCGCACAGCGATTGGTGCGAGTTCTCGGCGCCTCGAGCGGGCTCGCCGATTTCTTCATCCGCCACCCCGATGAACTCGTGGTGCTCGCTGTGCCGTTGCGGCAGCTGCCCAGCGTCGAAGAACTGACACGCGACCTGCTCGACTCGGTCGGTGCCGTCGATGGTTTCTCGACGCTGGTGGCGGACGCAGCCTGGATCGCGCTGAGGGTGCGTTACCGCAGGCGTCTTGCTGCCGTGGCCGCCTTCGACCTCGAGCAGCTGGACCCGGTCGCCGGCGTGCCACTGATCGCCGACACTCTCGCCGACATGGCCACCGCCGCGCTGGAGGCTGCACTCTCGGTAGCGCGCAGCATGACGAGTGGAACCACTGTGGGTCGGGGAGTCTTCCCGCGCGAGCAGGTGCGCGCCACCCGCCTTGCCGTCATCGGAATGGGCAAGGCCGGCGCGAGCGAACTCAACTACGTCAGCGACGTGGACGTGATCTTCGTGGCCGACGGGGATCCGGAAGTCGACCTTGATTCAACCAGAGCAGTCGAGATTGCCATTCGGCTCGCGATCCTGATGATGCGCGGCATGAATGAGGCATCCGTCGAGCCTGAACTCTGGGAAGTAGACCCGAACCTGCGCCCCGAGGGCAAGAGCGGTGTCCTGGTGCGTTCGATCGAATCGCATCTGGCTTACTACGATCGCTGGGCGAAGAGTTGGGAGTTTCAAGCCCTTCTCAAGGCCCGCACGCTGGCCGGCGACAAGGAGCTCGGGGCCCGGTACGTTGACGCCGTGACACCCAAAGTGTGGAGCAGCGCGAGCCGCGAGAACTTCGTCGAGTCCGTGCAGCGGATGCGCGAACGGGTCACGCACAACATCCCCGATGACGAGGTTGATTTCCAACTCAAGCTCGGGCCCGGCGGGCTGCGCGACATTGAATTCACCGTGCAACTCCTGCAACTCGTTCATGGCCAGTCCGACCCCGGTGTGCGGCAAAGCGGCACGCTTCCCGCGTTGACCGCACTGGCCAGAGCCGGGTACGTCGGGCGTGCCGAGGCCGCGGAATTCGCCCAGGATTATCGCGTACTGCGTCTCATGGAACACCGATTGCAGTTGGAGAAACTGCGCCGCACCCATTTGGTCCCCCGCGATGAGGCGAACATGCGGGTGCTGGCCAGGGCTACCGGACTGGCCACGAGTGCGGCAGGATTGTCGGCACTGTGGGCTGACACGAAGCAGCGCGTGCGGGGCCTGCACGAGCGCTTGTTCTACCGCCCGCTGCTCAGCGCGGTGGCCGCGCTGCCCGCGGAAGGACTCAACCTGACCAGCCAGCAGGCCGAGGCGCGGCTCGCGGCCATCGGGTTTCTCAATCCCCGGGGCGCCCTTGCACACATCGGAGCCCTGTCCGGAGGTGTCTCGCGTCGGGCCACGATCCAACGCCATCTGCTTCCGGTGATGCTGCAGTGGTTCTCCCAGGGCGCCGACCCTGATTACGGGCTTCTGGCCTTTCGTCGGCTCAGCGATAATCTGGGTTCCACCTACTGGTTCCTGCGCATGTTGCGTGATTCCTCCGGCGCCGCTGAGCGTTTGACCCGAGTTCTGTCGGGCTCACGATATGTGGGGGAGCTGCTGGAGAAGATTCCAGAAGCGGTGGCGTGGCTGGAGAATGAAGAGGACCTGCGCCCACGACCGATGACAGCCCTCCTCGACGAAACCCGGGCCGTGCTGGCGCGTCATGAGAGCGCGGATGCCGCCGCATCGATTCTGCGCACGGCACGTCGCCGGGAAATGCTCCGGCTGGCTGTCAGCTCCATGCTCGGCCGGATCTCCATCGATGAGTTGGCGGTGGGACTCACTGATGTCACCTCCAACTTCATTCGAGGCGTGATTGCCGCTATCCGTGGCCGGGAGCTCAATGAGCCCGGGGTGGCGCGGCCCCTGGAACCGCAGACCCCGGACGGTATCGAGTTTGCTGTGATCGCCATGGGCCGGTTCGGCGGAGCTGAACTGGGCTTCGGTTCCGATGCCGATGTGATGTACGTCTTTCGCCCTGGATCCCTCGAGGGCGAAGCAGCCCATGAGCGGGCGAGCTTCATCGTGCGTGAACTCAATCGTCTCACCGACGACGACCGGCTCCCACTCGACCTCGACATCGGCTTGCGCCCCGAGGGCAGCAACGGGGCCATCGTGCGTTCCCTTGATTCCTATGCTGCGTATTACGGTCGATGGTCCCTGACCTGGGAGGCGCAGGCGTTGCTCCGCGGTCGGGGGATAGCGGGCGACGTGTCACTGCAACGTGATTTCGAACTCCTCGCCGATCAGATGCGCTACCCCACGGCCATCGCGGACAAAGAAGTTCGTGAAGTGAAACGCATCAAGGCGCGCGTTGAAAACGAGCGACTGCCGCAGGGGGCGGACCCGAACCGACATCTCAAACTGGGTCGGGGATCCCTGAGCGACGTGGAGTGGTTCGTCCAGCTCGTGCAGCTTCAGCACGGTGCGGCCGTGCCGGAATTACGCACGACGTCGACACTTCTCGCCCTGGCCGCGGCAACGAATGCCGGGCTGGTGAAAGCGGACGATGCGGCGACCCTGCGTACGGCGTGGCTGTTCGCGTCTCGGGCGCGTTCTGCCATCACGCTGTGGACGAACAGGACGTCCGATGTGCTTCCCGTCGACCGGGCTCAGCTGGACGGCATCGCCCGGATCATGGAGTATCCGCCGGGTTCGGCCACCGCCCTTGAAGATGATTACCTGTCGGTGACTCGTCGGTCCCGCGCGGTCTTCGAGCGACTCTTCTACGGCCCCGTTGAACGTCCCGGTCCCAACGTCGGCTGATCAGCATCACGGACCTGGAAATGGACCATATCGTGGCGTTCAAGGAGGCATGGATCTCGGGCGCATGGGCATGGAACGATCAGTAGCGTGCGGACTACGCGAACGACCTTGAAGTCCCGCTCAAGCGTCGCTACACCCGGGCGGTGGCCCTGGCGATAGTACGAAAATGCCCCGGACAGAAAATATTCTGGCCGGGGCTTTCGCGATGGGACTACTTAGACCCCGTAGTAGAGCTCGAACTCGAACGGGTGCGGACGCTGAGCGAGGGGCTTGATCTCGTTCTCGCGCTTGTACTCGATCCAGGTTTCAATGAGTTCAGGGGTGAACACGTTGCCGGCGAGCAGGAAGTCATGGTCGGCTTCAAGCGCCTGCAGGGCCTCTTCCAGCGAAGCAGGAACCTGCGGGATGTTCTTGGCCTCTTCGGGCGGGAGCTCGTAAAGGTCCTTGTCAACGGGCTCGTGGGGCTCGATCCGGTTCTTGATCCCATCGAGGCCCGCCATCAGCTGCGCGGCGAAGGCCAGGTACGGGTTACCGGATGCATCGGGGGCACGGAATTCGAGGCGCTTGGCCTTCGGGTTTGTTCCGGTGATCGGGATACGGATGGAAGCTGAACGGTTTCCGGCCGAGTAAACCAAGTTCACCGGAGCCTCGAATCCCGGAACCAAGCGGTGGTAAGAGTTGACCGTTGGATTGGTGAAAGCGAGGACCGCGGGAGCATGCTTGAGGAGACCACCGATGTACCAGCGGGCCACGTCCGACAATCCGCCATAGCCGGCCTCGTCGTAGAACAGCGGCTTGCCATCGGCCCAGAGCGACTGGTGGGTGTGCATGCCGGACCCGTTGTCGCCGAACAGTGGCTTGGGCATGAATGTGGCTGTTTTGCCCCACTCGTGCGCCGTGTTCTTCACGATGTACTTGAACTTGAGCAGGTCGTCGGCGGCGTGCACCATCGTGTCGAACTTGTAGTTGATCTCGCCCTGCCCGCCGGTGCCCACCTCGTGGTGGCTGCGTTCGAGGGTGAGCCCGGATTCGATGAGCTTCAGGCAAATGTCGTCACGCATGTCAACGTGCTGGTCGACGGGGCTGACCGGGAAGTATCCACCCTTGAAGGGCGTCTTGTTGGCGAGGTTACCGCCCTCTTCCTTACGACCGGAGTTCCAGGCGCCTTCGCTGGAGTCAACGGAGTAGTAGCTGGTGTGCTGGTTCACTTCGTAGCGCACGTCGTCGAAAATGTAGAACTCGGCTTCTGAACCGAAGAACGCTGTGTCCCCGATGCCCGTCGAGGCGAGGTACTTCTCAGCCTTCTTGGCAACCTGGCGCGGGTCTTTCGAGTAGATTTCACCGTTGCGCGGGTTGTAAATATCGAAGAGCATGATGAGCGTGCGCTCAGCTCGGAATGCGTCGATGTACGCGGTCGACACGTCAGGGATGAGCTGCATGTCAGACTCGTGGATCGACGCGAAACCGCGGATTGACGATCCGTCGAACATCTGGCCAACGGTGAAGAACTCCTCATCGACGGTCGAAGCCGGGATGTTGAAGTGCTGCTGCACGCCAGGCAGGTCGGTGAAACGGATGTCAAGGAACTTGACGTCCGTGTCCTTGATGAACTTGAGCACTTCTGACGAATCGCGGAACATGCGGTTTTACTCCAAACGACGTGGGCGTGGATCTCGCAATGTTGCACACTGCGTTTCCCTGAGATTAGCGTGGCGGCATTACCCGTCCGTGACGCTTATGTTTCACACATGTTACAGGCGGGGGCACTCGGTAGACTCATCGGGTGCCTGATTCAGCCTCATTTCCCTCTTCTTCCGGACCGCCTGCACCGAGCGTGTGGCCGGGTGAACGACTGGGCCTGCCTCAGTTCGGTCCCGGCTCTGTGGGGCGTCCAGTGCGCAGAATACTGGGAGTGTCCATCGACTGGGCCCTGGCGGTAGCGGTCTCCGTGATCTTCTTCCAGTACAGCCCGGTGGCCACAAGCGTGGTGTTCGTCCTCCTGCAGCTGATCTTCATCCCGACTCTGGGTGGGAGCATCGGCCACCGGATGGTGGGACTGCGTGTCGTGCCGGTGGCGGGCGGCTGGATCGGACCGTGGCGCGGCGTCGTGCGCTCCGTCCTGCTGGGGATTGTGCTGCCGGCACTGGTATGGGATTCAGACCAACGCGGCTTCCATGACAAGATCGCGGGCACGGTGCTGATCCGAGCATAATTGTCCTTTTACGAAAAGGGGCACCTGCGCGGCAGGTGCCCCTTTTCGTGCACGGACGAGTGCGATGACGGTGTATGTCAGCCTCGCTGCGGGCGGGCTTTCATCGGGTCGACGCCCTTGGGGATGGGCAACTTGGTTGCCATGGATGTCAGACGGTTGTTCACCGCGAGGACTTCGGCCTTGGTCAGCGTGGGCTTGATGCGTGTCAGACGCCGGGCGAGCTTGTGCAGGGGCACGGCGTCGCTGTCGGGACCCACGGAAATGACCGTGACCGTGACGTTGCCACCGACCTTTGCCACTCGGCGACGCTCCTCTTCGAGCATGCGGGTGGTGCGGGTCTTGGGGCCCTCACTGATGAGGACCACACCACCGCGGCCTACTGCCCGGTAGACGGCATCCTGAGTCTTGCCGTTCACTGCAACCGGCATTTCACTGCCGACCCATCCGCGCTTGAGTGAACTGCGCAGTACCGCACCGACGGCGCCGGGCTGCCCTTCGATCTGGGAATATGCCGCCTTCTCAGCCCGGCGGCCTAAGATGATCAGCACCGCCAGGATGCCAGCCATGATTCCCGCGATGGCCCACAGAATGATCGTGAGCACGCTGCCCGGAGAGAGCAGTAAGGCCAATCCCACGCTGATCAGGATGGGAACCAGGAAACCCAGGATCAGGATCCAGGTGATGTTGGAGTCGTAACGCCGAGTCATCTGGAAGACCTGCCACATTTGCTTGATGCGACCGGGCTTCTTGGGGGTTTTTGGAGACTTCTCCTTGGTGCGTGCCATGAACATAAGACTACCCAGTCAGCCGAATGCTTCGTGACCGAATCGGGTGACTACACGGCCTGGGCGAAACCGAGTGAGGCATCCGCCAGGCTCCGTAGCTCCGCAGGCACTTCGCGGCCGGTCGCCTGCATGGACTGTGCCCACAGCCGACCGGCACGGTAGGACGATCGCACCAGCGGTCCGGACAGCACGCCGATGAAACCGATGGCTTCTGCTTCTTCTTTCAGCTCGACGAATTCCTCAGGTTTCACCCACCGGGCAACCGGCAGGTGCCGGGCGCTGGGGCGCAGGTACTGGGTGATCGTGATGATGTCGGTACCGGCGTCGTGCAGGTCCTGGAGAGCCTGGCTGACTTCGGCGCGCTCTTCACCCATTCCCAGGATCAGGTTTGACTTCGTGATCATTCCGGCCGCCCGACCCTGAGTGAGCACATCCAAGGATCGGTCATAGCGGAACGCGGGGCGGATGCGCTTGAAGATGCGGGGGACGGTCTCCACATTGTGGGCGAAGACCTCCGGCTTGGCATCGAAGACCTGGCCGAGGTGCTCGGGGTTGCCGGAGAAGTCCGGAACCAGGATCTCCACTCCCGTTCCGGGGCTCTGCTGGTGGATCTGGCGGATTGTCTCCGCATACAGCCAAGCGCCTTCGTCAGGCAGGTCATCCCGTGCCACACCGGTCACAGTGGCATAGCGCAGGTTCATCGACACCACGGATTCTCCGACCCGTCGGGGCTCGTCCGTGTCGTAGTCGGCGGGCTTCCCGGTATCGATTTGGCAGAAGTCACACCGGCGGGTGCACTGAGACCCGCCGATCAGGAAGGTGGCTTCGCGGTCTTCCCAGCATTCGAAGATATTCGGGCAGCCGGCTTCCTGGCATACCGTGTGCAGGCCCTCACTCTTGACCAGGTTCTGCAGCTTGCGGTACTCGGGACCCATCTTGGCCACGGTTTTGATCCACTCGGGCTTGCGCTCGATCGGCGTTTCGGCGTTGCGAATCTCAAGCCTGAGGAGCTTTCGACCTTCGGGTACGGCGCTCATGCTGTCACCTTCACTGTGTTCGACATTCCTGCATCGTGCAGGCTTGACTGGAGGAAATGGGACGTGACGGCGTCGATGACGTCACGCGGTTCCACGACGCGTCCGAGGACGCGAGAGATCGTGGTGACGCCCGCATCCCTGATGCCGCACGCGATGATGTGTGTGTAGGCCTCGAGGGAGTTGCTGCAATTGAGGGCGAATCCGTGCATGGTCACCCCGTTGGCGACCCGGATGCCGATGGCGGCTATTTTCTCTTCGCTACCGGCGGTACCGACCCACACTCCGGAACGTCCGGCCACCCTGACCCCGGCGACGCCGAAATCACTGAGCACGCCGATGAGGATCTGTTCGAGTTCACGCACGTACCCCACCACGTCGATCGGTTCGGCGAGGTGGAGGATGGGGTAGCCGACGAGCTGTCCTGGCCCGTGCCACGTGATCTTGCCACCGCGGTCGACATCGATGACCGGGGTGTCGTCTTGTGGACGTTCGTCAGGAAGGGTGCGTTTTCCGGCGGTGAAGACGGCCGGATGCTCAAGGAGCAGAACGGTGTCCGGTTTCTCTCCTGAAGCGACGGATTGGTGGACTGCGCGTTGGAGCTCAAGGCCCTCAACATACGGCACGGAGTTGGCGCTTAGCCCCGCGACGACAAAGTCGAGCATGCGCTCAGTCTAGAGCTTCCACGCGGTTGCGGTGGCGACGTGGAACGCCGCGTCGTCCTCACCAGGGCTTTCCAGAACAGGGTTGTCCACATTCACAACGGCCGCCGCGGGATAAAGTCACGGGCGGAGCATTCTGATCGGAGCCAAAATCCCCGGAGTATGGAGGAATCATGATGAGACGAAACCCACCAGTGCAGGCCGGCCCGGAGGTGGCATCGGAGGACAAGCTCCTCAGAGCCGAAGGCCTGTCGGAAATCGCCGGTTACCGGGTGGTCCGACGGCTCGGCTCCGGATCTCGAGCAGATGTCTACCTGGGCTGTCCCACGTCCGGCGGCGGGGGGCCGGCGGCGGTGAAGGTGTTTC